>Ga0316197_10003779_pt1 | contig 10797 bp, 7 predicted proteins | sample OudBiesiAoxic_MG_FD_204939 | JGI IMG/M metagenome (GOLD analysis project Ga0316197, IMG submission 204939) | Coastal sediment microbial communities from Oude Bieten Haven, Netherlands - site A oxic | ecosystem: Environmental > Aquatic > Marine > Coastal > Sediment | place: Netherlands... | reverse complement strand
ATGCTTGAATGATTGAATGATTGAATGATAGAATGATTGAATGATTGAATTACTTTAAATTTTACAAACTTTTATTAATCTCTTTGACCAAACCTGGTCCTTCGTAGATAAAGCCCGTATACAATTGTATAAGATCGGCACCGGCTGCTAATTTTTCCTGAGCGTCCTGGGCCGAATGTATGCCGCCTACCCCAATAATTGGAAAGGATTTACCCGATTTCTCCGCTAAAAACCGAATCACTTCAGTAGACCTTTCCCGCACCGGTTTTCCGCTAAGCCCACCTGTTTCATTCCTGTATTCAGATTGCAGGCCTTCCCGGGAAATAGTCGTATTAGTAGCAATAACCCCCGCTATTTTGGTGGTATTGACGATATCAATAATATCCATCAGCTGGCTGTCAGTCAAATCAGGAGCAATCTTTAGCAGTATGGGTTTAGGAGATTCCTTCTTTTTATTCTCGGTTTGCAGGGTCCTCAACAGATCTGTCAAAGGCTCCTTATCCTGCAGGGCCCTCAGGTTTGGTGTATTGGGAGAGCTTACGTTAACCACAAAATAATCAACCACATCAAACAATTTTTCAAAACAAATCAGGTAATCGTCGATCGCATTTTCATTGGGAGTAACTTTGTTTTTTCCAATGTTTCCCCCAATAATAATGTCCGTTTTTCGCTTCCGCAGCCTTTCCACAATGGCATCCGCGCCGTCATTATTAAAACCCATTCTGTTGATCAGGGCTTCGTCTTTTTTTAATCTGAAAATACGCTTCTTAGGATTTCCCGGCTGGGGTTTTGGCGTTACCGTGCCCACTTCCACAAAGCCAAAGCCAAAGTTTGAAAACTCGTCAAACAACACCGCATTTTTATCAAATCCAGCCGCCAGACCCACGGGGTTTTTAAATTTTAAACCAAATAATTCCCTTTCAAGATTCGGTTTTTCAAGGGTAAACATACCTCTGCATATCCCTGGAACAAAAGGAATTTTCATAAGGCCCTTTATCATGGCAAAGCTAAAATGATGAATCTTTTCAGGGTCAAAACAGAAGAGAATTTTACGGATAACTGACTTGTACATAGGAAAATTTTATGCAAATATAATTGAAATAAAAAAGGAATCATCAGCATTGATGACCCCTTTTATAATTTATATAAAATCTAAACTACTTGTTTGCTTTAGCGCAATTCAGCAGCAAATTCTCTTTCAAAACCGCCTTGTAATTTTGTCATGATCTTATCAATCTGGACATCATTCAGGGTTTTGTTTTCATCCTGCAGGATAAAACTCATGGCATATGACTTTTTACCCTCAGGTAATTTATCCCCCACATAAACATCAAAGAGATCAACTTGCTTCAATAACTTTCTTTCACTCTGGAAAGCAAAATTATAAAGGTCAATAAAATCTACTTTTTCATCCAGTAGCAAAGCCAAATCTCTCTTAACCTCCGGATATTTAGGCAATTCAGTGATCTTAATCGTTTGCTTCCCGGCACTGTCTATCACATTGTTCCAGTTAAAATCGGCAAATAAAACTTCTTGCTTAATACCAAAAGTCTTTAAAACCGAAGCCTTAACAACACCAAATTCGACTATTTTCGTCTTCTTCACATACAAGGCCAACCCTTCAGAGAAGATGTCATTCCCGGTCTTACGGTAAGTTAATCCACCGATTCCCAGTCTTTCCAGCAAAGACTTGATCAGGCCTTTGAGGTAGAAGAAACCTGAGGCCCTATTTTCCTCATCCCAGTAATTAGGGGTTCTGTTTCCGGTAAGTATCACAGACAGATGTTTGTCTTCAACAAAACCCTTTTCATATTTATGATACGTATTGCCAAACTCAAACATTTTTAAGTTGCTGTTCTTCCTGTTGAGGTTATGAGAGACCGATTCCAGCAGTCCATACACCATGGATTGTCTCATTACCGATAAATCACTACTCAAGGCGTTGAGAATTTCAACATTGGTCTCATCCGCAATACTATCACTTGATGCGGCGTATTCAGGCTTGGTCAGGGAGTTACTCATCGTCTCATACAGACCATTGGAAGCAAGAAAACCTGCCGCTATATTCTCAATTCTTTCCGGGCTCCATCTTTTTACACCCGAGATTGAGGTTTTGATTTTTTCCGGTAATTCAATATTGTTATACCCATAGACCCTCAGGATTTCTTCCACAATATCCGCTTCTCTGGTCACATCCACTCTATAGGCCGGAATCGTCAATCCAAGTCCTGATTCAGTCTGGTGATTGATCTTAATATCCAGAGAGGCCAGAATATCTTTAATCGTATCCGTTGGGATCTCTTCCCCAATTAATCTAAAGGCTTTTTCATACGAAAAATTAACCTGGAAATCTTCTATTTTTTTAGGATACATATCCGTGATATCTGAAACGATCTTCCCATTGGCTATCTCGGCAATCCAGATGGCCGCTCTTTTCAAAGCATAAACCACCGCATTGGGATTGATCCCTCTCTCAAACCTAAAAGAAGCATCTGTATTCAAGCCGTGCCGCTTGGCAGATTTTCTTATGGACACCGGATTAAAATAAGCACTCTCCAAAAATATGGTCGTCGTGTTTTCCGTAACGCCGGATTTCAAGCCTCCAAAAATTCCCCCGATACACATCGGATTGCTCTCCCCATCACAGATCATGATATCGTCCTTATGCAGCTCTCTTTCCTCACCATCCAGGCCTACAAATATGGTTCCCGTAGGCAAATTCTTTACCACGACCTTGTCTCCTTTAATTTTATCCGCATCAAAAGCGTGCAGGGGCTGACCCAGGCCGTGAAGAATAAAATTCGTGATATCTACAACATTGTTGATCGGACTCAGACCAATCGCTCTTAGCTTATTTTGTAACCAATCAGGTGACGCCTCAATTTTCAGGTCCGTAATGGTGATCCCCGCATAACGAGGAACCTGCTTTGAATCTTCGACGTCAACTTTGATATTGAAGGTACGCTCATCCACATGAAAATCACTTACGGATGGCGTGTTCATTTTCAATTGCATTTCTTCCATCTGCAACAGACCCGCATACAAATCTCTGGCCACACCTAAGTGACTCATGGCATCCGCCCTGTTTGGCGTCAAGCCAATTTCAAATACCTTGTCGGTATAAAGTTTAAATATGTCCGCTGCCGGAGTTCCCACCGCGGTGTCCTTAGGTAACACCATAATTCCGTCATGACTTTTACCCAGACCAAGTTCATCCTCGGCACAAATCATTCCATGGCTTTCTTCCCCGCGAATTTTACCTTTCTTAATCTTAAAACCCTCTCCGTTTTCATCGTAAAGCATAGTGCCTATGGTAGCTACCGGGACCTTCTGACCTGCGGCCACATTGGGCGCACCACAAACGATCTGCAGCGTTTCTCCCTGTCCAAGATCTACCTCGGTAATTTTCAGCCTGTCGGCATTGGGATGCTGATTACATGTTAAAACCTTTCCTACCACTACCCCGGCAAGGCTGCCTTTTACGGATTCAAAAGTTTCAATTCCTTCCACTTCCAAGCCCAAATCAGTTAATATTTCTCCTACCTTCTCCGCCTCCAGATCAACACGCAAAAACTCTTTTAACCAATTATAAGATATCTTCATTGTCTACATTTTAAATACTATGGATTAAATATGAAGCACTAAAGGCAACCCATGAAGTGCTAAGGACCAGGACTTAAACAAAGTCTTTTACGTTTTAAAAACGGGCCGGATCCTCAATTTTAATCAGCTGCAAATATATACATTTGCCCTTGGTTTGACTCAATAATTCTTGAAGAAATTTTGACCTTTTAAAGAGCTGTTTCAAATATTAATTTAAATTGATTAATTTGCGTTACACATATTCAATCAACTATCATGTCTGTAGAAGTTACGAGAATTTTTGATTTCGTCTATTATCAACTGGAAACTTATAATTTAACCCGATCACTGGTGTCAAAAACAAACGGTGAATGGGTCTCCACCTCCAGCAGGGAATTTGTTGACAAAGCGAATATCATCAGCAGGGGACTGCTTGCCTTGGGAGTTAAAAAGGGAGATAAAATAGCCCTGATCTCATCGTCGAACAGAACAGAATGGAATATAGTGGATCTGGCCTTGCTTCAGATCGGGGCAGTCAATGTGCCCATCTACCCTACGATCAGTAAAGATGATTATAAATATATTTTTAACCACGCAGAGGCAAAATATTGTTTCCTCTCAGATGAGGAACTGTTCATCAAGGCCAACGCCGTAAAAGATGAAGTCAAAAGCCTTAAAGGCATCTTTTCTTTTGACGTCATTAAGGACTGCGCCCACTGGGAAGAAGTCTTTACCCTGGGCTCTGATCTCTCCTTACAACAGCAGGTGGATGACCTCAAAGACAACGTGAAACCAAATGACCTGGCAACCATTATTTATACCTCCGGAACCACGGGTGTGCCTAAAGGGGTTATGCTGTCTCATGACAATATCGTGAGCAATGTAATGGGCAGCATGCCGTGTCTTCCTCTTGAAAAAGGAAAAAGTACCGTGCTCAGTTTTTTACCCGTGTGTCATGTGTTTGAACGCATGTTACATTATTTATACTATTATTCAGGGCTGACCATTCATTTTGCAGAATCCATTGAGAAAATCGGCGAGAACATCAAAGAGGTAAAGCCTGAATTCATGACGGTTGTTCCACGTTTGCTTGAAAAGATATATGACAGTATTATCCTAAAAGGAGCGGATCTTACGGGCATCAAGAAGAAACTCTTCTTTTGGGCCGTAGAACTTGGCTTACAATATGAACCTTACGGGCGAAATGGCTGGTGGTATGAAAAGAAACTTGCCCTCGCCAACAAACTTATTTTTAGCAAATGGCGAGAAGCCCTAGGAGGTGAGCTGACCACCATGGTATCCGGTTCTGCCGCTTTACAGCCCAGGCTGACAAGAGTTTTTGCAGCAGCCGGTATGATTATTCTGGAAGGCTATGGATTGACAGAAACCTCACCCGTAGTCTCCGTAAATAATTATGTGGGGCGCGCTTATAAGGTGGGGACCGTAGGTAAAGCCATTGAACACGTTGAAATCAAAATTGCCGAAGACGGTGAGATCCTGGTCAAAGGACCCAACGTGATGCAGGGATACTACAAGGACCCGGAAAAAACAAAATCCGTCATGACCGGAGATTATTTTCATACAGGAGATAAGGGAGAAATTGATAAAGAAGGTTTTTTAAAGATTACGGGCAGAAAAAAAGAAATTTTTAAAACCTCAGGAGGTAAATATATCTCACCTACCCTTTTGGAAAATGAGATGAAACAGTCGCGTTTTATCGAGCAGATTCTTGTGATAGGGGAAGGACAAAAAATGCCGGCAGCTATTGTACAGCCCAATTTTACTTATGTCAAGGAATGGGCAAGAAGGCATGATGTGGACTGCGGAAAAAGCGAGAAGGACATTGCACAAAACCAGGCCGTACACGATCGCATCATGGAGGAAATTGAACATGGCAACAAAAATTTCGGACAATGGGAAACGATAAAAAAAGTGGAACTCACGCCCGAGGTATGGTCCGTTGACAACAACCTGCTCACACCCACCTTTAAGCCAAAAAGAGAGGCGATCTTGACAAAGTACAAACATTTATACGACAAAATTTACAGCTGATTCGTATCGGGCAGGCTTAAAAACCTTGCTTCAACCCTCAAGCTCACGGGTTTGGAGTTCCTCAGCATATAATGATATATTCTTTTACGGAGTGCATTATTTTAGTTGTAAATGCCTGACGTAATTCATACATTTGCTTGCTACATTAATTATTACATGGAACATTTTATAGTATCAGCAAGAAAATACCGACCACAGGTATTTGAGGATGTCGTAGGCCAGGAGGCCATTACGAACACGCTGGAAAATGCTATAAAAAATGATCATCTGGCTCAGGCCTTGTTGTTTACGGGCCCCAGAGGTGTGGGTAAGACCACCTGCGCGAGAATACTCGCCAAAAGAATCAATGAGGAGAGTATGGACCGGCATGAAGGGGAGGAAGACTTCGCTTTTAACATTTTTGAACTCGATGCGGCTTCCAACAACTCCGTTGAGGATATCAGAACCTTAAATGATCAGGTGAGAATTCCGCCGCAAACCGGTAAGTTCAAGGTGTATATCATTGATGAGGTACACATGTTATCGCAATCGGCCTTTAATGCATTTTTAAAAACGCTGGAAGAGCCGCCTGCCCATGCCATCTTTATCCTGGCCACCACTGAAAAGCACAAGATCATTCCAACGATCCTTTCGCGATGTCAAATATTTGATTTTAAACGCATTGGGGTATTAGACATAAAAAACTATCTGCATTACATCGCAAAGGATGAGAAAATAGAGGCTGAGGACGATGCCTTGCACATCATCGCTCAAAAGGCTGACGGGGCGCTTAGAGATGCCTTGTCCATTTTTGATCGTGTGGTCAGTTATTCGGGCAGTACCCTTACCCGCAAGGCCGTTTCTGAGAATTTAAATGTACTGGATCACGACGCGTATTTTCAGGTGACAGACCTGCTTATAGATAACAACATTCCTCAAATACTTATCTCCCTCAATAATATCATGACCAAAGGTTTTGAAGGTCATCATTTTATTAACGGACTGGCCTCCCATTTCAGGGATTTACTGGTCGCGAAAGATCCGGCAACGGTTCAGCTGCTGGAAGTTGGAGACCTGGCTAAAAAACAATACCTGGAACAGTCCAAAAAGGCCGATCTGAGGTTTTTGATGCGGGCCATTGATCTGGCAAATGAATGCGATCTGAATTATAAACAGAGTAAGAATCAACGCCTGCTCGTTGAATTATCCTTAATGAAAATTGCCTCCATCACTTTTGATGGCAAAAAAAAAATCTAAACGATTCATAGTTCCTTCCTTCCATTTTTTAACCACCGTTCCGGTTGAAAAACCCGTGGAAATCAAGGTCGTTCAAAACAGGCCCGCTCCCGTCTCCCAACCTGTCGTCAAGGCCGCACTTGAGGTGGAAACCAAGCTCAATACCCTTGAGAAAAGCAAACTTGAATCTAAGGTCGTTGAAAAACCGAAACCCTTAAAGCTTCCAAATGTGGCGCGTAAAAAATCCGCCCTTTCGTTGTCAAGCCTAAAAAGGGACAAGGAGCAGGAAGAAAGGTTTAGAAACAAAAAAGAAAGCGTCAAGGACCGTAAAGATCTCCCGAATGATCCCTTTACTCAGGAAACCTTTGTCCAGGTCTGGACCGCTTATGTGGAAGGCCTGCACGGGAAAGGTGAAAAGATCCTGGCTTCTATTTTAAAAGCAGATGCCCCGGGTTTAAAAGGGAATCATATACAACTCACCTACCCCAACGAAATGATGAAAATGGAACTGTTAAAAGTGAAGCCAAAGGTGCTAAGACATTTGAGGAAGGCTTTAAACAATTACAGTCTGGATTTTGAAATTCATGTCAACGAAAGCAATACGAAGCGGTTTGCCTATACCCCTCAGGAAAAATATGAATTGCTTAAAGAGAAAAACGAGGCCATTTCACTCTTGAGAAAAACCTTTAACCTGGAACTTTAGTCAGCTATCCCTTTACCGTAAGTCTCAACACCGAACACACGGAGTGATCGGCAAATTTATCCTTGTTTTGCCCCAGAAGTACATTTTGCCAGTTCCCTTTCTCAGGGGTTCCCAGGATCAACAGATCAAACTCAGCAGACTTTTCCGTTATCATGTCAATGGGATCATTGGAACAGATCACCTCAACCTGTGATTCGCAGCTGGCTTTCAGGAGCAGGTTCTCTGAGGCCCTGACTACTTGTTCAATCGCATCGCTGGTTGAGTTTTCCTTTACCACGTGCACCAGGGTAAGTGAGGCATTATAAAAATTACAGATCCTGTCAGCTATGGCTACAAAATTTTTGTCCTTTCTTCCTGGTCGCAAGGCCATCACCACCTTTGAAATATGGCGTACACCATTATCCCTGAACAAGGCAAAATCCGAATTTACGTGGGAGACAAACCAGCCAATTGGGTTTCGCACCAGCAGCCCCTTATGCGCCCTTGCATCCCAGCCCATTACCATCCAGTCACAATGGGTTTGCTCGCTTAATTCCCTTATGGTTTCGCTAAGGTCATGGGTTACCACGGCTTCAAAATCTATTTTTACATTTCTTGCCTCAGCCAGGCCACCGAAGCGCCGGGCGAGCGAATGAATAGTTGCATTTTCCTCCATGACGGCATCCAGGAAGGTTTGGTTGGGCACCTCCGTTATATGCACGGTTTGGGTGACCTCCTTTCTGTTGAGCGCTGCCCCGATCTCCACCAGCATTTCAGGAGATTTCTCATTGCCAAGCAGTGGAATTACGACCCCTGCATCGGCGGCAATTTTACCGTCCAGAGACTGATTACCGAACTTTCTGGGTTCAGCGGGAGCGATCATTTCACTTCTGTGTTTTTTATACAAAAGGTATAAGGCGGGTCTATGTCCGTACTTCCTTAGAATTCCCGTTCTTGCCGTTTTCTTTCCTATTTTTAAATAGATGACAAAGCCAATGATCACTATGGTCAGAATGGCTAAAAAGGGTATAAAGCCTAAAAATATCAGTAGGGCTATCCCTGAAATGATGCCAAATATTTGCACGAAGGGATACAAAGGAGATTTATACGTAGGATTATACCATTGGGCCGAGGTCTCTCTTAGGATCACCACACAAAAATTTACCGAAATAAACATCATGACCATAAAAGCTGAAGCCAGTTTCGCAATTTTCTCCACGTCCAGAAACAGAATAACCATAGCCATGGTAAACCCGGTCAGGACTATAGACCAGACAGGCGTCAAATAATGTGAATGGATCTTTCCCATAAAGTCAGGAAGTAATTTGTCAATGGCCATGGCAAAAGGAAATCTTGAAGCCGCCAAAACGCCTGAATTCGCCATGGAAATCAAGGTGATCACGCCAACCCCTGCCACCAGATATCCGATAAAAGTGCCCCCTAAAAGATTGGCCAGTGTATAAATAGGCTTAAGATCAGTCGAGAGTTTTTCCATGGGGATATTTCCTGCCAGGGTAAAGGCAATAAAAACATAGATCAAAGTCATTATAACCAAAGACAGGATCATGGCCCTTGGCAGGTTCTTGCTTGGATTCTTTATTTCACCCGCAATCGCTGCTACCTTGGTAACGCCTGCATACGAAATATACACAAAGGCCACGGTAGAAAACAAGCCCATTCCCCCATCCGTATAAAAAGGGTCCAGCAGAACGGGATCGACTTTAGGCAAACCAAAAATAAACAAGGCACTGAGGGTAATTAAACTTATGATGACCACCACAATTTGCACCTTACCCACCTTCTTGACGCCGTATATATTAAGGAATACGATGATCAGCAGAAAAAACAGGGAAATGTATTTGACAAAGCCGTTGGTCATGTTCACCAAAACGGACAAATAGGCGCCAAATCCGACAAGGGCAAAGGAGCTTTTTAACAATAAGGACAGCCATAAACCCAGGCCGGCTATGGTCCCAAAAATGGGCCCAAAGGCCCGTTCAATATATAAGTATGTACCACCCGAGGCGGGCATGGCCGTCGCCAGTTCAGATTTAGATAAGGCTGCCGGTAAAATACAAATGGCTGCCAATAAATAGGCGAGCCAAATAGATGAACCGGTTTTAGCCGCAGCAATCCCCGGTAAAACGAAGATCCCACTACCCAGCATCCCGCCAATACTAATGGCTATTACTGTTGTTAAATTTAAGCTGCGTTCTAATTTTTTCAAATTGTAAAATTTTCTCTAAAATAGGCCTTTTTTTAGAATAACAAAGTCTCAAAAATTAATCATGTGGAATATAAACTTTAAATTTGCCTTCCTGATCAGGATTACAATCATACCAAAATAAAAGCACATGTTAGGACTAAAATTTGAGACGGCAACCTCCTGGGTAGAGATCGCTAAAGCGGGATTGCAACAGGTACTTACCGATCACGCTTTCGCGGAACAAAAAGCGGCTTCCAATGCCGTTTCCATCATCATCAATTATTCAGAGGAAACCGAACTTGTACGGGCCATGAGCGATATCGCCATAGAAGAAATGGAGCATTTTAAAATGGTTCATGAATTTATGGTTGAGAGAGGGATGGTGCTGGGAAGAGAACAAAAGAATGATTATGCCAAACACCTGCATTCATACTTTGTCAAGACCCATGATCGCACGGATGCCCTGATCCAGCGTCTGCTGATTGCTGCGCTTATCGAGGCGAGGAGCTGTGAGCGCTTTAAGGTTTTCTCAGAAAACATTGAAGATGAGGCCCTTTCAAATTTTTATAAGGACCTGATGGTCTCGGAAGCCAATCACTATACCGTATTTCTTGGTTTTGCGCGTCAATATCAGGACCGTAAGATCGTAGACGAAAAATGGGACGGACTCCTGGCCTATGAGGCTGAATTTATGAAAAGCAGAGGTACCTCCGCCAAAGTGCACGGTTAAGATCTTTACGTGATAAACCGGATGCTTAATGGATAGTGTGGCTGTTCCCCGTTATTCACCTTTATGGCATTGATGATTGGAAATACCAGACAAAGGACAGCTATAGCAATCAGACCAAGGACCCCTAGGCCGATCAACAAAATCAAGGGAATACAAATCAGCGCATATAGAAGCATGCTCAGCTGGAAATTGATGATGCCTTTACCTTGTTCGTCCATGTCGTAAATCTCATTTTTTTTCGTTTGCCAAATAATCAAAGGAACGATAAACCCTCCAAATCCGGTTACCAGGTCCAGCAACTGGCTTAAATGGGCCAACATCAAGGTTTGT
>Ga0316197_10003778_pt1 | contig 10801 bp, 12 predicted proteins | sample OudBiesiAoxic_MG_FD_204939 | JGI IMG/M metagenome (GOLD analysis project Ga0316197, IMG submission 204939) | Coastal sediment microbial communities from Oude Bieten Haven, Netherlands - site A oxic | ecosystem: Environmental > Aquatic > Marine > Coastal > Sediment | place: Netherlands... | reverse complement strand
AGGGCTCGAAGCCTTCGAGGTTGGTCTTGAGCGCCGAGGCGATGTCGGCGGCGGAAATGGTCAGCTCAGCCATGTGGGGTCTCTCTTTCGATCCTGGTCGAGCGGCTCAGAGCCGACTCTTCAGCTGGTCGATGCGGGTGCGAACGGAGTCGTCGATGACGGTGTCGCCGACGGTGGCGACGACGCCGCCGACCACGGAGGGGTCGACGACGGTCTTGAGATTGAGTTGCTTGCCGGTGGCGTTCTCGAGGGCAGCCTTGAGGCGGGCCTGCTGATCGTCGCTGAGTGCGACGGCGGTCCGGACCTCGGCGACGTCGAGCTGCTTGGCCGACGAGGCGCGCTGCACGAGGGAGTCGACGATGGCGGGCAGGTCGCGTCCGCGGCCCGATCCGACGACCATCGACACCAGCTGCACCGTGGTCGTCGTCGCCTTGCCGTCGAGGAGGTCCTCGACGATTGCCTGGCGCTTCGCGAGCGGCACGTGCTCGTCGGTGATCGCGTTGCGCAGTGCGTCACTCGACTCGTACGAGCGGGCGAAACGGAACAGCTCGTCCTCGACCTCGTCGAGGGTGCCGTCGGCGCGGGCGATCTCGAACAGTGCCCGTGCGTAGCCTTCGATCTGGGCGTCACTCATGACGTGGCTCCTGTCGCTCCGACCCGTTGGATGAAGCTCTCGATCAGTTCCTGTTGGGCGGCGTCGTCGAGGGTGTCGGCGACGACGGTGTCGATGCTGACGGCGGCGTGACGGCCGATCTCCGCACGGAGTTCGTCGCCACCGCGTGTCGCTGCGGACGCGATGTCGGCCTCGGCGCGGGTGTGCAGTTCTTCGATCTCGACGTCGAGCCGGGTACGGCCGTCGGCGAGGATCGCCGCGGCCTGCTGCTCGGCCTCGGCGAAGAGCCGCTGGCGTTCGCCGTCGATGTCGCCGAGCGCGGTGCGGATCTCGCTCGCCGACTGCTCGGCGTCGGTCGTCGCCGCGGCGGCACCGTCGAGGTCACCCTGGATGCGGGCCGTCCGGTCGCTCATCGCCGTGCGGATGGCCGGCATCGCCAGCTTCCACAATGCATAGAAGACGATCAGTGATGCGGCACCACCGATCCAGATCTCCTTGAGCGGCGGCAGCAGCGGGTTGGCCGACGTGACGCCCTGGTCGTCGGTGTCGAACTCGACCTGGACGAGGCTGGCGATCAGGTGGAGCCGGTTCATCGTGCGACCTCCGTCATCGATGTCCGTACCGCGTTGCGTACCGTGTCGCCGTCGATCGGTCGACCGGTCGCGAGTTGGGCAGCATGGCCCACGACGTCGACGACGGCTGCCTCGACATCACCTTGTGCGGCAGCACGTGCGGCGTCGACCTCGGCCATGGCGGCGGCCCGACGATCGGCGATCTCGGCGTTGGCGGTTGCGAGGCGTTCGGCCCGCTCGGCTTCGAGCGTCGCACGAGCGGCCTCGACGCGTTGCTGGGCCTCGGTGCGCAGCGCTGCGACCTGGGCCTCGTACTCCGCGACGTCGGTCCGGGCCGCGGCGGTCGTCGCCTCGGCGGCGGCGCGTTCGTCGCGGACCTTCGCGGCGCGAGCGTCCATCCCCTTCTTCAGCTTGGGATAGAGCGCATACCTCAGGATCAGGAACATCACGAGGAACGATCCGAAACCCCAGACGAGCTCCTTCATCTCGGGCGCGATGGGGTTGAGGTCGTTCTCGGGGACTTCCTTCTCGGCGGTCACGAGTGCCTGACCGACGAGGCGGTCGCCGAGGAATGACACCTCGAGCGTGGCCCCGGAACCGGTGACGACGGCTGTCAGCACGTCAGCTCCTTACGATTGGTGGACGGGATCGGTACGGGTCTCGGCTCAGGCGAACTTGAGCAGAATGAAGACCACGAAGCCGATCAGCGCGAGCGCCTCGGTGAAGGCGATGCCCAGGAACATCGTGGTACGCACCATGCCGGCAGCCTCGGGCTGACGGGCCATGGCCTCGACCGACTTGCCGACGAGGTAGCCGATGCCGATGGCCGGGCCGATGGCGGCGAGGCCGTAGGCGAAACCGGCCGTCGATGCGGCCTCGATGCTCTTCTGCTCGTCAGCGGTGAACGAACCCGCCTGCTGGACGAGAATGCTGAATGCTTCCATTGGTTGTGCTTCTCCTGTGGTGATGTCTGAGGAAGATCGGGTGGAACGGTGTTCGACGAGTCAGTGCTCGTCGTGCGACGCCATCGAGTTCTGGATGTACACGGCGGCGAGAATGGTGAAGATGTAGGCCTGCAGCACGGCGACGAGCACTTCGAACGCCGTGAGGAACACCAGCATGGTGAACGGCAGCACACTCATGAGCGCAAGGAAGATCTGGCTGGTCTCGGCAAAGAGCAGCGCCTCGGTGAGCAGACCGAACGTGACGAGCAGGATGTGCCCGGCGAGCATGTTGGCGAAGAGACGAACCGTCAGCGAGAACGGGGTGACGATAATCGTGGAGACGAACTCGATCAGTCCCACGAGCGGCTTGAGTGCGGTGGGCACGCCAGGGGGCCACAGCAGATGGCCGAAGTAGCCGAGACCGTTGTGCTTGAGCCCGACGCCGATGTAGGTCGCCCACACGAACAGCGACAGCGCCAAGGGGATGGCGATGCGGGCGGTCGCCGGCATCTGGATGACCGGGATGACCCCCGGGATGTTGCAGAGGAAGATGAACACGAAGAGGCTCAGCAGGTACGGGGTCCACTTGAGCCCCGCTTCCCCCATCGTCTGCATGATGATGCCGTCCTCGATGAACTCGACGGACGTCTCGGCGACGTTGCGCACCCCGGTCGGGGCCAGCATCGGGTTGGCCCGGTTGGCCAGCGTGTAGAAGACGACGACGATCAACGCGGACACGACCGCGATGAGCGCGATCTTGTTGAACGTCGGGAAGAAGTCCTGCCAGCGGAGCAGGGCGTTGATCGGCGGGAACTCGAGTGCGAACACGTGTGATTCCGTTTCAGTCGGTCGTGGGCGTCGGGGCCGAAGTGGGCGAGGAGTTGGACGAGGAAGAGCTGGAGGAGGAGTCGGTCGAAGTGGGTTGGTCGGACGATGAGTGCTCGGGCGGCTTCAGACCGGGGTACGCCAGCGAGATCGCCACGTACTTGAGTTCCCAGACCAGCAATCCGAGGTGCGTGACGATGATGGTCGTTCCGAGGGCCGGAAAAGAAATCCAGGCCTCGTCGCGCACCAACCACACGGCGCCGAAGATCAGCCCGAGGCGCACGAGGTAGCCGAACAGGATCGCCCCCATCATCAGTCCGAGGGAGATCGGCGCGGTATAGGAGATCAGGCGGGCCGCCAGTGCGAAGTTGGCGAGGACGATCGCGATGCCGTACGCCGAGGAGAACGCGCCGTCGAGGCCCCAGATGACGAGGCACACCGCGATCATCAGCGGAGCGACGATCAGGCCACGCTTGACCATGTCGGTCGACACGGCGACCTCGGTCGCCGGACCGACGTCGCGTGTCGCGATCTTGGCGTCGTCCGCTCCCACGGTCACGCGACCTTCGTCTCGTCCGGGTTGCGCACGCCACGGCGCTCGGCGTCGAGGCGTTCCATCTTCTCGTCGTAACGGTATTTCGACTTGGCGAAGAGACCGACGGCGGCGAGCACGGTGAACACGATCATGAACAGCGGGATCGTGCCCAACCAGTTGTCGACCAGCCAACCGACGCCGAAGAACAGCGCGGTGATCATCGCGAACTCGATGGCGATGCCGAGGGCGTCTTCGTTGTTGACGCGGGTGGTCTTGCGGAGGAGCTTCATTGATCCGGGTGCGTCACACAGGGCCGTTGATCCGGCGGAAGACCGGCCTGCTTGTGAACGGAAGCACAACCTAGTCGTCGTCGTCGGCCAGGACAACTCCGGAACGTACACCGTCGTCGGGACCGCGCTCGACGATCGGTGCGCCGATCGGCTCGACGATCACCTCGCCGGCCGGATCGTCGGGTTCGCCGGTCGGGGCCGGTGTGACGTCGTCGCCATTGGAGCGCCGTCGTGCCCGAACGCTCGGGTGGAGCACCGTGTACAACACGATGGCCAGTGCGACGATGCCGAACGGCAGGTAGGTCGGGTTGCGACCGGTGAGCGTCGGGTAGAGCACGAACGCCGACAGCAGCGCCGTCCACCCCCAGAGGATGACGACGCTTCGACGGTGGCCGTGACCGAGGTCCATCAGGCGATGGTGCAGATGCCCCTTGTCAGCGGCGGCGAACGACTTCCGGCTCGACATGCGTCGCACGATCGCGAACGCCATGTCGAAGATCGGCACGCCCAGGATCAGCAGCGGGATGATCAACGGAGCGAGGAAGAAGTACGTCTGGCCGACGAACCCCTCGGGGGTGAACACGTCGGCACGACCGCCGACGACGCTGGTCGACACCGCGAGCAACAGACCGAGGAACAGTGCTCCGCCGTCGCCCATCATGATGCGGGCGGGGTTGAAGTTGTGCGGGAGGAAACCGATGCAGACCCCCACCGCGATGATCGCCAGCAACGGCCCGATGTTGAGCACGTCGAGTCCGCCCTGGTCGGTCAGTTCCTGGCTGTAGAGGAAGAACGCGAACGCGGCGATCGCGACGATGCCGGCCGCGAGCCCGTCGAGACCGTCGATCAGGTTGATCGCCTGCGTCATCCCGACGAGCCAGAGCACCGTGACGAGCGGTGCGAGGTCGGCGAGCAGGATCGGGCCGTCGAAGAACGGCAGTCGGAACGAGAACATCACCACGCCGAACTGCACCAGCACGATGCCGGCCAACACGGTGCCGGCGACCTTCGCCGGCGCCGAGACCTCGCGGACGTCGTCGACGAAACCGACGCCGAACACGATCGTCGCCGCGATCACGACACCGAGCGGCTCGGAGTTGTTCTCGAACAGCACGTCGAACGCATCGACGAGCCACGCGGTGAGCATCGCCGCCAGGAATCCGGCGAACATGGCGAGCCCGCCGACGTCGGGGAGCGGCGACTGGTGGACCGTGCGGTCGTTGGGGAGGTAGACCCAACCCCGTCGACGGGCGAGCCGCCCGACGAGCGGAGTGGTGGCGAACGTGACGAGGGCCGCGACGGCTCCGATCAGGAGAAAGGAACCGACGGTGGGCACGGACGTGGAGCCTCTGGCGCTCGATCAGCCGGCCGGGTACGCCGGGAACCGTGCGCAGAGTTCCGCGACTTCCTTGCGGACCATCTGCAGCTCGGCGGGGTCGTCACGGTGGCGCAGCGCCCGCGCGATGAAGCCGGCGATCACGGACATCTCCGCCTCGGTCATCCCCTGCGTGGTCACCGACGGCGTGCCGATACGCACGCCGCTCGTGACGAACGGGCTGCGGGGGTCGTCGGGAATCGTGTTCTTGTTGAGCGTGATGCCGGCATCGTCGAGCTTGGCTTGAGCTTCCTTGCCCGTGAGCTCGGCGTCGAACGGCGTCAGATCGACGACCATCAAGTGGTTGTCGGTTCCCCCCGACACGAGCCGGAACCCCTGCTGCACGAGCGCGTCGGCGAGCGCCGAGGCGTTCGCGACCACCTGGTGGGCGTAGTCGGCGAACGACGGATCGAGGGCCTCGCGGAAGGCGATGGCCTTGCCGGCGATGACGTGTTCGAGCGGGCCGCCCTGCCAACCGGGAAACACCGCCTTGTCGATCGCCTTGGCGAGTTCGGCCTTGCACAGGATCGCCCCACCGCGCGGACCGCGCAGCGTCTTGTGCGTGGTGAACGTGACCACGTCGGCGTAGGGCACCGGGTTCGGGTGGGCACCGCCGGCCACGAGGCCGGCGAGGTGCGCGATGTCGAACAACAGCAGGGCCCCGACCTCGTCGGCGATCTTCTTGAACGGCTCGGGGTCGAGTCGACGTGGGTAGGCGGTCGTGCCGGCCACGATCATCTTCGGACGGTGTTCGAGCGCCAGCGCCCGCACGTCGTCCATGTCGATGCGGTCCTCGGCGCCCGTGCCGTACGAGACGAAGTTGTACAACAGACCGCTCGCATTGACCGGCGAGCCGTGTGTGAGGTGACCGCCGTGGTCGAGGCTGAGGCCGAGCACGGTGTCGCCCGGCTCGAGCAGTGCCTGGTACACGCACATGTTGGCGTTGGCGCCGGAGTGCGGCTGGACGTTCGCGTGGTCGGCGCCGAAGAGCTGCTTCACACGGTCGATCGCGAGCTGCTCGATGTCGTCGACGATGGCGTTGCCACCGTAGTAGCGCTTGCCCGGGTAGCCCTCGGAGTACTTGTTGGTCAGCGCGGACCCCACTGCCGCCATGACCGCTGGCGAGGTGAAGTTCTCGCTCGCGATCAGCTGGATGCCCGTGGTCTGGCGTTCGACCTCACGTTCGATGAGGCCGATGACCTCGAGGTCGGGATCGGTGTCGGACGGAAACGGCATCGGTGGTCCTTCTGTTCAGCTGCCCAGCGTCACACCGTGCCGGGCCTGATGTGACGCGGCCCGGTGTGATGCGTGGTCAGACGTCGGATTCGAGTTGGGTGATCTGGTCGACCCGTCGGGCGTGGCGACCGCCCTCGAAGTCGGTGGTCAGGAACGTGGTGACGATCTCTTCGGCCAGGCCTTCGCCGACGACGCGAGCACCGATCGACAGCACGTTCGCATCGTTGTGCGACCGGGCCATCCGGGCGGTGTACAGACAGTTGCAGAGCGCGGCACGCACGCCGCGCACCTTGTTCGCCGCGAGCTGTTCGCCCTGCCCGCTGCCGCCCAGGACGATGCCGACGTCGGCGGCGCCATCGCGCACGGTGCGGCCCACTCCTGCGCAGATCGCCGGGTAGTCGACCGAGTCGGTCGAGTGGGTGCCCTGGTCGTCGACCTCGTGTCCCTGGCCGAGCAGCATCGTCACGAGGTGCTGCTTGAGTTCGTAGCCGGCGTGGTCGGCGCCGATGGCGACACGGGTCATCGTCCGGCGAGTGTACGCCCTCCGCCGCCGCCCGTCCTGTTCGCGGTGCAGGGGGCGCACCAGCCCGGCTGCGACACGGACGGCGAGCGGGTGGATGTCTATGGTGCGGAGCCGTGAGTCCCGGTCAGGTCCCCCGTCCACCCGATCCCCGTTCAGCGGTCATCGTCGGCGCCGGCCAGTACGTCCACCGCGCCGAATCGCTCGACGACGGCCTGGAGCCCGCTGCGCTCATGGAGCGCGCCGTGCTCGCCGCCTCGACGGACGCCGGGCTCGACGGCCCACCCGCCGCCGACGCGCTCCGGGTGGTGAGCCAGCTCTCGTGGCGCTACGGCAACACACCGCGATTCGTGGCCGACCGCCTGGGCATCACGCCGGCACGCCTCGACTACACCACGATGGGCGGCAACAGCCCGCAGTCGCTCGTCAACCGGACCGCTCTCGACATCCGGTCCGGAGCGATCGACGTCGCGATCCTGACCGGCGGCGAGGCAACTCGCACCCGCGGTCGGGCCCGCAAGGCCGGCGTCGAACTCGACTGGCCGAAGTCACTCGACGGTGACGAACCGACGATCGTCGGCGACGACCTCTCGATGAATCTCCAGGCCGAGATCGATCGGGGCATCTATCTCCCCGTGCAGGTCTACCCGATGTTCGAGACCGCGATCAGAGCAGCATCGGGACGCACCGTCGACGATCACCGCGATCACCTCGGGCGGCTCTGGTCCGGCCTCAGCGAGGTCGCCGCACGCAACCCGCACGCGTGGATCCGGGAGACGAAGACGCCGAGCGAGATCACGACCGTCACCGACACGAACCGCATGATCGGCGCGCCGTATCCGAAGCTGATGAACTCGAACAACGACGTCGACATGGGAGCCGCGCTGATCATGTGCTCGGTCGAGTCCGCCCGGCGCCTCGGAATCAGCGAGGAGCGGTGGGTCTTCCCCCACGCCGGCACCGACTGCCACGAACACAACTACGTGTCGCACCGTGACACCTTCGTCTCGACGCCGGCGGTCGAGATCGGCGGACGCCTGGCCCTGGAGCTGGCCGGTATCGACATCGACGACGTCGCGCTCATCGACCTCTACTCCTGCTTCCCTGCCGCCGTGCAACTCGGCGCGCAGTCGCTCGGCATCGACCTCGGCCGGCAGTGGTCGCGCACCGGCGGGCTCACGTTTGCGGGCGGTCCGTGGAACAACTACGTGATGCACGCGATCGCGACGATGGTGACCGAACTACGGGAGCACCCAGGCGAGTTCGGCCTCGTCTGGGGCAACGGTGGCTACGCGACCAAGCATGCGTTCGGCGTGTACTCGACGATGTCGACGCCCGAGTTCCGCCATGCCAAGCCGCAGGACGAGATCGACGCGCTCCCCCGCCGTGGCCTCGCCCTGCCCGCCGACGCGGCCGGTCGGGCCACGATCGAGTCCTACACGGTGATGTACTCCCGCGAGGCAACGCCTGAGCAGGCGATCGCGTCGTGCCTGTTGGCCGACGGCCGGCGGGCATGGGCCACGTCGACCGAGCCCGTCATCGCGACCGCGATGACCGAGGGCGAGTGGGTCGGTCGCTCGGTCACGCTCTCGCCGGCGGGCGACCTGCTCGTCGACTGATCGCTCTCCCGTGGCCCTGGCCCTGCGCTCTCGACGACCCCGCGGGCCGCGCCGGTGAACCGTGACATGCTCGCGCCATGAGCGCCACCGCACCAGCGCCCCGACCACGAATCCTGCTCGACTGCGACCCGGGCCACGACGACGCTGTCGCAATCATCGCGGCCGCACGCCACGCCGACCTCATCGGCATCACGACCGTCGCGGGCAACGCACCGCTCGATCGCACGACCCACAACGCACGGGTGATGCGCGATCTGCTGCGACTCGACGTGCCGGTGCACTCGGGCAGCCCTCGGCCGCTGGTCGCCGAGCCGAGCTTCGGGGCGTTCGTGCACGGCGAGAGCGGACTCGACGGCGCCGACCTGCCCGCCCCGACCACCCCGCTCGATGGCACCGACGCGGTGGCGTTCATCGTCGACACATGCCGCGCGACCGATGGTGTGTGGTTGGTCCCGGTCGGTCCGCTGACGAACATCGCGCTGGCGCTCCGCGCGGCCCCGGACCTCGTCGATCGGATCGCCGGCATCTCCCTGATGGGCGGAGGCAGCTTCGGCAACCGCACGCCGCTGGCCGAGTTCAACATCTGGGCCGATCCCGAGGCTGCGGCGATCGTGTTCGCCAGCGGGGCCGCGCTGACGATGGCCGGGCTCGACGTGACCCACCAGTTCCAGGCAACCCCGGAGCGAATCGAGCAGATCCGCTCGATCGGCGGGCGGCTCGCGGTCGTGCTCGCCGACCTGTTCGGGTTCTTCAGCGACAACTACCTCTCGCGGCACGATCCCGGTTCGATGCGCGGTGCTGCGGTCCACGATCCGCTCGCCGTGCTGGCGCTCACACATCCCGGCCTCTTCGATCGCGCCGATCGGCATGTCGCGGTCGAGACGACGGGTCGCCTCACCCGGGGCGCAACCGTCATCGACGCCCGCCACATCCTCGAACGCGAACCGACGAACTGCACGGTGCTCACGCGTGTCGACCACGACGCCGCGTTCGAGCTGATCGTCGATGCCGTCGCCCACTTCTCGCGCTGACGCGCTCGTCGTACAGTGAACTCGTGAGCGACTCCTTCCCCCGCCAGTACGCCCGAACCCAACGGTTCACGCTCGGCGAACCCCGCAACGTCACCGTGTCACCCGACGGGCGGCGCGTCGTGTTCCTGCGCAGTTCCGGCGGCGCCGACCCGGTCAACCGGCTGTGGGCGCTCGACGTCGAGACCGGCGACGAGCGCCTCGTCGCCGACCCGGTGACGCTGCTCGCAAGCGACGACGACGAGGCGTCGGCTGATCTTCCGGCCGAGGAACGTGCCCGTCGCGAGCGGCTCCGCGAAGGCGCTGGTGGCATCACGGCCTACGCGACCGATGCCGCGACGACGGTGTTCGCCTGCGCGCTCGCGGGTCGTCTCGTTGCGGGCGGGCTGCTCTCCGGGGCGGCTCGGGAACTGGGCGTGGCCGGGCCGGTGTTCGACCCGCGGCCCGATCCCCTGGCCCGCCGAATCGCCTACGTCAGCGGCCCGACGCTGCGCATCGCAGAACTCGACGGATCATCCAGAGTGCTCGTCGGTGCCGGCGAGCCGAGCACCGTCGCGTGGGGCAGCGCCGACTTCGTCGCGGCGGAGGAGATGCACCGTCACCGCGGGTTCTGGTGGAGTCCCGACGGGTCGGCGATCGCCGCGACGCGTGTCGACGACGCTCGGGTGGCCGACTGGGTGATCGCCGATCCCGCCAATCCCGACCGACCGGCGCGCTCGGTCCGCTACCCCGCGGCCGGCACCGCGAACGCCGACGTCACGCTGCACCTGGTGACGCTCGACGGGGCCCGCACGGCCGTCGAGTGGGACAGCGACTTCTTCCCGTACCTCGCGGCCGTCGACTGGAGTGAGGCAGGTCTGGTCATCCAGGTCCAGTCGCGCGATCAGCAGGGGACGATGACACTGCGGGTCGACACGGGCGACAGTCCGACACGAGGCGAGACGTCGGTGCTCTGCCACGACTACGACGACGCGTGGGTCGAGTTGGTGCCGGGCACGCCGGCCCTGCTCGGCGACGGCCGGCCCGTCACCGCGGCCGACCGCGAGGGCGTGCGGCGGCTGCTGGTCGCCGACGAAGCCGTCACTCCCACCGACCTCCAGGTGCGCAGCGTCGTCGCTGTCGGCGAGCACGACGGAGCACCCTCGATCACGTTCCTCGCCAATCCGATCGACGATGCGACGGTCGTCCACGTGTGGCGGTGGAACGACGACGGACTCACCGCCGTCGCCGACGAACCTGGCGTG
>Ga0316197_10003777_pt1 | contig 10801 bp, 9 predicted proteins | sample OudBiesiAoxic_MG_FD_204939 | JGI IMG/M metagenome (GOLD analysis project Ga0316197, IMG submission 204939) | Coastal sediment microbial communities from Oude Bieten Haven, Netherlands - site A oxic | ecosystem: Environmental > Aquatic > Marine > Coastal > Sediment | place: Netherlands... | reverse complement strand
TGAGCACCACATGGCCAAGCAGGGCACGCCGACCATGGGCGGGCTCGCCATCGTCGGAGCGGCGTTCGCCGGTTGGCTGGTGGCCCACGTGCGACCCGATCTGCCGTTCGCGCGACAGTCGTTGATCGTATGGGCAGGGGTGCTGTTCATGGCGCTGATGGGGTTTCTCGACGACTACATCAAGGTTCGCAAGCGACACAACCGTGGCATCTTCTGGAAGCAGAAGAACTACATCACCATGCTCGCCAGTTTCGGCATGGCCTGGTGGCTTGTCGTCGGCACCGGGATTTCCGAGACGATCTCGGTCACGAGAGCTGAAGTGGGATTCGAGGTGCCCACCGTGGTCTGGATCCTCTGGGCCGGGGCGATCATCTGGGCGACGACCAACGCCGTCAACGTCACCGATGGCCTCGACGGCCTCGCCGCCGGTTCGGCCCTCATGGGGTTCGGTGCGTTCGTCATCATCGCGTACCTCGCCTTCCGCAACAGCGAGTTGTACCCCTCCGTCGTCAACCCGCTCGACATGGGGGTGTTCGCCGCGGCATTCGCAGGTGGCTGTCTCGGATTCCTGTGGTGGAACGCAGCGCCCGCGCGCATCTTCATGGGCGACGTCGGGGCACTTGCGATCGGTACCGCCCTCGCCTTCCTTGCGCTCACCCTCAACACGCACCTCCTGATCATCCTGCTCTGTGCGATCAACGTCATGGAAGCGGGCTCGGTGGCGATCCAGATGGGAGTCTTCAAGGCTTCTGGCCGCAAGAAGCGTCTGTTCCGGATGTCGCCGATCCACCACCACTTCGAGCTGATCGGATGGCCCGAGACCACGGTCATCATCCGGTTCTGGCTGATCGCGGCCATCTCGGTCGGCCTGGCACTCGGCATCTTCATCGCCGACTTCTCCAGCATCTCGGTGTGATGCGCGCGCTTGTCTACGGTCTGGCTGTCGCCGGCGTCTCCACGGCTCGCGCCATGCAACGGCGCGGCTGGGACGTGATCGCGGGTGATGACGTCGTGACCGAGGAACGCGCGTCGATGGCGACGCAGCTCGGTGTCGATCTCCTCCACGCGCCTGACATCGAGACGTTGCGCTCGGTGCTGGAAGGTTGCGACATCCTCTGCCCGGCCCCTGGCATCCCCGAGCACCACCGGGTGATCGAGGCGGCTCGAACAACCGGGACCGAGATCGTCTCGGAGATCGAACTCGCCTATCGCTGGGAGCAGGAGCGACCCGGTGGTCCGCGACCGATGCTCGCCGTGACCGGAACCGACGGGAAGACCACGACGACGCTGATGACCGTGGCCATGCTGCGCGCCGCCGGGCTCTCGACCATCGATGCAGGCAACACCGAGACCCCGCTCGTCGACGCCATCGATGAGCCCCACGACGCGTTTGTCGTCGAGTGCACGAGCTTTCGGCTGGCATGGACGCGTGACTTTCGAGCCGAGGCAGCGGCGTGGCTCAATCTCGCTCCCGATCACCTCAACTGGCATACCTCGATGGGCACGTACGAGATGGCGAAGGCAAGGATCTGGTCGGCACAGCACGCGGACGACGCCGCCATCGCGTTCACCGGTGCGCCCGACGTGATGCGACGCCTTCGAGATGCTCCCGGCCGGCGGGTGACGTTCGGTCAGGGCGGTGATTACCACCTCGACGGCACGCGGCTCGTCGGACCTGCCGGGACGATCACCACGACCGACACGATGCGACGAAGCCTGCCGCACGACATCACGAATGCGCTCGCAGCATCGGCGATGGTGCTCGAGGCAGGGCTCGCCGATACGTCGGCAATCGAACGGGCGCTCGCCGACTTCAGTGGGCCGGCGCACCGACTGGAACACCTCGGGACGCGTGCCGGCGTCGACTGGTACAACGATTCGAAGGCGACCACTCCGCACGCCGCTGCGGTTGCGATCCGGGCCTTCGCCGAGATCGTCCTGATCGCCGGAGGGAAGGACAAACACGTGGACCTCGCCGAGATGGCCGTCGAGCCGGAGCGGCTCCGTGCCGTCATCGCGATCGGAGAGACACGTGAGGCCGTGGCCGCTGCCTTCGCCGGCGTCGACGTCGTGGAGACCACCGAATTCCTACCCGCAGCCGTTGATCGAGCCGTCGAGCTCGCGCTGCCCGGCACCACACTGCTGCTGTCGCCCGGATGCGCCAGCCTCGACCAGTACCCCTCGTTCGAAGCCCGCGGCGATCACTTCCGCGAACTCGCACACCAGCAAGGAGTCCGTTGATGGCATCCACCGTCTCCGTCCAGGATCGGCGTCAGGCCGCGCTCGCTCGACTTGGCAACGAGGCGTCCCCGCCGCGTCGGGCGCGCATACCCCGCACCCGGTCGAAATCGTCGCGTCCTCGTTCCCCGCGGGAATCGTTGGGTGCTCCCGCCGGCGTCTGGTACGGAATCATCGCCGTCGTGATCGTCTTCGTCATGCTCGGACTGGTGATGGTGCTCTCCGCTTCGGCGGTCACCGAGGCGAATCGCGGCAACTCGCCGTACAGCGTCTTCCTCCGTCAGGCCACGTGGGCCGGGCTCGGACTGATCGGCATGGTCATCGTCGCCAGGATTCCATACGGATTCTGGAGGCGGATGACGCTGCCGCTGGTCGTCGTCGGTGTCGCGGCGATGCTCGGGCCGTTCGTCCCGGCGATCGGCGGAAGTGTCAACGGGGCCCGTGCGTGGATCCGTTTCGGCGGGTTCAGCGTGCAGCCATCCGAGTTCCTCAAACTCGTGGTGGTCATCGCCACCGCAGACCTGCTGACCCGGCAGGCAGGTGCGATGAACCACCGACGTCGCACGCTCGTGCCCCTCGCCTTGCTCGCCGGGGTGGGAGCGGGACTGTGCATGATGCAGGGGGACCTCGGTTCGGCGATCGTGCTCGGTGCCGTCGTGTTCTCCATCGGTTGGATCGCTGGTGTCCCGTTCACGCCGCTTGCCGTGATGGGCTCGTGCGCCACCGCCGCAGGCCTCTTCTTCATCGTGTCGAGTCAGACTCGGATCGATCGCTTCACGGCGTTCCTGGACGTCACGGGCAACAAGGATCGTCTTGCCTGGCAGACCTACCAGGGCTTCGTCAGCATGGCCTCTGGCGGAATCGGCGGGTCCGGGATCGGCGGCAGCAAGACCAAGCTCGGCTATCTGCCGTACGCCCACAGTGACTTCATCTTCGCGATCATCGCCGACGAGTTGGGTCTGATCGGCGCCGGGGCGGTGATCGGCGGCTTCATTCTGCTGGTGCTGTTCGGTGTGCAGACGGCGCTGGCTTCGTCCGACCGTTTCGGCATGCTCGTGGCCGGCGGGGTCGCCTCGTGGTTCGGGGTGCAGGCCATCGTCAACCTCGGTGGCGTGACCGGTCTGATGCCGGTCACCGGGCTCACGCTGCCGTTCTTCTCGGCCGGCGGGAGTTCGCTGTTCGTGTCGATGCTGGCCGTCGGGTTGCTGCTCAGTGTCGCCCGACGCGTCGGGAGTCGAAGTCAGCCCGAGGCGCGGCGGGTGGCGTCCTGAGCGCGTTCGCTGTCGTCACCGGTGGTGGGACGGCGGGCCATGTTCTTCCGGCACTCGCCGTGGCAGGTGCACTCGCTGCGGCCGGCCACGAAGCCGACACGATCCACTACGTGGGATGTACGCGCGGGATCGAGACGCGGCTGCTTCCGGAGACGCCGTATCCGTACACGTTCTACGACGTCGTCGGTTTCCAGCGGTCGTTGAGCCGTCGCAACCTGGCCTTCGCACCGAAGATGTGGAGCGCCCGCAGGGAAGCGGTCGCACTGTTGCGCCGGCTCGATCCCAAAGTTGTGGTGACGGTCGGTGGGTACGCGAGCATGCCGGCGGTCTTCGCCGCCCGGAAGCTCGGCGTTCCCGTCGTCGTCGTCTCCTACGACTTCGTTCCGGGACGCGCCAGTCAGCTCGCGGCCCGTTCGGCCGCAGCCTGCGCAGTTGCCTTCGAGGACTCGCCGCTCCCGAACGCGACGGTCACCGGAGCGCCGGTGCGCCAGGCGATCCTGACGCTCGATCGCACGCGCGACCGGACGACGGCCCGACGGCGGCTCGGGGTTCCCGACGACCGCTTCCTCGTCGCGGTGATGGGTGGTTCGCTGGGTTCCGGTGTCCTGAACGCGGCGATCGCCCGCTACGCGAGCGCTCATCGAGACGATGACGGGTTGGCGATCCGCCAGGTCGCCGGTGAACGGTTCGTCGACGAGATCGCCGTGGTCGGTGCGACACGGTCGAACGGGCTCCTCCATCAGCTCGTGGGATACGAGGACGACATGGCGTCGGTCTATGCCGCCGCCGACGTCCTCGTCGGGCGCGGTGGTGCGAGCACGGTGCACGAGGTGGCCGTCACCGGCATCCCGGCCATTCTCATCCCGTGGTCGGGTGCGGCCGACGATCATCAGACCGAGAACGTGCGCTGGCTGAGCGACGTCGAAGGTGCGGTGCTGATGACCGAGACGGCGCTTGCCGCTGATCCGTCCCACCTCGGTGAAGCCATCGAGCGGCTCCGCGACGACGCCGAGGCCCGTGGCAGGCTGTCCGCAGCTGCGCGGCGGCGCGGCGAGGTCCATCGATCGGGCGCCTTGGCCTCGTTGGTCGAGCGCGTCGCCCTAGCATCGACGGCGAGATGACCGAACAGCTTCCCGTCCCTCTGGTTCCGCTCGACCTCTCGATCCCGCACCGGCTGCATGTCGTCGGTGTCGGTGGTCCGGGCATGAGCGCGATCGCAATCGCGCTCGCCGAAATGGGCCATGAGGTGTCGGGGAGCGACCTCCGTGAGCATCCTGTCCTCGAACGCGTCCGCGCCGCGAACGTCGAGGTGACGATCGGACACGATCGCAGCCTGGTCCACGGTGTCGATGCGGTCACGGCTTCAACTGCAATTCCGGAGCGGAACATCGAACTGCACGAGGCGCGTTCCACCGCTGTTGCCGTGCTGCGCCGTGCGGCGATGCTGGGATCGATCTGCGAGCAGGCGAAGGCGCTTGCGGTCGCCGGGACCCACGGCAAGACCACGACGACGTCGATGCTGATGCTGATGCTCGCCGAGGCCGGGCTGCGCCCGAGTTTCATCATCGGCGGCGATGTGAGCGATCTCGGCACCGGTGCCCAGTGGACCGGTGGCGAGTTCTTGGTCGTCGAAGCAGACGAGAGCGACGGCACCCACCTCGAACTCCCGCTGTACGGGACCATCCTCACGAACGTCGAGGTTGATCATCTCGATCACTACGGGTCGTTCGACGCGATCGTCGACAGCTTCGACCGGTACCTCCGACAGGTTCCGGGTCCGAAGGTGGTGTGCGGCGACGACGAGGTGGCGTCCCGGTTGGCGGCGGTCCACGATGCGGTCACGTACGGACGGAGCGAGGGCGTCGATGTCCGCGCGGTCGATGTCCGTGCCGCCAACGGTGCGTTCGTGTTCGGTGTGGAGCGGAACGGGGCGAAGGTCGGGACGATCGAGTTGCCGATGCGCGGTATTCACAACGTCGTGAACGCGACTGGCGCGATCGCCCTGGCGCTTGAGGTCGGCGTCGAGTTCGAACACATCCGCACGGCGCTCGCGAAGTTCGGAGGAGTCGCGCGACGTTTCGACGTCCGCGGAATCGATTGCGGCGCGACCTTCGTCGACGACTACGCCCACCTGCCGTCCGAAATCTCCGCGGTGCTCGCAGCGACCCGCCACAGCGGTGAGGACTGGCGGCGAGTGGTCGCGATCTTCCAGCCGAACCGTTACAACCGGATCGCCGAGATCTGGCAGGAGTACGGGACAGCGTTCGGCGACGCCGACCTCATCGTCCTGACCGACATCTACGGTTCCGGTACCACGCCCATTCCCGGAGTCACCGGCAAGCTCATCGTGAATGCGGTCACCGAAGCCGATCCGACCAAGCGCGTCGTATGGCTGCCCCGTCGTGACGACTTGGTCGACTTCGTGGCGCGCGAGGCGCGTGATGGCGACATCGTGGTCTCGATGGGCTGTGGTGACATCGCAACGCTCCCGTCGGAGGTGCTCGATGCCCGTCGCCGAGCCTGACGCAATCGATCGGGCGACCGCCGAACTCGGTGAGCTCGCTCGCTTGGACGAACCGCTTGCGCCGTTCACGACCTACAAGGTGGGCGGGTGTGCCGACCTGTTCGTCAATGTCGTCGACCCCGCCGACCTGCACCGCGTTGCCGCTGCCCGCCGCTCGAGTGGGCTGCCGGTGTTGATCGTGGGCCGCGGGTCGAACCTGCTCGTCGCAGATCGGGGGTTCGGTGGCATCGCGGTGTCGCTCGCCGAGATGGCGACCGACATCGAAATCGAGCAGAACCGATCGATCGTCCGTGCCGGCAGCGCAGTGCTGCTGCCGGTGTTGGCGCGGCAACTGGCCAACGTCGGCTTGACCGGGTTCGAATGGGCCGTGGGTGTCCCCGGCTCGATCGGCGGAGCCGTGCGGATGAATGCCGGCGGACATGGCTCTGACGTGTCTGAATCGCTGATCGACGTCGCGGTGTTCGACCTTGCAGCATCGGCCGATCGGACGCTGCGCGCCGATCAGCTCGGTTTGCGCTTTCGGGGAAGTGACCTTCCCGCGACGACCGTCGTCGTATCGGCCCGTCTTCAATTGGCGCCGGGTGACCCCGAGGCAGCGCGACGAGAACTCAGCGAGATTGTCGCATGGCGACGCATCAACCAGCCCGGCGGGCAGAACGCAGGGTCGGTGTTCGTCAACCCGATTCCCCACGAGCTCAGCGCGGGGCAGTTGATCGATGAGGTCGGGCTGCGCGGGCTCCGCCATGGCACCGCGGCCGTGTCCGACAAGCATGCGAACTTCATCCAAGCCGACCAGGGAGGATCGGCCGACGATGTTCGTGCACTCATGGAACTCGTCCGCGAACGGGTCGCGGTTGCCACGGGTCATGTGCTGCGGAGCGAGATCCGTCTGATCGGATTCGAGGAGACATCGAGATGAGCCGCTGGAGACGCAAGTCGGACGACGCCAAATCAGGCGACGGTGCTGCGGACGCGGCCCCCGGGTTCACCGACGTCAAGATCGTGAAACGCGAGCCGACTTCGAGCGAGGCCACGGCCGTTGAAGTGTCCGGCCCTGACGAGACCGATGACAGCGTGCTTGCTGAACTGTCGGTCGCGTTCGGCGACGACGACACCAAGCCCACCGCGGTGCCCGATGCGGCGTTGACCACGATCGCGATCGGCGGCGGTGACGATCTCCCGGACGCGGTGTACCTCGACGAGGGACTCGGTGGTGGCGACGACTCGGAGCCGGTGTTCATCGACGATGATGGAACCGGCGACGCGCTGCTCGCGCAGGATGCCACGGGCCCAGGGATCGAGCCGCGTCTGCGGCAGCGCCGGATCGGCGTACGGCGAGCCGAAGGTCGGCGCCGGCTCCGACGGTGGGGGATCGTCGCCGGCGTGATCGTTGTCGTCGTCGCAGTGTTGGCCGTCCTCGGATCGTCGCTGTTCTCCGTCGACGACGTCGAGGTGACGGGTGTCCAGCGTGCCGATGCCGACTCCGTGCTGGCCGTGGTCGACGAATTGATCGGCGAACCGGTGCTGCTGGTTGACACCGAAGCTGCTGAGGACCGGCTCGAGCAGATCCCGTACGTCGACAGCGCCCGGGTGCGCACCGACTTCCCGAACGGGGTCACCGTCGAGGTCCGAGAACGCGAACCGGTGGCGACCGCGGCGGGGGTCGACGGCCGATTCCGCATCCTCGACCACGAGGGCCGAGTCGTCGACGTCATCGATGGTCAGCCCATCGCATTCGTTCTGGTGTCCGGACCGACGACACTCGACCTCGAGGCTGGGCAGTACGCCGACACCGGCTACGCCGCTGCGGCGTCGATGGTCACCAAGCTGACGCCTGACGTTCGTTCGCGGATGATCTCGATGTCGGTCGTTCCCGATGGCACTGATCTCCGGTTCCTCTTGTCGAATGAACCCGGATTCGACATCGAAGTCCGTCTCGGCGCGGCGATCACCGACAACGACCAGATCGAGCGTCTCGTGCGGCTCCAGCGGGTGCTCGACGACGTCGCCGGGTCCGACACCACGGTCATCGACGTGTCGACGGCGGAGACGACCGAGCGATGAAGTGCGCCGAGACGCGGCTAGCGTCCCTCCGCGGTGGCGACGAACCTGGCAGAATGCCGAATGGTCCGTGTCCCCGGACCGACAACACGATGCACGCATCCCTGAACCAATACGCTGCCGCGGTCAACGCGAGCACATGGAGGACCCACTGATGGTCGGCACACCGCAGAACTATCTCGCCGTGATCAAGGTCATTGGCGTCGGTGGAGGTGGCGTCAATGCCGTCAACCGCATGATCGATGCAGGCTTGAAGGGCGTTGAGTTCATCGCCGTCAACACCGACGCGCAGGCGCTCCTCATGAGCGACGCCGACGTGAAACTCGACATCGGCCGCGACCTCACCCGAGGCCTCGGGGCCGGCAGCGACCCTGAAGTCGGTCGTGAGGCCGCCGAGTCGCACCGTGACGAGATCGAAGAGATGGTGCGCGGCGCCGACATGGTGTTCATCACGGCCGGTGAGGGCGGTGGCACCGGTACGGGCGCCGCTCCCGTGATCGCCGAGATCTCACGAGAAGCGGGTGCGCTCACCATCGGCGTCGTGACTCGTCCGTTCTCTTTCGAGGGCCGACGCCGTTCGGTCCAGGCCGACAACGGTGTCCAGCGGCTGAAGGAGAAGGTCGACACGCTGATCGTCATCCCGAACGATCGCCTCCTCACCGTGGCCAACGACAAGACCAGCGTGCTCAACGCCTTCAAGATGGCCGACGAGGTCCTGTTGCAGGGCGTGTCGGGCATCACCGGCTTGATCACCACTCCGGGGCTGATCAACACCGACTTCGCCGATGTCAAGGCGGTCCTGCGGGACGCCGGCACTGCGCTCATGGGTATCGGTCAGGCGAGCGGTGACGAACGGGCGGTGTCCGCAGCGAAGGCCGCCATCTCGAGCCCGTTGCTCGAATCGGCAATCGACGGCGCCCGCGGTGTGCTGCTCAACATCACCGGTCCGTCGAGCATGGGCCTGTTCGAGATGAATGCCGCCGCCGAGATCATTCACGGTGTCGCCCACCAGGACGCACTGATCATCTTCGGCACAGTCGTCGACGACGAGATGGGTGACGAAGTTCGCGTGACGGTCATTTCGGCCGGTTTCGATCGCACCGATTCCGTGACGGCCCCACTCCCGGACTCGCAGCCGCGAACGTCGCCGACCAGGATCACCGAGTTGTTCGGTGACGTGGAAGATGCCGACCCGCTCGCTGATGACGACGACGACTTCGACGTTCCCTCGTTCCTGAAGTGAGGCCGGCGGGTGCCCTCCCCGCTGTTTGAGTGCACGCTTGGTGGCCGCGACATCCGAATCGTGGCGACCGACCGCGACGATGGCGACATCCACCCCGAGCGCGTGCCGACTGACGAACTGGCGGTCCGACAACTCGCGGCGACGGGTCGCAATTGGATGATGGTCGACGAAGTGCACGGCACCGACGTCGTCGACGTCACCGCCGCCGATCCCTGGAAGCCCATGGCTGGTGTCGGCGATGTCATCGTGACCAGGGGCATCGACCTCGACATTGCCGTGTGGGCCGCCGACTGCGCCCCGCTCTTCCTCCTGGCAGACGATGGTACGACGGTCGGCGCGCACGCTGGATGGAAGGGACTCGCCGCGGGGGTCATCGATGTTGCTGTCGAAACGGTCCGTCGAGAGGGCGGTCGGGTCCGAGCTGCGGTGCTCGGACCGACGATTGGTCCGTGCTGCTACGAGTTCGGCCACGACGACCTCGCCCTCGTGGTGGAGCGCGTGCACGCCCGGCCGGCAGCGATCGCCGGCCGAACCATCGACGGGAGGACCTCGCTCGACGTGCCCGCTGCGGTGCGGTCGGCGCTCGACCACCACGGGATCGCTCTCGATGTCGCCGGCCCCTGCACCGGGTGCGACGATCGGTGGTTCTCGCACCGCGTTCGTGCTGACCTCGGTCGGCACGCGACAGTCGCCTCGATCGGGCGGGATCCGCGGTGAACCATCACTCGGCCGATGAAGTCGCGCGACGGCTCGAGTCGATTCGCACTCGGATCGACGCGGTCGAGCGGTCGTGGACCCACGATGTCGAGATCACCGCTGTCACGAAGGCGTTCGCCCCGAGCGTGGTCGACGCCGCGGTCGAGGCCGGGTGCACCGTGATCGGCGAGAACTACGCACAGGACCTGTTGTCGAAGCGGGCCACGATCGAGCGTCTCGATCCGCTCCGACGACCGCGTGTCGATTTCATCGGCCATCTGCAGTCGAACAAGGTTCGCCAACTGGTGGACCTTGTCGACCGCTGGTGCACGATCGACCGGAGCTCGATTGCCAACGAGATCGCCAAGCGCGCTCCGGGAGCCGAAGTGTTGCTCCAGGTCAATGCCACCGGCGAGGAGAACAAGGGCGGCTGCCGGCCGGACGACGTTGTCGCGCTGCAGCGGCGATGCACTGAGCTCGGGCTCGTGGTCGCCGGGTTGCTGACCATCGGACCGACCGGGCTGTCGGCGGAGGACGCGGCACCGGGCTTTCGCCTCGTACGATCGCTCGTCGATGATCTGGGGCTTGCCGTGTGCTCGATGGGGATGACCGCCGATCTCGATGTCGCGGTCGCCTGCGGGTCGACGAACGTGCGGATCGGATCGTTGTTGTTCGGGGCTCGACCGGCCCCAGTCCACCAAGAAGGGGATGGGCGCGGCTAACCTCCGGCGCTCAGGAGGAAGACATGTCACTCTGGAAGAAGACCAT
>Ga0316197_10003775_pt1 | contig 10806 bp, 10 predicted proteins | sample OudBiesiAoxic_MG_FD_204939 | JGI IMG/M metagenome (GOLD analysis project Ga0316197, IMG submission 204939) | Coastal sediment microbial communities from Oude Bieten Haven, Netherlands - site A oxic | ecosystem: Environmental > Aquatic > Marine > Coastal > Sediment | place: Netherlands... | reverse complement strand
GCCGAGGCCGCGCTGGGACAGGCACAGCAGTCGCTCTCGCAGTCGACCGCCGAGGCCTCCGCCAACAGCGCTGCCCCGGCCCAGGCCAGCGCCGCCGCTGCGCAACAGGCGCTCGCCGAAGCTTCCGCAGCACTAACACTCGCAGAAGCCGGTCTGGGTGCACCGGCACCGCCTTCCGCCCAAGCCTCGAACCAGCCTGGGCAGCAGCCTGGCGACCAGCCCGGGAAGGGCGAGCAGCCTGGCCCACCGGGCAAGCCTGGACAGGAACCGGCCCCGAGCAATGGTGACGAGGGCAACTGGGAGGGCAAGGGCGGTGACGGCGAACGCAAGAAGATCACCGGCAGCAGCCGCTTCATCGGCCTGCCGGAGCGCGAGCGCGGCACCCTCCGCCAGGGTACCGCGGCCTCCTACCCGGCCGAATACAGCTCGATGATCGAACAGTACCTCAAGAACCTCTCCGACAAGTCCAGCGGTGGCGACTAGACCATGTGCCAACCGAACCCACGCAGAACCCGGGTGCTAGGCGTACTCCTAGTCGCGCTACTATTTTCCCAATTCCCCTCGCCAGCAGCCCGGCTGGTCGATCCGGTGAAGGTCGATGCACAGACCGAGAAAGTCATCGGAGGGGCGCTCAAGTACCTCGCCGCCAACCAGATGCCAAACGGTGCCTGGTTCGGCATCGACAACCGCGAGAAGCAGTACCCGATCGCGATGACCGCCTACACGCTGATGGCCTTCCTAGCCGCCGGCCACCTCCCCGGCGAGGGGGAGTTCGGAGACAACGTCGCGCGCGCCACGAAGTACCTGATCGACTCGGTCGACGAGGAGGGTCTGATCGGTGACAAGGGCAGCGGCCAGTACATGTATTTTCACGGGATCGCGACCATCGCCCTAGCAGAGATCTACGGCCAGACTCGCGACGGCTCGCTGCGGCAAAAACTCGACCGGCTCGTCAAAGTCATCATCAGCTCGCAGAACGCCGAGGGTGGCTGGCGCTACAAACCCTACGTCTCCGACGCTGATATCTCGGTTACCGTCCTCCAGGTCGTCGCCCTGCGCGCCGCGAAAAATGGCGGGCTAAAGGTACCGCAGAAAACCATCGACGACGCGGTCGGCTACGTGCGCAGCTGCTACGTCAAAGGCGACGGGGGATTCTCCTACCAGCCGAACAAGGACAGCGGTTTTGCGCGCACGGCTGCAGCGATCTACTCGCTCCAGGTCTGCGGGCAGTATGACGACCCGAAGGTCAAGACCGGGTCGGAGTACCTGTTCGAAAATTTCTCCGGTAACGAGCGCTATTTCACCTATGGAAACTTCTACGCTGCGCCCGCGCAGTACATGATCGGCGGCAAGACCTGGGCCGACTGGTATGCCAAGATCAAAGGTCACCTGCTCGCCGAAGTGAAACCGCTAGCGGGCGGCAAGCACTTCTGGGAGAGTGGCCACAACGGCTCGCCCGGACCGCTCTGGACCACGGCAGTCAACGCAATGATCCTCGCCATGCCCTACCACTACATCCCGCTCTACCAGCGCTAGTGGCATCCGACAGCCTTTTGCCCAAGATCACCATGTCCCGAAATACCTTCCTTCTGCCCCTCGCGCTGGTAGCGCTCCTGGCCACCGCCGGCGCCAAGCCCCCCAACATCGTCCTCATCCTCGCCGACGATCTCGGCTATGGCGACCTCGCGTGCTTCGGGCAGAAGCAGCTCAAGACCCCGCGCCTCGATGCGATGGCGAGGGAGGGCATGCGGCTCACCCAGTTCTACGCTGGCTCGACCGTCTGCGCGCCATCACGCAGCGTCCTTATGACCGGCAAGCATCTAGGCCACACCAGGGTTCGCGGCAATTCCACCAAACCGATCGTCCTCGAGGAGGACGACACGACGCTGGCATCGGTGCTCAAAGGCGCTGGCTACAGCACGGCCTGCGTCGGCAAATGGGGGATCGGCACCCCAGACAAGCTCAGCAACCCCAACGATGTAGGCTTCGATCATTTTTTTGGCTACGTCGACATGTGGCACGCACACAATTTCTACCCGGAGTTTCTGATCCGGAATGGTGCCGTCGTCCCCCTCGACAACGAGGTCGGGGAGAAGTGGAAGCCCTTCCAAGACCCGCACAAACCCAAAGGCGGCCGCGGCGTCGCTACGAAACGCGTCGATTACGCTCCCGACCTGATTGCGGAAGATGCCCTGCGCTTTATCCGCGAGAGCAGCGGGAAGGGAGAACCATTCTTCCTCTACTTCGCGATGAACGTGCCGCACGCTAACAATGAGGCGGGCACCAGCGGCATGGAGGTCCCGGACCTCGGCGAGTTCGCCAAACAGGATTGGCCGGAGTCGGAGAAAGGGTTCGCAGCGATGATCAAGAACATCGATCGCGACACCGGGCGCGTGCTCGACGCGCTCAGGAAACTAGGGATCGAGGAGGAGACGCTCGTCATCTTCACCTCCGACAACGGACCGCACAGGGAGGGAGGGCACAGCCCAGATTTCTTCAACTCCAACGGCCAGTACCGCGGCATCAAACGCGACCTCTACGAGGGCGGCATCCGCGTCCCGACCATCGCCTGGTGGCCGGGAACGATCCAAGCCGGCAGCGAGAACAATCACCAGTGGTATTTCGGCGATGTCATGGCGACCGCCGCCGAACTCGCCGGCATCGCAAAACCGGATGGGCTCGACAGCGACAGCTTCGCAGCGACCCTGAGAGGCAAGCCGCCCGAGAAGGAGTGGTCCCGCGAGAGCCCGCTCTACTGGGAGTTCTACGAGGGGGGATCCGCGCAGGCCGTGCGCTTCGGGAAGTGGAAGGCCGTGCGCAAGCCAATGTTCACCGGCAAGGTCGAACTCTACGACCTATCGTTCGACTACGACGAAGACCAGGACCACGCCGAGCGCCGCCCGAAGCTCGTCGAACACGCCATCGCCCTATTCGAGAAAAACCACGTGCCAGACCCGAACTGGAAGGTCGGTGCAGGCAAAAAACGCTAGCGGATTTTGCCACGAGCTAGCCTGGAATATCCCACCCCCCCTGTGCATCTTACCCACGATGAACCCGAAATTAATTCTGAAGCTACTACTGGTAGCGCTCGCCCTGCCGATCGCGGCCTTGACCAGCTGTAATGACAAGGCCAAGCCTGGTGCCAGCAGCGAGACCACCCCCGAGGCCAAACACCATTACGCCGTCGCAATGACAGGCGTTGTGTGAGGAGCCTGCAAATCGAGCGTCCGTGAGGCGTTCAGCAGTCTTCCAGGTTTCGTCGCCATCGACTTCACAACCGGAGACATCCCCGGACAACAGAAGGTGCTCCTCGCCTCAGACAACGAGTCGATCACCGAGCAGACTCTGATCGATTCCCTAGGCGATCACGCCAACCAGTACGTCGTCAAAGGCCTCACCAAACGGTAGCCCCACCGGCGCGGCAGCGGGCCGCAAGTGCGATGCGAATGCGGTTGCTATTCTGCAGGCGTTTTGATCAGATCCGGGGGACTTGAAAGCTCGGCTCTCAGGCATCCCGCCAGAGCCGAGCATTCTTCCCTTCTGCCATGAGCGACCGACCCGGAACCGAATCCCCAAACACCGCCAGCGCCACCCCGCGGCGATCGCGCTCCGGCTGCAAAATTTTCCTCCTCATCTTCGCAGTCCTCGTGCTGGTTCTAGGCGGCCTGTGGTGGTGGCACAACCGGGCGATCGAACCGGTCGAGTTGAGCGCCGACGAGACGGCGGTGCTCGAGAAGAAACTCGAAGCGATCAGCCCGGACCTCGCCGACTCCCGCCCCGAGCTCGGCCCTGGCGGGAGCGAGGTCGAGATCGAGATCGATTCGCCACCGACCTACGAGAAGGGGAAACGAGAGATCAGTATCACCCAGCGAGAGCTCAACGGTCTCCTGAACCAGCACACCAAACTCGGAGAGAGCGTGAGCCTCGAACTCGCCACCGGGGCAGTATTCGCCCGCGTGGCAGCCGATCTCGATCCAGACATGCCGATCATCGGTGGGAAGAATCTCAAAGCCCGCGCGCGTTTCTTCGCACAGACTCGCGATGGCGTCCCCGAACTCGTGCTCGACGACCTCACCATCTGGGGCATCTCGATGCCGAACGATTGGCTCGGTGGGCTCAAGGGCAAGAACCTGCTCGGTGAGATCTTCGGCGAGGGGCCGCAACTGTCGGGCATTGAGAGCCTCGAGATCGAGCGCGGGCGTCTCACCATCAGGCTGAAAGAATGAGCTAGCCTCGCGCCGGGCAGACGCGCCGTTACAATTTCTAACCCGACCCTGCCAGGCGCCAGTACGTGCGCGCGCGCGCCTGGTCATCGAGCTGGTCGGGTAGTCGAACGCTCGATCCCCTTACTCGAGGCTCACCCGCCCGAGCCCGAACTCGTTGCCGATGCGCTCGACTTTGCCGTCGCGCATCTGCACCTCGATGAACTTCGAACTGGCGAAGTCCTTGCCGTCTGGCGCTTTGAGTGTCGCAACCTTCTGTTTCGTCTTCACGTCGAAGATGTCTGGTGTGTGCGAGTAGGCGTAATTCCCGTCGAGGCTGAAGGTGATCCAACCGTGCCCACCCATGCTCAGGTCGAGGTGTCCCTTCGGCTCCGGCGGGCGCTTCGTGATGTCGAAGATGAACAGCTTCTTCCCTGCCTGGTCACTGATCCACAGCTCGCTCTCGTCCGGTGTCATGCCAGCGCCGTGCGTACGATGCTTGATCTTCTCCCCCGTCTTCGGATCGGCGGCCATGACCCGGCTGGTGATCCTGCCCGCTTCGAGATCGACGACATCGAACCCGACCGTCTTGCCCAGGCAGACGAAGGCCCAGCGGTTCTTGCTGTCGACGCAGAACGGGAACACGCCGGACTCCCCCACTGGCGAGATCGTCTGCACCGGGTGGCCATCTTCGGCGCGGAACTGGGTCAGCGTCGTCTGCGTGCCAAGATAGACATACTGGCCGTCGAGGCTGGCGATGCTGTTGTGCGCCTGCTTGCCAACCTTGATATGGTCGATCTTCTCCCCGTTTGACGCATCCACGACGATGAACCCACTATCCTCCGTCTGCCACCACCAGCCGGTCGGCACGTAGATTCGTTTCCCGTCGGGCGTGATGCATGAGCGATCACATCCGATCTTAAACTTCGATTCCCACACGACTTTCTCGGTTTCCGGATCGAAGCAGCCGAGCGTCCCCTGGTGGGTCGAGTAGTAGAGCTTCCCGGTCGCCGTGCAGCCGGTGAATCCACGCAGTGTCTCCGCGAACACTGGCATATCGATCCGCTTCACAAACTTGTGACCGTCGTCGATGTCGAACACGAGGATCCCGGTGCCCGAGCGCCCCTCCTGCTGCGCACCATCAGGCGAGGTCATGTAGAGGTAGCGCTTGAGATCCCCGCCCGAAGCTGGAGATGATAGGGCGAAAACCAGGGTAGCGAGCGGAAGGATAAGTGCGAACCTCATCCATGCCTCCTATCAGCCTGGGCAAGAAAACTCAAGCATGAACCCCTCGTGCTTGTCATCACGATGCCGATCGCAAGCGGGGCTGCCCCGCCGCTGGACATCGCAGGGTCACTTGCTGAACTTCTTCAACACGGTTCGCAGTACCATCGAGGCGGGCATCTTGGTTCCATAGGCGGTGAGGTCGAGGTCGGAATTGATCTCGAACTTGCGCACCGCACCGAGTTCCGGGTCGAAATACATGACGCCGCTCAATTTGCGAGATTTGAGATCGAAGCCCTCGTTCGCAGCGGCACCGGGGACGGTCGACATCGAGCCACTGATCGCGAGCTGCGCACAGTTTGCCCCGTCCAGTGTCGCCATCTTGGTGAAACTGTAATCGAGGTCGTAGCTAACTTTCCCGAGCTGCCCCATCTCGGCTTCGATCCGGTGCTTCCAGACGTCGCCCGGGCCGACGGGTCCATCGGGGAACCCGAGGTCGGTGAGCTTCTGCATCATACTGCGGCTGCCCTGGTCGGTAACGGCACCCTCGAAGGACTTGAAGATCTCGTCCTCGCCGTAGATCGCTGCGGTCTTGATCGCCAGCATCCCCTTGCCCATCTCCGCCAGTGCCGCGTGCTGCTTGTTGCGGTCAGCACTATCATAGGCGATGCGAGCGCCATCACCGGTGGCATTGGTCTCGATGCGCACGCGATCGACCCGGGAACGCACCAGCTTGTCTTTGCCCCCCGATCCGTGCGCCGTGACCGTCAGAGTGTAATCCTGGATAGCCGTATGATCCTGTTTGCCGCCGTCCATCGTGGTCTTCACCGACTGCTCGAGCTGGTAGGTGCCGCCAGCCTGAACACGGGCAGCGAGCTTGATCTTGCCTGTCCCTGTGCCCTCCTTCTTCGATTCTTGCGCCAGCGACGCCAGCTGGGAGGCACAGAGGAGGATGGCGATGATGGTAGGACGGTGGATCGGCTTCATGAAATTGGAATGGTGATGGGGTTGGCGCGATGCGGCTCTCAGATTCAAACTTTGCTCGGGCGTTTCTTGGCGCCTTTGACCGATACCTCCTCGACGGGAACAGGGCGCTCGTAGCCGCCGAGGTGCAGCTTCGAATTCTCCTTCAACTCGGCGAAAATCAGCCGGCCGGCGCTGGTCTGCAGGGTGCCCGCGACAACGACCTCGGCATTCTCCCCCATTCTCTCGATCGCGTGGTTGACGACGATCATCGTCCCGTCCGGGAGGTAGCCGACCGCCTGGTGCGGGTCCTTGCCCTCCTTGACCAGCAGCAGCTCCATCTGATCCCCGGGGCTCACGACTGGGCGCATCGCGCGGGCGAGCTCGTTGAAATTCAGCACGTCGACCCCCTGCAGGCGCGCGACCTTGCCGAGGTTCGTGTCGTTGGTGGCGAGCTTGGCGTGGAGGCGGCGGGCGAGCTGGATGAGCTTGGTGTCGATCAGGTCTTCCTTGCTCATGCGGTCCTCCTGGATCGTGACCTTGAGTTCGGGCGTACTCTTCATCTGCTCGACCCCCTCGAGCCCGCGCTTGCCCCGCTCGCGCTTGATCACGTCTGACGAGTCGGCGAGAATGTGCAGTTCGTCTAGGATGAAGCGCGGGATGATGATGGAACCGCTGAGGAATCCGGTTTCGCAGATGCGCGGGATGCGCCCATCGATGATGATGTTGGTATCCACCAGCAGCGGTGTCTCCTGGACCGACTCCTGCTGGAAGCGGACGTATGGGATGATGAAGGAGAACTCCTCCCGGTCGCTGCGCATCGCGAGGGTCATACCGAAGAACCCGAGCGCGCTGTAGAGGGCGAGCTCGACCAGATGCTGGATCGCCTCCTTGCGGGTGAACTGGTCGAACCACGGGTTCTCGAAGAAATCGACCCGCAGGATCAGCCAGGCGCAGAACAGCCCGATCATCAGGCCGATCGTGCCGTGGGAGAACTCGCGGAAGGTGAAGCTCTTGAGCAAGAAGTCGATGAGGATCATCGTCGTGGCAAAGCTGAACCCGGCCAGGATACCGGGCATCATCGAGATCTCAAACCCGAGTGCGACGATGGCTCCGAGCACGCAGCAGAGCAGCAGGAAGACGCCGCGCACGATGTTGACTGAAAGTGAATCCATAGTTCTTGCTCCTTCGTTTGGTGGCTAGCGGTTGCGGAATATCCCTTTGCGATCGTTGAGCCTCGGTTTGTCCGTGGGCTCGGCGACAGCGTCTCGGTAACGCAGAATACCGGAGGTCCTGAGATTGGAGATGAGCGCTTCGAAGTCGTCGCGGAGAGCAGCGTCATTGATCAGTGCGGCGAACAGGCCATCGCCCTCGGTGGCGCGCGTGATGGCCACCTTCGCGGTGCGCGCTGCCGAAGCGATCTCCCCGATCCCCTCGTCGGCCTTTTCGACCGCCCCCTTAGCGCTATCCAGGATAGGAGAGATCTTCTCGCTCGAGGCGATCAGGTTGTCGCTCGTCGTGACGAAGTTCTCGCTGACCTTGCGGAAATTCTCTAGCGCCACGCGCAGGTTCTCGCTGTTCTCCTCGCTGAGGACATCGGCGTTCAGGTTCTTGACCGTCTCGCTGAGCCCGACGATCGTCTCGTTGATCCGTACCAGGTTGTCATCGCCGAGGATGCTACCGTCGAGTTTGGAGAGCGCGCTGTTGAGCTCGGCGAGTGCCGCTCGCATATCGACGACGATCTCCTTGCCGCGCTCAGAGATGTCACCGGCGGAATTCGCCAGCGCGCTGAGGCCGCCCGAAGGCGTACCGATGACCACCTCGCCGTCTGCGAGGTAGCTCGTCGAGGGGATCTTGGGTGGTGTGATCGCGACATAGGAATCGCCCAGGAATCCGGCCGACTCGATACTGATGCGCGAACCTTCTGGGATCGGGTATTCTTTGAAGATGCTAAGCTGCATGACCGTGCCGGTATACTCAGCGTTCGGCAGTGGTGGAGAGCTGACGCGACCGACCGTCACACCGCTGAACTTCACCTCGGTGCCCTTGACGACACCTCCAGCACTCGCGTAGCGGAGCTCGATCGAATACTTCGGGCGGAAGGCGTCTCCAAAATTACCAAACTTCAATATCATTCCCGCCAACAAGCACAGACCCACGAATAGGAACAAGCCTACCATCAGTTCTGTGCGTTTCCGGGTCATCTAGAATGGTTGAAATTCAAAACCATTAGTATAAACCCCATTTTGGAAATGGAAACCCGCACTCGTGGATCAGTCAGGCAGCGCCCAATGGCTTCGTGGCGCTCTTTGTAATCGTCCCAATTCGCTCCTGATCAGGTAGCTACTGGGCATAGCCAGGTCTGGTTGCGAGCCTCCTGCGACGATCCGACAGGGATCGCCTCAGGCAACCTTCCCATGCCAACCGCGCCCGAGGGGACCCCCCAAGCCCAATCCACGTTAGCCGAGCAAATTCTTTCAATTTTTTGTCCGCTGAGCCGCTCCGGCTGGAATGGGAGCACAGTCCGCTGCGCGGGGGAAAGTTTTGCCGCAACCTACTGGCACGTGCGATGAAGATCTCGCGGACGATCGAGGATCCGATCAAACGCGACAGCTACTTCGTCGGCGTGCTCTCCGGAGCAACACGAGTTGCACCGGTCAATCCCAGCGTGCTCATGGAGGCAGCAGATGCCATCAGTGACGAGGGCGCCCGCACCACCACAGTCTCGTCTCGTTTCTGCACAACCGGGCCACGTAGGATCGAGCGGCGGCAGAAGCCTGGGTCGAGAATGGATCGGCAAGCGAGCGGCGCGAAGTCGGAGCGATGGGTAGTGTCTTGGTAAAGAACCTGAACATGAACAAACGCGACCTCACCCATCAACTCGCACAGGAGAATTCTAGAGAAAATGCCCCGGACGGAGTGAATCTCCTGCTCCCTGGCTTCGCCTCGGGGGCGGCGATCAAGGCGGTTGTCAAAGCGGCCAGTAGCGGCGATGCTGCGGGAGCGGATGTCTAACACTTTCCCCAAACCATGCTCTCAGATCGACCCCGGCTCGACTCCTGCGGGGGTCGCGCTGCAGCTGCGTGATCGGGACGGGTTTATCTTCCTCGACAGCTCCTCCGACGACGGCGAGCTGTCGATCATCGCCGCCGAGCCCAGTGCGGTCCTGCACGGGAACATCCACGATCCCAACTCCCGACAGCTCCTGCGCGCCCACCTGCGACCTACCGCCGCCGGCAACGCGGACACCGGCCTCCCGGCGGGCGGCTTGTTCGGCAGCATCGATTTCGACGGCTCTTTTACATTCGGGCGCTACGACGACTACCTCGTGTTCCAGCACCGCGATGCGCGCTGGTGGCAGGTCGGCGAAGGCGTGCGGCTCGCGGCGGCAGAGCACAGCTGCCCGATCGTCAGAACGCTCGGCGAGTTCGAGGCGACGGTCGACCGCAAGCAATACCTAGAGATGGTCGAACGGGCCAAGGAATACATCGCTGCCGGTGACATCTATCAGGTCAACCTCGCTCAGCGATTCCGCACCCGCTGGAGCCAGGGGGACGATGCTTTCGGCCTCTACCTGAAACTACGCGAGTGCTCGCCCGCCCCGCACTCCGCCTTCCTCGACCTCGCTGGCCGCCAAGTCCTGTCCTCCTCCCCGGAGACCTTCCTCAAAATGAGCGGCAACCTGATACAGACCCGCCCGATCAAAGGGACACGCCCGCGCTTCCGCGATGCCGAACTCGACGAGCGCTCCGCCTACGATCTGCGCACCTGCCAGAAAGAGAACGCCGAACTCATCATGATCACCGACCTCGAACGCAACGACCTCGGGCAGATCAGCGAGTTCGGATCCGTGCAGGCGATCGAGCTCCTCAAACTCGAGCGCTTCGCCCACGTCTTCCACCTCGTCAGCACTGTGCAGGGCACCTTGCGACCAGAGCTTGATCATGTCGAGGCACTATGGAAGTGCTACCCCGGGGGCTCGATCAGCGGGGCACCCAAAAAGCGCGCGCTCGAGATCATCGACGAGCTGGAACCCGACCCGCGCGGGCTCTACACCGGTGCGATCGGCTACCTCGGCGACAATGGCGAAAGCCAGTTCAACATCGCCATCCGCACCGCAGTCGCCGAGGGCGACGAGATCTCGTTCCACGTAGGCGCCGGCATCGTCGCCGACTCCGTCCCCGCGAAGGAATACGAGGAGACGCTGCACAAGGCCGCCGGGCTGCTCGAGGCGCTCAGGCGCTCATGAGTGACCGCCACCCACTGCAGGAGCTACCGCCAGGTTCGGCTGTGACAGCCAGTCCAGCAGGACCAACGCCAGTATGACCAGCGCCCTCTGCAAGGAGGGGGTCACCATCGTCGATCTCTTCATCGCGGACACTTTTCCGTAGTGGTGACTTCCAGTCGCCATGGTCTG
>Ga0316197_10003774_pt1 | contig 10807 bp, 11 predicted proteins | sample OudBiesiAoxic_MG_FD_204939 | JGI IMG/M metagenome (GOLD analysis project Ga0316197, IMG submission 204939) | Coastal sediment microbial communities from Oude Bieten Haven, Netherlands - site A oxic | ecosystem: Environmental > Aquatic > Marine > Coastal > Sediment | place: Netherlands... | reverse complement strand
CGCGGGCAGGTTTGAATGGTGTTGCGGTCGCCGCCGGGCCGGAGTGGCGCCTAGCGGTGCTGCTTCCTCATATCTTGTCCGGGACGTGGGTCAAAGGGCCGTGATCACATCTATGTTGATTTGAGGATGTGAACACGGTGTTTGCGGTTAGGTGCTTGACGTAGCCGGGCAGGCTTCGGAACGATGGGCGATACATTCAAACCAATTGAAGGATGGCAGAACAATGGTCAGTGCACCGGCGGCAGCCCCCCTTGAAGTCGATCTTGGCGCCGACAAGGAAGCGATCGAGCGCTATCGGGAAGAGGGCACGAAGAGAGCGCTTGCGATGGACAATCGCGGACCGCTCGTGCTCGACGAGAATGGGCGCCTCTCGCAGGATATTCTGGATAAGTACAATAAATACGGCGTCTACATCTTTGAAGGCGTGCTTGGCGAAGACGAGCTGGCCGATATGGAGGCCGATCTTCTCAAGCTGCTTGAGAACGCGCCGACAAGTCCAGACTCGAAGGTCGACAAGAATGGCCAGCCTGCGCTTGGAGCGGATTGCAAGGCGCGGACGGTGACGCTGGTCAAGCCGCTCTCCGATCCGCTCGGGGGCACGGACGCCAATCGCGGACGCCATCCGGTGAAGATGTCGGAGTGGACGGCGCCGGAGGGTGCGCCCGACTACGTGATGCAACTCCTGCTCGGGCCGTTGCAGTTCTCGGAGGCACACCTCAGGCTTTACGGGCATCCGAAGCTGCTGGCTGTCGCGGCGTCGGTGCATGGCGATGATTTCGTACCTTTCAATGAAAGCCTATGGGTCAAGCATCCGTTCCTTGGTGGGTCTGTGGCGTGGCACCAGGATGGGTGGACGCATTGGGACAGTCCGGACCTCGATGAGAATACCCACGGCTTCAACATGATGGCGCAGCTCTATGGGTGCGATGCGGCCAATGGGCTGTGGGTCGTACCGGGGACGCACCGGATGGGCAAGGTCGATATCAAGGCGATGGTCGAGAAAGCCGGGACCGACCGGCTGCCCGAGGCCGTGCCGTTGATCTGCAAGCCGGGTGATGTCGCGATTACGAACCGGCAGGCGGTGCATGGCTCGTTTGCCAACGTCAGTCCGAATATGCGCGTGACGTTCAACGTCGGTTTCCATCGTCGATCGTCGGTGCTGGGCGTCGAGGGGGGCGGGGTGCACAACGATGTGTGCGTCTACGATGCCGACTACATTCACGAACGGTCGCAGATGATCATGTACGGCATCGATGCGCGCCGGCAACGCTATTCCAATGAGACGTCGTTCGATTATCAGCCGCTCAGGAATGAGGCCGATCGTTTGCATTGGACGCCGGACATGAAGGCCAAGATCAAAGACTACAATCTCAAGGATCTGGGGATCTGACGAATCCTCAATCGCGACGGAATGAAGGCCGGCAATCTGTTGCCGGCCTTTTTGCGATGTTTACTTGAGTGCGCTGTGACGCTTAATCATCGACGACGAGTTCGGCAATGTCGTAGGCGTGGGCGATGCGCCGGTCGAGGACGGGATCGGTGAGTTCGAATTCGAAACGGCTAGCGGGTCTGACGCCGCCTTCCGCGGGCAACGTGCCGCACATCATCAGGTCGCCGGGGCTGAAGCCGCCCTCCGCATCCTCTTTCGCAAAGATTTCGAGGAGGTCCGTCGGGGCCAGCATTCCCGCGACGGGGCCATGCTGGTAGCGCACGCGGCTGCCCGCGATCGTGGCATGGGCGGTGAGTTCGAGGCGGTCCCAGTGCGGGGCGATATCATCGAGGCGCCAGAGGCTGGTTGCGACGGGTTTGTCGCAAAGTTGCTTGGAGAGCGTGATGCCGACGGCTTCAGCTTCGCGATCGGTGTGGTCGGAGCCGGCACCGACCCACAGGTCGCCATCGATGTTGACCAGGAAGAGCTCGACTTCGCCGCTTGATGCACTGCCGATCGCCTCGATGCGGTCGGCCGCCGTCAGACGGCTGGCTGCGACGCGGTAGAACATCGGGGTACGTTTCGGCGGTGCAACGCCGAGCTCTTTCAGCTCCGCGATATGCTCGTCGATTGCCGCGCGGCTGCGGGCGGTCCAACCGGCGATGATCGCGCGGCGGATGTCGACGGGCTTCGTCGATTGCCCGGCGGTGGTGTGAAGGGTGAAGGTCAACGGCGCTTGCACGGGGGTTTTGCCTTTCGCAGATCTGGTTGAGGGCCTGGCGCGGCCCTATGCTGACGGGGGCAGAATAGCATGGGCAGGCGTGGATGCGACGTGAGATCTGCGTTCGCCATGGCGTCATATTGGGGATGCGGCGGGCACAAAAAAAGCCGCCATCGGCCTTTGGGGCCAACGGCGGCTTCAAGTTCGCGACCGATTGAGCACAAGCAATGGAGGTCGGCCACAGCGGCAGTACGCCTTAGGCGGACTAAGACGCCGTCAAATCCCTGAAGAGAGTTCGTCTGAAAATTTCTATGAAAGTCGCGCAAATTGAGATCATCGCGTTTTGATGATTGAAGGTTGCTTTCCTTTGCGGCGAGCGGGCCGGGTCCGGGCAGACCGGCGGGGCGTGCGGCCGTCGAGAAGGCTTGAAAAAAATGGGTTTCCGGGCCTTTGGAGATCAAATGGCTTTGGCTCAGTGGACGTTGATTTTTGCGTCTCAATTGCCCCGCCTGCTTTAACAGACAAGTAGGGAAAAACCACGAACGGGGTGCGGCAAGACGGCTTTCGGGGCTGTCGCGGGGCCAGTTTGCGGCGTGAGCAAATATCCGCCTGTTGCGGTTGTGCGTTTGGTGATGAACGCGCAGGATGCGCCAAAATCGAGGAGATGGTGCATGAACGGCATTGAGCTGATCGCAAAAATTCTGAAGCAGGAAGGTGTCGAGTGGATCTCGTGCTTTCCAAGCAATCCCGTGATATCGGCGGTGGCGCGGGAAGGCATTCGACCGATTGCCTTTCGTCATGAGCGCGGTGCGGTGATGGCGGCGGACGGCTATAGCCGGATCAGTGATCGCAAGCGCTTCGGCGTGGTTGCCGTGCAGGCGCAGGCGGGGGCGGAGAACAGCATGGGTGGGATCGCCCAGGCCAACGCTGACAATGTGCCTATGCTGGTTCTGCTTGGCGGGAATAACCTTGACCGGCTTGGGGTTCGGCCGAATTTTTCGGCGGCGCATCAATACCAGGGCTGGGCCAAGCAGGTGGAGGCGATCTATACGCCGGAGCAGATCCCTGACGTCATGCGCCGGGCATTTCATGCGTTGCGCAACGGGACGCCGGGGCCGGTAATTGTGGAGCTGACGGCAGATGTCTGCGCGAAGGACGTTACGGGCGGGCTCGAATGTTATCAATCACCGCAGCTATTGCGGCAGTCACCCGAGGCCGCCAGTGTTCAGGCTGCGGCGAAGGCGCTGGTCAACGCGAAGAAGCCGATGATCTGGGCTGGCGGCGGAGTGTTGTTCGGTGGCGCGACCGGGGCGCTCAAAGAGCTTGCCGGGCTGACGGGGATGCCGGTGTTCTGCACGATGCCGGGCAAGTCCGCGTTCGATGAGCGGGACCCGTTGTCGCTTGGTGCGGGCAGTGGGTCGACGACGCTCGCGGCGCATACCTGGATCAAGGATTGTGATGTCCTGCTGGGGCTTGGGACCAGTCTCACACGGTCGCCTTATGGGCAGGCGATTCCGGCGGATAAGTTCATCATCCACAATACGATCAACCCGAGTGACATCAACAAGGACGAGGCGGCGGCGATCGGCCTTGTTGGCGATGCGGGTCTGACGATTGAGGCGCTGATTGAAGCGATCAAGGCGGAGACCGGGGGCAAGGGGTTTGGCGATAAGGCTGCGCGTGCAGAAGAAATTGCGGCACTCCATAAACAGTTCCGGTCGGACTGGAGTGTCCATCTCGATTCCGATTCAGAGCCGCTCGATTATTACCGCGTCATTCGCGAAATCGATGCAACGCTGGATCGGGACAACTCGATCGTGACGCATGATGCGGGTGCGCCGCGCGATGCGATCGTGCCGTTCTACAAGGCGACGGCGCCACACGGCTACATCGGCTGGGGTAAGACCACGCATCTTGGTTTTGGTATTCCGCTGATGATCGGGGCAAAAATGGCGGCGCCGGAGAAATTCTGTCTCAACCTGATGGGTGATGGTGCGTTTGGCATGTCGGGGACAGACCTTGAGACGTCGGTGCGGGCCGGGGCGCCGATCACGACGGTGCTGCTCAACAATGGCGCGATGGCGACCTACTCGGGCGCGACGCGGGGCAACATTGGCGAAGAAGCGCGCGAGATGGGTGTTTCGAAGATGTATGGCGATTACGCGAAGATCGCGGAGGGCATGGGGGCGGTCGGGCTGAAGGTTGCCAAGACGTCCGAGATGGCGCCTGCGCTCAGGCAAGCGCAGAAGCTGAACCGCGAGGGCAAGACGGTTTTGATTGAAGTCGCAGCCCTTGAGGATTGTCCGCGCGGACGGTTCTGAGGCGACCTCGCCGCATCAAGCTGATGCGGCAGGTCTGTCTCGTCAGTTCTTGGTCTTCAGGCTCAGGATGTAGGCGATGACGTTGTCAGCCTCGGCACCCTGAATGATCAGGTTCGGCATGTTCTTGTGGGGCGTGCGAAAGAACACGATCAGGGCGCGGCGGTTGAGGCCCGGTGTGTTGGCGACCGCTTCGAAGGTCGGTGCCTGGCTGTCTGGCGAGGCATCGGCGCCTTTGTCGATCGCGTGGCATGAGGCGCAGGTGTCTTGTGCAAACGCCTTGCCGGCCTCGACGTTTCCGAGTTCCGCAGCGCTAGCATTCGCGACGCCAAGGCCGAGGATGGCCGCGCCCAGGACAGCCGGAAGAAGGCTCGTGCATTTCGAAGAAATCGACATGGCTACACCTTTCGTTCGGAGAATGCGGGCCGAGGCCGCGTCACAAACGAAGGATGGCGGGGAACGGAGGTTGCCGCCTTGATCGGGATCAAGTGGCGGTGAGAGGTTTTGATGGTTGGGCCATGCCGCCTGCCGCTCTTTCGGATGTCGTTTCGGCTGCTTCCGGTTGGGCCTCTTGGGCGGCTCTATCGGCCGGGGTTGTGGCAGCGTGTGAGGTGAGGCCGTCGTCGAGGGCGCGGGCGGCAGCAAACTGGGACAGGAAGACCTGGCCTGTCAGTTCCGCGAGGAAATGAGAGCGTTCGAGGCGGTCCATGACAGGGCCCTTGACCTCGGAGAGATGCAAGGTGACGCCTGCGCTGGCGAGGCGCTCGTTGATGGCCTCGAGAGATTCCAGGGCGCTGGTGTCGATCTCGTTGATAGCGGAACACATCAGGATGACGTGTTTCAACTTCGAGTCGGCGGCGACACGGTCGTAGAGATAGTCCTCGAGGAAGCGGGCGTTTGCGAAGTAGAGGCTCTGGTCGACACGGATCGAAAGGACGCCGTCGCTGGTGATCACGCGATGGCGATTGATGTTGCGGAAGTGCTCGGTGCCCGGGACGAGGCCGACTTCGGCGATGTGAGGGCGTGAGGTCTTGTAGAGATAAAGCGCGATCGAGATCAGGACGCCCGCGGAAACGCCGAGTTCGACGCCGAAGAGCAGCGTGATGGCGATGGTGGCTGCGACGGCGGTGAAATCGGACTTCGAATAGTTCCAGGTGCGGGAGAGTACCGAGAAGTCGACCAGGGACAGGACGGCGACGATGATGGTTGCAGATAGCGTTGCCGTGGGGAGGAAGTAGAGGAGTGGCGTGAAGAGCAATGCTGCCAGCGCGATACCGATTGCGGTCAGGGCGCCGGCGGCGGGTGTTTCGGCGCCAGCGTCGAAGTTCACGACGGAGCGGGCGAAGCCACCCGTGACGGGATAACCGCCGCTCAGCGATGATGCGATGTTGGATGTGCCAAGGCCAATCAGTTCCTGGTTTGGGATGATGCGTTGGCGGCGCTTGGCGGCGAGCGTCTGGGCGACGGAGACGGACTCTACGAAGCCGATTATCGAAATGAGAAGCGCGGAGGCGGCCAGGCCGGACCATAGGTCGGGGTTGAGGCTCGGCAGAGTGAGGGGGGGCAGGCCCTGGGGCACGGCGCCGACGATTGCGACGCCACGTTCGCTCAGGCCAAAGAGCCAGGCAACGATTGTTGTCACGGCGACGGCGCCGACGGGACCGGCCTTGGCGGTTATGTCAGCGGTGCGGGCTGCCCAACCGCGCGCTATGAGCAAGGGTTTCAGTCCCTTGCGCACCCAGAACAGAAAAGCGACGGCGGCTGCGCCGATAATGAACGTGATGATGTTTGTTTCGCCGAGATGGGTCCAGATCGAGCTTAGAAGTTCGCGCAGGTTGTGGCCGGAGGCATTGATGCCGAGGATGTGCTTGAGCTGGCTTGCAGCGATAATGATGCCGGACGCTGTTATGAACCCTGCGATGACTGGGTGGCTCAGGAAATTGGCGAGAAAGCCGAGCTGAAAGATGCCCATTGCCAGGAGTATCAGTCCGGACAGAAAGGCCAGCGTGATGGCGGCGCCGGCGATCTCGCCGGGGTCAGTCAGTCCGAGGTTGCCGATTGCGGTCGCTGTCATCAGGGAGACGACGGCGACGGGGCCGACCGCAAGTGCGGCGCTGGTGCCGAATATCGTGTAGGCGACGAGCGGGAGGATCGAGGCGTATAGGCCCATCTCGGGCGGGAGGCCGGCGAGAAGCGCGTAAGCCAACGATTGCGGTATCAACATGATCGTGACGATCAGGGCAGCAATCGCGTCGTTGGTGAGTGTGTTGTGATTGTAGGTTCTGGCCCAGGTCAGGCAGGGCAGGTAAGGGGAAAGCTTGCGGGCGAGGGGGCTTTCAGCGAGTGCCATCAGACGCGTTTTCGGTTGTGGGTCGCGTGGTTGCGGGCCTTCGGTTTGATCGTTCATCAGGGCTCTCTTCGCTCCGCGCGCAACGGTTGGGTTCCGGCCGCTAGGCGCCGGCGGCGCGCGGCCGCCGGAGGGGGCTGGAGATCAAAGTGTGTTGACGGGGACTTTGAGGAAGGTGCGGCCGTCCTTGTCTTTCGGAGGCAACTGGCCGGCGCGCATGTTGACCTGAAGTGAGGGGATGATGAGCTTGGGCATGTCGAGGGTGGCGTCGCGGGCTTCGCGCATGGCGACGAACTCCTCGCGGGTCTTATCGCCGCCGACATGAATGTTGTGCGCTTTTTCATCGCCGACCGTTGTCTCCCAGCGGATGTCGCGGCCGTTGGGGCCATAATCGTGGCACATGAAAAGACGCATCTCGGCGGGCAGGGCGAGGACCTTCTGGATCGAGTCGTAGAGGGTGCCTGCATCGCCGCCGGGGAAGTCGGCGCGGGCGCTGCCGCCGTCCGGCATGAAGAGGGTGTCGCCGACGAATGCTGCATCACCGATAACGTGGGTCATGCAGGCCGGCGTGTGGCCGGGCGTGTGCATCGCGAATGCGTTCAGGGAGCCGATCTGGTAGGTGTCGCCTTCCTCGAAGAGACGGTCGAACTGGCTGCCGTCGCGCTGGAATTCGGTGCCCTCATTGAAGACCTTGCCGAACGTGTCCTGGACGACCGTGATATTTGCGCCGATGCCGATCTTGCCACCGAGCTTTTGCTGAATGTAGGGAGCGGCGGAGAGGTGATCGGCATGGACGTGGGTTTCGATCAGCCATTGCAGGTCGAGACCGCGCGCCTTGACGTCCGCGATCAATTCATCGGCGTGATCGAAAGTTATGCGGCCGGCGGCGTAGTCGATGTCCATGACGGAATCGATGATGGCGCAGGCGTTCGAGGCCGGATCCTTCACGATGTAGCTGATGGTGTTGGTCTGGGGGTCAAAGAAACCTTTGACGTCCGGCTTGACGTTCATGTCGATGGTGTAATCCGTCATCGTGTCTCTCCTTGAATTTGCGCGTGGCCAGCTAGCGCGAGTCTCGCGACACGGCATTTGCAGTTGCGGATTTGGCGCGGGCCTCGAGGGCGGCCCGCGTTATGAGGATGCCGGCGAGCATGGTTGCTACGAACAAGACCACGTCGGCGCGGCCTGTGCCGAGGGTCGGGAGCGCGCCGCCAGGACAGAAGCCGGCGATACCCCAGCCAATGCCGAAGATTGCCGCGCCGGCGATTAGGCGGGTGTCTATTGTGTTGTTCGATGGCAGGTAGAAGCGCTCGGCGAGCCAGGGGCGCTTACGGGCCAGGACGACGCGATAGCCGATGAATGTGGTCACGAGGGCGCCGCCCATGACGAAGATCAGGCTGGGGTCCCAACTGCCGGCGAGATCAAAGAAGTTGATGACCTTGGCGGGGTTCGCCATGCCGGAGATCATGATCCCGAGGCCGAACAGAAGACCGGCCAGATATACGACGATATAGGGCATCCGGAAGCTCCGCTTTTCTTATGTGCCGATGACATGGCGAATGAGGAAGACCGTTACGGCGGTCGTGATCATGAACGTCACGGTTGCGACCAACGATCGAGGCGACAGGCGCGCGAGGCCGCAGACGCCGTGACCGGAGGTGCAGCCGGAGCCTAGAACCACGCCGACGCCGACAATGAAACCGCCGACTGCCAGGGACCACATCGAAACGGGAACGGTGATCGTCGGCATTTCGCCGGTAACAAGCAGCACGGCGGATGGTGCCGTGACCATGCCGGCGAGCATGGTGGCGCGCCACGTCCAGTCGGCTGTGCTTGAGGGGGCGAAGAGCCCCGTCAGAATGCCGGTTGCGCCGGCAATGCGGCCGATTGAGGCCATCAGCAAAACCGCGGCAAGGCCGATGAGGATACCGCCGAAACTGGAAAGGCCTGGTGTGAAGTCGGTTTCCATAGAGTTCTCTCAGGTCAGCAGGACGAGCATGACAATGGTGCCAATTGCGCCCCAAACGAGGGTGTTGATGAACATGCGGAAGATGACACGATCCTCACCCGTCAGGCCAGTCGCGTTGCTGATCATGTCGCCGGGGGAAAAGATGTTGCGCATTGGTTGCTCCGGGCACTGTATGGGGCTCAGATACCCCTCATCGAATACATTCAATAAATCATATGTGATGAATTGAGCCGGATGCAATGGCCTCACTCCGACTTCGGCCATGCTGTCGTTGTCGCAGGAGGTCGGACGCGCAAAGGAATTTGGTCGATGCTTGACGGTTCGGGTGGAGGCGCAGAAGGTTTTGGCGCGTGTTCTCTGTGAGTCGCGAACGTTTTCATGCTGAGCGTTACAAGCCGCACAAGAGGCAAAGCGAGATGAACGAACATCCCGAACAACCGCCATTCGAAGGCCATCGGCGCTACTATATCTTTGTGAAGGTCGCGGTTCTGGTGCTTGCCGCACTCCTCGCGCTCAATCTGCTGGGCCTCGTCTAAGGCTGCAGGGGCTGGCGCGGATGTGGCGCTGGCAAAAGAGTGGTCAGGCTAAAATCAATTGAATGCGCGGCCGAACTGGTCGGTGAGCGGCTTCGTGAGATAGCTTAACACTGTGCGTGGTTCGCCGGTCATGATGGCCTCGGCGGGCATGCCCGGCTTGATGGTTAGGTCGCCGAGGCGGCTAAGTTCCTCAGCGTCGAAGACAATACGCACCGCGTAAAAGGGCGGCACATCTCCGGCGCCACCTGACTGGTCTGAGGCAACGCGCTGGATCGAGCCGGTTAGCTCAGGCGTTTCACGCTTGTTGAAGGCGGTGAAACGCACTCGGGCGAGCATGCCTTGGCGGACCTGATCCCGGTCGATCGTCTGGACCATCGCGTCGACGACGAGGCGGCTCTTATTGGGAATGATTTCGGCAATCGTTTCGCCCGGTTGGATGACGCCACCGACGGTGTGGACGGTGAGTTCGTGAATGATGCCGTCGTCACTTGCGCGAATGTCCAGCCGGTTATGGCGGGCCTGGGCGGCGCCGAGGCGCTCGGTGAGCTGGGCAAGTTCGCTGTCGATGGCCTCGCGTTCTTTCAGAATTTCGCTTTGTGCATTGACGTCCAGGGTCGCGATCTGCAGTTGCGTTTCGCTGATTTTGTCGCGGGCGCGTGCGATGTCGGCGATCGTTCGGCCGAGGAGGCCGCGCTTCTGGGCCTGGTTGCGACGCAGCGCGCTGTAGCGGGCGAGATTGACGAGGCGCCTCTCGTGCAGCTCCTCCAAGGTTTTTGCTTCCTTGTCGTAGAGGGTCATCTCGCCGGCGGTTGCTTCGCGGATGCGTTCGAGGCCGTTGATTTCTTCCTCTAGCTGGCCGATGCGCTCGCGCAACTGATTGCGTTGGGTTTGGCGCAGCTGCAGGTGAGAGGTGAGCAGGTTGCGCTGGACGGTAATGATCTGGGCGAGGTCTTGATTGCGGATGGCCGCGAAGGCGATGTGTGGCGGCAACTCGAGGTCGTCGCGTGATTCACGTTCGGCGGAGAGGCGGAGGCGACGGATGGTGTAGTCGTAGATGCGTTTTTCCAGCGCCGATATTTCAGATTTGAGCTGTGTGCCGTCGAGGCGGATGAGAAGATCTCCGCGGCGGACTTCATCGCCATTGTCGATCGCGATTTCGCTGACAAGGCCGCCGGTTTCGTGCTGCACGGCCTTGCGGGAGGCTTCGACGACAACGGTTGCGGGAGCGATGACTGCGCTTTTGATCGAGGTTGAGGCCGCCCATCCGCCCAGTCCGCCAATGAGCAGGGTGGCTACTGCCAGGCCGACAACAACGTGGAAGCGGATGGAGCGGGCAAAGCGCCCACCGCTGGTTGTCGTCGATGTTGACACTGGTTGTGTCACCTGACCCTCCGATCAGCTTCCCGAAGCTCCGGACTGGGGTTTAGCATGCCAGCCGTTACGAACCCCCAATATAGGTGCTCAGTATGAAGGAAACTTTTGGGGCT
>Ga0316197_10003773_pt1 | contig 10808 bp, 5 predicted proteins | sample OudBiesiAoxic_MG_FD_204939 | JGI IMG/M metagenome (GOLD analysis project Ga0316197, IMG submission 204939) | Coastal sediment microbial communities from Oude Bieten Haven, Netherlands - site A oxic | ecosystem: Environmental > Aquatic > Marine > Coastal > Sediment | place: Netherlands... | reverse complement strand
GCATCCACGGCCGCGGCCAGGGCGGTCATGGCAAAAAGGACGTAGATCCGTCGCTCGCGCAGTCGCGCTGCGACCATCAGATGCTGGATCGCCACCGTGCCGCAGACGGTCGCGACGACCACGTACGCCCAGTTCAGTAGATTCACGAAAAGTCCTCGGAGAACCGACAGTATAGGGCGGCACTCACGAAATGTCGTACACGCGCAGGAAGGGCCACTTGTCCAAATAGGGAACAGGATGTCCGAAAACGGGGTCCAAGTGTCCGTCCAGGGAATGAACCGCCAAGGTCCTCTTTGGGGGCTAAGGAGCCGTGGTCAGGTTCTTTTTTGCCGAAACTCAGCCTTTCCCTGACAGTGGATGCCGCCGTAACGCCGTATAAATGGCGTGCCTTGGTGACTACTGTCCATCCGACGGTCCAAGTTCTGCATTGGAGAACGACGATGATCCGTAACCTGATCGAGAAAGCGCCCATTCGAACCGCGGCGCAGGGATTCCTGATCCTCTCACTCGCGATCTCCGGCGTCCTGGCCGGATCGGCGGATCGACCGGTCGAACTGCGTTCGGGCGTGATCCATCCGGGGCGGGCGGTCGCGACCGTCGGCGAAGACACGGACGGGCCGGAACGCTGGGTCGTACGCTTCCGCAACGTTCCCGGGTTACACGAGAAAGGCGCAGTCGAGACCGCCGGTGCCCGCGTCGTCGCTCCCCTTCCCGGCAAGGCCTATCTCGTCAGCGTTCCGGCCGGGCGCCGTGCGGCGCTGTCCACCATCCGCGGCGTGGAATGGGCCACGCCCTACCTGCCCCAGGACAAACTCGCTCCCGAGATAGCCGACGTGCGAGCCAAGACCGACGGCAGGAACGACATCATCGTTCTATTGCAACTGTTCCCTGATGCCTCGGCCGACACGGTCGCTGCCGAGTTGTCCGGCGCCGGACTGCGCGTCGAGGGTTCGGGCAAGGACTCCCGATTCGGACGCGTGGTGTTGCGCATGTCGCCCGACGAGATCGAGAGCCGCCGTGACGAACTGGCCGCGCGCAACGACGTCTTCTGGATCTCCCGCCGACACCGTCGCGTGCTGACCAACGACCGCGGAATCTGGCTCGGCCAGTCCGGCGTCTACGGAAACCAGGCGACGCCCTTGTTCGACCATGGGATCTACGGCACCGGGCAGGTGGCGGCCGTGCTGGACACCGGACTGGACATCGACATGTGCTATTTCCGCGACGACGCGCTGGGTCTGCCGCCGATCAACGACGGCAGCGGCACGACGGTCGACTTGAACCAGCGCAAAGTGATCGCGGTCGATTTCCTCGACCCGGCCGAAGACCCGAATGACCCGACGCACTGGGACACGCACAACCACGGGACCCACGTCGCCGGAATCCTTGCCGGCGATGACCTGGCCAACCCGATCGTCCACGATACCGGCGACGGGATGGCGCCCGGCGCGAAGCTGGTGATCCAGGATGCCGGCTACGCCGCAGACGATTGCGGCGACCTTCCCGGCCTGGGCTGCCCGGTCACCGATCTGACACCGATCTTCCAACAGGCGTACGATCAGGGCGCGCGCGTCCACAACAACTCGTGGAACGACAACGAGAACGCGGCGATCCAGAACGCGTACACCGACGCATCCCAGGACGTGGACGAGTTCATCTGGAACAACCGCGACTTCCTGATCGTCTTCGGCGCGGGCAACCAGGGCTTCCCTGCCGGTCAGCACGGCAAGATCGGCAGCCCGGGCACGGCAAAGAACGGGATGTCGGTCGGCGCAACCTACTACGGCGAATACGGCGACAACCTGGCCGACATCTCCTCGTGGGGACCGACCGACGACGGCAGGATCAAACCGGACGTCCTCTTCCAGGGCCAGAGCATTTTTTCTGCCGGGAACGACATGGACATCACCACGGACAATTGCGGCACCGTGGCAATGGGTGGCACATCGATGGCAAGCCCGGGTGTGGTGGGCTACGCCCTGCTCGTTCGCGAGTACTTCATGGACGGCTGGTATCCCTCAGGCACTCCGACGCCGGCCGACGCGTTCACGCCCAGTGCCGCGCTGGTCAAGGCCGTGCTGGTCAACTCGGCCGTCTCGATCCAGTGGGACAACGGCGGCAACGCGATCACCATCCCATCCGACCCGCAGGGTTGGGGCCGCATCCTGCTCGACAATGCGCTGCACTTTGTCGGCGAGGACCAGGGCCTGTGGGTAGATGAGTACGTCGGCGGTTTCAACAGCCCAGGCGACCCGCCGGTGACCTACCTGCTGGAGATGGACGACAGCGGCGATCCGTTCAAGGTCACGCTTGCCTGGACCGACTACCCTTCGACACCGGCCGCCACGACCCACCTCGTCAACGATCTCGACCTGCGCGTCGACGGTCCCGACGGTGGGTTCTGGGGCAACAACTTCAACAACGGAGTTTCACTGGACCACGGCTCCGAGGACCGCGTGAACAACATGGAGCAGGTGCTGATCGAAGACCCGATGCCGGGCGTCTACTCGATCCAGGTCTCGCCCCACGCGATTCCAGCGGGCCCGCAAGACTTCTCCCTGGTCGTCACCGGTGGTCGCTTCACGGTGACCTCGGGACCGCGTCCGGGTTACTGGGCGCACACCGTGAACGACTCGGGACCCAACGGCAACGGCGACGGCGTGCTCGACCCGGGCGAGACGGCCACCATCCCGATCACGCTTCGCAACTCGGGCGACGCGACCGCCACCTCGGTGCTCGGCGACCTGCTTTCGGCCTACCCCGACACGCTGAAGGTCTACGGCGCAACTTCCTCCTACGCCGACATGCCGGTTGCGGCTCAGGCCAACTCGTCGTCACCGCACTACTCGGTCACGCTGGAACCTTCGGTCAGCTGCGGACAGATCGTCGCCGCGAACATGGCGATCACGGGCGACGGCTTCCAGGTGGGCAGCGGCTTCACGATGGACGTCGGCGAATACGCACGCGACTATCCATCATCCGACACCCCGCTGACGATCCCGAGAGGCGGTAGCGTCAATTCGTACATCAACGTCCCGTCGAGCTTCCCGCTGACCGAGATCGACGTCACGCTCGACGTCGACCAACAAGACATCGGCGACCTCGAGGTCATCTTTTATGTCCCCGGCGCGACGGTCAATCCGGTCTACCTGCACAACAACTCCGGAGTCGGCGTCTCGGGAATCCACACGACCTACGACACCCTGACCGAGCCGGATGGCCCGGGAAGCCTCGATGCCATGCTGGGCGCGGACCCGCAAGGCAACTGGCGAATCAAGATCAACAATGCCGGGAACAAGACTGGCACCCTGCAGGGCTGGACGCTTCATCTGAAGAGCGACATCCCCTTCGACTGCAACCCCGTCGGTTGCGGCCAGGGCGTGCCCTCGCCCGTCGGCGACACGTTGACGGTGGACAAGTCGGGCGCCTCCGACGTGCGGATCGGCTGGAGCGGTGTCGGCTCGTCGGACTACAACGTCTGGCGATCGTCGGATCCGCTGTTCCACACGGCCGTGCACGCCGGGGCGACGGGTGGAGCGACCTCGTACACCGACAGCGGCGCGCAGTCGCGACCGGGCTTGCAGTTCTACGTGGCTCGTTCGGTCAACTCCTGCCGGTGGGAAAGCGAGTAGTTACGGGCTCGTTGACTCGTCCAAAGGGAAGAGGCGCATCATTCCGATGTGGAAGTACTGGTGATCGAATCGTCGCCCGGATGCGACTAGGATGCCCTGCCGAATCGTCGACGTCGCGGCCGGGGCTGACGGGAATCGGCTCCGGTGACCGTCCGCCGGCCTGTCGGTTGCGCCGGCCGAGCCGAGCCGGCCCGATGGTCGGCACGTTGGACCTCGGCGAATCCGTTGACACGCCGTCGCGGAATGCGCGAGCCGATTCGTCGTTCGACCGCTCTCACGAGAGACTCGTCATCGGACGTCACGAAGGTGTACCCCTTCCCCTCGCGCTCGGAACGACCCGTGCGCCCGATGCGATGGGTGTAGGCATCCACCGTCCCGGGCATGTCGAAGTTGATCACGTGGGACACCTGATCGACGTCGATCCCGCGTGCGGCGATGTCGGTCGCCACGAGGATCTTGAAGCGGCGATCGCGGAAGCCCTGCATCGCGCGGTCGCGCTGCCCTTGCGACATGTTGCCCTGCAGAGCCACCGCACGATGGCCCGCGGTCTCGAGTTGCCGGGCGATCCTTCGTGCGCGGTGCTTGGTGCGGGTAAAGACGATCGCCGAGACGAATCCGTCTTCTTCCATCACGTGCCGTAACAGGTCCAGCTTCTTGTCGGAGTCCACGGGGTAGAGTGCGTGCTCGATCGTCGATACGGGTCGAGAGTGGTCGAGTTCCACGACGTGCGGGTCTCGCAGCAGCCCATCGGCCAGGCCGCGAATCTCGCTCGGCATCGTCGCCGAAAACAACAGGTTCTGCCGCTTCTTCGGAACCGCGGCGAGGATTCGGCGGATGTCCGGCAGGAACCCCATGTCGAACATGTGGTCTGCCTCGTCCAGCACGAGCGTCTCGATGCGGTCCAGCCTCAGCACACCCTGTTCCTTCAGGTCCAGCAAGCGGCCAGGGCAGCCGACGACGATCTCCGGCCTCCCGCGCAGTGCAGCGGTCTGAGTGCGAGCGGACACGCCGCCGAAGATCGTGACGGTGCGGATGCCCGTGAATCGGGCGAGGGCGATGATCTCTTCATTGATCTGTGTTGCCAGTTCGCGCGTGGGCGCGACGATCAGCACGCGGGGCCCGTCGCCGCGCCGGGCGAGCAAGCGCTCTAGCACCGGCAGCGCGAAGGCCGCCGTCTTGCCCGTTCCCGTCTGGGCCAGGCCGAGAATGTCGCGGCCCTCGAGGGCCGCGGGAATGGTTTGCTCCTGAATCGGACGCGGGTCCACGAATCCCATCGCGGCGATACCGCGCTGGATCTTCGGACCGAGATTGAACGAAGCGAATCCTGAAAGGGTTTCTGTGCAAGCTTGGGACATACGTATGAGTCTCTCCGGCCGACCGGTCTCGTCCACAGACGGACTTGGCGGGCCGTTTTCCTGCCACACAACAGCGATTGGCGAGGTTTGGGTTCGGGGGTCGGCGCGATCTAACGGAAGATCCTGTTGAGCGCCTGTGGCTGAGAATCAGCCGATCGAGTTCATACGCTCTTGAAGTTAGCAGCCCGCACCGGTTCACGCCACCCCACCCGTCGCGTTCCACCGTCGCCTGGCCCTCTGCCGCGTGTCGACCTTCAACCGTCCCGCGCGGCGGGACCCTGCCCCGCCTCGGAGATCGGCGCCCCCCACCGTGGGTCGCTCGTGAACAGGATGTCGAGAATCGTTTCCGGGTGCGAGGACTGAAGACGCTCGAGCGTGATCCGTCGAAGATCGTCGAACGTGTCCAGCCGAACTGGCCCGAATTCCTCGGGCAACACGACATGGACGCTGACCAGACGTGTTCGCCCCGGCTGGACGACCCTGACGAACCTCTGTCGAACCGGCAACTCGGCCGTACACCGATCGACGATTCCCGTCACCTGGTCCACGATTTCCGTCGGCGCCGCGCGATTGAGCAACTGCATCAACGCCTGCCAGGCCATGCGCACCGGCACGCCGATCGAGATCAATACGACGGCCAGCACCACGATCGGATCGACGTAAGGAACGAGCCAATCGAATGCTGTTCCACGGATCAGAAAGATTGCGGCGAACGCCACGAGCACGCACATCGAGATCGCCGCGTTGACCGTCCAGTTCTCGGCGTCTGTCCTGAGGAGCGGGCTCTGGGTCCGCCGGGCGCCCCGCCGGGTTACGATTGCCGCGATCCAGCAGGCGACCGTGGCGAAGCTGCCATAGCCGATCGCCAGACCGGCGGCGATCCCTCGTCCGCCCCCCAAGATCGCCTGGACGGCACCGGTCAATGCCATGATCGAGATGCCGAGCACCAGCACACCCTTCAGACCATTGACCAACGGTTCGAAGAAGGCGTAGGAGTACGGAAACCGCTCGTCGTCCCCCCGGACGATCAGTCGTGCCACCTTCAGCGTGAACAGACCGGCCGCGAAGTAGACCAGGTTGAACACCCCGTCGAGCAGGATCGCCTGAGACGAACTGAGCGCCGAGACGACCAGGCCGACGCAGCCGACCAGCAGGTTGGCGACCGCCGAAGCGATCAGGTAAAGCCGCTCGGGCCTGGCCTGTCGGGAAACGGGAGTTGTCATTCCGGGCCTCCGAGATCCATCGTCCGCAGTATATGCTGGCGTCCCCGTTTCGCTAACACCGCTGCCCCGGATGGCTGTACTCTCGGCGGACCCAGACATCCGGGAAGGAGCTTCGCGATGGAACCACTCTTCTTTGCCGCAGCCTCTCGCGGTACCGAAGAGGTGCTGGCACAGGAACTGAAGCAGCTCGGAATCGCCCCGGTCTGCGCCACGCGTGCCGGCGTCGCGTTCGGCAGGGAACTGATCGACGGCTATCGCGCATGCCTGTGGTCCCGGCTGGCCAGCCGTGTGCTGATGCCCCTGGCCTCGTTCGACGCCGCCAACCCGGACGAGCTTTACGGCGGCATCCATGCCGTGGACTGGACTGCTCATCTCGGACCCGAACGTACGATTGCCGTCAACGTCGCCGGGCGGCACTCCCCCATCGGGCCGTCGCACTTCATCGCTCTCAAGGCCAAGGACGCCATCGTCGATCGGGTACGGGAAGCCGAGGGTGCGCGGCCGGACGTCGACAAGCGAGACCCCGACGTACGTATCCACCTCCACGCCGGCACCGAGCGCGTGACGGTCAGTCTCGATCTCGCGGGCCAGGGCTTGCACCATCGCGGCCACGAACGCGCACGCGCTACGGCTCCACTGAGGGAGAACCTGGCGGCCGCCCTGCTGCACATCGCGGGTTGGCCGGAGACAGCTGCCGAGGTCCCGCTGCTCGACCCCATGTGCGGCTCGGGTACGATCCTCGCCGAGGCGGCAGGCATGGCGCTCGACGTGGCCCCGGGCCTGAGCCGCGGCCGGCTCGGCGCCGAGGGCTGGCGTCGGCACGATGCGGCACTGTGGAGACAGCTGTGCGACGAAGCAAGAGCGCGAGGCCAACAGGCAAGAGGACGGAAAGTCCGTATCGCCGGTTGCGATGCGTCGCGCGCGGCGATCCGCACGGCCCGAGACTACCTCGCACGCGCGGGCTTCGCGGACCATGTGACACTCGACGTGCGAGAACTCTCCGAAGCACGACCGCTGTGGGACACCCCCGGTATCTTGATCACGAATCCGCCCTACGGTGAGCGGCTCGGGGAAGCCAGCGAACTCGGCCCGCTGTACGAGATGCTGGGCGACGTGCTGAAGCGCCGCTTTCCCGGATGGACCACGTGGGTGCTGGGCGGCAATCGCGCACTGGAGAAGCGCATCGGCTTGCGCCCGGCGTCGAGGCTCGTCCTGTTCAACGGCCCGATCGAATGCCGATTCTTGAAGTTTCCTATTTCGGACGCCGGGCCGACGAGCCAACGCGGACCGGGGTGGAGGCGCAGCGGCGACGAGTCCCGCGGCTTCGCCAAGCGTCTTCGGATCAACGCCCGCCGCATCCGGCCCTGGGCTGCGCGAGAAAAACTCGGTTGCTACCGCCTCTACGATGCTGACGTGCCCACCTACAATCTGGCCGTCGACTGGTACGACGGGCGCGTGCGAGTCGAGGAGAATCCCAGACCTCCCAAAGTCGCGGAGAGCGATGCCGAACGCCGCCTGCGTGACGCACTGCTGGTCGTCGCCGAGGTGCTCGAGGTCGACCGAGAGGACATCGTGCTGCGCGTCGCTCGCGCGCCGCGTCGTGACGGACGACCGGAACGCCACGGGGACCGCGGCCGTTTCCAGACGGTGCACGAAGACGGCCTGAACTACCGCGTCAATCTGGAGGACTACCCGACGACCGGACTCCCGCTCGACGAGCGCAGTTTGCGACGCTGGATTTTCGAACGGGCAAGTGGGCGCGATTTCTTGAACCTGTTCGCCGGCAGTTGCACGGCCTCGCTCGCCGCGGCCGCCGGGGGCGCGCGTTCGACGACCAGTGTCGAGCCGTCACGGGTCTTCCTCGAATGGGGCCGGGCCCAGTTCGAGCTGAACGGTCAGCAGGGCGAAGCTCATCACTTCGTCCGCGACGACGCAGAGTCATTCATCCGGCGTCGGGCCGGGCGCCGACGTCACGGGCTGGTTCTGCTGACTCCCCCGAGCGATGAACCGCTCGCCGGGCCGATCATCGAACAGGCCGGAGGTCTGCTCGACGCCGGCGGCGAGATGTTGTTCGTCTCGCGCGACAAGGCCTTTGAACCGAGCCAGGAGAACCTGCGCGGTATGTCCGCGCAGGAGATCACCGAGGAGCTGACGCCCCGTGACTTCGCGCCGAGACCGCGCCTACGAGTCTGGAGGATTCGTCTCAGCGACGCGCGATGAAGTGACTCAGCTCTGCGTCGTGGGAGTGGATGTGCCCCAGCAGACGCGCCCGGAGCCTCTGGACCGACATGCCCGCCTCATCGACCTGCCCCGACTGCTGGGCCTTTCGAATCTCCTCGAGCTGATCGAGCATGCGACGATGCTCGAAGACGTGCTCGTCGTGATGCTCGTAGGCGTGCAGGCGCATGAGCAGTTCCTCGGAGAGGAAGTGCAGTCGCGTGTACTCCAGTAAACGCAGCAGTATCTCGTCGACCGCGGTCGCGTCGAGACCGTTCGCGTCGGCGTTCAACAGCGCGTCGATCATGCCGACCTGCACGCGGTGTTCGGCCTCGATGGAATCCAGGTCCTCGTGGGGCTTGTTCGGATACTCGCTTCTCATGCGCCCAGTATAGCCCAAAGGTAGCGAGCGCCTGAGCGCCCGCGGCTCGACAGGGGCTCGGGGCTACTCGTCGCGGCCCGCCTCGATTTCTTTCTTCATCTCGTCCAGTAGCTTGCTTGCGGTCACACAAACTTTCTTCTCTGCGGTAATCCGGTCCCACATGCCACGGGCGAGCAGCGACAGGCCGGCCGTGGCAACGGCGGCCCCGGTCGTGGTGACCGCCCGTAACGGCTTCACCTCCAGGTTGGGGCTGGCCAGTGTACCGCCGATCTTGATATAGGAGTTGGTGATCGCGCTGGCGCTCATACCGATGCCCTTGCGCGGTTTGGCGTTCCAGCTCAGATCGAGATTCTCGTTCTGCAGGTTGATTCTGCCGTGACCGACGATCGTCGTCTTGTCGGTCTGCATCGCGAGCGGCGCGAGCGTTGCGCTCCCGTCTTCGAACCGAGCCACGAGCACGGCACATTCCATCTGGGTGAACGGCTCGTCCTTCCTGAACGGATTCAAGATCTCCAGCACCTGGACCAGAATGTCGAAGACCAGCAGGTCCATGATCGTCGGGTCCAGTCGACCCGGCCCTATATCGAGCACCGCGTAACCGTTCAGGCTGGCCGCGAGCTCGCGTCGTGATCTGCCTTGACCCGACAGGTCGAAATGAACGTCGACGGGTGGCCACTGTGATCGATCGTCGCCGTAGCTCAGCAGGTCGATTCGCGCGCCATCCAAGTCCAGGCGCGCATCGAGACGGTAGCTATCTGCGAGCGGTTCGAGATCCAGCGACGCACTCACCGTGCCGCCGGCTTCGCCGACCATGGAAACCGGCTCGACCTGCAAGTGTCCGTCATTCAGTTTCAGTCGGAGTTCGAAGTCCGCGAGCTTCGATCTGTGGGTCACGAGGCTGTCGATCGTAAGCTGAATGTCGGCATCTTGTTTTTTCAGGACCCGGAACTCGAAGGGCGTGTCGGAAATGATCCGTCGCTTTCCGTCACCATCGCTCACTGCCTGGGCCTGCGCGTCAGGCGCCTTCCGATCGGCTGGTTCCGCCTCTGCTCCGTCCTCGTTCCCGTCGGTGAGTTCCTTCGGCAAAAGGGGTCGCAGATCGATCTGGCGCGAGGTGAGAACACCGTTGACGTCCGGTTTGCCCCGCAGGTCCACGCTCACCTCACCCGCCAGGTCACTTTCTCCGAGCCTGACCCGAAGCCCCCGCAGCCTGAACTCCTCGGGGGTTCCGTCGAAACCAGCGGCGACGTCGTACGGCTCCGCCGGCAATCGAGGCAGATCGACGAGCTCTCCGATCAGATGCGGGTCAGGACCTGAGACGTGAAGGTCCAACGCCGTCCCGATCAGTTTCGGCAGCCTTCCCAGGGTTCCATCGACTTTCAGGGAGTGCGATCCGACCTCCGCACTCAGATCGTGGAATCGGGCGCCCGCCTCGCCCCACTCTGCCCGGCCGGCGACCCGAAACGGCTCGTCGGGAAGCGTGATTCCGGCGATCAGTCCGATCAACGACGCTGTCGGACCGTTGGCGTTCAGTGTCACGTCGGTGCCGTGGAAGTCCGGCAGAGCCCCCACCCACCCGTGCGCCGTCAGAGTTGCATCACCCAGGCGAGTCGCCACGTCGGTCAACTCGTATCGCCGATCGCTCGCGCGAACGTGCCCCGAGACCTCGTAGCTCTCCCGGGGCAGGTCGGGCAACTCGACCTCAGTCGCGGTCACGACCCCCTCGGCCAGGTCGGCGAGATCGGGGCCCGCCACCTTCAGCGAAAGCTCCGTTCGTTCCAGATCCGGGAACGGACCCAGCAGTCCTTCGATCTCGATGCGGTTCGCACCCAGCACCCCGCTGACCGACTGCAGGCGATAGGCTCCTTCGGCGACGGCCACACGCCCGACGACGCTGAACGGCTGGGCCGGAAGTTCCGGCAGGCGGCCGAACGCGGCAATGTCCGAGAGGCGCCTCCCGCGCACTTCGATTGAAAGATCGGATCCGTCCAGCCCGTCC
>Ga0316197_10003771_pt1 | contig 10810 bp, 6 predicted proteins | sample OudBiesiAoxic_MG_FD_204939 | JGI IMG/M metagenome (GOLD analysis project Ga0316197, IMG submission 204939) | Coastal sediment microbial communities from Oude Bieten Haven, Netherlands - site A oxic | ecosystem: Environmental > Aquatic > Marine > Coastal > Sediment | place: Netherlands... | reverse complement strand
ATCCAAATTCCCGAAAATGTGGAACCGATTACCGGCGATTCCCAACGCCTGAAACAAGTGCTGTACAATTTACTCCTTAACGCCATCGGCTATAGCCCACATGATCAAAAGGTTCTTATGGGCTGCAGGATTGTTGAAAAAAACATTGAGTTTTGGGTTAGCGATTTCGGTAATGGTATGGATGAAGAGACCAAGAAGACGGCGTTTGACCGGTTCACAGCCAAACCATCCGGCACCGGCCATCGCGGCGCTGGTCTCGGCCTGTCTATCGTCAAAAGTTTTGTTGAATTACATGACGGCGCTATCTCGCTACATTCAGAAATTGGCCAGGGCACAACCGTGTTGATGCGACTGCCCGTCAGTGGACCTGCGACCCTGGACGACAACACTATCGTAGCGCCGCCGGAGAGTGCCCGCCTCGTTGCAGGTTGACCCCCGAATGATGAGCGCAACCCCAAGCGAAAAACTGGTTTTAAACCTTGCAGATGCCAGCGCAACCGAAGCGCTTGGCGCTCAACTCTCCCTCTTCGCGCGTCCCGGCGACATCATCACTTTGAGTGGCGATTTGGGCGCTGGCAAAACCACACTGGCGCGGGCAGTGATCCGCGCCATGGCACCGGATGCGGGCACATTTGAGGTGCCGAGCCCGACGTTCACTCTGGTGCAGAGCTACGACTTCACCCGGCTCGATGTGTCGCATTACGATTTTTACCGGCTGAGTGAAGAAGCTGAGGCTTTGGAACTTGGTTTTCCGGGCCTGTCTGATGCCGGCATTGCTTTGGTTGAATGGCCAGATCGTGCATCTGGATTGTTACCTGCAGAACACCTGGAAATCTGCATCGAAGACAACAATGATCCAGGCCGAATAGCGACTTTGACCGGAACGGGTTCTTGGGCGTTCCGCCTTGGTCGGATGACAGAAATCGCTGAATTTCTCGCGACCCACGGATATGGCGAATGCAAACGCACCTTCCTGCAAGGTGATGCCTCCGCACGCCGCTATGAGCGCCTTGGTTCAAATCCACCTGTGATATTGATGGACAGTCCTGCCCAGCCCGATGGCCCACCGGTGCGCGACGGCAAACCCTACAGCCAGATCGCCCATCTGGCCGAAGATGTTTCAGCATTCGCCGGTGTTGCTAGCGGATTGGAACAGGCAGGGTTAAGCGCACCAGGTATCCTGGCGGCCGACTATGGCAAGGGAATGCTGATTATCGAAGACCTTGGCGATATGGTTTTCGGCTCCATGCTGAATGATCCGGAAACGGATATGAGCGAACCATATCGTGCAGCGGTGGATGTGCTCTGCCACCTTGCAGTCCAAGACTTGGGCGCGGAAATCCAGATTGGCAGCGGCGTTTCGCACCGCATTCCTCCATACGATGCAGATGCTTTGGAGATCGAGGCCGAGCTGCTGCTCGACTGGTTATGGCCCGCAATCTATGGTGGCGAGGCACCTGCAGAAAGGCGCGCTGAATATCTGGCAATTTGGCGGGAGCTTTGGCCTGTCCTTGAAACCCACAAACCGGTCTGGGTTTTGCGTGACTACCATTCACCAAATCTCATCTGGTTGCCCGAGCGCGAAGGACTAAAGCGCGCAGGCATTATCGATTTTCAAGATGCGGTTCTCGGCCACCCGGCCTATGACCTTGCGTCTCTCTTGCAGGACGCAAGGGTAGATGTACCCGCCGAGAGAGAAGCAGAGCTCCTCGACTATTATTGTGAGACCCGAAGCGCAAAACAAAGCGACTTTGATGAAAAAAGTTTCCGCCAGGCCTATGGCGTACTCGCGGCGCAGCGCAATTCAAAAATCCTCGGTATTTTCATGCGCCTTAAAAATCGCGATGGCAAACCGGGTTATTTGAAACATATCCCGAGACTTTCAGCCTATCTCGACCGCACATTAAGTGCACCACATTTGGCTGAACTTAGTGCTTGGTACGACACCTGGGTGCCAACAGAAAACCGCATACGTGCTGCGCAAGGAGACGGTAATGTCAGCGAAACCTAAAACAGCCATGCTTCTCGCTGCAGGTCTCGGCAGCCGGATGCGACCGTTGACCGACACCCGCCCAAAGCCGCTTGTTGAAGTCAATGGCAAGGCACTCGCCGACCATGCCCTCGAAAGGTTGGATGAAGCAGGGGTGAGCACGGTTGCGGTCAACCTGCATTATAAGGCCGACATGCTTGAAGCTCACCTGGCAAACCGGAAATCGCCCAAGATTGTCTTTTCTGATGAGCGCGCGGCCTTGCTTGAAACTGGCGGTGGCATTGCCAAGGCCCTGCCCCTTCTTGGTAAAGAACCATTCATTGTGGTCAATACTGATTCCCTGTGGACCGAAGGCACTAAACCGGCCCTGTTGCGCCTGCAAGAAGCCTGGGACGATGCAACGATGGATTGCCTGCTTCTCGTGGCCCCGACAGTGTCCAGTCTCGGTTACAATGGACGCGGAGATTTCTCGTTGGAACCAGATGGAACCCTTGTCCGCCGCCAGGAAAGCCAGTTGGCACCTTTCGTATTCACCGGCGCATACATTCTCCATCCCCGACTTTTCAATAACGCACCGGAAGGCAAATTCTCAATGAACGTTTTATGGGATAGAGCGATCGAAACCGGAAAGCTCAAAGGTCTGCGTCATGACGGTGTTTGGATGGAGATCAACACCCCGAAAGCAGTCGATATTGCCAGTGACGTTCTGGCGAACCTTTAGCAATGCTGGCGTGACAGGCTGGAATCAGTCATTCTGTCTGGCATGAAATCCTCGCGACCAATTCAACCGCCCGGCAGCAAAGTGTGGACTATTCCACCGGGCGCCCCGTTTTTGCGGACGTTAGCGCGGCGGGTGTTAGCTGGTGGGTTTCCAACAGCAGACTTGCCTCCACCAACTGGCAATGTGCTTGCAGACTATACAATCCTGGTTCCAACCAGACGCGCGGCCCGCGAACTTGCCGATGCGTTCCTCGATGTCAGCGACGGGCAGGCTCTGCTGCTGCCCCGCATCCGCCCGCTTGGAGACGTCGACGAAGACGAACTGTTGCTGACCAGTGAAAACGCCGGTGCCGACAATCTATCACTACCCCCGGCAATTTCACCCTTGCGGCGGCAATTGTTGCTGGCAAAATTCCTGTTGGAATGGGCTCGCACCCATGATGACACCGAGCTTGCCCGCGCCCTGTTGCCCGGCCCTTCACAAGCCATTTTAATGGCGGGTGGATTAGGCCAGCTGCTTGACCAATTGGAAACCGAGCAGGTGGAAGTGGAGGCCCTCGGGCAAATCGTCAAAGAAGATTTTGCCCACTACTGGCAGGATATTTTGCTGGTGCTTGACTTGATCCGCACTCAATTGCCGGACGCGCTGGAACAACGCGGAATGATCGGCCCAGCACAGCGGCGCAATCTGCTGATAGAGGCAGATGTAAGCCGCCTTGCGGCATCTTCCCCTTCCGCCCCGGTTATTGCCGCCGGGTCAACCGGGTCAATTCCTGCAACTGCCCACCTGCTTAAAGCAATCTCTCAATTGCCGAATGGTGGCGTCGTGTTGCCGGGGCTTGATACACATCTGGATGAGGAAAGCTGGGAGGAGCTAGACCCACAGCATCCACAATTTGGCCTGAAGCAACTGCTTGGCGAATTGGGTGTTACCCGCAATGAAGTCATTGATTTCAATGAGGGTGAACAGGAAACCGCACGGCTGTTCTCAGAAGTGATGCGGCCGTCAGCAACGACCCATTTATGGAGAAACCAGTTAGCCAGCATTGGCAAAAGTGCAGCATCCGCCATGCAGAAAATCGCACTCGTGCCAACTGCCAATCGCCGTGAAGAGGCTCTGGCGATTGCATTGCTCATGCGTGAAACCCTTGAAACTCCAGGAAAAACAGCAGCACTCATTACACCGGACCGCAATCTTGGCCGACAGGTTTGCGCAGAACTGCGCCGTTGGGATCTACAGGTTGATGACAGTGCCGGCATTCCTCTGGCGCGAACGATACCGGGCAGTTTCGTTCATCTTCTGCTGGATGCCGCGATGGGTTTTGACCCCGCTGCACTTATCGCTCTGGCGCAGCACCCGCTTGCGCGCTTTGGCCAGAACAGGCAGGCATTTTCCCGGGCAATGCACAAGCTTGAACTTTGCGCCTTACGCGGAACACTCACCATTCGTGATCTTGCGGATCTCCCCAAAGCTGTTGACGCTAAACAGGCCGAAGTAGAAAAAAAACCCAATTGGCACCCACATTTGCGCAGGTGGAAAGAGCGTGACTGGCAAGAGGCGCGAGACGTCGCACAGATGTTGGTTCAAACCTTCAATCCGTTCACTGCAATGCAAGAGGCCGACGCTCCCCTTCCTCTTGATACCACGGTTAAAACTGTTGTTTCCATCGCCGAGGCCGTTGCGGCCGGCGAAGGCGGCGATGCAAGCGCCCTTTGGTCTCATGAGGCGGGAGAAAATCTTGCGGCGTTTTTTGCAGGCTTGATGGAAGCTGGCAGCGATAGCCCGCTGATTTCTGTGCGCGATATCGCCCCGGTCATCATGGAATTGATGCTCGCGCCTGTTGTGCGCCCGCGTTTTGGTTCTCATCCGCGATTGCGTATTTTAGGACTTCTGGAAGCACGCCTGGTGTCAGCGGATGTAGTCGTGCTGGGCGGACTCAATGAAGATGTCTGGCCGCAATTGCCACGCTCTGATCCGTGGCTCAACAGGCCCATGCGCGGCGAACTGGGGCTGCAACAACCTGAACGCCGCATCGGCCTCGCCGCCCATGATTTCGCACAAGCGGTATGTGGTAGTGAGGTATGGCTGACCTGGTCAGCCCGGCTCGACGGCGCACCTGCCGTTCCATCGCGCTGGATTTTACGTCTTAGAGCGCTTTTGACCGCCAGCAAAGCACTTGCCCCCGCTACCAAAGGCGAACGGACACTGGCAGCTTGCAGACTGCTTGACGAAGCCCCGTCAGTTCAACCTGCCGCACGCCCGGAACCACGCCCGGCGGTGGAATTGCGGCCACGCAGACTGACGATCACTGAAATCGAAACCTGGCTGCGCGATCCCTATTCAATTTTTGCCCGTCACATCTTGAAGCTTGCGCCGTTAGAACCGGTAAATGTTATGCCCGGACCCAGAGAACGTGGGAACATCGTGCATGGCATTCTTGAAGAATTCTTGGAAAAACATGCAAGCGACTTGCCACAAGATATATCTCAAGTCTTGCAAGCTATTGGAAATGAACATTTTTCCAACTACCTTGATTGGCCGGAAGTTCGCGCGTTCTGGCAACCGCGTTTTGTCGGCATCGCCGAAGCACTTGAAAAACATGAACCTGAATTGCGCAACGGTGTTGCACAAACGTTTGTGGAATGCCGTGGCGAATGCACCCTTAGCGGCCCGGCTGGTGCGTTCCGATTGTCTGGCAGAGCTGACCGGATCGACATTTTTGACAGTGGCGAAGCGCGCATTATCGACTACAAAACCGGCGCAATTCCAACCGGCAAACAAGTGCTCAGCGGACTTGCCCCGCAACTTCTTTTGGAGGCTGCCATTCTCCGCCGCGACGGATTTAAAGAGGTTGGCACGTTTACCGCGACAGAGCTCACCTATGTTCATTTACCCGGGGGAAACCCGGCGGTGAATATCAGGCCAGTAAAACCATCCAGAGGACAGACAATTGACGAGGTTGCGGAAGCTATCTTCGCTCGCCTTGAAGAACGCATTACTGAATTTGATGACGCTGATACTCCTTATCTCTCACGCCGCATCCCGCGCGAACTGGCGCAGGTTTTTGCCTACGATCATTTGGCCCGCCACCGGGAATGGGCAAGCAGTGAAACGGGTGGAGACGGCGCATGAGTTCAACTCCCAACGCCATTAATCAAGCCGATGCTTTTCAGGCCCGCGCCTCTGATCCGGCAGCTTCTGCATGGGTGTCGGCAAACGCCGGATCTGGCAAAACCTATGTATTGGTCAACCGCATTATCCGTCTGTTGCTGGCTGGCAATGAACCCCAGCGCATCCTTTGTCTGACCTATACAAAGGCGGCAGCAGCGGAGATGGAAAACCGCCTTTTTCTGAGACTTTCCGCCTGGATTGAACTGGATGACACCACCCTGCAAGAGCACATCAGCGCACTCAATGCAGGCGCATTTTGGAACGGCGATCTTAACCAGGCCCGGCAATTGTTTACCCGCGCGTTGGAGACACCCGGCGGGTTGAAAATCCAAACCATTCACGCTTTTTGCGAAAGCGTTTTGCAGCGTTTTCCCATTGAGGCAAAAGTGCCGCCGGGCTTCTCAATTCTTGATGAGCGCACGTCTTCTGCATGGTTATCGGAAGTGCGTGAAAAAGTGTTGATGGAGGCCGCACTTGCACCGGGATCGCCTCGCGGTCTGGCCCTTTCTGCTGTCTCGGGGTTGGCCCAGGCGGCGGGCTTTGATGATGTGCTGACGGACCTGTTGCACCAACGCTCGCCCATCGTCGCGGCGTGGTCCACGCCCGACAAAGGTGATGCCGCCAAGCAGGCGTTGCAAACCGCCCTTGGAGTAGCGAACACAGGCACTGAAGATAACATTATTTCCGAAGCAATCGCCGAGCTTCCAGGCGGGTTAGTGGATGATGCTCTGGCAGCGCTGCGGTCAGGTTCTACACGCGACCTTGCCCAGGCAAAGCTTCTGGAAAGTGTCAAAACTGTCCCAAACCCTGTCGAAAAGTGGTCGCATATACTGTCATTTTTTCTCAAATCCTCTCAAAAAATTGCAAAAACTCCCGATTTTCTCATGACCGCGAAGACCAGTAATTCCCATCCCGGTTTGCGTGAAAAATTGATTGAAGAACAAACGCGGATAGCTGCAATTGAAGACAAACGCCTGAGCAAGGTCACCTGGCAGGCGAGCGATGGTCTGTTCACACTCGCAAGTGAAATCCTCACCGCCTTCAGTTCAGAAAAACGCCGCCGGGGTCAACTCGATTATACAGACCTGATTGTGTGCACCAGCGCGCTGCTGCGCAATGTGGCGTCCGCATGGATCATGTACCGGCTGGACAATGGTATTGACCATGTGCTGATCGACGAGGCGCAGGACACCAGTCCCCAGCAATGGGAAATCGTCAACGCTTTGACGGAGGAATTCTTCACCGGCAATGGCGCGCGCGCCGATGTAGCGCGCACCCTGTTTGCAGTGGGCGACCGCAAACAGTCGATCTATTCATTCCAGGGTGCTGACCCGGACGGGTTTGACCGCCAGCGCGTTGATACCCAGCGCGCCGCGCGCCATGGCAATGCCCGCTTCGAGCCGGTTAACCTCAACGTCTCGTTTCGCTCCACACCGCTCGTTCTGGAAGCAGTGGATAATGTGTTCAAGGCAAACCCGCTGGCGGCCAGTGGCGTTGCAGAAGAAGGTGGCGAGTGGCCAGACCATCAGGCGACCAGAAGTGATTTTGCCGGGTTGGTGGAACTGTGGCCGCTCACCGAAAAACAAGACCCGGGTTCGCCAGACCCTTATGCCCCGGTTGACCGGGTGCCGGTTACCCACCACAAGATTTTGCTTGCCCAAGAGATTGCGGCACGCATTGCAAGCTGGCTTGACCCGGCGAGCGGGTCTCAGGTCAGACCAGGTGATATTCTCATCCTGCTGCGGTCGCGCGGCATCATGGCTGATGCTCTGGTGCGGGCATTGGCGGAGCGCCATATACCTGTCGCGGGCGCGGACCGGCTGGTGCTCAATGCCCACATTGCGGTGATGGATTTACTCGCGCTGGCGCGCGCGCTGGCCCTGCCGCAAGATGATTATTCCCTGGCCTGCGTTTTAAAGAGCCCGCTTGTGGGCCGCGACAGGGATCACAATCAGGACGACCCACCCGAACCGTTGACAGATGATGATCTTTTGGAGCTGGCCAACCCGCGCACCGGCACATTATGGGCTGCGCTGGAGGCTGCAAACGCACCTTTTAACACGGCAAAGCAACGCCTGACCAAATGGCGGCGGATGGCTGGCCAGATGCGGCCTTTTGAATTCTTTTCGCACGTACTCGGCCCTGACCATGGCCGGCGCTGGTTCCACAAGCGTCTTGGCAGTGAGGCCGATGATCCGATTGATGAATTCCTGCGCCTTGCCCTGGAATTTGAAGCTGCCCATGCGCCCAGCCTGCAAGGATTTGTGGAATGGATGGACGCAGATGACGCACAGATAAAGCGCGAAATGGACCAAGGCAAAAACGAAGTGCGGGTGATGACCGTGCATGGCGCCAAGGGGCTTGAATCAAATATTGTCATTTTACCCGACACCACCAGTGTACCAGATGCCCGCAAGACCAATGCGGTTTTAGGGCTGGGTGAAAGCGCTTCCGGGTTTTCGATCCCGGTGTGGAAGTTGAAGAGCGATTTACAGCCGCAAATCGTCGCTGACCAGGTGCAACGCGAGATAGCAACCGCCATGGAAGAGGAAAACCGGCTTCTCTACGTGGCCATGACCCGCGCCCGCGACCAGCTCTATGTGTGCGGTGCCGGTGATCCAGACAAACTCAGAGAAGAGTGCTGGTATGCGAAAGTCCAGGCGATGATCGTGGCGCACGGCAGCGAAGTGTTTGGTGAGACGGCCACATCCGGCACCTGGCGCATTGGCCAACCCCGCAGAGCAGGCGCACACGAGGAGATTGCGGTGGAGCCTGCGCCCCAAACACTCGAAGACTGGATGCGCCAGCCCGCCCCTCCCGAACCACCAGAGCCACGCCCCCTTGCGCCATCACGGCTTGATTTCGAGTTGGTGGACGGATCGCCTCGCGCCCAGATAAAAGAGCAGCCGGCCACCTCGCCTCTTGCGGGCGCTGAAGGTTCCGGATTCCTTCGCGGAAGGCTCATTCACAGGCTATTGCAATCTTTGCCTGATTTGCCCGTTGATCAACGCCAGCAGGCAATGACGCGCTATCTAAACGCGCATGCCCACGATTTTTCGCAAACCCAACAAGACAGCATCGCCCACGAAGTCATGAACCTGCTTGCCAGTTCAGATCCGGGCCTGCAGGCTCTCTTTGGACCAGGCAGCATTGCCGAAGCGCCAGTTACCGCCCGCCTGCCCGTTATCGGGCCTGGCGGTGCACCAATCATCATATCGGGCATTATCGACAGGCTTGCGGTGCTGGAGGACGAAATTCTGGTGGCAGATTTCAAGACCAATCGCGAACTTCCTGCGCATGTGGAAGAAATCCCGATCGCCTACACCCGCCAGCTTGCCGCTTACGGGCTCGCCTTACAGCAAATTTACCCTGGCCGCACCGTGCGCGCGTGGCTGGTCTGGACGCAAAATGCCCAAATTATGGAAGTGCCTGAGGAAATGCTCAACTCTGCCTTCACATGATCGTGGGTAAATGCTGCACGCCCTTGACCCGGCGCAGGCGCGTTCTTACGTTCAGGGTAGATTGTTTGAGATTCTCTGTTCGCCGCGAAAAATGTGGCGTCACCCTGAAAGGTCAATAAAATGTCCACCACAATTCATGTGTCCGATGCTGATTTTGAGCAAACCGTCCTTAACGCCGAAGGCCCTGTGGTCGTGGATTTCTGGGCGGAATGGTGCGGCCCGTGCAAACAGATCGCTCCCGCTCTTGATGAACTCGCCACCGAAATGGACGGCAAGGTAACAATCGTTAAAATAAACATCGATGAAAACCCCAACGTACCGGTGAAATACGGCATCCGCTCGATCCCCACATTAATGGTGTTCAAAGGCGGAGAAGTTGCAGATACCCACACAGGTGCAGCCCCGAAAAGCCGCCTCGCCGACTGGATCGAAGCAGCGATTTAAGCGCCAGGCTCACTAAATGTTTTCGAAGGGCGGTTGCGAATGTGGCCGCCCTTATTTTTTGCCCTCACCAGCATCAGCCAATGCCTTCAGGCCCTCACGGTAGCTGGGATAAGCGAGCGCGACGCCAAGCTCTTGCTTGATGCGCTGGTTGGCGACACGTTTTGATTCTGCATAAAAGCTGCGGCCCATAGGCGACATTTTCGCGTCTTCAAATGCCACTTCCGGTGGCGGGTCCATGCCCAGCAGTTCTGCGGCATAGGCAACCACTTCCTGCGGCGGAGCAGGATCATCGTCACAGACATTATAGGCCGCACCGGGGTTTACATTTTCAATGGATGCAGCGAGAACCCCGGCAATATCCTCAACATGGATGCGGCTGAACACCTGGCCCTTTTTGACCACGCGCCGGGATTTTCCTGCCGCAACGGAAACCAGTTGATTGCGGCCAGGGCCATAAATACCGGCAAGACGGAAAATCGTCACCGGCACACCATGGCGGGTGAACATGTCCAGCCACGCGGTCTCGGCTGCCAACCGCCGGTGGCCGCGTTCAGTTGAAGGGGCAAGGTCTGAAGTTTCATCCACCCATCCACCATCGCGATTGCCATAGACCCCGGTCGTGGACAAATACCCTGCCCATTTTATCTGCCCGGCAAGCTTCGCAATGGTATCCGCATGATGATCTAGAACAATATCGCCATATTCATTGGGTGGGATGGAAATCAACAGGTGGGTAATGTCGTCGGGAATTTCGATGGGTGCCGTGCCGTCAAACACCAACGCGTCAAACCCGGACGTCTCAATCTCATCACATGCGTCAGGTGTTCGCGCAGTGCCGGTAACGCGCCAGATTTTCCTGTCGAGTTGACGCGCCAAGGTGCTGGCCGAATATCCAAAGCCAAAGCAAAGCAAATGGTTCACGCTTCAGCCTTCCATTCTGTGAGCACGTCTGGTTCGTCTTCCTTGGGTTCATGCCAGGCACGCAACTCGTTCAATGCGTCTCGATCCAGCAATTGCGTGCAC
>Ga0316197_10003769_pt1 | contig 10811 bp, 9 predicted proteins | sample OudBiesiAoxic_MG_FD_204939 | JGI IMG/M metagenome (GOLD analysis project Ga0316197, IMG submission 204939) | Coastal sediment microbial communities from Oude Bieten Haven, Netherlands - site A oxic | ecosystem: Environmental > Aquatic > Marine > Coastal > Sediment | place: Netherlands... | reverse complement strand
CGGCGTCGACCATGCCGCCGAGCGTCGCTCGGGTCTGGACGACCTCGTCCTCGGCGTAGTCGAGCGCCACGACATCGGCGCCACGTCGCGCGCACTCGAAGATGTGGCGGCCGAAGCCGGCGCCCACGTCGAGCACCCGATCACCGGGCGCGAGGCCGAGTTCGTCGAAGCGGATCGTCAGCACGTCACAGCCGTCCGTTGGCGCGGAGCTTCTCGACGTTCTGAGGCATGGAGAGCACCTCGCGGTACTGCTCGACGGTCTGTTCGGCGCACTTCTTCCACGTCCAGCGTTCGAGCACGCGCTGGCGGCCGGCCTCACCGACCCGGGCGCGCAGCTCGGGGTCGTCGAGGCCGCGAACGATGGCAGCCGCGAGCGAGTCGACGTCGCCGGCCCTGCAGCCGATGACGGTGTCGCCATCGGCGCCGGTGACCTCGGGCAGCGCGCCGCCGTCGGTCGCGACGAGCGGCGTGCCGGAGCACATCGCCTCGATGGCCGGGAGGCTGAAGCCCTCGTAGAGGCTCGGGACGACCGCCATCTCGGCCTCGGCGTACAGCTCGACGATGCGCTCGTCGGTCACGCCGGACACGAACTCGATGTGGGGCGCGAGGCCGTAGGTGTCGATCAGGTCCATCGAGTGTCCCGGTCGGGGCTTGCCGATGATCGTGAGCGTCACATCGCGCTCGGTGCGCAGCTTGGCCATCGCTTCGAGCAAATACGACAGTCCCTTGAGCGCGACATCGGCGGAGGCCGTCGTGATCAGGCGGCCCGGCCGGCGCGCGACGTGGGGGAGGGGCTTGAACAGGTCGGGGTCGACACCGACGGGAACCAGGCGCATGCGGTCGATCTCGACGCCCATGTCGGTGTGGATGTCGTCGATCGAGTTCTGGCTCACGACGACGATGCGCGGCATCTTGGACGCCACCTTGCCCTGCATCTTGACGAACGAGTACCAGCGCCCCACCGAGAACCGCCGGGCCCAGGTCTTGGCGTGGCTCATCTCGAGCTCACGGTCCTTCGTGATCGGGTGGTGGAGGGTGACGATGGTCGGGATCTTCGCCTCGATCTTCGAGATCCCGTAGCCGAGACACTGGTTGTCGTGGACGAGGTCGAACTCGCGGGCGCGGGGCATCAGCTCGCGGGCTGCCCGGGCGCTGAACGCCAGTGGCTCGGGGAAGACGCCGGTCATGAACACCGCCATCTCGAGCGCGTCCTCGCGCGTCTCGAGCTCCCAGAAGCCGGGGAACCGGCCGGGGAAGTACTCGTTGAACGTGTCGAGGCTCGGGAGCTTCGTGAGCGTGATGCGTTCGTCGAGGATCGGGTACGGCTGGCCGCCGAAGACCTCGACGGTGTGGCCGAGGTCGGCGAGTGCTTTCGTCAGGTGCCGGGTGTAGACGCCCTGGCCGCCCACGTGGGGCTTGCCGCGGTACGTGAGGTAGGCGATCTTGAGCGGTGCGTCAGGATCGAGGACGGACGTCGACATCCGAGCGAGGCTATCGGCGCACCGTTACCCCTCGGTAGCCGACGCCGGCCGTCACCAGGCGATCGACATGCGTCGGGTGAGTGCGGTGGTGTGCTCGACGACGTGGGAGGCGACTCGTTCGTCGAGATTGAAGGCGTCGGGCGGACCCGACTGCGGCTCGACGCAGGTGGCGGCGGAGGGTTCGTCGAAGATCACCCAGTGGTCGCAGTCCGACGTGACGGTGACCGTGGTGACCGTCGATCGCTCGTAGGTCAGCACGACCGGGCCGGCGGCGAGGAAACAGTCGTCCCACGGCCCGTCGGTCGGCTCGACGAGCACGCCGGTCGGGAGGCCGAACCGGTCGCGTTCGTACATCGCCGTCGGTGAGACGTCGAGGCGGTCGGGCTTGCGGAACCAGGGATGCCAACCGATCTCCGCTGGGAAGGCGCCACCGGTCGATTCGACCGTGAGCACGACCTCGACGCGGTCGTCGAACAGCTCGATCGTCTGTGACGCCCTCCCGCCCAACTCCCAGTCGAGGGTGATCGAGCACCCGCACGACGTCCCCGATGCCGTGTCGACGGACCACGGGCGGTCGAAGGCGACGCCGTGGATCGCGTGCGACCGCTCGGGGCCCGGACCGTCGCGGTGGTTGATCGGGAGCTGGTGGCCGGCGCCGCGGAAGCTGAACCTGCCCTCGCGGATGCGCCCTGCCCACGGGACCATCGGGAACGAGCCCCACATCGTCGGGACTCGGTCCGCCGGATCGGGGACCTCGATCAGCAACGCTCGGCCGGCGACCACGATCTGGCCGATCCGGGCTCCTGCGTCGGGGAACACGGTGACGGCGACATCGTCGCGTTGCAGGGTCAGGATCGGCTCGGCGTCGCTCACCCGGCGATACTGCACCGATGCGAGCGCTCGTGCAACGTGTCACCCGGGCCGCGGTCGAGTTCCGGCCGTCGCCGGCCGACGACTGGGAGACCGCCGGATCGATCGGACACGGACTCTGTGTGCTCGTTGGCGTCACGCACGCCGACGACGGCGCACTCGCCGACAAGCTGGCCGAGAAGCTGTGGGGTCTGCGGATCTTCGACGACGACGCTGGTGTGATGAACCGCTCGGTCGCCGACGCCGGCGGCGCGCTGCTCGTCGTGAGCCAGTTCACGCTCTACGGCGACACTGCGAAGGGCCGGCGACCGAGCTGGATCGCGGCGGCGCGCCCCGAGCAGGCCGAGCCGCTCGTCGAGCGGGTCGTGGATCGCCTCCGTTCGCTCGGTGCGCCGGTCGAAACCGGACGGTTCCGCACCGACATGCGCGTCGAGCTCGTCAACGACGGGCCCGTCACACTCCTGCTCGACGTCGACTGACCCGGCCCGACCGCTTCTGCGTCAGCTCCGATCGGTTGATCGGCGGTTCGTGCCGACGCTGAACCAGAGGGAGGCGGCGAACGTGAGGAGCAGGGCCACGATGAACGGACCGTCGCCGAGGTTGGTGTACCAGGTGCGGCCCTCGCGGAGCTCGACGGTGTCGAACAGCACCTTGCGTTCACTGACCGCAGTGCGCTGGCGCACGTTCCCGTCGGCGTCGACGATCGCCGTGAAACCCGTCGGTGCGGCCTGGACGACCCAGCGGCCGTTCTCGATCGCCCGCAGCCGGCTCGATGCGACCTGCTGCGTCTGCACGATCGTGCCGGTGTAGCTCGCCCCGTTGGTCGGGTTGAGGATCGCCTCGGCGCCGAGCTCCACCCCTTCGCGTGCTCGTCCGGCGAAGAACACCTCCCACGAGATCACGACGCCGAGCCGCGTTCCGTCGGGCAGATCGAGGATCGCCGGCTCGGTGCCCGCCACGGCGTCGCGGCCGACCTGTTCGATCGGAGCGCCCAGCGCCTCGAGCACGCCGCGCAGCGGTACGTACTCGCCGAACGGTACCCGCCGCACCTTGACGTAGGAACCGACGATCTCACCGTCGGGGGCGACGAGGATCTGGGAGTTGATCCGTGGTTCCTCGGTGACACCGACCGCGATCGGTGCGTCGAGCCGGGCGGCCTCGGCGACGATCGCGTCGTAGATCTCCGAGCCGTCGAAGACGTCGACGTCGATCGTGTTCTCCGGCCAGAGCACCAGGTCGAGACCGGCGTCGGCCGGGATCGACCTCGTCGCAGCGAGATGCCGTTCGGTCACGAGCCTCGAGGGCACTTCGAGTGCGCTGGTGCCCTGCTCGCCGCCGCCCTGAACGGCCGCCACCTCGAGGGTCTCGCCCGTGTTCGATCCCCGCGGTGCGATGAAGCTGAGGATGACGACCACGACGGCCACACCCAGCGCGATCGCGCCGTGGGTGCGCCCGGTGGCGCCGGGCCGGTGGCGGCGACCGAGCGGCGGGACACCGGGCGTCGGGCCGCCGAGGGCGAAGCCGAGCTGGAACACCAGCCAGGTCAACAGGATCACGCCGCCGACTCGCACGACACCGACGAGCGGCCCCCCGACCTGCGACATCCCGAGCGTGGCGAGCGGGATCCCGCCGAACGGGAACGAGAATCTGACCGCCTCGACCAACGCATGTGCGGCCGGTCGACCGATCACGCGCCACGCGCCGACCGGGGCGACGAGTGCCGCGAGCATGTGGAACGCGGCGAACACCGCTCCGGCGACGACGTAGCCGGGCGCTGTCAACTGGACCATCCACCCCATGCCGAGATACATCCAGCCGGCACCGAACAGCACGCCCATGGTCATGCGTTGGCGTCGGGTCGGCTGGCCGCCGAGCGCGATCTCGAACAGGACCACACCGACGAGTGCGAGCGGCCAGAAGCCCCACGGCGGCATCGACAACGCAACGAGCGTGCCGGCGCCGAGTGCGAGGGCGGGACGCGCGATGCGGGCGTGGAGCGGTCGGCGCTCCGGTTCGGCGTCGATCAAGTGGCGAGTGCGAGGTTGACGACGATCCGCTCGGCGGTCGAGCCGAGCGGGTGGCAGGCGAACAGCGTCGCCGTCGGGGCGTCGGTCGGGTAGACGATCCACAGCGAGTCGGGTGTCACGATCTGGGTGCCCGTGACCAGGTAGGTGTGGGTGCCGGCGTCGGTGGTGAAGATCACCTCGTCGCCCGGCTCCAACTTGTCGAGGTGGCGGAACTCGGCGTTGTGGCTCGTGCGATGGCCGGCGACGACGACGTTGCCGATCTGGCCGGGCAACGCGCTGCCCGGCCAGTGGCCGGGGCCCCGGTCGAGGGTCGTGAGTCGGATCCCCTCCTCGAGCTGGCTGTCGAGGCCGATCTCGGGGATGGCGATGTGTCCGATCGGCGGGTTGGTCTCCGCGGCGCGGGCATCGAGCGGCGGATCGATCGGACGCGTCGTCTGCCGGGGCAGGGTGGCCGTCGTCGTGGTCGCGAGGGTGGTCGTGGTCGTGGTCGTGGTCGTGGTGGTGGTGGTGGTGGTTGTCGCCGCGACGGTGGTGGTCGGCGCGGTGGTCGTGGCGGAGTCGGCGTCGAACGAGGCGATCGTGCTCGGTTCGGAGCGGCCTCCCATCGCGAAGAAACCGACGGCGACGACGATCAGGACGACGAGGGCGGCCAACGGCACGGCCGGGCGGCGGAGCGCAGGGCGTCGATCGACGTCGTTCACGTGCTCGATTCTTCCAGACTCGACAGGTGTCTGCGCACCTGTTCGGCGATCGCCGTGCCCGAACGGACACAGGCCGGGATCCCGATGCCACCGAAGCCGGCGCCGGTCACGAACGTGCCGGCCGGGAGGGCCCGCTCGACCTCACCCACCCACGAACGATGGTGCGGCCGGTACTGGGCGAACGCGCCGGGCCAGCGGGTGATGCGGACCTCGAGCGGCTCGACGGCGACACCGAGGTGCCGTTCGAGATCGTCGATCACGGCGGCGAGCACCTCGTCGTCGCTCAGGTGCAGGACCTCCATGCCGTCGCGTCCGAGCGAGACCCGGAGGATCTCCCCGCCACCGGGCGGCCGCCAGTGCGCCCACTTCTGGGAACCGAAGGAGGCGGCCGTCACCCATCGCTGTGCGGGTTTGGGCACGAGGTAGCCGCTCATGCCGCGCAACCGGTCGGGCCACCGGTCGGCGGCCACGTGCAGCGTGACCATGATGACGTCGGCCGTTTCCGCCCGAGCGAGCAGGGCCGCCGCGTCGGGTGCGACGTCACCCACGATGGCGCCGGTCACCCGGGCGGGGGTGGCGAACACGAGCGCAGCGAACGACGACTCTGACGGGCCGGCACCTCCCACGGCGAGGCGGAAGCCGTCGTCGGCGGGATCGATCGACTCGACGGCCGTGCCCGTGACGATGGTGCCCCCGGCGGATTCGAACGCATCGGCGGTGGCAGCGGTGAGCGCCGACATGCCGCGCCGCGGCGCGGCGAAGATCGGGCTGCTCGTCGCGGTCGCCGTGCCCTGCGCCGCACGCTGTCGTCGAGCCGCGAGCAACAGGCTGCGGTTGTCGCGGGCGAGCGCGGCGAGCTGGGGGACCTCGGCCAGGCTGAAGCGGTCGGTGTCGGCCGCGTAGATGCTTCCGACGAGCGAGTCGACGAGGCGTTCGTGCACCTCGTCGCCGAATCGTGCTCGCACGTGGGCGCCGATCGAGTCGTCGTCGGTCGGCGTGCGCGGCAGCAGCGGCTCGAGTGCCGCTCGGGCCTTGCCCCTCCACGACAGCAGTCCCGACCGGGCCAGCGCTCCGATGCGACCGGGGACCCCGAGCAGGAGGCCCTCGGGGATCGGATGCAGCCCGTCGTGCCACACCGCCGCCCCGACCGCTTCCGGCGAGACGAGGTCGTCGCCGAGACCGACCCGCGTGGCCAGGGCCACCGCCTCGGGTACTCGGGCCAGGAACGCGTCGGCACCTTCGTCGACGTGGTCGACGCCGGCGAAGGGGCTCGTGTCGATGCGTCCGCCGATCCGGTCGGCAGCGTCGAACACGGTGATGTCGGTGTCGGGGAGTCGGTCGCCGAGCGCGAGGGCTGCGGCGAGGCCGCTGATCCCACCACCGACGACGGCGACGCGCTGTGCGCTCACGGTCCGGCGGAGACCGCGGCGATCACGCGGTCGGCCAACGCCGCCATGATGGCCGGGTGGTCGTTGACGCAGGCCGTTCGATCGAACGCCAGCCCGTTCGCCCGGGCGCGCTCGGTCGCCTCGATGTCGAGGTCGTACAGCACCTCGAGGTGGTCGGCGACGAAACCACACGCCGACACGATCACGCCGCTCGTCTCCACATCGGATTCGCCGAGCGAGTCGATGACCTCGAGGATGTCGGGCCCGATCCACGGTTCGGGCGTGCGCCCGGCGGACTGCCAGGCGATCTGCCAGTCGTCGCCCTCGACGAGGCCGACCTCGGCCGCCACCGCTTCCGCCGTCGACCGGAGTTCGTCCGGATAGGGGTCTCCGGCGTCGATGATGCGCTGCGGCAGGGAGTGTGCGGTGAACAGCACCCGGACCCGCCCGCCGGTCTGTTCGCGCATCGCGGTGAGCCGTGTGCGGAGATCGGCGGCGAGGAATGACACGAATGCCGGCTCGACGGCCCAGCTCTCGACACCGATCACGTCGGCGTCGTGTCCGGAGTCGGCGACGCCCTGGCGGGTGCGGTCGAGGTACTGGCCGATCGAGTACGACGAGTAGTGCGGAGCGAGGACGAGCCCGACGATCGTGGAGAAGCCGGCGTCGGCGAGTTCGGCCGCGGCGACCTCGACCTTCGGATCGGCGTGCTTGAGGCCGAGGGCGACGTGGAATCGACCGGGATCGGCGGCATCGAGTGCGGTCTGCAGTCCGTCGCGCTGCGCCTCGGTCAGCTGTGCCAACGGCGACACCCCGCCGATCGCGGCGTAGCGCTCGGTGAGGTCGGCGAGCGCCTCGGGTGTCGGCGGGCGCCCACGTCGGATGTCGGTGTAGTACGGCTCGATCTCGTCGGGATGCCGAGGAGTGCCGTAGGCCATCAGGAGCACAGCGGTGTCGGGTGTGTTCACGCAGGGACCTTCGTTCGTTCGTGGACCAGATCGACGACCGCCTGCAGGACGCCGGGGTCGGTGTCGGGATTGACCCCGTGGCCGAGGTTGAAGATGTGCCCGGGGTGCGGCGTGCCGTCGGGCAACCGGTTGTCGCGCAGCACCTGCTCGGTGCCGTCGGTCGCGGGGGCCGCCCCGGCGAGGACCAGTGCGGGGTCGAGGTTGCCCTGGACGACGAGGTCGTCGCCGAGACGCCGGCGGGCGTCGTCGATCCGGGTCCGCCAGTCGAGGCCCAGCACGCTGGCACCGGCGTCGTACATCGACTCCAGGAGATGGTCGCACCCGATGCCGAAGTGGATCGCCGGTGCCCCGGGGTGGCGCCGGCCCAGCTCGCGGAAGACGTGGCGTGAGTGGGGGAGCACGTAGCGGTCGTAGTCGCGTCGGCTGAGCGAGCCGGCCCACGAGTCGAAGAGCTGGTAGGCCACCGCGCCGTGCGACAACTGGGCGTCGATGAACGTGATCGCGCTCTCCGCCAGTCGCTCCATCACCTCGTGCCACAGCACTTCGTCGGTGTGGATGAGCGCCTTGGTGTGGCGGTAGTCCCTGCTCGGGCGCCCCTCGATCAGATAGCTGGCGACGGTGAACGGTGCACCGGCGAAGGCGAGGAGCGGCACTTCCAGTTCGGCCACGAGGCGTTCGACCGTGGCGATCACGTAGTCGATGTCGTCGAACTCCAGGGGGCGGAGACGCTCGATGTCGTTGCTCGACCGCAGGGGATGCTCGGCGACCGGCCCGGTGCCCGGAGCGACGTCGATGCCGAACCCGACGGCGTGCGGCGCCACGACGATGTCGCTGTAGAGCACCGCGGCGTCGACGCCGTAACGTCGCACGGGCTGCAGTGTGATCTCGGCGGCGAGTTCGGGCTGCTTGATGGCATCGAGGATCGAGCCCTCGCCGCGCACGCTGCGGTACTCGGGCAGCGAGCGGCCTGCCTGACGCATGAACCAGACGGGCGTGTGCGAGCCCCGGCGGCCGTGGGCCGCCTCGAGGAAGGCACCGCCGACCACGACGGGCGCGTCGGAGCTGTCGGCGAGTGTGTCCATCGGCGGATCACGCTACCGCCGCGTCCGGCAGCGTCCCGGGTCGTGTCCTCGGTTCACCCCGATAGCCTTTCGTGACCCGTTATGACCCAGCAGCACCCCGATCTCGCTGACGAACAGGCCTACTTCGACCACGCGTACGAATGTCTGCGCGTCAGCCGTGAGGCGGCATGGAGGCTTCGTGACATGAACGAAGCCGACCTCGGGGGCACGTTCCAGGCCCGGTTCGAGCGCAACGCGTTCGACGAGGCCCTGCTGAAGCGCCTCGCCGACCTGGATCTCGGCGACGCGTCGCTCGTGTTCGGCCGGATCGATCGTTCCGCTGAGTCGCCCGATGCCGTCGAGAGCTTCCACATCGGTCGTCTCGCCGTTGCCGACGAGGATCGTGAGCCGGTCGTGGTCGACTGGCGGGCTCCGGTCGCCGAGCCGTTCTACCGGGCGACCGGCCGCAACGCCATGGGGCTCCTGCGACGTCGCCACTTCGCCGTCGAGGGGCCGCGTCTGCTCGGCATCGAGGACGAGTTGTTCGGCGACGGCCACCTCGGCGTCGGTCACGACGAGGGTCTCGACGGCGCCCCGACCACCGGCCCGGAATCGCTGCGCGGGTACTCGACCCTGCTCGCCGCCCTCGAGCGTGGCCGGACGGGAACGCTGGGCGACATCGTCGCGACGATCCAGGCCGAACAGGACGAGATCATCCGCTCACCGCAGCAGGGTGTCCTGGTGGTCCAGGGCGGGCCCGGCACCGGCAAGACCGTGGTGGCCCTCCACCGGGCGGCGTACCTGCTCTACACCCATCGGTTCCCGCTCGAGGACCAGGGCGTGCTCGTCATCGGTCCGAACCGGGTGTTCCTGCGCTACATCGAGCGGGTGCTGCCGTCGCTCGGCGAGGCCGGTGTCGAACAGGTCGTGCTGGCCGATCTCGTGCCCGGTGTGCAGTTCCTGCGTCCTGACGATCGCAGCGGTGCCGACACCGCGACCGCGGCCCGCCTGAAGGGCGACGCCCGGATGTCCGACGTGATCGATCAGGCGATCACCGATCGGGAGCGTCCGCTGCGTGACGATCTCGTGATCCCGTACCGGACCGGTTACGTGCGCCTGCGCGTCGAGGAGTCGGCGCGCATCGTGAAGGCGGCTCGGCGTCGGTTCCGACGTCACAACAGTGGCCGCAAGTTCGTCGAGAACGAGGTCTGGTCGGCGCTGGCCGCCAGCTACCACGATCCCGAGATCGGGCCGCACCAGGTGAAGGACACGCTGCGCGGCACCCCGGAGACGCGCGAGGCCCTCGACCGGATGTGGCCGATGCTCACGCCGGCGCAGCTGCTCCACGACCTGTTCGGCTCCAAGGCGCTGCTCAAGCTCGCAGCTCGGGGGGTGCTCGACGAGTCCGAGGCGCTGGCGCTCTTCCGCCCCCGCTCGGAGTCGGTGCAGGACGTTCGCTGGACGCCGGCCGACGTCGCCCTCCTCGACGACGCCCGTGACGTGCTCGGGCCCAAGCCGGGGCGCAACGGCAAGATCGACGACGCCGACGAGATCCGCACCTACGGTCACATCGTCATCGACGAGGTGCAGGACCTCACCCCGATGCAGTTGAAGATGGCCACCCGCCGCTCGCTCAACGGTGCGATGACGATCGTCGGCGACCTCGCCCAGGCGACCGGCCCGTTGGCGCCACACGACTGGGACGAGGTGTTGGCGCATCTGCCCGACCGCAAGCCGTCGCGGGTCATCGGGTTGTCGGTCGGCTATCGGATCCCCGGCCAGATCATGGAGTTGGCGAACCGGGTGATGGCCGTGGCGACGCCGTCGTTGCGGTCGCCGGAGTCGGTCCGCCTCGGCGATGCCGAGCCGCTGATCGCTCGGACCGAGTCGTTCGACTCACTCGGAGCGGAGGTGGCGACGCAGGTGACCGCCCTGACCGGCGAACTGCCGCGGGCGAGCCTGGGTGTGATCGCGCCCGACACGATGATCGACGACCTGTCCGAGCACTTGACGGCGGCCGGCGTCAACCACGGCACCGCGACACGGACGGGCCTCGACGACGGTGTCACCCTCGTGCCGGTCAGCGTCGTGAAGGGGCTCGAGCTCGATGCCGTGGTCGTGGTCGAGCCGGCCCGGATCGTCAGCGACCACGAGCACGGCCTGCGGTCGTTGTACGTGGCATTGACCCGCCCGACCCAGCGCCTCACGATCGTCCACGCCGACGATCTCCCCGACCCGCTCCGGTGAGTTTCGGCGTGCACGTGTCGCGCTCGGCCTCACCGCTCGCGGGCGTCAGGACGCAGCGGTGAGTTTCG
>Ga0316197_10003768_pt1 | contig 10811 bp, 9 predicted proteins | sample OudBiesiAoxic_MG_FD_204939 | JGI IMG/M metagenome (GOLD analysis project Ga0316197, IMG submission 204939) | Coastal sediment microbial communities from Oude Bieten Haven, Netherlands - site A oxic | ecosystem: Environmental > Aquatic > Marine > Coastal > Sediment | place: Netherlands... | reverse complement strand
TGGCTAGGTCTTCTTCGGATAAACCCATGTTGGTCATGTACGTGGTATATAGCTCCATTGCGGCAGCGGCACTAAAATTCAAAATAACTAATCCAGAAAAACCACCGTCAAATAATACAAAACAGCCAATGTCGGGTTTAAGGCAGGTTTTATTGATTTTTTGAACCATTGAAGAATAGTTAATCGTTCGCCCCGTTGCGCTACTTAAAACAGACTTTACCGAATTACATAATACTAATAATACATCGTCTGTAGAGGTGGTTTTACTTCTCGCCATATTCTTTTATCGCCTTTTAAAATACACATAATGAAGCGTTTAGGATAGGCTATTATTTAAATATGGGTAGTTTTATGGCGTATTATTTAATAAAAATGATAGCAAGTCGCTGTTTTTTCTATTTATTCCATTGCTGATTTGATTTTATTTTCAAATGTCGAGCTTATTTAAGTATATGACTGAAGCGTAGTATTTAAATAGGCTAACTAAGGAAGTAAAATGGCCATGTTTCCAATCAAGCTTTTAAGGTCCATTGTTGGCAAAAACCAATAAATTCTTTCAATATTGGGCTCTGGTATTTTTCTTTGTGCCATAGCAAATATAAGTCTCGTGACATATCGATATTAATGGGCAAAGTTGCTAAACGTTTATCTTGTAGGGCATGTCGAGCAGCAGTCGCGGACATGCAAGATAATCCTAATCCTGCAGCGCAACAGTTAATGATTGCCTCTGTAGAGCGTAATTCAAAGGTGATATCAAGATCTGTTAAATGCTGACCAATGTGTGTAATAAAAAATTCCCTCGTACCCGAACCTTGCTCTCGTAAAATCCAATGCTGGTGGTTTAAATCTTCTATAGAGACTTGTTCTTGGTTCATTAGAGGGTGAGCCGGGCTAGCGACTATCACCATCTCATCTTTGATCCATCGCTCAATATGCAATTGTTTATCAATCACTAAAGCTTCAACTAAGGCAATATCTAGCTCGTATTCTTTAAGTTTTTTGCCGATACAAGTGCTGTTATCAACGTATATGGATTGAGCTTGATGATGCTTAATATCCCTAAATTCTGCTAATAAATTAGGTAATAAATGGTTTCCGACGGTATTACTTGATCCAATTCTTAGTTTTCCTTGGAAATTATTTTTATCAAATAAACTAGTAATGGCTTTACTGCGTTCTATTTGTTCATCGGCTAATGGTAGTAAAGCTTTGCCCATTTCATTGATTAATAATCGGTTATTAGTGCGCTCAAAGAGTTTATGCCCTAGCTGTTTTTCAAGTTCAGCTAAGGCCATGCTTACTGCCGGTTTACTTAGAAATAATTTCTCAGCTGCAGTGGTTAAGGTCTTTTCTTGAGTAATAGTTACAAATACATGCAATTGTTTGAGCGTAATATTCATCGTCAGCCAGTGTTTTGATTTAATTAACAAGTTGAATAATATTGTAAGTTATTCTTAATCGAAATGCTGTGGTGAGAAGTCATTCGTGGCAAAATAAAAGATAAAAATAAAGATATTAACAACGAAGCGCTGTGCTACAGGAAGGGAACGTAGGAAATAATTAACAACTTAAAATTCTTATAGCTATTTATATTTTGACCTAACCTTCTTTATCCTTCGTGTCTTCGTGGTTAATTGCTTTTGATTTAAAAAACGTATTTACCACGAAGCCCTGCGCTACACCAAGGGCATGAAGAAGTGCAAAAAAGAATGGGTGAAAATGAAAATATTTAGAACTCGGTGCATTAAACTTAGTTGTTAGGCATAAGGGTTTTGATTTAACCTTCTTTTAATTTCGTGGTTAACCGCTTTTATTTCAACAGGCTTATGGTGTCGCAGTTTGTATCTGTTTTAACAGCGCTGCTGCAGCAGATTTAGGATCATCAGCGTGGCAAATAGCAGAGACTAACGCTACACCATCAACACCCGTGTTAATGATTTGATCAAGGTTACTGTGATTAATACCACCAATAGCCACAATGGGAAATTGAGAAACATTAATCGCTTTTTGTAAACCGCCGATACCCCATTGTTTAAGCGTATCGGTTTTTGTTGGTGTAGCAAATATGGCACTTAAACCAATGTAATCCAGTGGCAGTGTATTGGCTTCTATTAATTGTTGTTCATTCTCTATCGATAAACCTAACAGCTTATTTGGACCCATTAATGTTCTGGCCATTTGTGCTGGCATATCCGATTGACCTAAATGCACGCCATCGGCATCTACCGCTAAAGCGACATCAACTCGATCATTAATAATTAACGGAACACCAGTACCTTGAAGTATAGTTTTAACCATTTTAGCGCGCGTAATAAAAGACTGTATATCGTTACTTTTTTCGCGCACTTGTACCATGGTGACACCTCCAGCGACCGCCTCCTTAACTACATTAATTAAGGTATAAAGATCTTGTTGATCATCGGTGACTAAATATAAACGGTATGGGTTCATGTTGCTTTCCTGTGGCGGATACAATAAAAAAATGGATTACGTAAATAGCATTGCTAAATATCGTTGCTACATATCAATGTTAAGTTGAAATGCTAAACAGCAATGCTAATCAATAGTACTAAACAGCAATAGCAAAGAATATAACTGAGTAGAGTGAAAGCAATAAGGTCACTTTCACTTACTGATCCAGCAACGACTGTATTATTTATTAAGAGTTATTTTTAAGTGTTCGGCAATCGCTATATCATCTAATTGATATAACACGTCTAACAAGTTCATTTGCAAACTTCCTGGGCCTGCAGATTGCTTAGCAGCGATTTCCCCTGCGATGCCAAATATGGCTGCAGCCGCTAAACCAGTGTTTTCACCGATAGCTGCAAAAGCCCCCGTTAATGCGCTTAAACTGCAACCCATTCCTGTAATATTAGGCATTATTGCATCGCCATTATGTAATGATATTTCACTCTCAGCACTGATTATGTAATCAACTTCGCCAGAAATAACGACATTGCATTGGTAAGTTTCAACTAAGTAACGCGCTGCGCCAACTGCCGCTTCACTGCTATCAAGTGAATCTACACCTTTGCTTTGTGCTTTTTCTCCTGCTAGAGCAATGATCTCAGATGCATTAGCTCTAATAATTAACTGCTTTGCAAGTGCTGCAATTTGGCGTGATGTTTCAGTTCGTAAAGTACTTGCACCACAACCCACAGGGTCTAATACCACGGCTTTATTGTTGAGGTTCGCTTGTTCAACCGCGTAGATCATACGTGGTATCCATTGGCTATCTAAGGTGCCAATATTTATCACCAATGCGCCACTAAATGACATCATTTCAGCCATCTCTTGACGTGAATGTGCCATGATAGGTGAAGCGCCAATGGCTAATAATGCATTGGCAGTATTGTTCATCACCACATAATTGGTAATGTTCAGGACGAGTGGTTTTTGCGCACGTAATGCATTTAATGCACTGCTGATAACTTGTCGCTTTTCTGTTGCTATTAGTGACATATTTGCCCCTCTATTTCTGTTTTTATTTAGCACAACGTCTATTTAAATAGCGGCGTTTAAACCTTGTTGCCAGAAGGCAACTTCCATTCTGGTTGCTGTTTTAAATACTTTCACCAAGTGTTGACCACGTTGGGTGTTAATGTCTATTTCAGCCAACAACTGGTCAAAATGTTGAGCGCCATCAGCAACACTTTGTTGGAACTCTTCACCGCTGTATAAATCAATCCAGCTAGCAAATTCATTGCCATCTATTATAGTGTTTTTGTCATTTGCTAATAAACGTCCAATCACTGCATAACCAATAGAACAGGGTGCTAACGCTGCATATAAATCAACGAGGTCACCGGTCATGCCTGCATCTAACACGTAACGAGTGTAAGCGACAGTACCAAAGTCTTCATCCTCTGCTTCTAAGTCTGCTTCTGTTAAGCCCCAATTTGCGCAGTAAGTTACATGGTGACTAATCTCGGAATCTAGTAAAGCATGTACACTAGGTAACGCCTTACGCATGTCTGCTAGCGTATTGGCTTTATAAATGGCCAATGCATAAGCTCGCGCATATTGCTTTAAGAATAAAAAATCTTGTTTTAGGTAATGCAAAAAGCACGGCTGCGCTAAGCTGCCGTTACCTAATTGCATCACAAATGGGTGCTGTGTGTAGGCATCCCAGTCAGACTGGCAAGCACTAATTAAATCTTGATGGTTCATTATTCTCTCGCTGTTTTTTAGTTATCTATTTAAGCCTGATACGAGTGCGCTAACTATTCGAATATTGGCATGTAATCTTTTGCTTTTGGCAGACTTTTAATCAGTTTGTTATCAAACATAAATCGCGCATAATCATCGTAACGTTTTAAATCAATAGCAGCAGGGCGTAATGAAAAACGAGTTAATGTATCGCGCCATGCTCGTTTATTTAACTCATTATTTAACGTATCAGGTGCGTAACTAACAAATTTATTCCATGCTTGCTGCGGGTGGTTAACGATATAAATAGTGGCTTGCTCTATGGCCTTGTTAAAGGCTTTAATCATTTTGGTATCATACTTATTTGCGTTTGCAACAAATACCAATTCATCGTAGACAGGAACACCATGCTCTTCGGGGAAATAAGCTTTAGCTTTAAATCCTTCCAGTTCTAACTGGTTAGTTTCAAAGTTACGTAATCCTCCCCAGATAGCATCGACTTTGCCCGATGCTAATGAAGCCGATAACGCCCAACCTACGTTAATGATTTTTACATCTTTATAATCGAGTTGTACTGTTTCTAGCATTTTTCCGATTGTTGCTTCTTCACTACCTGAGATAGCCACACCGACTTTTTTACCTTTAAGGTCGCTGAGTGAATCAATTTTACCGTTGTCTAATACCATTAATGTATTTAGCGGTGTTGCAATTAAAGTGGCTGAGCGCACTAGTGGTAACCCCTCTGATACATCAATGATCAGGTTTGGCTGATAAGTAATTGCCAAGTCAATATTACCAGCCGCAACTAATTTTGGTGGCATACTTGGGTCTGCAGGTTCTTGGATATCGATAGACAGACCTTGCTGTTTAAAATAACCAAGCTGTTGAGCAATAACAATTGGGCCGTGGTTAGGGTTAACAAACCAATCTAACATCAGCGTGACTTTTTTATCTTCCGCTTGGGCGGAGAATGAAAATAATGCCGCCGTTAGAGACAATGCAGTTAAAATGAAACTCTTTTTCATGTGTTGTATTTCCTTATAGTATTAGTTGTATTAGTTGTATTAGTTGTATTAGTTGTTTTAGTTTTAGGGTTAGTTTGGCGCCATTAAAAACGGCGCATTTAGATCTCCCAGGGGATTAGCTTTTTTAGTAACTTATTAGTAATGAAATATAAACTCACAGAGAGCGCAGATAGAATAAATAAGGCCGCAAACATTTCATCAATTAACATGCGCGCGTTAGCTTGTAGCATCAAATAACCCAAACCTTCGCTTGAACCTACCCATTCACCGGCAACCGCACCAATCGGCGCAATAACCACCGCAACACGAATACCAGATGCTAAAGTAGGTAAAGCAGCAGGCAGTTGAATATGACGTAACATTTTCCATTTAGTCGCGCCCATGGTTTTAGCTAAATCAAGATAACCAGAAGGAGTATTCTTTAACCCGTCGTAGCAGCAGGTGGTTACAGGAAAAAAGATGATCATGGCCGCCATCACTATTTTTGAGGAAATACCGTATCCTAGCCAGATCATTAAAATAGGCGCAATCGCAAAAACAGGAATCGCTTGGCTGGTGATCAGGATCGGTAATAACCATCGTTTAATGGGTTTAAACAGCAGCATTTGTAGCGCAAAACATAGGCCCATGGAAAGACCTAGTAATAATCCTAAAAGTATCTCTAGTGTGGTCACCCAACTATGTTTTAATAACACTTCATAACGTGTAAATAGGCGTTCAAATACTGCTAACGGCTCAGGTAAAATAAAAGAGGGTAGTTCAAAGAGCACTACAATCGTTTGCCAAATCGCAATTATAATCATAAAAGTGAGCAGAGTACGTAACACTGATGGTAGTGTTTTATTGCTATCTCTCTTTTTATTTTCAAGCGATTTAGTTAAACCTGATATGGCAAGAAAATTACGCATAATCTTGCTCCAAACGGTCAAGAATAGTCTGCTGAAGAGCTGCGCATTGTGCATCAAATTGTCTTGGTGCTAGAGTGCTAGGTACATCTAATGATTCTGCAGATGCGGGTTGGCCTTGCATAATATAAAGCTGGTTTGCTAAACGGATTGCCTCTTGTGGATCATGCGTAATTAAGACTACGGTTTTATCTTTTAATAATTCATGTGCTAAGTTTTGCAAGCGGTAGCGTGTTACTGCATCTAATGCAGAGAAAGGCTCATCCATTAATACCACCGGCTTGTTTTGCATTAAGGTTCTAGCTAATGCAACACGTTGCCGCATTCCACCAGATAATTGCTGTGGTAAATAATGGGCTTGTTGTTCAAGACCAACCTGCTGTAACAGTTGTTGTGCATTATCACGCTGCGACAGTTTTGGGTTAGGTGTGAATTTCTCACTGAGCAGTACGTTATCTAATACTGATAACCAGGGCATTAATAAATCTTGTTGTGCCATATAGGCAATTTGACCTTGCAGTGCAACATTAGTGCTGGTGGATAGTTGCCCAGACCATTGTACTTTATCACTTAATAAGTTCGCCAAATAACGTAACAAAGAGCTTTTACCGCAGCCACTACGCCCCAGAATACAAGTCCATTGCGCCGCTGGAATATGCATAGTCAATGACGACAATACATGCTGTTCACTATTGTGATAGCGTAAACTGGCATTATGAATACCAATGCTGGGCGCGCTTTGAACTACTGAACTTGATGGTTGTGACGATAGGTTGTTTGTCATGGTAAGCACTTATTGATTCAATACATAAAAATGATCTACAGGGCCGCGGCCTTGACCAATGTTAAGTTGGTCAGCATGTTGTAATGCTTGGGTAATATAATCTTTACCAAGTTGTACTGCTTTTGATAATTCATGGCCTTGAGCTAAATATGAAGCTATCGCTGAAGATAAGGTGCAGCCTGTTCCATGGTTGTTGTTAGTATTAATACGTTTTGCTGTGAGTTGCTGTACTGAGTTCGTCAAAATTAATAAATCATTACTGTTTTCATCTTGTTCTAAATGCCCACCTTTTAATAACACGGCTTTAGCACCTAACTGACGTAAAGCATCAATCATTGCCTGCATCTGTTGTTCGCTGGTGGGAATGTGACTGTCAATCAATGCAGCACCTTCAGGCAGATTAGGGGTAATTAAATCAGCCATTGGTAGTAATTCAGTTTTTAGGGTTTGAATCGCAGCGTTTTCTAGTAATAAATCTCCGTTGGTGGTCACCATCACAGGGTCAATTACTAAAAAAGGTGGATTGTATTGCTTTAGTTTTTTAGCCACTACTTTGATGATTTCACTGTCTGCTAACATACCTACTTTAACCGCGATAATATTGAGATCACTAAACACGGCATCTAATTGCTTTTCAACATATTCGAGGGGGATTGGGAAGATCGCTGACACACCCTGTGTATTTTGCGCAGTAATGGCGGTAATCGCAGAACAAGCATAGCTACCGGTTGCTGAAATTGCTTTAATATCAGCTTGAATGCCTGCGCCGCCACTGCTGTCAGAGCCTGCAATAGTCAATACAATCGGTGTGCGAATAGGGTTACAAATAGTGTTAGGCGTAAGGTCAGACATAATGGCTCCGTTCACAACGCGATCGGAACTGATATCAACCAATACAAAGCAAAGGAATGCCACAAGAATGGTTTCTACATAGTTCCCTGCGTCAGTGTTAACTGTATCAGGTTCAACGGGTATCGATGTTCTATCAATTAATCTTGATATCACATCGCTCTCAGCCAATTGGCCCCCCGACTATAATCGCCGCAAATAATAACAAGTTCTGTTAAAAGCGCAATCAAACATATTGGTAAAGGAGAGCTTGTTAAGTTAATCGTGATTAATTGCCTATCTGAATTAATTCCTATTGTTCAAAAAATTGAAATGATTCATGAAATATAATTAGAATGTGCAAATAATGGATATTGGCTACGGAGCGCATAACAAGGAGGAGTTGTTAACAGTAGTTTAGGGCTCATAAATTTTGATTAAAATTCATAATCAACCTAGCTTTTAGTGGTGTAGTTTTAGATACACGAAGGTAATTTGTTATGGCGCAATCTCTCCCCCCCCCCCAAGTGTTAATTGTTGATACGCCTTACTGCCACTGTAAATATCGCATTGTGAAAATTAATAGCGGCTAATAACTGAGCTTTGTTTCAAACAAATAATTTCATGATGAGTCGCAATGTTATCAAAAAAACAACTAACTTTTATATAATAAAAGAGGTATGTTTGCCTTTAAATATTAACTAATAAATTATGAGTAGATGATAACTATTTTAGATAAAGTGAAGCCATCACGTATTTCCACTAAATTATCTTTCTATGTTTCGGTGTTTACCATCGTCGCTTTTACGCTGCTTCAAATTTATAATTTTTTAATACTTAAATCTGAAATAAAAATACAAATTAATAAAGAGCAATATACACAAGCTAAATATATCGCAAAAGACATTCAAAAAAAAATAGCAATGCGTACGAAGTTTTTGGTTGCTTTAGCTGATAAAATTCCTCCTCAAAAAATACAATCAGAAGTCGTTATAACGGAAATATTTAAAAATAATATTGTTTTTACTGATTTCTTTCCGCAGGGCTTCGCAGTTATGAGACCAAATGGACAGGGCGCTATAATTGAATATCCGGTTATTCCAGGTAGAAAAAGTTTAGTAGTAACTAATTACGAATGGTTTATAAATGCTAATAATAGCCAAGGCGTTATTGTTAGTTCACCTTTTCATTCTGAAGTTATCGATGAAGTATTGGTTGTGATCGCCAAAGCGTTAAGAGATGACAATGGGAAGGTATTAGGCATATTAGAAGCACCAATATTCTTGAATCGACCTGGATTTATGGAGTATATTTTTGATAAAAACTTTAGTGAGCAAAGCGAGATATTAGTCATTTCAAGAACAAATAAAATAATCTTAGCTTCGAGCGATCCAAACCTAGTGTTAAAAGCAACCCCAATGAAAGGCATGGATACATTCCTCGACAAGGCAATGGAAGGCTTTGTTGGATATGGTCATACTGTTACTTCAGTTGGAGATGAAATGTTAGTCGCCACTGCTGATATTAACTCTCCGGATTGGTTTGTTATGATAAGAACTCCTGTGGCCAAGGTTTATCAGGTAATAAATGAAAGCTTACGGGCTGCCATTATTAATGGGATCATTGTTAGTGTTTCTGTTTTTTTGGCGATTATGTTTTTTTTATTCTTCTTTTTTAATCCATTAAAAAAGGCTGCTGAATCTGTTAGGGAAATGGTATCGCAAAAAAAATCACTGACACATATTAAAGGTTATAAAAAAGATGAAATAGGTGATTTGATTATTGGTTTTAATGCAGCTATTGATATGGTTAATGAGAGAAATGATAAACTTGAAAAATCGAACGAGGTATTAGAGTCATTGTCACAAGTAGATGGGCTAACTGACGTATTTAATAGGAGGTGGTTAGATAAAACGCTTAATCATTTATGGTTGGTGAAAACGCGTAGCCAACAACCGTTAACTCTTTTACTCATTGATATAGATGAGTTCAAAAAATTTAATGATACTTATGGACATATAGCGGGTGATGATTGTTTAAAAAAAGTAGCTCAAACTATCCAAGAGACTATTTATAGACCTACTGATTTTTTGGCTCGTTATGGTGGTGAGGAGTTTGTTATACTACTAGAAAGTGATATTAAAGAAGGTGCTTTAGTAGCAGAAAAGGTAAGGCTTGCAGTGAGTAATTTAAACATTTCCCATAGTGAGTCATCATACAAGCATGTCACAATTAGTTTAGGTATCGCATCAATGATCCCTCAATTAAACATTAAATCTGTTGAGTTAATTAAACAAGCAGATCTTGCCTTATACCAAAGCAAGGAAAAGGGGAGGAATCGCTGCGAGCGTTATAAAAGCAGGTCATAAATGAAGCAGTGATGTTCAAAAGGAGTGTTTAAAAAGAGAATTTTATTTGGCCATCGTTAGACATCATTATTTACAGGATTTTATTTATTGGCTCAAGCAAAGTGATACAACACTGCTATCGTCACTAATTTCTACATTAAATTACTTCGCAATAATCTATTATCGATTTAATCACACGTCTTCAATTAAGCAATCCAAACTATCTCTTATAATTAAATGTAATTGCACTTTCTCTTTCACTTTCATTAATCGTAATTTAAGTTAGTTAAGAAGGCTGTACACAGTCTTAATGGCTGGTTAAATAACTCGTAAACATATTATATCCCTCTAATATTAATAACTAAATTTGACTTTAGAGAGTGAATAAATTGGTGTTATCAATGGTATTGACCTGAGTATATATTATTTGTTTTTTTATATAAAAACCTACTCTGAAAGAGAGTGAGCTGATAAAAAACATTAGAGAAAACTTGATCTTTATTGCTTCAAAAAGCGTACATGATCCTATACAAATTAGGAGTGATTATGGACACTTTGGCATTAGATCTGGCACGGTTTCAATTTGCATTTACTGTGTCTTTCCACATTATATTCCCATCATTTACTATCGGGCTTGCCTCCTACTTAGCTGTATTAGAAGGCTTATGGCTGAAAACCAACGATGACAAATATATTCAAATCTATAAATATTGGTTGAAAATATTCTCTGTTACTTTTGGCATGGGCGTGGTTAGTGGGATTGTACTCA
>Ga0316197_10003767_pt1 | contig 10812 bp, 11 predicted proteins | sample OudBiesiAoxic_MG_FD_204939 | JGI IMG/M metagenome (GOLD analysis project Ga0316197, IMG submission 204939) | Coastal sediment microbial communities from Oude Bieten Haven, Netherlands - site A oxic | ecosystem: Environmental > Aquatic > Marine > Coastal > Sediment | place: Netherlands... | reverse complement strand
CCCGGGCTGTTCACCTCGCCGATGTGTTCGCTGAACTTCCTGACCGCCCACGACGGCTTCACCATGTACGACCTGGTCGCCTACGACCATCGTCACAACGAGGCCAACGGGTGGGACAACACCGACGGTCACCATCACAACCGGTCGTGGAACTGTGGCTGGGAGGGCGACGTCGACGTTCCCGCCGAGGTGATGGCGGTGCGGCGCCGGCAGCTGCGCAACGCGATGTGTCTGCTGCTGCTCAGCCACGGGGTGCCGATGTTCGTTGCCGGCGACGAGTTCGCCCGCACACAGGGCGGCAACAACAACGCCTACAACCAGGACAACGAGACGTCGTGGCTCGACTGGGATCGCGCCGACGAGTGGGCTGACCACGAGCGGTTCGTCCGCCAGGCGATCGCCGTGCGAGCCGCGCACCCGGTGCTGTGGGATCCCGAGCAGTGGGGCAGCCGCATGCACACCTTCGGGGCACGCGGGGCACCCGACGTCGCCCACGAGTCGCGGTCGATCGCATGGGCGGTCGACGGGCTCTACGTGATGGCCAACATGTGGTGGGAACCGGTCGAGTTCGAGGTGCAGGTGTCCGGCGACTGGCGTGTCGTCATCGACACGAACCTCGAGTCTGGTCTCGGAGACGGACGGCTCGCAGCCGGCACGGTCACCGTGGCCCCCCGCTCGATCGTCGTCCTCGACATGACGTCGGGTGTCTGACACCAGACGACACCGCTGACACCGGACGTCGCATCGGTGTTCTACGGTGGCGGGATGGAGTTGGGGATCGGTGGGCGTCGGGCCGCGGTGGCGGCGGCGACATCAGGGCTCGGACTGGCGTCGGCGACGGCGTTGGCCGCCGAGGGCGTGCAGGTTGCGATCTGTGGACGTGATCCCGACCGGCTGGCTGCCGCAGCGGAAACGGTCGGGCACGGGTGCGTCCCGATCGTTGCCGACGTGTCGACACCCGATGGAGCGGCCGGCTTCGTCGAGGACGTCAGCGCAGCACTGGGTGGCGTCGACATCCTGGTACCCAATGCGGGCGGGCCGCCTCCGGGCACGTTCGCCTCGACCGCGCTCGAGGCGTATCCCGCCGCCCTCGAACTCAATCTGTTGTCGGTGGTGGCGATGTGCAAGGCGGCTGTTCCGGCGATGCAGGAGCGACAGTGGGGGCGCGTGGTCGCGATCACCTCGTTGTCGGTCCGACAGCCGATCGCGCAGTTGATCCTGTCGAACACCGCCCGCGCCGGCGCCACCGGGTTCTTGAAGACGCTCGCGCTCGAGGTGTCCGGCGACGGTGTCACCGTCAACAGCGTGCAGCCCGGCTTGCACCGCACGCCGCGTGTCACCGATCTCTACAGCGACGAGCAGCAGGCGTCGATGCGCATGGGCGATGCCGCCGACTTCGGCCAGGTGGTCGCCTTCCTGTGCGGTGAGCCAGCGAAGTTCACCACCGGGGTGCAACTCCACGTCGACGGTGGCGCCTATCTCGGTTTGCTGTAGCCGCCGAGCGATGAGCGAACGTACCGGATGCGACAACTTGGCTCATCGCCGGCGGGCCGAGCGGCGGAAGCGATGAGCGAACGTACCGGATGCGACAACTTGGCTCATCGCCGGCGGGCCGAGCGGGTCAGGCGGCGTCCGCAGGGTGGTCGGCGAGATGGCTGGCAGCGTCGATCGGGGCGGATTCGGAGTAGCCGACCGGCAACCGAACCGTGCCCGCCGAGGTGCCGACGAACACCTGGAAGGCGTGATAGCCGGGATACAGCTCGGGTTCATCTCGCAGGTTCTCGGCGTAGGCGGTGACCACCGCCACGTAGCCGTCGTTGGGGTTGTACTCGTACACGGCCGCCGCCATGTCGTCGGGACCGCCGCTCTGGGCGAGGTAGGTGGCGGCGCCGATGATCGAGTCGCGGGTCACCGTCGGATCGCCCGTGCAGCACACGTCCCACGTGGTGGGCAGGAACTGCATGGGACCGACGGCGCCGGCGCTCGACACGCCCTGGATGCGACCCATCCGCGTCTCCTGCAGGTGGATGGCGGCGAGCCAGTACCACGCGATGCCCGTGAGCTGTTCGGCCTCTGCGTAGTGCGAGAGCAGCGTGTCGACCGGCTCGGGCTCGACGATCGTCCAGGCCGGCAGCTCGTCGGGAAGCGGCTGTGCGGGACGAGCGGCAGCGCGTTCCTGCAGGAACTGGCGGGCCCGGACGGTGCGTTCGACAGCTGGACGCGCCGACGGATCGACCTCGGCGAGCACGGCATCGTCCAGGTCGGGGCGACCGGCGAGCTCGCGCAGCACCAGCTGATGGTCGACGCCGGCCTCGGCCCGGGTGGGCCCGTCGGCGGACGGGTCGACCATGGTGGCGTGGCTCGCCGACAGGCGGTCGGCGACGCCCTCGGCGTCGAGGTCGCCTGCCACGTCAGGATCGAGCCGTGCCGCCGGCCCAACGACGGCGACCGGCGGCGCGACGGTCGTGACGGCGCCGGTCGTGCTCGGAGTGCTCGGGTCGGTGGTACTCGGCGCCGGCGCCGTGGCCGTTGCGGTGGCCGTCGATGCCGTGCTGCTGTCCGTGCTGCTGTCCGTGCTGCTGTCCGTGCTGCTGTCCGTGGCGGTGCCGTCGTCGTCGCCGCCACAGGCCGCCACGACCGCGCCGGCGAGCAGCGCTGCCGCCAGCGCAGCCGATCTGTGCAGCCGCATCAGTCGAGCGGTGGTGCGTGGTCGTAGTCGGCGCGGGCGGCACGCAGGCGCAGGTCTTCGACGACTCGACGGTTGGCCGCTTGAAGATCGGCGAGGAACGCCACGGCCCACGTCTGCGCGGCCACGCCCACCAGGCCGATCCCGGCGAGCAGGCTCGGGACGCGGCTCGTGTACTCGTCCTCGAACAGGTAGAGACCGAGCCATCGCAGAAGGAGCGCGGCCCCGAACACGAAGGGGATCGAGCCGACCAGGAAGAAGAAGCGAAACGGCTTGTACAGCGCGAAGCTCCGGATGATCGCTTGCGCCGAACGCCACACGTACCGGGTACTGCTCGTGACCAGACGTGACTCGCGGGTCTTGGGGTTGACCCCGATCGGCACCGACTCGATCGAGATCCCGTTCCATCCGGCCTGGACGATGGTCTCCATCGTGTAGGTGTACTTGCCGAACACCTGGACCCGCATGGCGGCATCACGCGTGTAGGCACGGAACCCGCTCGCCGCGTCCTTCACCCCGGTGCCGGAGAATCGACGAACCACCGAGCTCCCGAGCCGTTGCAGCAGCTTCTTGGTGCGCGAGAAGTCGTCGATGTCGTCGATGGGCCGCTCGCCGACCACCATGTCGGCGCGTCCCGCCAACACCGGTTCGACCAGGTCGGGGATCGAGGCGCCCTGGTACTGGTTGTCGGCGTCGGTGTTGACGATCACGGTCGCACCCGCACGGAGACTCGCGTCGAGACCGGTCATGAACGCCGCGGCCAGACCTCGATTGCGCCCGTGCGACACGACGTGATCGACCCCGAGTTCGCGAGCGACCTCGACCGTGCGGTCGGTGCTGCCGTCGTCGATCACGAGCCACTCGACGACGTCGACACCCGGCACCTCGCGCGGGAGGTCGGCGACCGTCATCGGCAACGTCTCCTCCTCGTTGAAACAGGGGATCTGGATGATCAGCTTCACTGCCGACTCGCGCACTTCAGGCGCGCGCAGGTCGGACTCGCCCGGTGTGGCGTTGGCGTTCGACATCAGGGGGCAGCGTAACGGTCGGCGGTGTCCGGGTCGGATCGATCGTCGGGCCCCGGCGCTGGTGCCGGTGTGGGCGCAGTGCGGGCGAGTGCGACCGAGAGTGCCGCTCCACCCAGGTCCACGGCGATCGACACCACCCGGCTGAGCACCGCCGCCGACACGGCAACGCCCGCGCCGAGGAGTGCGGTGGTCATCGAGATGAAGACCGCTTCGCGCACGCCCAACCCTCCCGGCACGCCCACGATCACGAACCCGGCCATCCACGAGACACAGGTCACGAAGATCAACTCGACGACCAGTTCGGCGTCGAGGTCGACACCGAGCGCCACCGCGGCGAAGACGCTCATCCCGGCGAACGACACCCAGACCGGTACGTGCCGCGCGACGAGGAGCGTGAACCAGCGTGCGTCCGGCAGACGGAGTTCGCGGCGTGTCACGCGATGTGCCGCACGGTCGAGCGCCGACCGGATCATCGGTGTGGTCAGTGCGACGAATCCTGCGACGAGCGCGACCCCGATGGCAGTCGGCAGGAGTCGTCCGTCGACTGGTGCGATCAGCCCGGTGACGGCGGCGACGGTCGCGGCACCGAGGAAGGTGGCGACCATCGACATCGCCGTCGAGGAGTAGGCGATGCCACGCGTGGTGCCGCTGCGTCGAGCGAGCTCCGCCTGTCCGACCACCGGCCAGATCCCGCCCGGGACGTACTTGCCGAGCTGGCCGACGAAGAACCACGACATGCCGTGACGCCACGGCGCTGCGGCCCCCGCGCGGTGCAGGATCGTGAGCCAGTTGATCCCGATCAGCGTCATCGCGATCAGGCCGGTGCCGCCGCCCGCGACGAGCCAGCCGAGCCTCGCCGACGACAACGCGTCGGCGATCTCGGCGCGATCACGCACGATTCGGTGCACCACGAACGCAAGACCGGCTGCGCCGATCACGATCCCGATCAGGTTGGCGAGCCGGGGCCGAGTCATCCGTCAGGCCGGGCTGGTGCCGCGATCGTTCACCGCGGTGGCGAGCACCATCGTCCATGGCAACGGCGTGGCCCGGTCGACGACGTCGAAGTGGTCGGCCACGAGGTTGACGAAACCTCGGTTGGTCCAGTGGTTGATGTGGCCAGGCGTGTTGCCGAGATCGCGCAGGTAGCGCCCCCGAGCCATGTTGCCGATTCGCCAGACCGGCTCGAACGGAACCGAGGCGATCAACGATCCCGAGCACACCCGGGCCAGCTCGGCCATCGCCGCGGGCGGGTCGGGCAGATGCTCGAACACTTCGATCGCCATCACCAGGTCGAACGCGTCGTGAGGGAACGGCAGGAGCGATGCATCGCCGAACGCGCAGGCCAGCTCGCGCGACTGCCATTGTGCGGCCAGTTCGTCGTCGGGGAGGTCGAGCCCGATCACCGGTACGCCGGGGAACCGCTCGATCACGCGCCCGGTGACGATTCCTTCGCCGACGCCGATCTCGAGAATCCGGGTGGGTCGTGTCGTGTCGAGGAAGCGGTCGAGCGTGGCGAAGAACCCGCGCATCATCCGCTGCTCGATCGGATTGGTCGAGCCGTACTTGTCGTAGGTGTTGCCGGTGGGGATTGCGGTGTCGTCGGTCGAGGTCATGGTGCGGGGGGCGCTTCCGGTGCGATCTCGGGGATGCGCCAGAGAATCCAGCGTTGGTCGGACCAGACCTCTTCGAATCCGGCGTCAGCAGCCATCTCGGCGGTGAGTTCCGGCTGCCAGAACGTCGAATCGCGTCGCTCGGCGTAGTAGTCCGCGCTGCGGGCGATCCGGTCGAGCTGTTTCGTCTGGAACGAGCGACGATCGGTCAGCAAGGTCATGGTGCGCGCGCGGAAGTGGGCCACGGTTGCATCCGGTGGGGTGTGGGCGAGCACGGCGTCGAAGATCGGCACGACGCTCGGGTTGGACGGGCCGGATTGCACACGGCCGGCATCGTTGTATTCCCGGGCGTCGGAGATGTCGCCGGCGAGCACCACACCGTGGGCGATCACGAGCGCCGCCAACGGCAGGAGCGCTGCCACCGTGGCCGTGCGAGCAATTCGTGGGTGCTGCGCCCGCGTACGCGTGGCGAGCCACGCAGCGACGCCGACGAGCGCCGCGGTGGCGAAGTACACCACCCACGGGGTGATCTGGAGCCAGTAGCGGTCGACCTGCCGGAAGTGGGTGCTGATCGCGAACGTGCTCAGCACCGCAACCAGCACCAGTGGGCCGTCGAGGGTGGGCCGTTGCCGCAGGCCGATCACGATGCCGATCGCAGCGACGATCAACACGATGACGCCGATCGTGGTGTTCTCGCCGAGACCGATCTGCTCGCTGAGGATCGCCGGGTACTCGCTCATCCGGTCGTCGAGGAACTCGCGGCTGTTGCCGTTGCTCGGCAGCAATGCGGTCGGGAGCAGGAGCTGGGCGAGTGTGGCGGACACGGCGAAGCCGACGAACGGGGTCACGATCTGGTGCCAACGTTCGCGTACCGTCCGCACGACGCCGGCGACGCGGGGCTCGCCCGGTGCACGATCGCACAGCACGTCGTAGAACGCCATGATGCCGACCATCCCGAGCAACACCACCGATTCGCGGCGCACGTTGAACGCGAGGGTGATGAACGCGCCGAGCGCAACCAACTGCTGGGTCGACGCCGTCAGCAACGTGGCGCCGCGGCGGATGCGGTCGTACCACCAGATGACCAGCGCCACCGCCGCCAGGTGGGGGAACTCGGTCAGCAACTGGTCCGTGTGGGCCAGGTACAGCGGTGCGGTGGCGAACACGGTCACGATGGCGATCGCCGGCCACCAACCGATACGGCGCCGCACGATGCCGTGGAGCAGCACGAGCCAGAGGCAGTAGGTGGCGACCTCGACCAGTTTCAATCGGTCGTAGTCCAGCCCCCAGAACCGCACGAACGGCGACAGCAACAGGGGCCACACCCACGGATACGCGATCGGGCTGAACCCGGTGTCGGAGTTGAGTACCGCGAAGCGGTTGTCGGAAACGACCTGGCCGATGTCACCGTCGAACAGGCTGCGGGCCTGACGGAGGTAGAGCGCGAAGTCGTCGCCCTGGGTGTGGCCGGTTCGGTGGAGCGACACGGCGATGGCTGCCCCGATGGCGACGACGAGCGGCAGGGCGAGCGCCCGGGCGATCGAGGTCACCGTGGCGGTCGGGCGGTCCATCGTGGGCACGTTAGAGGCTGAGAGCCGGCGCGAGGCATCCCCGTGCGCAGCCGCCGACGCGGCGATCGGCAGTGGCGGATGCCACCGTCCCGTTGGGGACGTTGCTCAGGCCGAGGCGGCCTCGAGGGCGCGGCGGGTGAGCACTCGGGCGAGGTGCTGGCGGTACTCGACGCTCGCGTTGAGGTCGGCCTGCGGATCGGCCTCGGCGGCGGCCTGCTCGGCAGCGTCCGCGGCGCTGGCACCGCCGGCGATCGCCGCGGCGACGCTGGTGGCGAGCACCGGCGTGGCCCCCATGTTCACCAGGCCGACGCCGGCCTGATCGCCGTTGCGCCAGGCGGCAACGCCGACGATCGCCCAGTCCTGTGCGCGACGGTTGAACTTCTGGAAGTTCCAGCCGGCGCCGTTCATCTTCGGCACCCGTACCTCGGTCAGGATCTCGTCGGCGGCGAGCGCCGACTCGAAGAACGTCTGGTAGAAGTCGGCAGCGGCGATCTCGCGGGTGCCGTTGGGGCCCTGCGCCACGTAGGTGGCGCCGAGCGCCAGCGTGGTGGCGGGCAGATCGGACGCCGGGTCGGCATGCGCGATCGTGCCGCCGAGCGTGCCGCGGTGGCGGACCTGCGGGTCGCCGACGTGGCCGGCCGCGTGGGCGAGCAGCGGGACGTGCTCGCGCAGCAGGTCGGACGTTTCGACATCCATGTGTCGGGTCATCGCGCCGATGGCGACATGGTCACCCTCGTCGCGGATGTACGACAGGTCGGTCAGGCGGCCGATGTCGATGAGCACGCTCGGCTGGGCGAGTCGGAGCTTCATCATCGGCAGCAAGCTGTGGCCGCCGGCGATGAACTTTGCCTCGTCTCCGTGCTGGCCGACCAGGCTGATCGCCTCCTCGGCGGATTCGGCGCGGACGTAGTCGAACGGGGCGGGGATCACTGGGCACCTCCAGCGGACGCAGCGGAGAGGACGGACTTGACGATGTTGTGGTAGCCGGTGCAGCGGCACAGGTTCCCCTCGAGGCCGAGGCGCACCTCGTCCTCGGTCGGGTTCGGGTTCTCCTCCAACAGGCTGCTGGCCGCCATCACCATGCCGGGCGTGCAGTAGCCGCACTGCAGCCCGTGGTTCTCCATGAACGCCTGCTGCATCGGGTGCAGCGTGCCGTCGGCGGCAGCCATGCCTTCGATCGTTCGGACCTCGGCGCCGTCGGCCTGGACCGCGAGCACGGTACAACTCTTGACGGCCTCGCCGTCGAGGTGCACCGAGCAGGCACCGCACGAGGAGGTGTCGCAGCCGATGTTGGTTCCGGTGAGGCCGACCTGCTCACGGATGTACTGGACGAGCAGCGTGCGCGGCTCGACATCGTGGGTGTGTGGCGTTCCGTTGACCGTGACCGTGATCTCCACTGGTGCCCCCATGTGTTCGTCGATGTGCTTCGTGGTGGATGTGTGACGCCGTCGGACGGCGTCGAATCTCCATCATGCCCGATCGGGCATCGCCCGATGACATTGGGGGGCTCAGGACGTGATGTTCGAGATGTCCTTGACGGCGAGGTAGATCAGAAAGCCGATGATGACCGTGCCGAAGATCGTGTAGTGCCAGCGCTTCGAGTGGTTCGCCCGCCAGAAGCGACGGATGCTGTAGACGATCGACACCATCGCGAGGACGCCGATCGTGAGTCCGATGTAGGGGCCGACGCCGCGGGCGATTCCGACGGCGGGCAGCACGAACGGGAACACGATGTACATCAGCAGGCATCGGCAGGTGCTGATGAAGAGCGACTTCTGGAACGCTGATCGAGCTTCGTCGGCCGTTGCGGTCCGGCCTTCGGGCAACCGCAACAGGCGCCGCATGAAGCGGTCGGCCGACGAGCTGGTCGTACCGGCTGCCGGGGTGGCTGAGATCGCCGCGGGAGCGTGCGTCTCGGTGTCGATCGGCGGTTGGTCGGCGGTGGTGCTCATGGCCGCCCCGAACGGTACGTCGCAGCGACGGCTCCGGCAACTTCGCCGGGGTGGTCGACGAGGATCGCCGCACCGGCCGACTCGAGTTCGTGGGCGGACCCGAAGCCCCAGGTGACGCCGATGCAGTCGATGTTGTTCAGGTGGGCCCCTTCCACATCGTGGTTGCGATCGCCGACCATGACGACGCGTCCGAGGTCGGCCGGGGTGAGTCGGAGTTGGATCAGGGCGTAATCGATGACCTGGGCCTTGGTACGGCGCCCGAAGCCCACGTCGGTGCTGGCGCCGGCCTGCACGGCGAAGTGGTCGGCGAACCCGAAGTGCTCGATGATCCGCTTCGCCGTCGGTTCGGGCTTGGCCGTGGCGAGCGACAGCGTGTGGCCGGCCGCGCCCAGCTCGTCGAGCATGTCGGCAATTCCCGGGTACACGGTGTTCTCGAACAGTCCGACGTCCTCGTACCGGTCCCGGTAGGCCTCGATGACCCGCTCGAGGTCGTCGACCCGGATGCCGAGCGCGGGCAGCCCGATCTCGAACGGGGGGCCGATCACGGTGCGGACCTGCTCGTCGGTCGGCGGCTCGTACCCACAGGCGGCGAACGCATGCTGCAACGACCGGCCGATCCCTGCCGACGAGTCGGAGATCGTGCCGTCGAGGTCGAGCAGGACGTGGACGGTGCCGTCGTCGGCTGCCCGGTTCACTTGGCGATCTCTTCGAGCCGCCGGAAGTCGTCGTCGTTGCCGACGGCGATCAACACCTGGTGCGGTTCGATCACGATGTCGGGGTCGGGATTGGTGGTGAAGCTGCCGTCGACCCGACGCAGGGCGAGCACCAGGATCCCCGAACGGCGCCGCAAGTCGGCCTCGCGCAGAGTGCTGCCCGCCAGCGGCGAGCCGTCGGGCACGTCGAACTCCTGCATGCGGAACTCGAGGGAGCGTTCGTGCATGACCACGTCGACGAACTCGGCGACGTGCGGACGGGCAACGAACGACGCCATTCGGGCCGCGCCCAGTTCCTGCGGATTGACGACACGGTCGGCGCCGGCGTTGGCGAGCTTCGGAACGCTCTCGTCCTGTCGGGCTCGGGCGACGATGAACAGGTTCGGCATGATCGCCCGCGCGGAGAGCGTCACGAACAGGTTCTCGGCGTCGCCCTCGAGGGCGGCGATCAAGGCACTGGCCCGCTCGATTCCTGCGGCTCGCAGCGTCGAATCGAGCGTGGCGTCGCCGACCACCGTCGGGTACGGCACGTCGGACACCCGATCGGCCTCGACGTCGACGACGACGATCGAGTGACCGGCGCCGACGAGGTCGTCGGCGACCGCCCGGCCGACGCGACCCCATCCGCAGACCACGGTGTGGCCCGACAACTTGTTGATCTCCCGGTCCATCAGCCGCCTCCCGACGAAGTCTCGCAATTGACCTTCCACCACGACCTGGACGGCCAGGGTGAAGGTGTACAGCACCGTCGACACACCGGTGATGATGATGCCGATCGTGAACCACTGTTCGAGGTTGTTGAAGTCCTGCAGTTCGCGGAACCCCACCGTGGTCACCGTGGTGACGGTCTGGTACGCCGCGTCGGTCAGGCTCATGCCGAACAGCCAGTAGCCGATCGTGCCGATGATGCCGACCGCGATGACCATGGCGACGGCACGTCGCAGTCGGCCGATCGCGCTGTAGTTCACGGCGCCGACGGTAGCCCGTCGCCGTGATCTGCTCCCGGTTTGCCCGCGGGTCGGCGACCGGGATCGATGGCCGGGTTCAGCGGCCGTGCAGCAGTTCGCGGATCAACGGTTCGTAGTGTTCGAGCGGATTGCTGACGTAGTCGGCGTCGAAGGCGGTCTGGTCGTACTTCGCGCAGAACTCCTCGGTGTACTCGAAGTAGGGCGAGTCGCGGTGCTTGTCGCGAGCGTTCTTGTCGAGTCCGATGTAGTCCCAGAAGTAGTAGCCCTGGAACTCGCCGTGGTGC
>Ga0316197_10003766_pt1 | contig 10812 bp, 13 predicted proteins | sample OudBiesiAoxic_MG_FD_204939 | JGI IMG/M metagenome (GOLD analysis project Ga0316197, IMG submission 204939) | Coastal sediment microbial communities from Oude Bieten Haven, Netherlands - site A oxic | ecosystem: Environmental > Aquatic > Marine > Coastal > Sediment | place: Netherlands... | reverse complement strand
GCCCGCCCCCTGCCCGGCCCTCTCACCCTTCGCGCCAAGAGCGCGAGAGCAAGGGCGATCGCAGCGCCAATAAAGAACGCGGCACCTATGATCCATTTCGGCGTGGACGGAAGAATCCGCGGCATCAGTTCGATGCTAACCACAGCAATCGCAACCCCAGCGGCTGCGTGAAGCCCCGCGCCGACGATCCATTTTGGTGTCCGCAAATTCTCAGCCAAGAAGCTGCCGACAAGGCTCCCGGCGGGAGGAAGCAGCGCGAGTGCCAGTACTGAGGCCAATTCAATCATTTAAGGTGTGCCGATGTGGGTTCGATCGTCGCCGAGATCGAATCAGGGCATTGTCAGAGTAAATTGGCTTGAGCCTCCTGGCGAGGTTCCTTAGCGTCCGGCGATGCGCAATCCCTCCTCGAAGAGGCACCCAGCCTCTAACGGCCAATTCGCGTACTAATCAAGAAGGAGCTGAAGCATGTCTGTTCTCAAAGTTATCGAACTTATGGGCGACTCCGACAAGGGGTGGGAGGAAGCTGCCCAGGAGGCTGTGACGGAAGCCGCAAAATCCGTCAAACACATCCGGTCTGTCTGGATCAAGGATCACGCCGCCACTGTCGATGATGGGAAGATCAAAAAATATCGTGTCACTTGTAAGATCACCTTCGAGGTTGAAAGCTAGTTCCGGCGGCGTTGAGTCTCCTAGGTCAAACTTGAGTTCATGGCGAATGCTGTCGCGACGTCCGCCATTTTGGCGAAACCGGGACCGACGAAACAATAGCAAGAAACTACGCAAGACACCGCTTGCTAATCACAACTCACGCACTAACGATAGCCGCGCAAGTGTTCTCTAAGAAATATCGTATGGGCGTCGTCAGACTAACTAATCATGATCTGGGCATTGTCAGAGCAAATTCAATTACTTTGCCAAAACGTCAGAACCGGATTTCGCCGCCATTAATTTTCCTGCATTTTTCCGGGTGGATCTGAACGGTTCGATGGCCGCTCCAAGTATTTGGAATTTTGCTCTGACAACGCCCCAAAGACGCATTGATGCGCGCCACCTTGGGAGCTGAGCTATGCCGTCCATGGTTGTCGTCGGCTCGATCAATCTCGACATCGTCGCGCGCGCGGCTCGCCTACCCACGCCCGCTGCAAAAGTAACAGACGCTTTGATAATGCGATATCCGGGCGGCAGCGCAGCCAATCAGGCGTTGGCCGCGCGCCGCCTTGGCGCCAACGTGGCGCTGATCGGGCGAGTGGGAAGGGATGCAGATGCAGACGCAGCTCTGGCATTGTTGCGCGAGGGCGGGGTTGACATCGCTGGCGTGGACGCCGTACCCGACGCTGCAACTGGCGTTGCACTGATCGCAGTTGCCGCAAGCGGAGAGAACCAGATCATCGTGGCACCCGGAGCGAACCTGCGCCTCGCCACCGAAAGCCTTCAACTGCCAGCAGTTGACGCGCTAATAGGTGAGACTCTGACACCTGGGGATGCAGTGACGCGAGCAGTAGGCACCTTCGAGGGCTTCACGTGTGTCACCCTAGCTACAGCCTCTGAGGTCGACGATGCTGTGCTGCGGGATTCTGACTTGATCGTTGTCAACGAGTCGGAGGCGGCCTGGTATGGTGATCGCTTGGCATTGCGAGAAGGCTTGATAGCGAAGACGTTCGGTGCCTCGGGGGCTGCGCTGTTTCGGGGCGGTGAAGAGATAGCGCGTTCGTCATCACCAGCGGCAATGGCAGTAGACACCACCGGCGCTGGTGATGCTTTCACCGCCGCTTTGAGTCTCGGCCTGGTCGAGGGAAAGCCGTACGCCGAGGCCCTGCGTTTTGCCTGTGCTGCTGGTGCCACGGCGACCCAACGCCGCGGGGCTCAGCCGTCTCTACCGACTCGAGATGAGGTCGAGCGCGTCCTTCGCGACACCGAATTGGGCTAGGCGCATTTGCAATACAGGGGGACTACGATTTAGCTCCCTTACAGGCATTGTCAGACAAATCTAAGCCGACCTGCGAAGGGTGCTGGTTTGAGGCGTTCAGGCCGCTGGCTGACGCCACTCGGCTAAGGCGGCAGTGCGGTTCTGTTTGAAGATGTCGCGACGCTTTAGGTGACGGTCGTTGTTGAAATGGTTGTGGATCGAGGCGTGAACGGCGGCAAATTTTTGTAGGGTTATTGCGGCCCTGAATCTCTCCATCGCTCGTTCTCGTCGTCGAAATGGCTAGTGTGAATTCTCAGCCCGATTGTTGAGCCACCGACCACACTCCTGGTTGGCCGCATTACCGATGACTTTCATCTGATCCTGACAAACACCTCGTCCACGTGCCAGCGCCATTGTGAAAACGACCGACGATAAAGGCGCCGTTTCCTGATCTCGTTGGCGAACATCGGACCAAAACGATTCCACCAGAACCGCACCGTCTCGTGACAAATGTCGATGCCCCGCTCGAACAAAATATCCTCGACCTGCCGCAGCGACAGCGGATAGCGGATATACATCATCACCGTGAGACGAATTACCTCGGGCGAGCTATTGAAATAACGGAAAGGATTGCGCATCGCCGGAGGCTACGGATACCCCCTGCTCGGCTCAAGCCAATTTAGTCTGACAATGCCAATGAGGCGCTAGGCGGCGTGAGCATGGCAGAATTTATATCTTCCGACTGTCATAAGCCCAGTGCAGCAGCGCCTGTCGCTGTCTTGGGCGGCAAAACGGATCACCCGGCTCACAGTTCAACTTGATCTGATTGATGTGTCGTCGGAAGGCTTTCCAGCGCTTGATCTGACGTTGGTCCTCCTCAGGTAGTCTGCGACCCATGTAGTAGCGGCAGTACCACTGGAACCATCCACGCGGATCATCCTGATGGATCCAGCCTTTCTTGCGCCATTCGGACAGTGGTCGGCTGGCGTCAACGCCGAAATAATTGAGTGAGCAGTCGCTACCCTTTGCCGACAGTTTTGCCTTCTTGAACCAACTCGCGGGAAACTCCTTGCGGCAGTCGGTCATATATTTGCCGCAGAATACTCCGAGCTCGAGCATCTCCTTGGGCGTCAGCTCAGGCTTGAACTGCGGATCGAAGATCCGCCCCTTGGGCGCAGTCAACTGATACCGATATCGTTTCTGCATACGGTCATTGACCGTGACCCACTTGATTTTTGCGGTAACTCTGCCTTTAAGGCTCTGCCGTTTGGCCATGGTGGGTGTTCTCAACTCGAGCCGCGCGGCTCGGCTTCGGCTTTAGTCTCTCGGGCAAAGATATACGCAAGGGCTTGGCCATTGACATCCAACACCTCAAAAACTACCCGATATCTGTTCGACCTGCCAGGTCGGTGGGAACGGCGTGAAGTCGCGAATTAATTTGCTATGATCTCACTCATATAAGTAGGTCAAGTCACTTAACAGTCGGCCTGCAAAGGCCCTTGTAGGGGAAGCTATCATTGCGCGAGGTTCAGCTCGTTTATTCGTCCAGACCGTTCGGTTACGATGATCTAACCTTGACCGGAATTCTGCTGCAGGCACGCGAAAACAACGCACGAAACGGAATTACTGGCGCTCTCATCTGTCGCGGAGACCTGTTTGTTCAGATGCTTGAGGGTCCGCGTGATGTCGTGACCTCTACATTCGAGCGGATTGCTCGCGACGAACGTCATGCCGATGTTGTGAAACTCCTTTGCAGGGATATCGACAAGCGCCTGTTCCCAGAGTGGTCCATGCGTCACGATCCGGCTCAAAGCTGGATGTGGACACGAGAAGAAGTGGCAAAGGGCGCTATATGCAAAGCCTCAGGGCGCGAAATACTTGGAATATTCGAGAGGCTGGCAAGGGAGCACCTGTGTGTACCGAAAACCTAAATCCTGACGTAGTGGTGATGAAGTCCGCCAAGAATCGCGTGTGAACTAATAGCTCCGGTCGGCATTGTCAGAGTAAATTGGCTTGAGCCTCCTGGCGAGGAGGCTCAAGCCCCAGCTTGCTCTGACAATGCCTGGCTCCTGCTTCGTTCGGCTTACGTCAGGTCTTTACTCTCGCGGGCATTCTGCTACCAAGCCTCGTCTGGCTAAACATACTGGGAAACACCGCCATGGCCATGACCTTAACGTCGCCAGACTTCAAGCAAGGCGACCAAATCCCAACAAAGTACACGTGCGAAGGTGATGATATCTCACCACCACTTGCGTGGGACGGCGTGCCCGAAGGCACGAAAAGCCTTGTCCTGATTATTGATGATCCCGATGCGCCGGATCCGAAAGCGCCGAAACTCGTGTGGGTACACTGGGTCGTCTACAATATACCACCCGATACGAAGAGCTTGCCCGAGAACGTGAGCAAGGCAGGACTGCCGCAAGGCACCGCGCTCGGAGTGAATGACTTCAAGAAGACGGGTTATGGCGGGCCTTGCCCGCCGATCGGCCGACATCGCTATTTCCACAAGCTTTACGCGCTCGATACGACGCTCGATCTAACGAGGGCGACCAAACCCGCAATTGAGGTTGCAATGAAAGACTATGTGCTCGCCAGTGCAGAACTAATCGGCACCTATCAAAAGGGCGACCAGTAGTCGAGGAGGCATTGTCAGAGCAAATCGGCTTGAGCTGGGGGCGGCATTCCCTAGCCTCCGGCGATGCTCAATCCCTTCTGTTAGTTCAACAGTTCGCCCGAGGTGATCCGCCTCACGGTGATGATGTATGTTCGTTATCCGCTGTCGCTGCGACACGTCGACGATATTCTGCTCGAGCGGGGCATCGACATCTACCACGAGACAATACGGTACTGGTGGAACCGGTTCGGTCTGATGCTCGCTAACGAGATCAGAAAACGACGCACTCATCGTCGATCGTATTCACGCTGGCGTTGGCACCCGGACGAGGTATTCGTGCGAATCAACGGAGAGACGCATTATCTTTGGCGTGCGGTCGACCACGAAGGCGAGGTGCTTGAGGTCTTTGTGACGAAGCGCCGGGATCGCGGGGCTGCGCTGAAATTCCTGAAGCGCACGATGAAGCATTACGGCCCACCCCGATCAATCGCAACAGACCGGTTTAGGTCGTACCGATCGGCGATGAAAGTAACCGGCAATGCTGCCGGTCAGGAGTGCGGTCGGTGGCTCAACAATCGGGCTGAGAATTCCCACCAGCCGTTTCGACGACGAGAACGAGCGATGGCGAAGTTCAGGGACATGAAAACTCTCCAAAAGTTCGCCGCTGCCCATGCCTCGATCCACAACCACTTCAACCACGACCGCCACCTCAACAGCAGCGACATCTTCAAACAGAACCGTTCTGCCGCCCTGGCCGAGTGGCGTTAGCTTGCAACCTGAACGCCTCAGACCAGCACCCTTCGCAGCCCCGCCTAGGTTTGTCTGACAATGCCTTCAGCTAATCAATGCGGATGAGGTTTTCGGTACACACAGGCGGGCGCCTAGCTCACGAAATGTCGAGCAGGCGGTCTATGGCGGTTTGTGCTTCACGTTGAATCTTCTTCAAGTGATCTTCGCTCTCGAAGCTTTCCGCATAGATTTTATAGACGTCCTCGGTGCCTGACGGGCGCGCGGCGAACCATCCGTTCCTGGCGACCACCTTGATTCCGCCGATCGGCTGACCGTTGCCGGGGGCGCGGGTCAGTTTCGCGTCGATTGGCTCCCCGCCCAATGTCCTCGCCTCGAACTGCTCGGGGATCAGCTCGCCCAGGAGCTTCCTCTGCTCGGGCGCGGCCGGCGCGTCGATCCGCTGATAGAAGGACTTGCCGAGGTCGGCCGTGGCGGACTCGTAGATCTTGTTCGGATCATCGCCGGTTCGCGCGGTGATCTCGGCGGCGAGCAGGCCCAGGATCAGTCCGTCCTTGTCCGTCGTCCACACCGAGCCGTCGCGCCGCAGGAACGAAGCGCCCGCGCTCTCCTCGCCGCCGAAGCCCAGCGAACCATCCATCAGCCCGCTGCTGAACCATTTGAACCCGACCGGCGTCTCGACGAGCCTTCGCCCCAGTTTCGCAGCCACCCGGTCGATCATGCCGCTGGAGACCACCGTCTTGCCGACAGCACTGTCGCCGCGCCAGCCTGGACGGTTGGCGTAAAGATAGGCGATCGCGGCCGCGAGATAGGCGTTGGGCTTCATCAGGCCGGTGGACGGGCAGACGATCCCGTGCCGGTCCGCGTCGGTGTCGTTGGCGAAGGCGACGTCGAACGTGTCGCCCATGGCGATTAGCCGCGCCATCGCATCGGGCGAAGAGCAGTCCATCCGGACCCTTCCGTCCCAGTCGACGGTCATGAAGCGGAAGGTCGGGTCGACGGCGTCGTTGACGACCGTCGCGGCGATCCCGTAGCGGTCGATGATCGGCTGCCAATAATGGACCGCCGCGCCCCCCAGGGGATCAATCCCGATGCGCACGCCCGCCGCGCGGATCGCGTCCAGATCGACGACGTTGGCGAGATCGGCGACATAGGGCGTGATGTAGTCGTGCTCATGCACACAGGCCGCCCTGCGCGCGCGTTTGTAGGGAATGCGCGCTACGCCTTTGAGCTTATTGGCCAGGAAGGCGTTGGCGGCCTTCTCGATCCAACCGGTGACGTCGACGTCCGCCGGGCCGCCGTTGGCGGGATTGTACTTGAAGCCGCCCTCGTCGGGCGGGTTGTGGGAAGGGCTGATGACGATCCCGTCCGCCAGGCCCGTCTTGCGGCCGCGATTATAGGCCAGGATGGCGTGCGAGATCACCGGCGTCGGCGTGTACCCGCCCTGCGCGTCGATCATCGTCTCCACGCCATTGGCGGCCAGCACCTCGACCGCGCTCGCGAAGGCCGGCTCGGACAGGGCGTGGGTGTCCATGCCCAGGAACAGCGGTCCATCCACGCCCGCCCGGCGGCGGTGCAGACAGACTGCCTGTGCGATCGCCAGGATGTGCGCCTCGTTGAACGAAGCCGCGAAGGCCGAGCCGCGATGACCGGACGTGCCGAAGGCGACGCGCTGGGCGGCGATCGACGGGTCGGGCGTCAGGGCGAAATAGGCCGTCGCCAACCGGGCCACGTTGACCAGCGACAACACCGGAACCGGCTTGCCGGCGAGAGGGCTTATGCGTTCCGCCATGTGATCCAGACCTTCATCAAAGCACGACCTGGACACGATGGTCGCCGCCGTCGGGCATTGTCAAAGTAAATTGGCTTGAGCCTCCTGGCGAGGTTCCTTAGCTTCCGGCGATGCGCAATCCTTTCCGCTATTTCAACAGCTCGCCCGAGGTGATCCGCCTCGTGGTGATGATGTATATCCGCTATCCGCTGTCGCTGCGGCAGGTCGAGGATATTTTGTTCGCGCGGGGCATCGACATCTGTCACGAGACGGTTCGGTTCTGGTGGAACCGTTTCGGTCTGATGTTCGCCAAGGAGATCAGAAAACATCGCATTTAGACTCGATCGTATTCGCACTGGCGTTGGCACTTGGACGAAGTCTTCGTGCGGATCAATGGCGAGACGCATTATCTGTGGCGTGCGGTCGATCACGAAGGTGAGGTGCTTGAGGTCTTTGCTACGAAGCGCCGGGATCGCAAGGCTGCACTGAAGTTTCTCAAGAGGATGATGAAACGCTATGGGCGGCCCGGTTCGATCATGACTGACCGGCTTCGCTCCTACGGTGCGGCAATGAAAGTAATCGGTAATGTCGCCAACCAGGAGTGCGGTCGTTGGCTCAAAAATCGGCCTGAGAATTCTCACCAGCCGTTCCGACGACGAGAACGAGCGATGCAGAGATTCAGGGCCGCAAGGACCCTACAGAAATTCGCCGCCACCCACGTATCAATCCACAACCACTTCAACCTCGACCGCCACCTCAACCGCCGCGACATCTTCAAGCAGAACCGCGCTGCCGCCCTGGCCGACTGGCGTCAGCTTGCAGCCTGAACGCTTCAGATCAGCACCCTTCGCAGGCCCGGTTAGATTTGTCTAATAATGCCCCGGCATGGCATGGCTGCAGTCAACCTTGGACCGCGAACGTGCTCTCTTCGGCACACATGTCGTCCTTGAGGACAGCACGTTGATGGCTAGGTCGCATTGAGGCGAGAGCTCAGAGCCCCCGACATCGATTGACCCGAATCAAAGATTGATCTCTGATTCAGCCCCTAGTGAGATGAGGAGGATTGAATGACCACCCTTGCTTTGTTGCCGGAGCGGCTCAAGCAGCTCTTCTCTAGATTTGACGCCGCAGGGGCCCACGAGCATTCGCTTGAGCTGGCGCTCGATCATTGGCAGGTCAAACGCGGCGACCGGCTGTGGCCCACGGTGACCGACCTCGAACCTGCGCAGCTCGGACCGCATGCGCCGCACCTGTTCATCTTCGAGCGCAGCGACGACGATTGGCGCTTGCGCTTTGCTGGCGACGCCGCGAGGACGGATTTAGGTGCACCGACTGAGGACGCCACCTTGTCGAGCTTGGCAGACCACCATGCGGCCGTCCGGCTCAGACGGCTGTTTGAATGGGTGGAGCAGACCGGCGAGCTGGTTTCGGCCAGCTTTGTCTCGCCCCATCAAGACGGCGAGTTTCTCGTCGCGCCTCTCGGCGAGGGAGGCGGCAACGTAGAGGCAGTCTTTGGCGGCTTCGTCTCGCGCAGACCTCAGGGCGCGGATTGATCGGAAATTGTGGTAGGCTATTTTGGCTTATCCAGCTGCTCGACGTCCTCCGGCTTCTCGGGCTTCTCCGCCTCCATCACTTCCCGCGCCTGCTCGAGAGTCTTAATGACCTCTTCGTCCGGGACTTGGTGGAAATCGGCGTAATGCAGCCCAATGCCGTAGAAGGGCGCCGGCGTTGACAAGCAAACAATATCGTCGACCTCGCCCCGTAGCGCCTCGACTGCCTCTATAGGCGCGACGGGCACGGCGAGCAGGATGGATTTTGGCTTCTTGCGCCGCAGAGCTTTAAGCACAGCCCGCACGGTCGTGCCCGTGGCAATGCCGTCATCGACCACGATGACCGAGTGTCCCTGGATCTCGCAATGTGGATGATCTTTCAAGTAGAGCTTCCTGCGGCGCGCGATCTCTTCAAACTCCCTCTTTGCCGCCTCCTCAATATAGGTTCGGCTCACATTGGCAAGACCGCAGACCTCTTCATTGACCACGATCTGGGGATCCTTGCCGTCGATGACGGCGGCAGCGGCAAGTTCAGGCTGCCAAGGCACACCGATCTTGCGCACCATGACGAGATCCAGTGGCGCCTTCAGCTCTTTGGCGATCTCAGCTGCGACGGGGACGCCACCCCGCGGTAAAGCCAGAACGACGGGATCGGAAAGCGACTTGGCGGCGACTTCCTTGGCGAGATCCAAGCCCGCCGACTCACGATTTGCAAAGGTGCCGTATGCTCTCACTTCTCTTCCGCCTGCAAATGCTGTGTGAACCAAGCGCCGGCCGCCTCGACGACCTCATCAAGCGTACCGGGCTCCTCGAATAGGTGTGTCGCGCCTGGAACGATATGCAGATGCTTTGTGCAATTCAATTCCGCGTACGCATCCTCGTTAAGTTCCAACACGCCTATGTCTGAGCCGCCCACGATTAGCAAGGTGGGCGCTTGGATTTGCGCAAGTGCTGCACCGGCCATGTCCGGACGGCCACCACGCGAAACAATCGCCGCAATCTCGCGAGGGTTTTGAGCAGCGGTCACTAGCGCGGCGGCCGACCCCGTGCTGGCACCAAACAGGCCCACAGACAATGCTGCCGTGTTGGGATCCTCACGCGTCCAAACCAGCGCTTCCTCGAGACGGGTGGCAAGCAAGGGAATGTGAAAAACATTGCGACGATCGCTGGCTTCTTCCTCGGTCAGGAGATCAAACAGTAGTGTCGCTATGGCGCGGTCCTGGAGCTTTTCTGCCACATACGTGTTGCGCGGGCTAAGGCGGCTACTGCCGCTACCATGGGCGAACATGACAATGCCGATGACCGGCTCGGGAATCGTGAGGATGCCCTTCAGCTGCTTCGGCCCGATGGTGACATTATGTGGAATGCCCCTGGAAACCTGACTTTGGCTCATTGGCTGCCCTCCCTTTTTAGGCATTCGAAGAATGACTGTGACCTTGTAAGGTTCGGCAACTTTGACAAAGGTCAACATATGCACCGGCAATTGAGGCAAAGAGGCTGTTAGAAGCTCCAATTGATGAGGGTCGGCTTTGATTATTCCCACCAAAGATAAGGTGCGATTCCTGAGTTCGTGCGAGGCCTATGCTCACCGCCCGCCGGCCGTTGTGGTCAAAGAGACGCACATGTCGTGGGTCTTCGTAGCCGGCGATCGCGTGTACAAGCTCAAGAAACCGGTCCACTACCCTTTCCTCGACTTCAGAAGCATAGAAGCCCGCGAAAAGAATTGCCGCGAGGAGGTGCGTCTCAATCGGCGACTTGCCCCGGATGTCTATCTCGGAGTGATCCCACTGACGATTGACACCAAGGGTCGCCTCGCGGTTGCGGGACGAGGTGAAGTCGTCGATTGGCTTGTCGAAATGAGGCGTCTACCCGAAAATCTCATGCTCGATCAAGCGATCCTCAAGAAAAAGATCGAGCGCGGTCCAACCGATCAAATCGACGCCGTAGTGCACTTGTTGACCAAATTCTTCAAGACCTGCCCACCCGCCGAGATATCGCCTGAAGCTTATGTGCAGCGGTTCGCGCGCGAGCATGCCATCAATGAAGCTATGCTCTCCGACCCGCGTTTCGACCTCGACGGCGCCGAGGTCAATGACGCGCTCGTCCGAGTACGGAAGGGACTTGAGGACGGGGCAGCCGGTCTCGAAGAACGCGTAAAACGCGGGCATATCGTGGAGGGCCATGGCGACTTAAGGCCTGAGCATATCTGCCTCCTAGATCCCCC
>Ga0316197_10003765_pt1 | contig 10814 bp, 7 predicted proteins | sample OudBiesiAoxic_MG_FD_204939 | JGI IMG/M metagenome (GOLD analysis project Ga0316197, IMG submission 204939) | Coastal sediment microbial communities from Oude Bieten Haven, Netherlands - site A oxic | ecosystem: Environmental > Aquatic > Marine > Coastal > Sediment | place: Netherlands... | reverse complement strand
CCATTACCGTTGAGATAGAGCGATTTGATTACAACCCTGACACGGATGGGTTTCACATCAATGCCTTGATTTTTGTCGAGCGCAGCGGCCAGAAAAAAATGGTCATCGGTAAAGGTGGCGACAAGATAAAGACGATTGGACGTGAGGCTCGTTTAGATATGGAAGAGCTGTTTGGTCGCAAGGTTTATCTAGAAACATGGGTTAAAGTGAAATCTGGCTGGGCCGATGACGAAAGGGCGCTTCGTTCATTGGGTTACATGGACGATTTATAAATTCTCCCATGAAAAACAGCAGCACTCTCAGGTGCTGTTGTTTTGCTTCTAGAAATCAACTGGCTGCATGGTGTAGCACATTTAAGGAACATGTATTTAGCTTCTTAGGGATGCACTATGATAGAAAACCTGCAGAGATGTTTTGTTCTTCATCGGCGTTCCTATAGCGAATCCAGCTTAATTCTTGATGTATTCAGCGAAGAATATGGACGGGTTAGCATTATGGCCAAAGGAGCCAGAGGCAAACGTTCCAATTTAAAAGGTGCATTACAACCCTTTACACCTTTACTCATGAAGTGGTCTGGTAAAGGCAGTATGAAAACACTTCGCCAGGCCGAACCAATTAGTTTGGGGCTGCCAATCCACGGTATTAATTTATACTCTGCACTGTATGTGAATGAACTGCTCGATCGAGTAATAGAAAATGAGACACCTTACCCCGCATTATTTCACGACTATCTTCATGCCCTTACTGAACTTGCACAAACTGAAAATCCAGAACCTGCGCTTAGGCGTTTTGAATTAGCGTTGTTGTCTTCTTTAGGTTATGGCGTAGATTTTATGCATTGCGCAGGGACAGGAGAACCCGTAGATCCTGAAATGACCTATCGATTTAGAGAACAAAAAGGCTTTATTGCGAGTGTTCGCAACGATAACCTTACTTTCTTTGGTAATGAGCTTATTGCTATTTCAGAAAGACGTTTTTTAACTAAAGAGCAGCTAAAAGCGGCAAAACGCTTTACACGTATAGCCTTAAAGCCTTATCTTGGCGGTAAACCATTAAAAAGTCGGGAACTATTTGCTGTCAGAACAGCCATTCCCAAAAACACGGAGTAATGAGAAATGAGCTCTATTCTTTTAGGGGTCAATATCGACCATATTGCCACTTTACGTAATGCACGAGGAACAAAATATCCCGATCCAGTACACGCAGCTGAGATAGCTGAAAGAGCGGGCGCCGATGGTATCACGGTTCATTTACGTGAAGATCGCCGTCATATCTTAGATCGAGATGTGCGAATTCTTCGTGAAACCATTCAAACTCGTATGAACTTAGAAATGGCGGTCACCGATGAGATGGTCGAAATAGCGATCGAGACTAAACCTGAATTTGTTTGTCTTGTCCCTGAAAAACGTGAAGAACTCACCACTGAAGGTGGCTTGGACGTTAAAGGCCAATTAGAGAAGATTAAAGCGGCAACCAAGAAACTCACTGACGCTGGTATTAAAGTCTCGTTATTTATTGATGCTGATCGTGAGCAAATTGACGCAGCCAAAGCTTGTAAAGCACCATTTATAGAGCTTCATACTGGTCATTATGCGGACGCAAAAACAGAACAAGATCAACAAGACGAACTCAAAAAAATTGCTGCGGCTGCAAGCTATGCAGATGACCAAGGCATAACAGTAAATGCAGGCCATGGGTTAACGTATCACAACGTAGGTGCTATTGCCGCGCTTCCAGAGCTCTACGAGCTTAATATAGGGCACTCTATCATGGGACGCGCTGTGTTTGACGGCTTAGACAAAGCGGTTGCAGATATGAGAACGGCAATGATACAAGCTAGACGATAGATCGATGGCTATTGTTGGGTTAGGAACTGATATCGCGGAAATTGAGCGGTTAGAAAAAGCGTTATCAAGAAATGGTGATGCTTTTGCCAAAAGAATTCTGGCGGAATCTGAATATCAAATCTATCTAACTCTTAAGCAGCAAGGCCGTTTTTTGGCTAAGCGTTTTGCTGCAAAAGAAGCCGCGTCTAAGGCTCTGGGGACGGGGATTGCCCATGGCGTTACCTTCCATGACTTCGTCATTAGTAATGATGAAAATGGCAAACCAATTCTCATGTTAGAAAACAGAGCCAAAGATATTGCCGATAAGCGAGGTGTCACGCATGTACACTTGTCTATTTCTGATGAACGACATTACGCTGTCGCGACAGTAGTGATGGAATCTTAGTCACCATTTAAGCTGTATCTATTATTAGGATACAGCTTTTATTTTAGGTATAGATCTTATTTGAGATAAAGCTTCGCTGTCGTGAGAACTTTGTCCATTTCGTCTTGCAGTTCAAATAGCTCTGGTTCGATATCTTCTATACTTCTTCCCGAACGAAGTGATTTTTCAATCTCAGCACACACCGCTTTTAATTTTGGAACACCGCTGTATGAACAACTGCCATGAAGTTTGTGGATGTAGTGCAAGAGTTCATCTGTTGAATAATCATCCTCTTCCAATACCTGTTCCACTACCACTGAAACCTCAGCAATAAAGTCTATTAGCATCTGTAGCATTTCTTTGGCAAGTTCCACTTTATTGGCTGCCTGTTTTAGTGCGGTTTGCCAATCAACAATAACATCTGTTTTAGGGGTGTCGGTCGAACTCTCTATTATCACTTCAGAGGGCAATTCAAGTTTCTCAACTGACTCCTGAGCGTTTGGGTTCCAATGAACTAATACCTGCTGAAGGATATGCTCCTCTATCGGTTTGGTTAGATAATCATCCATGCCAGCGTTGAGTAAACGATCTCTTTCACCGCTCATTGCGTGTGCAGTCACAGCAATGACAGGGGTATCGCTGTTGAGCTCTATTTCTCTTATCTTCCTACTCGCCGTTACCCCATCCATATGAGGCATCTGAATATCCATAAGCACAATATCGAATTTCTGCTTCGTTGCTTCGTCTATTGCCTTTTTGCCACTAGAACAAGAGACAACATATTCAACACGTTCCGAAAGCAATGCTGTAATCAATTTTAGGTTGGCAGGGTTGTCATCTACTGCCATCACTTTGAGGTCCATTTTCTCGTAGTCGTCTATTTCAACGACTTCAGGTTCGGCTAGCACAACACTTGTTTGTTGTTGATGCTTAGCAAGTGAACCTAATAGTTTTCTGCGTGAAAGTGGTTTCGTCATACACTGGATGTGAAAGGATTCAGATATTTTTTCTGCTAACGCAAGTTCTGTGCTTGGAATCGCGATGATTACTTGATCCGCATAGGTTTGAGTTTTTTCTATCCATTCGCTGACCTCTTTAAAGCTATTCTCTTTTTTAGGAGAGAGACTGATTAATGCACAATCTTGTCTATCGAAATCATTTGGTACGCTGGTTTGGTAGGTAACCAGTAAGCCTTCTTGGCCCAGTTGTTGTTGAACGATCGAGGCGGCCTGCATATTTGGTTCAATAAGGAGAACGCGCTTATTTTGCAAATATTGGCTTTCAACCTGATGAAGCTGCGGAAGATCAGTCGTTGCAAGACGTAAAGTAAACCAGAATGTAGAGCCTTGGTGTAATCGGCTTGTTAGGCTTATCTCTCCTCCCATTTGACCAACTAATTTCTGGGTGATGACTAAGCCTAAACCTGTCCCTCCATAACGTCTCGAAATACTCGCGTCTGCTTGGCTAAATGCTTGGAATAGTTGAGACTGCTGCCTTTCAGATATGCCTATACCGGTATCTCGAACCATAAATTGCAACTCAACACTGTCGTCTTTTTTTGCTCGCAACTCAACGCTGATATCAATGTTTCCTCGTTCAGTAAATTTAATTGAGTTACCCATTAAATTTGTCAAAACCTGCTGAATACGTAACGGATCACCAATGAGCCCCGCAGGGATTTTAGGATCGACCTTGAGGGTGATTTCCAATCCCTTTTCATGAGCGGTGGTCGCCTGCAAGCTAACCACTTCTTCGAGACTTTCTTGGAATTCAAACGGGATATTTTCGAGCAATAGCTTGCCGGCTTCAAGTTTTGAGAAGTCTAAGATGTCATTGATAATATGTAATAGGTTGTTGGCGGAACGTTCAATAGTTTGTAGATAATCAGTCTGGCTAGAGGATAGATTTGTCTTGAGCATTTGGCGCGTAAAACCAATTACGCCATTAAGTGGTGTTCTTAATTCATGAGACATATTAGCCAAAAATTCAGATTTAACACGAGCGGCTTCCTGAGCCCGTTTTTTGGCGATATCTAATTCGACATTCTGAATCTCAAGTTGCTCTAATGTTTCTCTAAGATCGGATGTTGCTTGGTCAATACTGTGCTGCATTTCTACATGGTATTCAGACAAAGACATTGCCATGGCATTGATACCATTTTTGAGCGAATCGAGCTCACCATGCATTGTGCCTTCAATTCGTGAATCTAGATGACCACGACGAATTCGGTCGACGGTTTCTTGCATGTTGGTGATGGGTTGTGTTACATCGTGCATTAACCGATACGCAAATACAGCAGAAAGACCAAGACCTAGAACTAATACGACGAGCGCAGCAAAAATTTCCTGGTATTGTTGTAATCTAAGCGTCGATAAATCGAGCTCCATGGAAATGTAACCAAGGGGTTGATTGAGGTCAGTCGCGGTCTCACTCTGTAGAAAAAACTTTCCTTCGGCAATAATGGGTGCTCTTAGTATCAAACGGGAGTCAACCAGTTCGATGTTGGTCAAAAGTGGTATCGGTTTATCTCGGGGAAATGTTAGCGCTTCAAAATTTGGATGAAAATTAGATGTTACAAATAGCTGATGGTTAGCATCAAAAACGGCAATGCTCCGAACGATAGCCGAATTTTTTCTGTGCGCATAACTAATAATGCGCCGAACCGCTTCATGGCTTTGTTCCGTCATTCCATATTCGCTTGCAATCGCGAGAGGTTCTAGAATACTCGTTCCTGAAGAGATCAACTGAGTTTCCAAATCGTTATAACGATTTGAAGTAAAAAATGTACTCAATAACAAGCCAACAATTAACGTTGGCGCTAGAGTTAGAGTGATTACGCGGGCTCGTAGGCCATATCTGGTCATTATTATCTGATTACTTATTCGCTAATTACAATGCGGTCTGGATATGGGAAAATATATCAATAGCTTAAACAAAGCACATCAATTCGACAATCTTCCCAAGTAAGAATAGTGATACTAGGACAAAAGAGACTTAACATGGCGCGTTTTTATCAACCTAAAAAGAAAACTTCATTAGATCCAAAGCATCAGCAGGTTCGTGTTGAAAGGCTCGACCATCAAGGTGCTGGCATAGCATTGTTAAACAAAAAAACAGTTTTTATAGATGGCGTATTGCCCGAAGAAGAAGTGTTGATTCAACTCACTGAGAGCAAAAGTAAATTTTCTCGTGGAAAGTTAATCAAAATACTTAAATCAAGCCCTGAACGTATGGAAGCATTTTGTCCTGTTTATAAAGAGTGTGGAGGTTGCAATATGCAACACCTAAACCATTCTGCACAGGTAGAATATAAACAAAATTCTCTTCGTCAACTGATAAAAAAATTCTCTGGTGAAGAACTCGAGTTGGCAGCGCCAATTCTTGGCGAAGATCAAGGCTACCGACGTCGTGCGCGCATAAGTCTGTATTTCAATACCAAAGGTGGTCAAAAAGGGAATGGTTCAAAACTTGAGTTTGGTTTTCGCAAAAAACAGAGCAAACAAATTGTTCAGGTATCCCATTGTGCCGCCCTAGAACCCAAGCTAAATGAATTACTGCCTGAATTGTATCGTTTGCTCACTAGTTTTAAAAAACAGACAGAGTTAGGCCATTTAGAGCTGGCGTTGGGGGATGATCAACCGGTACTTATGTTGAGAGTGATGAAACCGTTACCCGATGTAGACTTGTTATCGTTACGTGAGTTTTCAAAAAGAAAAGCGTTAACGCTTTATGTTTTATCGGATCAAGACACATTACAGCTATTGGAAGGCGAAAAGCCAGCATACAGTGAAGGGGGTTTTATTATTCCATTTTTGCCGACGAACTTTATTCAGGTTAACCGAAAGGTGAACCAACAGATGGTGAGCCAAGCGATAGAGTGGCTAGATATTACCAGCGAAGACAGAGTGCTTGATCTTTTTTGTGGTCTAGGGAACTTTAGTCTCCCAATGGCAACTAAAGCAAAAGCGGTTGTTGGCGTCGAAGGTATACAAGAAATGGTGGACCAAGCCAAAGCTAATGCTAAGAAAAACGAGATTAATAATGTCGAGTTCTTTCAAACCAATCTTGAACAAGATATATCAAATAATGAGTGGGCTAAATCTAAGTTTGACAAGGTGTTGCTAGACCCTGCTAGAGCAGGGGCAAGCGGTGTTGTAGATCAACTTTTTGAGCTTGGAGTTAAGAGCGTAGTGTACGTTTCTTGTAATCCTGCTACGCTTGCCAGAGATTGTCAGAGTTTACTTGACCAAGGCTTTAAATTGACCCGACTAGGCATGCTGGATATGTTTCCACATACTAGTCATTTAGAATCGATGGCTCTGTTTCAAAGAAATAGTAAATACCAAATAAATAAGACGACAGACGACGTGTCAGTCTTCAAATAGAAAAAGCTAGGAATTAAAATGGTTGCGGTACGTAGTGCGCACTTAAACAAAGATGAAGAGTTTGAGTTAGAGACATGGGTTTCTAGCTTAGGCCAGGATAATAAAACCAGTAAAAAGCTTCTGGAAGTCTATAGGCAGTGTGAGGCTCACCTTGAGGGTAAGGAGCAAGCATCGTTATTGCTTTGGCGAGGTCGAGAGATGATCGAAATATTGATCACACTCTCTATGGATAGAGCAACCTTGATTGCGGCTCAGTTATTTCCTGTTGTTTCTAGCGGTTTCTTTGAAAAAGAGGCGCTGGAAGAAGTCTATGGTAAAGAGATTATCAAGCTTATCGATGGTGTTGAAGAGATGGCCGCCATCGGTCAACTCAACGTCACCAGAGCGGATTCAGCTGCGTCTGGTCAAGTGGATAATGTCCGTCGTATGCTACTCGCTATGGTCGATGATTTTCGTTGTGTTGTTATCAAGCTTGCTGAGCGCATCTGCAATCTTCGTGAAGTCAAAGATAAGCCTATTGAAGTGCGCCAAACCGCAGCAAAAGAGTGTGCCAATATCTATGCCCCTCTGGCCAACCGACTTGGAATCGGTCAGTTAAAATGGGAAATAGAAGACTACGCGTTCCGTTATCAGCAATCAGATATCTATAAGCAGATTGCTAAACAAATTTCAGAGCGTCGAATTGTGCGTGAGTATTACATCGATGATTTTGTGGCAGATTTAATGTCTGAAATGAAAGCAACGAATATCAATGCTGAGGTGAGTGGTCGTCCCAAACACATTTACAGTATCTGGCGGAAAATGCAGAAAAAAAATCTCGCATTTGATGAGCTATTTGATGTTCGTGCGGTAAGGATTATTGCCGATGAACTTCAAGATTGCTATGCCGCACTAGGTATTGTTCACACCAAATACAAACACCTTCCTAGCGAATTTGATGACTATGTTGCCAATCCAAAACCAAATGGGTATCAGTCTATTCATACCGTTATCCTTGGTCCGGAAGGCAAAACAATCGAGATTCAGATCAGAACAAAACAGATGCACGAGGATTCTGAATTAGGTGTTGCGGCGCACTGGAAATATAAAGAGGGCGCATCGACTGGACGCAGTGGCTATGATGAGAAAATCACGTGGTTGCGTAAATTACTCGACTGGCAAGAGGAAATGTCTGACTCTGGTGAAATGTTGGATGAACTTCGTAGTCAAGTATTTGATGATCGTGTTTATGCCTTTACTCCAAAAGGTGATGTCGTTGATTTACCAATGGGAGCGACACCACTTGATTTTGCCTATCATATTCACTCTGAGGTAGGGCATCGATGTATCGGCACAAAAGTGGCCGGAAGAATTGTACCGTTTACCCATAAGCTTGAGATGGGGGATCAGGTGGAGATCATTACTCAAAAAGAGCCGAACCCATCAAGAGATTGGTTGAATAGCTCACTTGGGTTTGTTCACTCAAGCAGAGCGAGAGCCAAGATTAACGCCTGGTTTAGGAAAGAGAGCCGTGAGCAGAATGTAGAAGCGGGTCGGGACATCCTAGAGACAGAATTAACAAAAATTGGCGCAACAGTGAAGGATGCCAATGATTACGCACTTCGACGGTTCAATGTAAATACACCAGATGAGCTTTATGCAGGCATTGGTAGTGGTGACTTGAGAATACATCAGGTTATCAACCATATAAATGCCCTCGTAAATAAGCCGACGGCAGAAGAAGAAGATAAACAAGCGCTAGAGAAACTACAAGAATCAGAATCTAAATCGTCAAGCCAAAGTCACTCCCATAAAGACGCCATCGTGGTTGAAGGGGTCGACAACCTCATGTCTCATCTCGCGCGCTGTTGTCAGCCAATACCTGGAGACATCATCGCCGGTTATATTACACAGGGACGGGGCATTTCTGTCCATAGAAGTGACTGTGAGCAACTGGCAGAGTTAAGGTTACATGCACCTGAACGTATTATTGACACGGTTTGGGGAGCGAGCTTTGCGGGTAACTTTATACTTACGTTAAGGATTGAAGCATTAGAGCGAAGCGGCTTACTTAAAGATATCACCACGCTGCTGGCAAACGAAAAGTTAAAGATTTCTAGCATGAAAAGCCGCAGTGATTATAAGCGTCAAATGTCGATAATGGATTTCAACATAGAGGTCAGAAATGTTGAAATACTTAGCCGAATTGTTTCAAGGATTGAGCAGATTAAAGATGTCATTTCAGTCAGAAGGTTAAACTAGAGTCTCTGAATACACTCTATTCTATTATTATAAAAGGTTAAAAATGACAGCGAATCCCATTGATGAATTGATTTTAATTATGTCCCAACTTAGAGACCCAGAGCAAGGCTGTCCTTGGGATCTAAAACAGAATTTTGAAACCATCGTGCCTCATACTATTGAAGAGACATTTGAGGTAGTGGATGCCATACATAATAAAGATTGGGATAATCTCAAGGAAGAGTTAGGTGACCTTCTTTTTCAGGTCATTTTTTATAGTCAACTGGCGAAAGAACAACAGCTTTTTGATTTTGATGATGTCGTAGAGACGGTCAACGAAAAGCTAATTCGCCGTCATCCTCATGTGTTTTCTCAAGCTAAATTTGAGAGCGATGACGAATTAAATGCGCACTGGGAAGAGGAAAAGGCGAGAGAGAAGGCCAAATTAGGCAAAACAGAAGAGAGCATTCTCGATTCTGTACCGTCGTCGCTTCCTGCGCTTTCAAAGGCGAATAAGATTCAAAAACGCTGCGCTAAACATGGATTTGATTGGGATACGCTTGGGCCTGTGGTAGATAAAGTAAAAGAAGAGCTCGATGAAGTTCTGGAAGAAGTGCTTCAGGTAACCCCTAATGAAGAGGCAGTAGAGGAAGAGTTGGGCGATCTTCTTTTTGCCACAGTTAACTTAGTTCGTCATCTAGGAAAAGATCCCGAAGCAGCATTACGTAAAGCAAACAATAAATTTGAAAAGCGCTTTAAAGGTGTTGAGCGTCTCGTTCGTGAGAAAGGAAAACAATTGGACGATTTTAGTTTGGATGAATTAGATGCAATGTGGGATGTTGTGAAAAAGGGTGGTTAGTGAACGCTACCGAAAATAGGTTTCTTAATCGATAAGATCTGACCAGTCGCACTGTGCCTTGCTAGAGTGAAGTATCGGTGTCTATACTTTGTTCCGAGAAATAAGCCTAACCGCTCAGCGTCAGCTTATGATTGGTGGAATTGATTTGAAGCAAAAAATAAATTAACCAAGTGTGATAAGTTTCACGTTGTGGCGATAAAGGGCTTCTGGTATATTTACATCCCGTCCAGAAAGCACCTTTTTTCCCTCATTCAACCAATTTCAGGTTAAACATGACGACAAATTACATTTTTGTTACTGGCGGGGTTGTATCCTCACTAGGTAAAGGTATTGCAGCCGCATCTCTTGCCGCTATTTTAGAAGCTCGTGGTCTTAAAGTGACCATGATGAAGCTTGACCCTTACATCAACGTTGATCCGGGCACAATGAGCCCAACTCAGCACGGTGAAGTATTTGTTACAGAAGACGGGGCAGAAACCGATCTTGATCTTGGTCATTATGAACGATTCATTCGTACCAAAATGACGAAACGTAACAACTTTACTGCAGGTCGTGTTTACGCCGATGTTCTTCGTAAAGAACGCCGTGGCGATTACCTTGGCGCGACTATTCAGGTTATCCCACATATTACCAATGAAATCAAAGATCGTGTTTATGCCGGCGCTAAAGGTCATGACATCGCACTTGTAGAAGTTGGCGGAACGGTGGGTGACATAGAGTCGTTGCCATTTATGGAAGCGATTCGTCAACTAGCGGCTGAAGTAGGGCGTGAACATGCTATGTTTATGCACCTAACATTAGTACCTTATTTAGCTGCCGCTGGTGAACTGAAAACGAAACCGACTCAACACTCTGTTAAAGAGCTGCTATCTATTGGTATACAACCTGATATTTTGGTTTGTCGTAGTGATCGTATTATCCCTGCGAATGAACGTAAGAAAATTGCTCTTTTCTGTAACGTACCAGAAAAAGCCGTTATCTCTATGAAGGATGTAGATTCAATCTACAAAATCCCTCAATTAATAAAAGCTCAATCTTTAGATGATTTAGTATGCACACGCTTCGGTATTGATGCACCAGACGCTGATCTATCTGAGTGGGAGCAAGTCATCTACGAAGAAGCAAACCCAACAGCGGAT
>Ga0316197_10003764_pt1 | contig 10814 bp, 10 predicted proteins | sample OudBiesiAoxic_MG_FD_204939 | JGI IMG/M metagenome (GOLD analysis project Ga0316197, IMG submission 204939) | Coastal sediment microbial communities from Oude Bieten Haven, Netherlands - site A oxic | ecosystem: Environmental > Aquatic > Marine > Coastal > Sediment | place: Netherlands... | reverse complement strand
CGGTTCGTGGGGGAGTAGCGGAGTAGCGGAGTAGCGGAGGAAGACATCGCAGCGTCTCCGGGGTTGTGTCCGCCCGTCGGACTCCGGAGAATCGGTTGCGAACGAGTCTCGAGCATCCGAGGGCTTGGCTACTCAGCTACTCGGCTACTCAAGTGAGCGCAGCGAGCGCTACTCAGCTACTCGAACCGTTATGCGCGTCCCGCCACTCCAGCCAGCGTTGGACGGGTGCCAAATCCATTTCGGGGCCCGTGACGCCGAGGGTGAACTCCGTGACCCCAAGGGCGGCGAACTCGTCGGCCTGGTCCAGGTTCTCCGTCTTGATCCCGATCGATCGGGCGATGGTTCCGGGGTCGCGGTCGACCTTCGCACACCAGTCGTCGAGCACCTTCGACTTGTGGGCGACCGTCGCGGTGTCTCCAAAGGTGTGCCAGATATCGGCGTGCTCGGCGACGATGCGGAGAGTGACCTTCTCGCCACCACCGCCGATGAGGATGGGGATGTGGCGTGTCGGCGGAGGATCGAGACGCTCGAGGCGGTTGACGATCCGGGGCATGGCCGCGTCGAGGTCGTCGAGCCGACTGCGGGCGGTCCCGAACTCATATCCGTATTCGACGTAGTCCTTCTCGAACCACCCAGACCCGATCCCGAAGATGAGGCGCCCGTCGGAGATGTGATCGACCGTCCGGGCCATGTCGGCGAGCAGTTCGGGGTTGCGATAGGAGTTGCAGGTGACGAGGGCGCCGAATTCTACGCGTTCGGTCTGCTCCGCCCATGCCGCGAGCATGGTCCAGCACTCGAAGTGTTTGCCGGCGACGGGATCCGGATCGCCGTCGTACAGCGGATAGAAGTGGTCCCAGTTGTACAGAACGTCGACGCCCATGTCTTCCGCCTGGTCAACAGCCTCTCGGATTCCGGCGTAGTCGATGTGCTGCGGGTGAAGGTGAACGGCGATACGGACCGGCTTCATGGGTCGTCCTCTCGACTCGGGGATATCGAGGCATCGTATCGGGGGTCGGTGTGCTTCTCGCACCGTCGGTAGGCTCCCCGCCATGGAGATCACCACCCGCCCGATCACGAAGGACGAGACCGTCCAGTTCCGCGAAGCCATCATGTTCGGCTTCGGCGAGGACCTCGACGACGACGAGTTCCCCCCGGAGTGGTTCGAAGATCTCATCCCTCTCGACCGAACGTCGGCGGCATTCGATGGCGACCAGATCGTCGGAACGCTTGCTGGTCTCCCGTTCGAGATCACCGTTCCGGGCGGCGCTCAAGTCCTGATGGCGGGGACCACGATCGTCACGGTTGCTGCGACCCATCGCAGGCGGGGCGCGCTCAATGCCATGATGACCGATCATCTCGAAGACGGACTCGAGCGGGGTGAGCCGCTCGTCGGACTCTGGGCCTCCGAGAGCCTGATCTACGGACGGTTTGGATTTGGGGTCGCAACCGAGCAGGACGAGATCGAGATCGACCAGACTCGGATCAGCGTCGAGGGGGAAGCAGGGTCGGTGCGACTGGTGACCGCCGAGGAGGCCGCCGACGTCTTCCCTGCGATCTACGAATCGGAACGGCTCCGACGCCCCGGGATGCTGTCGCGGACTCCGGACTGGTGGAAGCACCTCTTCGTCGACCCCACCGGGCGGCGGCGGGGATTCTCATCGCTGCGTCTCTTGCTGCACGAGACCGACGGTCGTCCCGACGGCTACGCGTTCTACCGGCAGAAGCCCGATTGGGAGTCGGGATTCCCGGAGGGCAAACTGAGCATCCGCGAGATCATCGCCACATCGCCGACCGCGCACACCGGTCTGTGGCGGTTCCTGACGTCGGTCGACCTGTTCGTCAATATCAGCCACTGGAATCTGCCGGTCGACGACCCGCTGGCATGGAAGGTCCCGGACCACCGCCGCATCAAGCGGAAGCGCTGGGACGCGCTCTACCTGCGCATCCTCGACGTGGTGCAGGCTCTCGAGGCCCGCACCTACGGCGCGGATGGCAGCGTCTCGTTCACCGTCGACGATCCATTCCTTGCCGATGTCGGAGGTTCGTTCGAACTCACGGCGGTTAACGGCGTTGGATCCTGTCAACGGACCGTTGCCGGTGCAGGGGATCTCAGCATGGGCACCACCGATCTCGCCAGCCTCTATCTCGGCGGCCACAGCGCTGTCGCCATGGCGCGGGCCGGTCGAATCCAGGGTGGGGCAGATGATGTCGAGTTGCTCGGGAGGATGTTCCGCGGAGACATCGCCCCCTGGTGCGAAGAGGTCTTCTAAGGCGTTCGGAGCGGGAACGTATTGGTCTTCGGCAGCGTTGATTCCATGGAGGACGGCCCGTCGGGGCGGATCCGGTCTTCCCCACTCCCACTCGTTCCTGCCCCGACGGGACCGTCCGCCCGATTCCCCGTCCGTTCATCTCCCAGGCGTCGTACAATGACACTATCTCGATAGTGCAAATCCGGGGAGCGCAGCATCATGACCACGGTTGACATCGATCTCGGGGCGTACCAACTCGGTTGGTCCGATGACGAGGACTACGTCTACAAGCCTGAGAAGGGCCTCAACGAGCAGATTATTCGCGACATGTCGCGGATGAAGAAGGAACCGGAGTGGATGCTCGAGTTCCGTCTCAAGGCCTACCAGCGGTTCCTCCGCAAGCCGATGCCGGATTGGGTCGGGGGTGGCGCCCTCGATGAGATCGACTTCGACAATATCTACTACTACATCAAGCCGATGGAGGGTCAGGCGAAGGACTGGGACATGGTCCCGGATTCGATCAAGGAGACCTACGAGAAGCTCGGTATCCCCGAGGCAGAGCGGAAGTACCTCGCTGGCGTCACTGCCCAGTACGAGTCCGAGGTCGTCTATCACCGCAATCGTGACGACCTCGCCGAGATGGGTGTTCTCTTCACCGACATGGACACCGCGGTGCGTGAGTATCCGGAGATCGTTCGCGAGTACTTCGGCACGATCATCCCGCCGAACGACAACAAGTTCGCCGCACTGAACTCTGCCGTCTGGTCTGGCGGATCGTTCATCTACGTACCTCCGGGCGTGCACCTTGATGAACCGCTGCAGGCCTACTTCCGGATCAATGCCGAGAACATGGGGCAGTTTGAACGGACGCTGATCATCGTCGACGAAGGCGCCTTTGTGCACTATGTCGAAGGATGCTCCGCTCCGGTCTACAGCTCTGACTCGCTGCACTCCGCCGTCGTGGAGATCGTCGTCAAGGAAGGCGGGCGCGCTCGCTACTCGACGATCCAGAACTGGTCGAACAACGTGTTCAACCTCGTCACCAAACGTGCCGTGGCCTACAAGAACGCAACGATGGAGTGGATCGACGGGAATCTCGGTTCCAAGTTCACGGCCAAGTATCCGGCCGTCTGGCTCATGGATGAGGGTGCGCACGGCGAGGTCCTCTCGGTTGCCTTCGCGGGAGCGAACCAGCACCTCGACGCAGGAGCCAAGATCGTTCACGCTGCGCCGAACACCACGTCCCTGATCACGTCCAAGTCGATCTCCAACCAGGGCGGTCGTGCCGGCTACCGGGGACTCGTCCGGGTGGAACCGGGAGCCGAAAACGCCCGGTCGTTCGTCCGGTGCGATGCGCTGATCCTCGACGAGGACTCGCGGTCCGACACCTATCCCTACATGGAGATCGAAGAGTCGAACGTCGACATCGGTCACGAGGCGACGGTGTCCAAGGTGGGGGAGGACCAACTCTTCTACCTGATGACGCGCGGACTCACCGAAGAGGAGGCCACCGCGATGGTGGTCGCCGGATTCATCGAGCCAATCGTCAAGGAACTCCCGATGGAGTACGCCGTCGAGTTGAATCGCTTGATCGAACTGCAGATGGAAGGCTCCGTCGGCTAGCCGATCGGGTCCCCGGTCGCGGCGGACGCGGTTGGTCTACTCTCACTGACCCATGCGCATCGTCGTTGCAGACTGCACCGTGAACTACGCCGGCCGCCTCTCGGCTCATCTGCCGCGTGCGACGCGGCTGATCCTCATCAAGGCCGACGGTTCGCTCCTCGTCCACGCTGAAGCCGGGGCCTACAAGCCGCTCAATTGGATGAACGCGCCGAACCACCTCGTCGAAGAGGACGGGCGCTGGTTCGTTACGAACGGCAAGCAGGAGGAATTGACCATCGATTTGCACGAGGTCCACCTGGACACTGTCGTCGAGATGGGCGAGGACCCCGGTCTTCAGAAGGACGGCGTCGAACTCGAACTGCAACGACTGCTCGCTGAGCAGCCGGAGGCGATCGAGGAAGGCTTGTCACTCATTCGCCGGGAGTATCCGACGCCGATCGGTCCCGTTGATCTGCTGTGCCGCGACGCGTCCGGGGTGACGGTCGCTGTCGAGGTGAAGCGGCGGGGGGAGATCGACGGTGTGGAGCAACTCACCCGGTACCTCGAGTTCCTCAACCGCGACGAACGATTGGCACCGGTCCGCGGCCTCTTCGTCGCGCAAGCCGTGAAGCCGCAGGCCAGGACGCTTGCCACCGATCGCGGCATCGGGTGGGCCGAAGTCGACTACGAGATTCTTCGGGGCGCAGACACGGACGTGTTGCGGCTGTTCTGAGCAGCTGAGTAGCTGAGCAGCAGAGGCAGACCCGCACTCCTGCTGGCGACTGGTGACTGGCGACTGGCGACCGGCGACTCTACAACAGGCTTCTGAGGTCGTAGATGGCGCTGGGGTGGCGGAGTTTGCCGAGGGCTCGGTTCTCGATCTGACGGACGCGCTCCCGGGTGATGCCGAGTTCACTGCCGACGTCCGACAGCGTGCGGGGCGGGTTGCCGCCGATGCCGTACCGCATCACGAGGACCGTGCACTCTCGCTCGTCGAGCGCACCGAGCGCCTTCGACACCTCTTCGCACCGGGCTACTTCGGCCACGACCGTGAACGGATCCGGCGTGCGGTCGTCTTCGACGAAGTCCCCGAGTTGGGCATCGCCTTCCTCGCCGACGGGGCGATCGAGCGAGATGGTATCGCCCGGTGTCGAGCGGGCGATCTCGATCCGTTCTTCGTCGAGGCCGCTGACTTCCGCAATCTCGGCGACCGTCGGCGGCCTCCGGTACTGCTCCTGCAGGGTCAGTTCGGTCTCTTGGACCGTGCGCACCACATCGACCATGTGCACGGGGAGTCGGATCGTTCGACCTTGGTTTCCCAGCCCGCGGGTGATGGACTGGCGGATCCACCAGGTTGCGTACGTCGAGAACTTGAACCCCTTGCGCCAGTCGAACTTCTCGACGGCGCGAATCAAGCCGAGGTTGCCCTCCTGGATAAGGTCGAGCAAGTCGAGGCCGCGGCCGGTGTAGCGCTTGGCAATGGAGACGACCAGCCGGAGGTTGGACCGAATGAAGACCGCCTTCGCCTCGTCGGCAGCTTCGACGGCGCGGTAGAGCGAGGCTCGTTCGGCGGCGGCTATCGGTTCGCCGGAATCGAGGAGCTGTTGGGCCTTCTTACCCGCCTCAATCGAGCGGGCGAGTCGCACCTCATCCTCGGCTTCGAGCAGGCCGTGGTCGGAAACTTGACCGAGATAGCGCCCAACGGCATCCGCGGCTGCAGAGTCGTTCCGCCGTCCCGCCATAGTCTCCGCCCCCCTTCACCGTTCGGTGATTCCTACTCGAAGCTATCACGCATGCGCGCCATGGGCAACGGATCATTACGCTTTCTTCTCACACACCCCGCCATGACCCGTCTCACGCGCATCGCGCCTCTCGCTCTGGGGATCATCTCCATCGTCGCCGCTGGCTGCACCAGCCCGGCTCCGCTTGACGCGTCCGCTCTGCGGCCACCAGAGGTCGGGCCGCCGACGATCGTGGTGGAGGTCCTCGCCGGCGACGACCTCAGCACTATCGATGCGGAGATCGATGTCGACGACGCCGCGGTCATCGTGACCGACGAGAACGAGTCGGCATTTGTCTGGCCTCAGCACGCGACCACCGTCGAGGCATCCGCACCCGGATTCGAGTCGCAACGGGTCGACCTCGAGGACCCGCCCCGCGACGACCGAATTGAACTCCGGCTCGAACCGATCGTGCTGTCCGGGCGAGTCTCGACGCACCGCGGCGTCGCGCTGCCTGGCGTCGATGTCCGGTTGGGCAGCGGCCAGGACACCACGAACGATGACGGTCGATTCGAGATCGTCCGAGCGGAACCGGGTGATCTTCAGCTTTCGAGAGCTGCGTGGGCGGACTCCACCGTGGCGTGGGATGGGTCCCAGGCAGAGATCGACACGACGATGGAGCCAGTCGAGGTCCACGGCATTCGTGTCGGCGCAGCGGCAGGCGACCCCGAACACTGGAGAGAACTGCTCGCCCTTGCCGACGCCTCTGGGGTGAATGCCTTCGTGGTGGACATCAAGGACGAGTACGGCACCGTGTTCCACGACACAGAGGTCGAGCGGGCTCACGAAGCGTCAGCGGTGACGCTCCAGTATGTGCTACCGGACGTCGTTGCCGACATGGATGAGCACGGGCTCTACAAGATCGCCCGTGTGGTCGCATTCCAGGACACGCCGATGGCGACGATCGAACCCGATCACGCCGTGCTGACCGAGGGGAGCGGCGATCTCTGGCGGACGCGGAACGATGACGCATGGATGGACCCAACCGACCCCGTCTCGTACGAGTATCCCGTCGCCCTTGCCGAAGAAGCCTGCGAGGCCGGATTCGACGAGATCCAATTCGACTTCGCATCGTTCCCGTTCGGTGGCGACGTATCAACGGCGGTGTTCGACGACGAGTACACCGAAGAGGTCCGGGTCGGTTCGATCCTGGCGTTCTTGAAGCGGGCCTACACGGTGCTGAACCCCCGCTGTGCCGTAGGGGCCAACGTGCTCGGCATCATCCTCGAGTCCGGGACCGACGAGGGCGTCGGGCAGCGACCCGGGTTGCTGTCCCGGTCGATCGACGTCCTGAGTCCGATGCTGTACTCGACGAACTACGGCTCGGGATGGAAGGGGTACAGCAACCCGAATGATCACGCGGCGGACATCGTCGATTCCGCACTGGTGAGCGGCAACACCCGTCTCGAGGGGTTCGCCTACTACCGGCCATGGATCCAGACCTGGTCCGTCTCCGAACTCGCGGCGCGCGAGATTCAGCTTCGCGCCGACGACCGGGCGAACGGATGGATGCTCTGGTCGAACAGCGCCTCGTATCCCGAAGGCTTGCTTCCCCCACAATGACCCGTGCAGCAGCGCTCGCCGCATTGACGGCAGAGATCACGGCTTGTCGCCGGTGCCCTCGCCTCGTGGAGTGGCGAGAGCAGGTCGCGATCGACAAGCGGGCGGCGTACGCCGACGAGGAGTATTGGGGCCGCCCCGTTCCCGGCTTTGGCGATCCCGAGGCTCGGGTCGCCGTGGTGGGACTTGCACCGGCGGCGCACGGTGCGAACCGGACCGGTCGGATGTTCACAGGAGATCGGAGCGGCGACTGGCTCTATCGCGCGATGTGGAGGGCCGGCTTCGCCAGCCAGGCCGAGTCGACGAGCCGTGAGGACGGCCTGATCGTGACGGGCGCGTGGGTGACGGCACCGGTGCGGTGTTCGCCTCCGGTGAATCTGCCATCGGTCGCCGAGCGCGATGCGTGCGCCCCGTGGTTCGATCGCGAACTCGATCTCCTCGAACCGAACGTGCTGATCGTCCTGGGCGAGTACGCCTACCGGTCGATCTGGCGGTATCTCGGCGAGCGCGGTTTCGAACTGCCGCGTCCACGCCCGAAGTTCGCCCACGGCCTCGAAGTGGCAATCCCCGAAGGTCCTGTGGTGCTCGCAAGCTTCCACGTGAGCCAGCAGAACACCTTCACCGGCCGTCTCACCGAAGACATGCTCGACGCCGTCTTCACCCGAGCACAAGCCCTCAGCGACGCTCTCTAGGTATTCGTTCCACAGGAAAGGGAATCCGGAGAACGGCACGGCACTGATTCCGTCTTGCTCGTAGCTGGTAGCTGGTAGCTGGTAGCTCTACTGCAGAGCGCGGCGGACTTCGGATTCGCGGAGTTTGCGCTCCATCGCAGCTGCGAGGTACGGATACGGGTCGACCTTCGCTCCGTCGATATGGAGTTCGAAGTGGGTGTGTGAGCCGGTGTGCTCGGCGTTCCCGGAGTCGCCCACGAAACCGATCACGTCTCCGGCCTTGACGAAGCTTCCCACTTCGAGGCCATCAGCGAACGCGGCTTCCGGTCCACCTTCGCCGTCGTCGGTGCCGGCGCTGTCGTTGTTGAGGTGCAAGTAGTGGCTCGTCCATCCGTCGGCGTGACGGATCATGATGTTCCACCCGGACATCTGGTTCCAGTCGAGACGCTCAACGATCCCGTCGTCGACGGCCACGACCCACGTACCCTTCGGGCTCATGATGTCGGTGCCCTCATGGCTCCGTCCGCCTGAGCGCCCTGCGCCCCACGAATCGGAGAACGCGACGGTTGACGTCTCATGGGGGAACGCCTTGATCACGAAGTCTGTGGATGTGGCCGCCACGATGGCGTGTCCGGGTTGAGGCGGCAACACGACGGCTGCCGCCACCACAGCGGCCGCAATTGCTCCGAGCGCGATGCGTTGCATGGCAATGCTCATTTGGGGTTCGCTCCTTCTGCCGGGCGGCCGCGATCCTGACCTGCGGCACCCGTTGTTTGGTAGCTCGATGGTGAAACGGTAGGTGCGAACCCCAGATATCGCGACCATATAGGGGGCCATGCTTCGGTAGTCTCACGCCCGCTCTCGAGCTGAGGAAGATCCCTTGTCCAACCTTGATCTGGCCGCTTCGTCGGCCGCAGGCGAACTCGACCCGCAGTGGCGATCTGCTCTGCGTTCGAACGCACTTGAATCGTTCACGGGCGGCGCTATGCCGACCCAAACTGACGAGATCTGGCGATACGTCGATCTCGGATTTGATCTGAAAGACCTTTCTCCGGCGACCGCCGGAGCGGTCGACCTCGGCGACGATCCGCTTCTGGAGCAGTTGACGGACCCGATCACGTTCTCCCTGATCGGGAACACCCTGTCGGGTGTTGATCACATCTCTGACAACTTCACCGCCATGTCGCTGTGCCGCGCGGCGGCCGAACGTTCGGACGCGGTGGCCGAGGTCATCGACCGGGTCGGCGTGTCTGCAGACAACGACATCTTTGCTGCGGCCGCCGGAGCCTTCGGTGGCGAAGGTGTGTTCATCCACGCGGGCCCCTCGGTGGTCGCTCCTTCGGTGATCTCAATTGACGTGCAGCCGGGGGCCAATGGGTCGGTCTCGTTCCCAGCGATCGTCATCGCGGCCGAGGAACACTCCGACGTCTCCGTGATCGTCCATCTCCGGTCCTATGAGGACTCTGAAGCCGTGGTCGTTCCGCAATTCTCGACGGTGGTCGGTGCCGGTGCCCGCGTCTCGCTCAGCCTCGTGCAGAACCTCGGCTACGGCGACCGCTCCATCGGCTCCCTCCGCTCAGTGGTCGGTGCCGACGCTCGCTTCTTGTTCGGGGAGATCGGTCTGGGCGGCAAGCTGGCGCGTCTGCACCTCGACGTTGGACTCGAAGGACGGGGTTCTTCGACGAACATCGTTGGCGCCTACTTCGGCGAGCAGCAGCAGGTGCTCGACTATCGCTACTTCGTCCGTCATATCGGTACGAACACGCGAGCCGACATGTTCCTCAAGGGCGCCGTTGAGGACGACGCGAGGTCCGTGTTCACCGGCATGATCCGGATCGAGGAGAGCGGTCAGAAGACCGAAGCATTCCAGACCAACCGGAACCTCATCCTGTCGGATGGTGCCTCGGCACAGTCGGTTCCGAATCTCGAGATCCTCGCCAACGATGTGCGATGCGGCCACGGATCCACCGTCGGTCCGCTCGATGCCGAGCAGCGCTACTACCTGATGAGCAGGGGCCTCGCCCCGGAACGCGCCGACCGCCTTCAGGTGCGCGGGTTCTTCGAAGAGGCGCTGGCCAAGCTCCCGCATCCGGAACTCAAGCCCGCGGTGAGCACATGGATCAATCGCAAGTACGAGACCGCCCAGGAAGAGGGGAGGGTGTGATGCGGGCCGAGATCGCACCGATCGCTGATCTTCCGGACGGACGAGGCGTCGTCGTCGAAATCGAAGGAGAGCGGATAGCGCTGTTCAGGAGCGGCGATACCGTTCATGCCATAGGGGATCGATGCAGCCATGCCGAGGCCTCTCTCGCCGAAGGCGACCTCTTCGATGGCGAAGTTGAATGCCCACGACATGGATCACCGTTCGACCTCGCCACCGGCGAGCCGGGCAGTCTTCCGGCGACACGGCCAGTTCCCGTGTTCCCAGCGACCGTCGAAGACGGCGTCGTGTACCTGACCATTGGAGGGACGTCCTGATGTCAAATGCATTGGAGATCACAAACCTGACGGCCGGACTCGGCGATCTCGAGATCTTGAAGGGGATCAACCTCGAGGTTCCGTTCGGCGAGGTTCACGCCCTCATGGGTCCGAACGGATCAGGCAAGTCAACGCTCACCCACGTGCTCATGGGCCACGACGACTACGAGGCCGCCGGTTCGGCGCTCGTGGGAGGCGTCGAGGTGATGGGCCTCCCCGTCCATGAGCGAGCACGAGCCGGACTGTTCGAGGCCTTCCAGTACCCGACCGAGGTCCGCGGCGTCTCGCTCGACGACCTAGTGGTTGAGATGGTCGACGTCGCCCCGGACTCGGGAGCGGCAGCGGAACGCGCCGTCGACGCGGGTCGTCTGCTCGACATGGATCGATTCATGGAACGAGCGATCAATGCCGGCCTCTCCGGTGGCGAGAAGAAGCGTTCGGAGATGTACCAACTCGCCGTCGCGGCCCCGAAG
>Ga0316197_10003763_pt1 | contig 10815 bp, 11 predicted proteins | sample OudBiesiAoxic_MG_FD_204939 | JGI IMG/M metagenome (GOLD analysis project Ga0316197, IMG submission 204939) | Coastal sediment microbial communities from Oude Bieten Haven, Netherlands - site A oxic | ecosystem: Environmental > Aquatic > Marine > Coastal > Sediment | place: Netherlands... | reverse complement strand
AAAACAGGATGAATGGCGTGGTGTAGCGCTTTCCGACCTGAATATTGAAGTTCAGATGATGACAGAGCAACGTTACCTCGGTATCTATGAAGTCCCGGTATACACCACCCGGGTCACGATTGAGGGCCGCCTGGATTGGCAACAGCTTCGCCATCTGCAACCACAAGGCGACCTTTTGCTCTGGCTGCCGCTGGGTGACGTGCGGGGCGTGCGGGAGATCTCATCGCTGAATCTCGATGGTTTTGAGATCGATGCCCGGCCTTTAGGCATCCATACCAACCTGATCAGCGGTTTGCAGTTCAAAATCCCCGGACAGCAACGCCCCGGCCCTTCGGCTGAACCGGAAGGGCTTTACCGCGTCGAACTGAAATTGGCTGGTAGTGGTTCGATCCTGTTCCTGCCGTTAGCGGATACCACGCAGGTAACGTTGGATGCCGACTGGCCCCACCCGGAATTTATCGGGCAATACTTGCCGACGGAACGCAGTATTTCACCCGGTGGTGTACAGGCCAGTTGGCAACTGCTTGGCCTGAACCGGCCTTATGGTGATATCTGGAATGTCAGGGATATGCCTTTTGATCAACTCAGTCATGCTTCTTTTGGGATGCGGTTGGAAACGCCGGTTGATAGCTATCAGCGCAGTGAGCGCTCGGTCAAATACGGGTTCCTGTTTATCACGCTCACATTCTTCACGCTTTTTCTGTTTGAAGTCATGACCGGAAAACCACTTCATCCGGTACCTTATGTGCTCACCGGTTCGGCCCTGGCCGTGTTTTACCTGGTGCTGCTGGCGCTTTCTGAATACCTGCCGTTTTCTGGAGCTTTCGCGGTTGCGGCCGCATTGCTCGTGGGTATCGTCACGCCCTATACGGGCGCCGTGCTGGGTCGGCGGCGAAGAGGTTACCTTGTCGGGGCAATGATGTCTCTGACCTATCTGCTGCTATACGTCCTGGTCACCGCTCAGCACGCGGCATTGTTGCTGGGATCACTGGCATTGCTGCTGGCGATTGCGGGCCTGATGTACCTGACAAGGGAAGTGGATTGGTATGGCTATGGCAAGAGCGGGTAAGATTGTATGCATGGCTGCAAAAGCAAAAATAGCCCTGGTGCTCGGTAGTGGAGCAGCGCGTGGCTGGTCTCATATTGGCGTCATCCACGAGCTCAATGATATGGGCATCAAGCCGGATATCGTGGTTGGCGCCTCGGCTGGCGCGGTGGTTGGCGGTGCATATGCGTCGGGTAACCTGAAAGATTTTGAGACCTGGGTGTTGAGCCTGGAGCGAGTGGACATTATTCGTTTGCTCGACGCCAAGATGACGGGTGGAGGCTTCATGCAAGGCGACAGATTGATGGGTGCGATCAAGAAGATGATCGGCGATCCAAAAATCGAGGAGCTGGAAATACCCTATGCCTGTGTTGCTACCGAGCTGGGTAGCGGTCGCGAGGTCTGGTTGCGCGAAGGATCGTTACTCGATGCCTGCCGCGCATCGATTGCACTGCCCGGGATGTTTGCGCCCTCAAAGTGGAGCGACAACCGGCTTTTGCTCGACGGCGGCCTGGTTAACCCGGTTCCGGTATCACTGGCGCGTGCGATGGGCGCCGATATTGTGATCGCGGTGAATCTGAATGGCGACCTGATCGGCCGTCATTTCTTCGTGAACACCATTGATGATGCGACCAGCGATGAAGACAGCGAGAGGCTGTTGGCCGAGATTGAGGAAAACGATTCGGTGGTGGCCAAATGGGCTGCAAAGTTGAAGGTCGGGTTCGGCATTCGCCTGGATTCCTATATTTCCGCTTTGCGCATGAAGGAGAGCCCGGATCCGGGCCTGTTCGATGTTATTGCCGGTTCAGTCGACATTATGCAGGACCGGATCACCCGTTCCCGCATGGCGGGTGAACCGCCGGATGTGCATATTACGCCACGCCTGAGCCATATCGCGCTGATGAGTTTTGACCTTGCAGATGAATGCATCAGGGAAGGGCGTGCTGCGACAAAACTGAAAGAAGCAGAAATCAACAACCTGCTGAAAGTCCTCTGACAATGACGCCCCGGGATACTCCCGGGCGCCTGAAAAATCATACGCTTGGTTGCTACACTAAAAAATTCTATTGGGTTGTCTGATAAAGCGGACTTTGAAAAGGTACAAGTGCAATAACCAGTGCTTCGGTGTAGACCCCTTCCCGCGTATAGAGGCCGTTCGTGAGCAGGCCGAATGCGCCGCCCTGCTGCTTGCTGTTAACGGTTGAAAATACACGGTCGTTTGCCTCGCCCAACTCCAGTCCCTTTTCCATCAGGGCCCTGACCGCAGGAGGCAGGGGCAGGGTCACGGTACGGACATCGCTGTATTTTCCACCGGGGCCCAGTACTGACATCCAGGCAAAGGCCGTTAATTGGTCATCAATGACCTCAACACCGCCCTCGAGGCCTACGCAGTAGTTCGCATCCGGATGCCGGAGGCTGGCATTTCTTGCCCGGTTTTGAGCACCCAGGCGGGTTTCCGCATCAGATAGTGGCTGATCACTAACGCCGGACGCGACATGGATTGGCTGAAAATCTATGTCCTGTCCGGGAAACTGCAGTGAAAAGGCTTTGTCGACCGCCCGGATTTTTGCCGGATTATGGGAAGCGATTATCACCTGCATGGAATGCTTTCCCACCGCTTTAGCCACCCCAACTGTCCCTGAACAGACGAAGCAGGTGTTGCAGCGCCTCGAGGCGGTCCTGGCTCATTTCAGGGTTCTGCCCTGTCAGAAACCACGATTCGTATTTGCTCACCGGCAAACTCGACAATATCTCCGCCAAGGATTTTCTTTCGTTTTTGGGTTTCCACGGCGCCGTTCAGGCGGACTAACCCGTTTGAGATGACCAATTTTGCTTCGCCGCCGCTTGAGGCCAGGCCCTCGAATTTCAGCAGTTTGTAAAGCTCAATCGGCTCGCTGTGGATTTCCACGTCTCTCATGCGGGAGGTCAGTCTCTGAAGTTCTTGAACTGGAGTGGCAGACCGAAATCGCCCTCTTTTAACAAGGCCATCACGGCCTGCAGGTCATCGCGTTTTTTACCTGTGACGCGTAACTGGTCGCCCTGGATCGCCGCCTGAACCTTCATTTTCCGGTCCTTGATCATCTTCACCATTTTCCTGGCATCAGAGGTTTCGATGCCTTCACGCACGGTGATGACCTGGGTGGCGGATTTCAGCTGAATATCCGGATCTGCCATTTCCAGGCAGGCGATGTCGATGCCGCGTTTGACCAGCTTATTGCAGAGGATGTCGTACATCTGCTGCAACTGGAAGTCGGATTCCGTGTTCATCGTGACGTGTGAATCCTTGAGTTCAAAATTGGATCCGGTCCCTTTGAAATCAAAGCGGGTAGTGACTTCCCGGTTAGCCTGGTCAACCGCGTTACTGAGTTCGTGGTGGTCTACTTCGGAGACAGCGTCAAATGAGGGCATGGTGTAATCCTGTGAATAGTGATGCCTGCAAGATAGTACCCCGGGCGCAAATCTTCAACGACTATTGGACCTGGCAGCGGTTTCGGCTTATAAGAAAGCCCCCTTCACTGGAATTGTTATGAGGCATTGGAAACATCTTGGCGAAGCGCCCATTCCGGGCAGCGAGAAATCATTGAGCCTGTACCAGGGTAAGGATGATTTCTTCATCAAGATTTCATCCGGCGGCGGTGAGTTGATGAGTACCCGCAAGCATGGCTCGGAGGACGCGTTGGGCGCATTGCCCTGCCGACGGCTGCGAAACCGGGATTCGGCCCGGGTACTGATCGGTGGATTGGGTATGGGCTTTACGCTGGCGGCCGTGCTGAAAGAGGTCGGTTCCGATGCCGAGGTTACTGTGGCCGAATTGATTCCGGAAGTGGTGGAGTGGAACCGCGGTCCTCTGGGAGAGCGCAGTGGGTATCCCGTGAAAGACCCGCGTACAGAAATTCATCTGGGTGATGTGGCGAAGTTGCTGCGCAGCAAACGCGGCTATTACGATGTCATTGCACTGGACGTGGACAACGGACCGGAAGGACTGACGAAAAGCTCAAACGACTGGTTGTACACGACACCCGGAATTGTTGCTGCCCAGGAGGCACTCACGCCAAAGGGTATTCTTGCCTACTGGTCCGCCGGTCCGGACCAGGCATTCCATGATCGCCTCAGGCGTTGTGGCTTCCTGGTGGAGGAGGTCAGCGTGTTTGCACACGGCAAGAAAGGTGCGAGGCATACGATCTGGCTGGCCGGCATAGGAGGATAAGTCCGTACCCATCACCGGGCCAGGAAGCGGTCCAGTTGGTTCGCAAAAGCCATCCGGTCTGATTGGCTGAACGGTGCCTGCCCACCCGTGTCGATCCCGCTGCCTCGGAGTGTGTCCATGAAGTCTCTCATGTTCAGGCGCTGACGGATGTTTTCCACGGTATAGAGTTCACCACGCGGGTTTAGCGCCAGGCAGTCTTTGTCTACGATCTCAGCAGCCAGCGGAATGTCAGCGGTGATCACCAGGTCCCCTGCCTGGGCCTGCTGCACAATGTAGTTGTCGGCAACGTCGAAGCCGGATGCCACTTGTATAGAGCGGATATGGGGTGACCTCGGAACAGGGATGGCATGGTTCGCGACCAGGATTAACGGCACGCCTACGCGGTCCGCGGCCCGAAATAGGATTTCCTTGATGACTTTGGGGCAGGAGTCCGCATCAACCCAGATTTGCCTGACGTTCATTATCTTCCCGTAAGTGCTATGGTTAACCGTTGGCAGGCATTATACTGCGCCGCCGGCGCTGATTGCCGCGCTTACCTTACACCAGGAAATCTCCATGTCCGATACAGCCTCTTCCGAACTCACTTTTAGTGACTTGAAGCTCCCGTCTTTTATACTGAAAACGCTTGATTCTGTGGGTTATGAAAGCCCAACACCCATCCAGCAACAGGCTATTCCTCATTTGCTGGAAGGCCTTGACCTGTTGGGCCATGCGCCAACGGGAACAGGTAAAACGGCGGCTTTTGCACTGCCTTTGATCTCCCGGCTCGAATTTAAAAGCAACAAGGTTCAGGTCATGGTGTTGGCCCCAACCCGTGAATTGGCCATCCAGGTAGCCGAAGCGTTTCAAACCTATGCCGCCGGCATCAAGGGATTTCATGTACTGCCTATTTATGGTGGACAGGACTATTCGGGGCAGATTCGTCAACTGAAGCGGGGAGTCCACGTCGTGGTGGGTACGCCGGGCCGCGTCATGGACCACATGCGCAAAGGCACGCTTCGCCTCGATGGTTTGCAGGCCCTGGTACTGGATGAGGCCGATGAGATGCTGCGCATGGGGTTTATCGACGATGTCGAATGGATCCTGGAACAGGCTCCCAAAGAACGCCAGATGGCGCTGTTTTCAGCGACTATGCCCCGGGAAATCGAGCGCATTGCACGGCGTCACCTGCGTGATCCGCAGGAGATCTCGATCAAGACGAAAACCGCGACGGCTTCAACCATCCGTCAGCGTTACTGGCCGGTGGATCGCATGCACAAGCTGGATGCATTGACCCGGATTCTGGAAGTCGAACCCTTCGACGCCCTGTTGATGTTTGTGCGTACCAAGACGGCTACAACGATGCTGGCCGAACGGTTGGAAGCCAGGGGTTACTCGACTGCAGCATTGAACGGCGACATGGCGCAAAAAGATCGAATTCGAACAGTGGACCGGTTGAAGAATGGCACCCTGGATATCCTGGTAGCTACCGATGTTGCAGCCCGGGGTCTGGATGTGGATCGAATCAGCCACGTGGTCAATTACGATATTCCTTACGATACCGAGGCGTATATTCACCGTATCGGTCGCACCGGACGTGCCGGCCGCAAGGGCGAAGCCATCCTGTTTGTCGCTCCGCGTGAACGGCGCATGCTAAGTGCGATTGAACATGCGACCCGGCAAAAAATTGAACCGCTGGTACTGCCCTCTACCGAGGTGGTGAACAACCAGCGTATCGCCAATTTCAAACAGACCATCACCGATACGCTGGCCGCGGGTGACCTGAAGTTCATGCAGGGCTTACTGGAACAATACCGGCTTGAGCATGATGTGCCTGCCATGGATATTGCCGCAGCTCTGGCTCACATGACCATCGGTGACAAGCCCTTGTTGCTGGAACCGGACCGGCATCCTGCTCGGCGGGCGCCACGGCATGAGAGCAGGCGTGAGGAGCGCCATGACAGTCGGCGACCGGAAAGGCCCCGCTCAAAGCACCGGGAAGAAAAGCACCGCAAAGACCGCCGTGAGCCCGGACCGGGAATTTCTCCGGGTGCAAAACGTGCGCAGGGCGGGCAGGATGACCCGCGAAAACGCGCTGTTGAAAAGAACCCGGATGAAGGCATGGAGCGTTTTCGGGTTGAAGTAGGACGCCGGCACAACGTCAAACCCGGCAATATTGTGGGTGCGATTGCTAACGAAGCCGGCCTGGACGCTAAATTCATCGGCCATATCAATATTCAGGACAACTTCACCTTTGTTGATCTGCCTAAAGACATGCCTCAGGACGTGTTTCTTGATCTGAAAAAGACCCGTGTCTGCGGTCAGCGTCTGAACCTCTCAAGGGCGGAGAAAGAGGGAAACAAGCCACCGAGAAGAAAGAAGTCCGGAAAAAAGAAATAATCCCGGGCTCATGAGCGGCTTATACTATGGGTATGAGATCAACGAAGTTAGTGCTGGCTTTATTGGCCTTATTGTTGGGCAACTCAACGGCGGTGGCCACCGAGGTCTATCGCTGGGTGGATGAAGACGGCGTTTCGCACTTCAGCCAGAACCCGCCTCCGGAAGACGTTGACGGGGTCAAAAAGATGACCCTGGAGGATACGACACCGCCGGACTACGACCCCGATGAAGACCGTTACAACGTCGCTGAACAGGAAAAGCGGATGGCGTCGATCCGTGATGACATGCAGGAAAAACGCGATGCTGAGCGCGAACGAAGGCGTAAGGCGGCCGCGCAGCAACCGGCCATTCAGTATCAGCAACCTTACCCCTATGGATATTCATCGTTTTTGCGGCCGGGTTACCCCGGGTACCCGGTTCAACCGTTACCGCCCCTTCGGCCCCAACCCCCGATTGCAGTGCCGTACCAGACAGCTCCCTTTAACCCTCCGGGCCTGAATCGCTAGGCATTTTCCGGACGACATCGGGAGCAAAAAATGGCCGGAGGGTTTGCCAAAGACGGGGCGGTACAGGACCAGATTGACGCGACGATTGAAGACGCCGTTGAGCGTGCACGTAGTCGCTTACCCCGTGGTGAGAGCCTGGCCGAATGCGAGGAGTGTGATGCCGTGATCCCGGAGGCGCGGCGCAACGCGGTACCAGGCGTTCGTCTCTGTGTTGGTTGCCAGGAGGCTGCAGACAAGCAGCAGGCCGGGGTGGCCGGCATTAACCGGCGCGGCAGTAAGGATAGCCAATTGCGGTGATTGGGGGTGCTTTAGAATTACCGGACATAAAAAAACCCCGCTCGAAAGCGGGGTTTTCAGATTCATTGATCAGTCGTTGATCAATTAGCCACAACGTTCGTAGCCTGAGGACCCTTAGGACCGTCTTCTACGTTAAACGTTACTGACTGGCCCTCAGCGAGAACCTTGAAACCTTCAGACTGAATTGCAGAGAAGTGAACGAACACGTCTTTGCTGCCATCTTCAGGAGAAATAAAACCGAATCCTTTAGATTCGTTGAACCACTTGACTGTACCTGTCGTCATTTTGATATACCTTTGAAATAGGATTAAAAATTGATCAATCACAGATCTCAAAACATCAAAATACCGTGGTAATCGATTTACTTCTGAGAAGACCTAGTAGGTTTTGTAACTAATCTGTAAACCAAACCTGTGCATTGAACATACTAGATGTACCAATATACTGGCATGGTGGCTGCACAGTACGCTTCAAATGACAGCTTTTCAAGCTATATTTAGAAGTATGTCGTTTGTGCCGCACCATCATGCGCCCCGGCAATTGACAGAATCATGAGCCAAATCAATCTAACCGCCGGTGATTGTGATTAAGTATAGACGTCACCGACCACATTGCAGGTGCAGTCATGTTGACCGATAGACAAAGAGCTGAATTCAAACAACAACTCAAACAGCGTTACTACGAATTAAGGGAGGAAATCCGCCAGGAGTTGCTCGATTCGGATGAACAGCATTTCATCGATCTCGCCGGACAGGTGCATGATCTTGAAGAAGAGTCTGTTGCAGATCTGCTGGTTGATCTCAACCTGGCAATTCTTGATATGCACATCGCTGAGATCCGCGCCATTGATGCATCATTGATACAGCTCGCCGGAGAAAGCTACGGCGTTTGTCGCGACTGCACGGTCGATATCGATATAGATCGCCTGAAATCCACGCCGACCGCAACCCGTTGTACCCGTTGTCAAACAGCCTGGGAACACAGCCACGCGGGTACGGAGCATCACACCTTATAGGCGGTTACCGAATAAGCGGTTACCGAACCATTCAGGTCCCGACTTCACAAAAACGGTCCAGTAGCGGGAAATAGAGAGCCGTTCTTATCGGCCTGGATTCATTGACCGCTACCGCATCCCTGTAACGCAGCAATTGCTCCCTGTAACGTTCCATTTCGTTCTCAAGAAAGCCCTCAAGATCTCCGCCGCTATGGCTGGAAGTTTTATAGTCAATGATCCAGCGTGTGCCGTTCTCAACGAAGGTGCGGTCAAGAATCAGATTCCTGGCCTGACCATCTAGAACGGCCGTCAGGGCCAATTCGCAGGTGGCATTTTCGTGACGGGACAGGATCCATTTGCCCCGGTCTGAATTGAGGCAATTGTCTACTGCCCTAACGGTGAGGCGAACGATCGAATCGGCCTTTTTGCCCTGGACGCCCTCACGACGTAGTTGCCGCCGGCACCAGTCTTCACGACCGGTCATCCCGCCGCTGGCTGTCCAGGCATCCATGCCTTGCTCTGCAACCAGTTGCAACAGGCGGTGGACCAGGTTCCCGGCCAGTCGCGCATCCTCACCTGCCCACCTGAATTCAATGAATTCTTTTACATCGGCCAGGTCAGCGCTGTTTTGCTGCACGGCGCCGGGTGGTTCGGGCAGTTCCCAATCGGTCGACAGGCGGCGGTACACCTGGGGCAGTCGGGCAGGTGTTGAGGCTTCGCCGGGTTCGTCCCCATCGATGTGATCCCCGGTCTCCTCCACCAGTTCATCAGCAGCGTTCTGGATCAACGGCGTTTGTTCTGCTTCTATGGCTGGCCATAGCTCGGCCAGCAGCGTTCCGTTACCGGCTTTGATGGCGCCGTTTTTCATTGGCTTGACGGCCGCGAAAAGGTGGAGGTTGCGCACAGCGCGCGTGGTCGCCACGTAGAGCAAACGACCGTTTTCCAGGTGCTGACGCCGTTTCTCGATATCTGAGATAAACATGATGAGGTCGCCTTCCTGTTTCTGTCGCTCCTTTTCCTCGCTGTTGCGCATCGGCGACATCACGATCCGGTCTTCATCAGCCATTTCGAACCAGTGCAGCAGTTTTCCCGGGTCTCTGCCGGTGCTGCGGTTCAGGCCCGGTAAAATTACCGTGTCAAACTGCAGACCCTTGGCCGTAAAGATCGTCAGTACCTGGAGTTTGTCACTGGCCTGCGTATCGGGCTCTGCGAAGAGTTTTTCCAGGCGGTGGTCCAGCGTGTCGCGGTCGATCGGCAGGTTCTCCCGTTCAAGGGCGCTGAGCAGATCAAAGAACGTGGCTGCATCATCCAACTCGCTTTCGCTGCCGGCACAAGCCGGGCCACCCAACCTGGTCCAGGTGGATTCAACCCGTGTCCTGATGGACTCCTGACCCCGACGGTTCGCTGCGCCCAACAGTACAGGGGAAATTCTCTGAATTCGTTGTTTTCCGGATTCACTTACTCCATCAGGGTTTGCCAGTGAGTCCAGTAAAATACCCTCCGCGTTTCCGCCGGCCAATTCATCCATGTCTGCAAGGTCGAGACCCACGTAAGGCGCGCGCAAAACGGTCAGCCAGGCCAGCCGGTCTGCGGGTTGTGTCAGGGCCAGCGTCAGCGCGACCAGGTCCTGAATCAGCGGTGCCTCGGCCAGCGGGTTGAACCCGATCGCCTGGTACCGGAAGCGGGGTTCGTTTACTTTTAGCTGGTCGAGCAGGGCCAGGATGTCAGCAGCATGTTTTCTGGAGCGTACCAGGATAGCCACGGATTTTTCCGGGTCGGTATTCCGGATGATCTCAATGACATGACGGGCCTCCTTCTCACCCTCGGTGTCCGGTGTGATGGTCAGCGTCACAGTTCCGTCAGAGGGTGCGCCGGGACGGGCGGCGGACTCGCTGTAATGTACGGCACCCTGGACCGGATCGCTCCGCTCCGGCATGACCTGAGGGAAAACCTGGTTGACCCAGCTCACGATGGGTTGGGTCGAACGGAAATTGACCTGTAACTTAAGCGTTTTCAGATCAATGTGTTCAAATAACAGCCCCTTGCAGGCCTTGATAAACAGGCTCACTTCCGCCTTGCGAAAGCGGTAGATGGACTGCATCGGGTCACCCACCAGGAACAATGTGCGCCCGTCGTCACGCGTCCAACCGGCTGTCAGTTTGCTGAGCAGGCGGATCTGGCTCATGGACGTATCCTGAAATTCGTCGACCAGCAGGTGCTCGATGCGGTAGTCCATACGCAACGCCAGGTTGCTGGGATTATCTTCGCTGCCCAGGGCATCGATGGCTCGAGCGGCGATTTCACTGAAGTCGGCCCCGCCGGACTCGGACATCACAACTTTCCACTCCGCAGCAGCGCGGATCAGGATACGGATCAGCGATTCAAG
>Ga0316197_10003762_pt1 | contig 10817 bp, 4 predicted proteins | sample OudBiesiAoxic_MG_FD_204939 | JGI IMG/M metagenome (GOLD analysis project Ga0316197, IMG submission 204939) | Coastal sediment microbial communities from Oude Bieten Haven, Netherlands - site A oxic | ecosystem: Environmental > Aquatic > Marine > Coastal > Sediment | place: Netherlands... | reverse complement strand
CCTCTGTCTCGTCTCTGTTTTGCCGTGCTCCCTGGATCAGGATTTCCGCCAGCTGAACCATGCCCTGTGGAAAGTCCGGAGCATCTGCAAGCACTTGTCTTGACAATGACTCTGCTTCGTTCATCGCAGCATCGTTACGCCGGCGCATAAGGAAGCGTGCCTTGAGAAACTTCTCATAGGTCTCAGGCGATAGATCTTTCGTGGTGGTGAAGTTTTTCTGCTCACCCAGCAGTTGCACTTCCAGCATCTCCGCGATGCTACCCGCGATTTCGTCCTGGATGGTGAAGATATTAGTCAGTTCCCGGTCGTAGGTTTGCGACCACAGGTGAAATCCATCATCGGCTTTAATCAATTGCGCGGTGATGCGCACCTGGTCGCCGGCCTTGCGAACGCTGCCTTCCAACACATGGCTGACACCCAGTTGGGTGGCGATTTCTGCAATGCTCTGCTTACTGCCTTTAAACGCGAAGGCCGAAGTCCGTGCAGCGACTTTCAGCTCTGGCACAGCGGCCAGTGCATTGAGGATTTCTTCGGAAACACCATCCGAGAAGTATTCATTGTCTGCATCGGCGCTCATGTTTACAAACGGCAACACAGCAACGGAGGTTTGTGAAGGTGGCGGGCATTTGAATGGAATGTCCTTTGGTGGCTGAATGACCGCGCCCTCGCGTTCAAGCACCGCGGCCAGTTCAGGAAATGACTGCATACGGAATTGCGGATAACTGATAAAACCGGTCATCTGATACAGCACGCCGGAATCGACCAAAGTTCTGAGTTCCGCGTCCGCTTCAGATTCGCGGCCCAACAAATTGAGTACGTGCCAGTTGGTTGAAGCGCTGTATTTCCCGTGCCGTTGGTGATCAGCCCAGAACGTCTCTGCATCCTCCCGGCGACCTTCGGCGCAGGCCTGGCGAACAAGTATGAACACGTTGTCGGGCATATTCCAACTCAGGTATTGATCCGCCAGCTTGCTTGCTTCCAGCACCCTTCCTGCCCACAACAGGGTTCTGTGGGTATGGTAGATAAGAGAGGTATTGTCCGGCCAGCGTTCCAGTGCCCGCAGGCCGTAGTCGGCCGCCTTGTTTTTATCGATCAACCGATATGCGTAGTTCATGTACATGCCGGCAAAAAAAGGATCGGATTGACCGCGTTCTGCCCAGCTCTCAAGTAGTGGCAGCAAAATGGTCTTATTGCCCATGGTGCTCGCAACCTCAAAAAGGTAGCTCTGAACGACCAGGTCTTGCGGGCGTTCCTGCAGGTATTCTGAATACAGGCGGGTGGCCTCCTGGTGGCGCATACCCAGCTCGGCCCGCGCCGCGCGGTAGCGCTTTTTGTCCAGTTCGTCACTGGCGTTGAAGATGGCCAGATCAATGCGCTCAGTTAATTCGCTCAAAATTTCTTTTGGACTCAGATCCGTCAACCCGGATTCGGCGCTGGATGGAGATAACTGGGATCTCCAGAATTCTGCCGCCATGAAGTGGGCAGCCGCAAACTCCGGATCGATCTGGCGGGCATCTTCATATGATTGGTAGGACCTGCGAACCTGTTCTAGATAATCGGGGTCGATGAAGGATTCATGTCTGTAATTATTGCCTTCCAGGTAAGCCTTGTAGGCCTGTGTCGAGTTGGTGCCCACCCGGCCCATGGCTGCCATTGCAGCCGGGTCCATACTGGTTTCCAGCGCCTCGGCAATGTGCCGGGCCAGATCTTCCTGGATGCTGATCATATCCGACTGATCACGGTCATAATTTTCCGACCACAGATGAAAACCATCACTCGCACGGATCAACTGGGCAGTGACCCGGATGCGATCGTCGCCACTACGCACCGAGCCTTCCAGCACGTGGTCAACGCCCAGGTCTTTGGCAATTTCCGTAATGTCCAGGTCTGTGCCGCGGTATTTGAAGGACGACGTGCGCGAAGACACCAGCAGGTCCGGGGTCTTGGCCAGTGCATTGAGTATTTCCTCGGCCAGTCCATCGGCAAACCAGACCTGGTCCTGAGCCTGGCTCAGATCGGCGAACGGCAGCACGGCGATGGACTTCGCAGTGGCTTCGACAGCAATTGTGTCAACGGGACCAGAAACATCGGAAAAGTAAATTCTCTCAACAGCCATGGAGACAATCACCACGACAAGTATTGCAATGATGGTTAAGTCGAGTTTGCGCCCAGTCCTGGGGGCAATGGATTGACTGCGATCAACATCGGCCTCGCGCTTGATGCCTTCCGGTGTCATCTCAAAAGCCCAGGCAAAGAACAGCGCAATCGGCAGGCCAATGACTACCACTACTGAAATTGACTGGATCACCCAGTTGGGCGCGCCGATCAGATCAAAAGCAAAATCTGCGGCTTGTAGTAACACCCAGCCCATCAGCACATAGGCAATGCCGACACGAAAGACATTCCGGCGCTTTAATTCATCGAAAAATGTCATGTCACCGATGCCCTAGTCATTTCTTATTGACATTATTATTGTTAATCCCTGCGACAATCATGCTACTCGTAGTGAGTGAGTATAGGTCATCCAAGCAAAATATTGCCTAAAACCCACGGAAACAAAATAACTCACCCCATCATTTCTTAGAATTTATAAGGGTAGATTTAGAAAGCAGTCAGGGAATAATAATAAACTCCAGTAAATAACAGTTGTTAGTACACAACGTTCACATAACGAGCTAAATGATTAGTTGTTTCCTGGAAATTTGCTTTCAAGCAGTAAGCGGAGATTCGAAATGTACTAAAACCTATGCTGCAAATAGTCGCCAACGGCCCAAAACGGTCATTTGCAGATCATGCCCCCTTTAGACATGTCGGCTCGGGTTACGCCAGAGCCTGGAGTGCTTTTCTTATGGTGGTTTGAGAATGAAGCGCACTGATGTCGCTATCAACAATCATCACCGGGTACGACCGAAAAAACTGCTCCTGTTGGCTTGAAAGAAAGGTCCTGAACTCCGACCAATTTCCAGGATTCATTTTCTTTTTTGTAGGTAACCAGCGTTTCTGCACGATATATATCTCGTGACGAGGACCCATTATCCATCAGGGTCAATATGAAATCGAATTCCATCGAATCGCCATTCAAGCGCCAGCCAGTAATGCTCCCATTTTGAATATCTGCCGGAGAAGAGAACTCCCAGATTCCCGGTAGGCCCTCGCTCACATACATTTGATGACCAATAAGATCGGCCATTATTTGCTTGTTGTCGGGGGTGCTGGTAAGCGCCTCAGGCTGTTGGATGCTGGCAACATTTTCGGTGTTTTCAATGGTTGAGCAGTCTGCTGTAACCGCGATCATCATCGTTGCTACAGCTATCAGGGTTTTACTTATCATTTTTTTCCTCCCGAGACTTATTGTTGACCAGGCATGTTGGCGCAAGTTGTTTCGTCAGACCGCTACAGCCTGCATTGGTTCCTGGAGGGCACTTGAAACCTGCTGGTAGTACGCTAAAGTCACAGTCAGTCGTAGAATAAATGTATCCGGCCCCAATTTGGACAATTAAGTGAACTGTCCCCTGATATGATTAGCGATTTTCCAGTCGACTATAATCAAGTAACGCATTATTCAACGGGTCTGTTTCATGGTGTGCCTGCATGACTTTATCACTGTATGGCCAGAAACCTTCAGCGGTTCTTCTTACGCCGTAGCGACTCATCAAACTACCGTAGCTGGCCTCATCGGATAACACACTGATTTGGCTGACCAGGTCTGGCAAGTCTTCGCTCCTGACCCGCCAAAATGCCGATGGGTAGGAGCCAATAAACCCCCTGGTAACCGTCAGGGTATCCTGCTCTGGTCTACGTGTTTTGGACTCCTGGAGTAAACTGGTTATGTTGCTGTGTGCATTATTGCGTAATAAAGAGTAATAGCGGTTATCGCCATTTTCGGATTGTATATTCAGATACACAATTTGCGGCATGGTTGACAAAGTCATACCTTGAATTTCCTGTAAAGCATTGAGCGCCTTTCGTTCGGAAACGGGTATTGAAGGATGACTCAAATCATAGGACCGGTTTAATACGGGTTCCATCCGATTCTTCAACATACTGAAAAGCTCCCGCTTGGGGTTATCTGTCTTGTAGGTAATTCCGGTAGGCTGATCGAAACTTGCCTTTGAACCCAGTACATAGGATTTCTGTTTTTCACTGGCCCCCTCGTACCACAATTCTCTCTCGGATTGACGGGTTTTGAGTGGTAACAGGGCCAGAAAATTTGATTCACCCTCCATACGCAAAAAATCCATATACAAACGGGTATTCAATTGATGTCCAACATTGCCGAATACATCAAATCCAGCCACTAATAAATAGTGAATACGTTCAAGAATGGGATAATCAACAACCCACGCAGTTTTGGGCTCCAAACCGACCAGACCCTTGACGACGGATGCACTGTCAAAGTGCCGGAATATGGTCAGCGCTGCATTTTGATTGTGCCCATCGCCATCCCAGATCACATCCATGGTCAAGTGCTCCCCTCCGGGGAAAAACTTGTTCATGGCCTCGGATTTTGCGCGCAAATATGCTTGCTGGGATTTCGAGTACTTGTGCCAGGTGGAGAAGGGTAGAGGGGTACTCCCAGCCTGGGTCGGTATACTCAAATTTACCTCCTGCTGGTTTATAAACGCACTGGATTCCTCGGGGTAATTGAACTCCGGCTGGATAAAAAACACCCAGAAATGATCCCTGATGACATTGAGTGCGACCTGACCTCGACAAACTGGCCCCTTGATAAAATTCATTACGGTAAATTGTGCTTCCTCGAGCAAAAACTGCCAACGGCTCTCAACAGGGAGGGCCTGAAATGCAATAAAAGGGTTGGCTGCCACGGCGGGTTCGTAAGAAGGTAATTTATCCAGGCTGAATTCCGCTTTCAGGAACAAGTCACTGAGCCAGGTCATACGCTTCTCATTGAGCGCATAAGGCATATGGGTCTTGTCAAGCGTGGTGGAGTGGTCCCGCCATAGTCGATAGTACACCCGGGTCACGCCCGGATCGTCATAAGGCCGCCTGCTGGCGATGGCTTGAATGGGCTCACCGGGCGGAGTAGAAGATCTGAGTATCCGGAAGTAAGGTTGGTGCCCCAGTTTGCTGAAATATAGATGTGCCAGAAACCAGTGTTCATATAGGTATCTGCTCATTAATTGTTGTTTTAGACTGTCTCCGTTTAAGAAGGTCTCCCAATGTTCAACCTCAGTCTGGATGGCTGGATTCAGTTTTGGTGGCAGTGCCATTTGAGATCCGTCTCGCAGCCATTGTTCCAACGTACCAAATTCGTCATCAGCAAGACCCGGTAGCGCATAGGGCATACCCCACAACGGTTTTTCTACACGAAATTTGTCGATTTCCATCGGCTTGGGGCATGACTGCTTACGGTTGAGTTCAAGTGTAAAGTCATCGGACAAAATGGGATCTGAAGGTAATGGATTGGCTTGCTTGAGTGCCAGTAAATGATGTACCAGGTTGGCATTCAGGTTGGCCTCAGGCGTTTGCTCATGTTCGTTCAAGACCGGAAAAAACCCCATCTCCCGCCATTGCTGAGTGGTTTGCGCATCTTCCAGCAATCGTGTCAGTGGCGCCGCTGTTAGACGGGAACTATTGTAAACTTTGACCTTACTGGCTCCTCGATCGATACCTTGTGGTGCACTGAGGTTCAATTGGCATGGTGAATCGTAGCAACCATGGCAGACGACACATCGATTCTCAATAATCGGCTGTACCTCTTTAAGGTAAAACGAACCGGCTTGAGTATCGGCCGCTACCATCCGGTCACGGGGTTCGGCAGGCCCATAAACCTCTTCCCATCGGTTGCCTGCATAGAGGGCGCAACCACCCATGAAAAGAATCAAGAGCAACAAGAAAAGTCTGTGCTTTGAAAACACCGGTGCATATGACCGGCTCACGGATACCTGCATAGTGTGTTCTCGCTGTTGAGTTTCGTGAGTCATCCGGGAACATTAAAGCACCGCCAGTTTAAGAAAAAAAGTGAAGACACTCATAACCCTGCATTTTGAGAAGTGATGGGTGTTCAAACTTTTCGTCATTGGAGATGGCGGCCAGAGGTGGAGTCGAACCACCGCCGCGCAGATTTTTAAAAGTAACGATCAGTTTATAATGATTTGTTAATCAGCTGCTTACGGTGTTCGCCTTTTTTGAGTGTACCAGTAAATGCTAGTAAACGCCGGTAAATGACAGCTGGTATTACGCGATTTTGTCACAGTCAATCGTAGATAAAATGTATCCAGCCCCATTTTGAGGGCTACCGACCCTGTTCACAGCACCGGGTGTGGCTGTTTTAGTGGTAATGTCCACCGGCTGAAAAGCAGGTAGACTGTGGCTTTGTTTCCAGGTTGTAATAATAATAATGAAATTCTATCCATGGATTTTAGCCGCGGTCTTTTCAGTCCTTTTGCCCGCCTGTGAAAAAAGTGCCGACACAACTTCTCTCGAACCAAAACCGGTCGTCGTGCCGTCAGACCTCGCCTCGCGTGCACCCAGAGGCAGGTTGCCCGAACTGGCCTTGCCCCTCGCCTATGACCTTGATCTCAGAATGGATCCACGGACCGAAGGATTCTCCGGTACCGCCAGAATTACTATCCAGTTGAAGCAGGGCAGCGATATCATCTGGCTGCACGGTAAGGATTTGCAGGTAGAGAAAGTGCAGGCCGTGCTCGCCGATGGTTCAAGGCTGACAGGCGATTATGAGCAGGTGCTGGACAGCGGGGTCTCTGCGGTAATATTTCCGCAGATCATTGCCGCCGGGGAGTTGTTGCTGGAACTGACTTACGGCGCCAGTTTTGATCGCAACCTCACGGGACTGTTTAAGGTAGAAGAACAGGGCGAGGTCTATGTACTGGCAAAGTCAGAGTCTATCCAGGCCCGCCGTTACCTGCCCGGGTTTGACGAGCCGGGATTGAAAGCCAGCTATCAATTCAAGCTCACCGTACCGGCTGGATACCAGGTGATTACCAACAGCCCCGAGCTGAGTCGAGTGGCTGCAGATGGGGGTATGGAAACCGTAACCTTTGCCCGGACCCGCCCGATGTCTACCTACTTGCTGTCGCTGGCAGTCGGGCCGTTTGATGTGGTGGAGCGCCCGCCGCTACCGGCCAACGAATTTCGGGATCAGCCGATCCCCCTGCGAGGCTTTTCGCGCAAGGGCCGGGGAGCGGACATGAGTTATATCCTCGATATCACACCGCGTATGATGGAAATTTTCGAGCAGGAACTGAAGCGGCCCTATCCTTTCGCGAAGCTGGATATTGTCGCAGCTCCGCAGTGGCCCAGTGGTGCGACAGAGCTCACTGCTGCCATTACCTATCGTGAGGAACGTATTCTGGTAGGAGATCAGCCGGCCCCTGGCGCGAGGCTGGCCCTCATCGATGTCCACGCCCACGAACTGGCCCACATGTGGTTTGGCAATCTGGTCACACCCCCCTGGTGGGATGACCTGTGGCTCAAAGAGGGCTTCGCAACCTGGGGCACACCGCTGGTGCTCACCATTATGGAGCCCGACGGAGGCCACGATGTTACCGCTGTGGCGCAGTCTATTAGGGCGATGCGGCTGGACTCCCTGGCCAGCACCCGTGCTATTCGCGAGCCCATTGCCGACAACAATAATATTCGCAATGCCTATGATGCGATCACCTATCTCAAGAGTCTGGGCGTGATCCATATGGTCGATCAGTATTTCGGGCCCGAAATCTTCCGCCCGGCATTGGGTCGTTACATTGAAAAATTTGCCGATGGTGAAGCCGATTCCCCGCAATTCTATGAAGTGATAGGCATGGAGACAAACACGCCCGCACTGACTGAAACCTTTCGCAGCTTTGTCGAACAGAAAGGTGTGCCGCTGGTGACCACAACGCTAAACTGCGATAAGGACAAACCCTTAGTCAGCTTGGAACAACAGCGATACAAGCCGCTGGGATCGGCGATAGATGCTCAGGCCTATCATTGGACCATACCATTGTGTATCCGCACCTCTGAAGGCGAGCGGCACTGTGCGCTTATAGACAAATTGGATCAGGACATTGAATTGACTGGTACAAGCTGTCCCCGCTGGGTGTTCCCCAATGCAGGTGGCAGTGGTTACTATCGTTGGAATATGCCCGAACAACAATGGCGGGCTCTCCTTACAGATTTCGATGATTTCGCCCCCACAGAAGCCCTGTCCATCGTTGATAGTGCCCTCGCCGCCTTCGAGGCGGGGAAGTTATCGGCAGAAATATTCTGGCAGTTGATCGAGGTGTCCTCTCGCTCTACACAACGTCAGGTGGTGACCGCTCCACTGGCTTATCTGACGCGTTATTTTGCACATTATTTTTCCAGTGATGAGCGCGCCATCCTGGCAGAAAAACTAAGTGGCTGGTACCAGCCGGTTCTGGCCAGGGCCCTGACCAGTGAGGATGCGGAGATGCAAATACTCTACGCCGAAATAATCACATTTTTGGCGGTGGTGATGGAGAATCCGGAGGCACGGCAGACGCTGCATGACAAGGCTGTGGCATTTACCGGATTTCAGGGGCCACGAGAGGTCGAGGCATTGAGTTCAGACCTGTACGAGAGTGCTCTGACAGTCGCAGTCCAGGACCTGGGGGGTGACTTTGTTGAACATTTGATTGTCATGCGCGAACAATTGGATGACCCAAAATTTGCCAGCGCCTCCGCCAGTGCGCTGGGGCGGGTGACAGACCCATCGTTGTTACCACGCGTACGCGAGTTGGCCCTGAGCGATACATTCGGGCCGAGAGAAACACTTTCCCTGCTGATGAGCGCAACCTCCACCCGACAGACGGGCCTGGACAACTGGCAGTGGGTCAGTAACAACTTCGAACAGATTATCGGGCTGATCCCCGGGCAACGGCGCCGGCAAACTCCAATGTTCGCCCTGGCGTTGTGCTCGCAGGAGGGGATGGATCAATTGCGTAAACTGTTTGCCCGGCACGGCGATCTCGCACCGGGGCACCAGCGCAGCCTGGCCCAGACCGAGGAGGGTTTGCAACTGTGTATGGCGATGACGGGACAGGCTGAAAAACTGGCCCTGCCCCAGTAGAACTTGCAGTCAGCTGGTGTTACGCACAATGTCACAGTCAATCGTAGAATAAATGTATCCGGCCCCAATTCGGATGTGAGTTCCCTGATATCAATCTATGGCCGTGATCCGAAGTTTTTTCGCACGGCGCGTGCGTACCAAACCACAGGAGCGATCACCAGCAGAGCCATAACGCCCAGGATCACAGCAAACGTCTGGTTCACAGTAGAAAGGTTCGAGATTGATGCTGCCATTTCGTTGTTGACCTGTTCCGCATAAGCAATGGGTCCTATTGCTGCCTGTTTTGCAATTGAAAAACCCTGGCTAAAAGCGCTCTCCCATCCCATGGCGGACAAAGATGCATAGGCTTTGTAACCAATTGCTGTAGCACCCATGGCCAGCAGTCCAATTCCAACGGTCCCCATTCCCACAAGACCAAATCCAACCGCACCCACGGTGACCACGCCGAAGGAAACGATACCTACGCTGATCGGTGCTACTGCAATGCCACCCCAGGCAAACAGGAGGCCATAAGCCTTGTGACCTGCTGCAATCCAACCGATCGCGGGCGGCTCTCCCTCTTCCGCCATTGCGAACCTGGCGTGAATCAACGGCACGCCCAGGAGTGTAATACGGCTTCTGTATTCGCCTTTTCTGGAACCGGGTTGATCGTCAGGCGATTTGAACAGGTCAGGTCTGCGGAGTCTTTCAGCTGTTCTCAAAGCCCGCGCACGCTTTAACAATCGCGTGGTAAGAACGACATAGCTAATTACAAAAGTGATAACCAGTACTTGCGCGAGAATAGCTATGTAGCCAACATTCCCATAAGGGGCTAAAGCCAGATAACGCAGCACAAACAATCCTGCTACGAACACAACTGCAACCGCGATAAAGGCCACCGTGGTCTTAATCACAGCCCTTCGCTCACGATTGGTCCGCGATTGATCCAGGTTAGCGCGCAGTGCTAAAAAGGAACTGATAAAACCTGATGCCGTTGCAAGAAATGTGGCGATGCTCGCCCACTTGAATGCCGTACCAAGCTTAGCCGCAGCCAGCCCGGCTCCGGCCGCTTTCGCAGGCGGAGCAACCGTTCCCAGTGCCGCCAGTACGCCTGCTGTAAATACGTGTCCTGGAGTGCTTCGTGACAGGGCTCCTTCCACAAAACGCATCATCTTTTCCTGAAGCAGTTTTCGACCACGGGAAAGACGTTGCTTTACAGCATCTTCACTCAGATCTAACTCGCTGGCGACGAGTTCTACCGAGCGGTGCTCGCGATAGTACAAAATAAGGGTTTCGCGGTAAGTTTCCGGTACGGTTTCCAGGGCCTGCCACAGTAAGGCCTGCTCTTCTTCTTTCATTGCAATATCTTCGATAGGTTCGTCGTTTGATTCCAAAATGCCATCTTCATGAAGTTCACCCGCATGGCGTATCGGCTGTCGTGCCTCCTTTCTTCGGTGATGGCTGACCTTGAACCGGAGAATGCCGCAAAGCCACGACTTGAGCTTTTCCGGCTCTCGCAAGTTTCCCAGTTTCTTCCAGGCTTCAACGAAGGCCTCTTGAGCAACATCTTCGCTTTCGCCCAAATTGCCGAGGGAAGAATACGCCAGTGAGCAAAGAAGACGCTGGTAGCGTGTGACAATTTTTCCGAAGGCCTGATGGTCACCCTCAAGGCACGCTGTCACGAGGAAAGCGTCGTCGAGGTCTTCCAGGGCTGCACTGTTTTTATCAATTTTCATAAGCATCAACTAAGTAGTGCCCAACTGGAAACGAAAGGTGACAAAGTTTT
>Ga0316197_10003761_pt1 | contig 10818 bp, 6 predicted proteins | sample OudBiesiAoxic_MG_FD_204939 | JGI IMG/M metagenome (GOLD analysis project Ga0316197, IMG submission 204939) | Coastal sediment microbial communities from Oude Bieten Haven, Netherlands - site A oxic | ecosystem: Environmental > Aquatic > Marine > Coastal > Sediment | place: Netherlands... | reverse complement strand
GAGGGTCTATAGTTAAGCCATCAGGTCCACTTCCTTTTGGAAGTGTTGCATAGGTACTTTGGCTAAGCAGGTTGTTGTTTGTATCAAACGTTAATTTATAAATTAAGTCGTCACCTAGGTTGGTTACAAACAAGTTGCCCTGTGAGTCAAAAACTAAGCCATCAAGTCCAAATTTACGTTGCTTATTAATTGTTTTAGCCAAAAACAATAAATGCGGATCATCTGTACTGCTAGTCACTAATATATTGGTATCTGTGGCCTTAAAACGATATATCCCGCTGAGAGTCTCGGTCTTATTTTTACTTGGCACACGCAGTTGAGTTACATAAATATAGCCATTTTGATAGCGCACACCATTTGGCGAACTCATGCCTTTTGCTACTATTTGAGTATTGATGACTTTATTATTTTTTAAGGTGAGTTTAAGTAATCGAGCTTTGCCAGCACCTTGGTTATCGGCTACAAATAACGCACCATCGGGGGCATAGGCAAGGCCCATAGGACGACCTTTCCCTTTATTATTTGGCCCCGACAACTGGGCTATTTTAGTAAACGTTTTGTCATTATTAATATTAACCAGCACACCCGCTTGTAGCCCTTTATTGGCATAGTTAACACACGATAAAGTAAGATCTCCTGTAGGAGAGGCAGCAAAAGCGTCTGGGGTTGGGCAATAGTCAGGGAGTGATGCAAATAAACTCGCACTCTCAAGCAGTGTATTAGACGTTTTAACAGGCGCTAAAGATGCACTTACTCCCCCTTTATTTATGCTTTTATTATTGCTTTGAGCCGTGTGGGTACTGCAACCAAACACAGTAAATAAGCACACCAAACCCGCTAATTTATTTTTAAGATGAGTGATGTTATTTTAATTCATTATTGCTCTCTTTTACTCTTAATTTTTTGCGAAAAAAAAGCAAGGCTTGTTACCAAACCTTGCTTTTTACCTCTCATAGTTAACTTTGTCGTAATCAAACGTTGTAATTAAAAATTGATTACTTGATCTGTCCCAACCTTAGATTTACTGATTACTTCACCATTGCTGTAACGCACACTTACGTTATCTATTTCGTTGCACTGGCCTAAACCAAAATGAACCACATTATCAAATGATTGTGTATAAGGTGCTGCATCAGGCGACACGCGCCTTGTAATGGTTTTACCACAGCCTTTAAGTGTCGCTATAGCGCCAATGGGGCTTGCATTATGCTTAAGTGAATTACTTATACGCAGTAATGCATAGTGATTACTGTTATTGGCTTGATTACTAAATAAGTGCCACTGACCTCTGTCGTTATTCATAATAATATCGACCTGGCCGTCTAAGTTGTAATCAAATACATTTGCGCCTGAGCCAATGGTACCTAAGGTGTTTGTTATTAACCCCGAATGAGTCGCTTGGCTAAATGTGTTATCGCCATTATTTAAATACAGTATTTGCGATGTAGGCGTTACCAAGCTGCCTTGTTTAACAATAAACAAATCTTGGTAGCCGTTGTTGTTAAAATCTCCCACACTTATGCCGGTCGTATTTAAATTTGTTTTAATGCCAGCTTTAGCACTCACATCTACAAATTTTCCACTTTCATTTTTAAGTAGTAAATCCGATGGTGCCACTGGTTTTTTATTTACCGTATAATGTTTAACACCGGTTACAACACCCGTTGTAGGTGAAAAAGTATTACCCGCCATACGCCATTTATCATTGCCTATATAACCAACATACAAACCTTTATTAGGTTGGGTATCGGCCCAGCCTAGGCCATTACTGCTAACAATATTGACGTTTTGACCACTGTGCCTTTCACCTTCAAATTTATATTTATAAGTGCCTTCGCCTACAAATACATCTTGGTTTGGATAAGGTGACTGGTAGTTAACTAAATTAAGCGTATCGCCAATAAGTAAGTCATCATATTTAAATGGTCCACGCTTGGTGTAAAAACCAAATGTGTGGCTTTTAGCATCAAAAAACGTATCGCCTGCTTGTAATGGGTTAGCACGACTTATATATAAATCAAAGTCACCATCATTATCAAAATCGATTTCGCTAACACCCGTCGCATCCATTATTTTATTAGGTAAAACATTGACGGTTACGTCACTAAAGGTAAAGTCGCCATTGCCTTTTAAAACACGTAAAGCACCGTCGCCGTAAATCACTAAATCGTCAATTTTATCGTTATTAAAGTCGGTAATAAGGACTTTTTGACCGTCTCGATTAGTTTTTGGTAAATCACTTGCGTGGGTTATATTGCCGCTACCATCGTTTTTATAAATAAAATTACTGGTTTGTTTACCGCTATTAGCCTGCGGGAATCCCATTAGTAATAAATCTAAATGACCGTTGTTATTGGCATCAAAAAACTTACTAGTGCGCCCACGCAACGTTGGCAGTTTGGGTGAAAACTCACCGCCTTTAACAATTTCTCTTTTGTTAAAGTGAAATAACTTAGCATTACGCGCGTTATCGCCAGAGCCACCACCACGTGAAAGCAAAATATCCATTTTGCCATCTTTGTCGTAATCGCCCACGCCAATACCGTGCATATCACCTACAATCAGGTCGCGCCCTTTGTCGTAAACGCCTTTATTGTTCCAATACAAACGAATGGTATAACCATGATCGGTAAGTAATAAATCTGGGTAACCGTCGTGATCTAAATCGCTTATTAATGCGTTATCCCATTTACGGCGATTTTTGTTTTCTAATTTAATTGCTTGGTGCTGCTCAGTAAATAATGTTTTACCCGGTGTTAGCTGAGCACCCGCTAGGGCACTCGCTTGTTGACAACCTAGTAAGCTTGAGCCTATGCATAACAAAGAAACATGCCATACAATTGTTTTTACTTTCATAAAGCCTCCATGAATTTGATAAAACTTACTTAGTTGTTTTAAACGTTTTATCGAATCGTGGCATGGCATCTAATCGCCAGTTCGCACCTTCAGCCGTTTCGTGAAACCATTTTGGCTGTTGATTATCCCAACTCCATTTTTCCATTTCGCGAACCATGTCGGTTAACAGTGCTTTGTTAGATTTACTTACATCATGTTTTTCAGAAATATCGTTTTCGATATTAAATAACTGCCATGGTTGCTGGTTAACTTTTAATGCTTTCCATTGGTTCATACGAATTGCAGCATCGCTGTAACCCTTACGATGGCGAAGTGCATAAATAGGCTCATCTTTATGGGGGTTTTCATTTTTAATAAATGCAGGCCACATATTTGTACCATCTAAATGTTGGTTTTTTTCAACTTTAGCGCCCGCTAAAGCTGCAAATGTTGGGTATAAGTCTAGTGCCGATACAGGATGTGAAAAACGCTTGCCCGCAGGTACATGTTTAGGCCAATGAAACAACATAGGAACTCTAAAACCGCCTTCTTGTGTACTGCCCTTACCTGCTTTAAGTGGGAAGTTATTAGCGCCTTTACTTAATTTGCCACCGTTATCGCTCATAAATACGATAAGCGTATTATCATACTGATTATTTTTTTTCAGGGTTTCTACTAGTTTACCCACGCCGCGGTCAACTGCGTAAACCATACCTGCGTATGTTTTACGGTCTTTATTTTTTATATCAGGAAACATCGCCATATCTTCGTTTTTAGCTTGCAATGGCACATGCGGTGCGTTGTAAGCTAAATATAAAAAGAATGGATTTTTTTTGTCTGCTGCTTTGTCTACAAAATTAACGGCTTCGCGCGAAAGTGCATCAGTAATGTACTGCGTTTCTTTTACTTCTTTGCCGTTGTGCTCTAGCGGAGTAATGTACTCAAAAATATTTTTTAAGCCTTGTGCATTTTGCTTTTTATACTGAAGTTGATATTGGTCAGGAAAATAATTATGCCCACCGCCTAAAAATCCATAGTATTCATCAAAACCACGTTTATTTGGATGATACTGAGGCGCATCGCCCATATGCCATTTACCTAATGCACCGGTAAAATAGTTATTTTCGTTTAGTAATTTACTAATAAACTTAGCGTCAGTAGGCACGCCTACGTTTGAGCCGCGTGTCGGTAAATTAAATTGTGAGCCAATCTTATGAGGATAACGACCTGTCATTAATGCCGCTCGGCTTGGGCCACAAAACGGGTGCGCTACGTAAGCGTCTGAAAAGGAAGTACCCGATTTAGCAAGATCATCAATATTTGGGGTAATAATATCCTTAGAGCCATTAAAACCAACATCTGCATAACCTAGGTCATCTGCAACAATAAGAATAATATTGGGTTTTTGTTCACTTGCGTGTATGCCCGCAGAGCCAATTAATAAGGCAAGCGATGATAAAGCGCTCAATAATTTTGTGTGTGTTTTCATAGTGCCAATCTCAATTTTGATAATAAAAAATAGCAGGCCAATTAAGGCCCACCAAAGGGCATTACTCGGCTATAAAAAAGCTTTCATGTGGTGATTAAATTTAGTTAATGATGGGTCTTCAATACGCTTAAGCTCTCCCGCCATTTTATGCACTAAATCAGTAAGCTGTTTTTTGTATTTAGGATTATCTATTTGGTTTGTGATTTCGTACGGATCATTTTTTAAGTCGTATAATTCATCGCGGCTGTCGCCTGGATTCCATACAAATTTCATTTCAGGGGTACGTATAGCTCTAATACCAAACCATCCGCCGTTGTACCATTCGTAGGCATATAACGAAATATCATCTTTACCAGCATCGGCACTATCGCCTTGTTTCATCAATGGTAAAAGTGAACGTCCATCTTCGTCGCCATCAAGGGGTAGTGTCATCCACTGGCGAAGTGTTGGTGCTATGTCTAGCATAGACACTTGGCGGTTAATTATTTTAGGCTCAAGGCTAGGGTCACGAATAATAAGTGGCATACGCATTAATTCGTCATACGCATATGGGCCTTTGTCATACAGGTTATGCTCGCCTAGCATACTACCTTGGTCGCCTACTAAAATAATGTGTAGGTCGTCGTATAAACCTTCTTCTTTGGCGGTGTTAATAAGCTCGCCAACTGCGTGATCAATCATGGCAATGGCACCATAGTAAAAACTATGCGCTTTGCGCCAATCGGTTTCAGTCATGTGGCTTACATCGTGCCAAGGCCACCAAATATCATCTTGTGCCATTGGTTTATGTTTACGTTCTATACCAAAGTTTTTAGGAAGTTTTATGTCTTTGTAGTCGTACATGCTGGCGTAAGGTTCTGGTACGCGGTACGGCGGATGAGGTTGCTCAAAACTAACAATACCAAAAAATGGTTTGTCTGATTTGGCGGCATTTTGCAGCATTAATTTGCCTTCGTTTACTTCTTTAGCTGTTACTGTATCTGCGTATGTACCCGGAAGTGTTTTGTAGTAATCGTGCTTTTCGCCGTTTTTATCGCGCTCACCTGCATTCATACGGGCAACATTTTTTTGTGTACCATAAGGCGTAAAAGGACGGCCATTACGCTCTTCATCTTTATCGTGCCCCCACATAAAGTTTGCACCGCGCAGTGCTGGGCCTTGTGCACCTAAGTGCCATTTACCTACATAACTTACGTCGTAACCTACGCTTGTTGCACGTTTAATTACGCTGCCTTCACTAAGTGATAACTCCGAAAGGCGAGAATGATAAAGCCCCACGTTATCGTCAAGCCCCGTTTTATGTCCCCAGCGTCCAGTAAACATAGCCGCGCGCGAAGGAGAGCATAAGCCAGTAGATGTCATCGCTTGATCAAAACGTGTACCTTCGTTTGCTAATGCGTCAATATTTGGCGTTGAAACTGGGCCATTACGATAAGAAAACGTATCAAAGCGCATATCATCAAACAGTAAAATCAGCACATTTGGCTTTTTGGCTTCAGAGTTTTTCAGCTCTGCATCTTTTGCATATAAATTGGGAGCAAATAATGTGCAGCACCCTAACAGCATCACCATTTTTATTTTAAATAAGTTCATGTGTGTGTCCTTTTAAACAACTAAAAATTGCTACGTCAGTGTTTTAGCAATCTGCCTGTACTTTATTATAAAAGCATAAAATTGATTTCAATAATATAAACATATGATGTTTATATTGGCAACAAGTAAATTTTAATTTGGCTAATATTTACACTTTATTAGAATGGGCTTTAGGGTTTTTATTGCTTTAACCACGTTCTCACGTAATCAATTTCCATTGATGTTGGAAAACCTTGTGCAGACTGATTATCTGAAGGATAAAATTGATTACATTTCCATTGTGTATGCGGTGCGCGTAAGCCCTGCGATAATGTTAAGTTCATATCGCGGTGCCAGTACAAATTCTTTTTATAGCCAACCTGAACGTTATCTACATACCATGTAATGTCGTCTTTGGTTATATTAACCCCATAAGTATGAAAGTCTTCACTGGGATCAAATGGTAAGTGATAGCCATTATGGTTTGTTTTTGGCGAGCTACCAGGTCGCATCCACTTGGGTGCGCCATCTTTTATAACAATATTATGTAGGTCGTGGTCCGACTCCTGAAGCGTCTGTTTTTGAGTTAACTCAACTACATCTATTTCACTATATTGCACATCGCCTTCATTCGTTAAAGTACGATCTATTTTGCTGTACATCCAAAATGCAGGTGATACTCCCGGAAATTTATCCGCACCCTTTATACGTGCCTCATAATATCCGTAACTCCCTGTTGCCCTAGACTTAGCAACTCCCGAAGTGTAAAACAATCTATAATTAGGCACTTTTGTTTTATTACAGCCATCCCAAAACGTTCTTAAATGCGTTTCTCGTTTAGTGGTTAGTTTTAATATGCCTTCAGAAACACTGGCATTTTCATCTTTCCAAGACCAAACACCGTAGTTTTCTGTTTGAAAATTCCATTTTTCAGCATCTTTAATATCAAACTCATCTGAGCGTTCAGTTTGTAAAACCCAATTTTCGCCTGGTTGCGCAATATGAGGCATCGGCTGAGCATTAACCCCTGCACTACCAAGGATTAAGCTCAACGATATTGCTATTAGTTTAACCTTATTATTTGTTTTCATTTACTATCCACAACTTAATGTATCGTGTTAATTGAAAAGCGAGCACATAGGTATGTACTCGCTAAAAAACTATTTATTGAGCTGTAACTTCAACAAGCAAGACACCCTCAGAAGGAATATCAAAGCTGGTGTTCATTTTATTGCTCGTCATTAAGTTTTTAACATGAATAGATTTACCATTTTTAAGCGACAGATCAACTGCTGCTGTTGTGTGGCCTAAATTTAAAATATTAACCAGGTAACTACCATTGTCTTGCTTAACAGTGCGCCATGTTGTGGTTTTAAATGACTCACCATTATCTACTTTTACAACAATATCAGGCGTACTACCCGAAACCTCTGCAAGTGCAGTTTGTTTAATAGCTTCAACGTCGGCGCCTTTTGGCATAATAATAAGCTTACCTTTACTGGCAACTAACTTAGCCTTACGCGGATGCCCATACTCGTCTAAAGACAAGCTTTGCGCTGAGTCTAAAATAACGGTACCGCCTTTGTTTAAATACCCTTGAAGCGCTTTAAACTCTTCATCTGTAACAAAATTATTGCGATAAACCAGTATTGCATCCCAGTTGTTATTGTCTTGCTTTACGATTACATCTTTAGTTGCAAAACCAAGCGGGAAACCTTCAAAAAATAAATTTTCGTAAAGTGTGTAGCCCTTTGTCATATAGTCGTTTGTATTAATTGCTGTTGTTTCAGATTAAAAAAAACGAAGTGGACGACGCTGCTCTCTAAGCTCAACAATTTCCTCAGAAAAACTATTAAGATCAAACATTACTTGGGTAACTTCGTTAGTTACATGTGGCTGCATATTGTTAGAACCCGCAAATGCACCGCCAAGACCTGGGTCAAAAAAGTCCAGATCGCCTTCTAAACGATCCTCTGGTGAGCCATCTGGATCACGCGCCCAAAACCAGCCCATATTGGCATCCATACCAAGTAAAGTTGCAAGCCAATAAACACTACGTACATAGCTTGTACGTGTGTCTAAATCTCGCCACTGACCCGATGATAAAAAATGAGACTCAGAATTTACATTAATTTTATTAGGCGCAACTGATTCCATAAAGTCATGAAACATAGTAACTATGCCCCAGTTATACGCGTATTTTTCAATCCACTTAGATGACTTACCAGGGCGAATATTTTCGCTACCAAACGACTTAGCATCGTGCCCTACCATGGTTGTTAACTCAGCTAATGCTTCGGTATCAATACCGCCAGAGCGTGAATCGTCCATAAACATGCGTGGCATAATTTTTATATGGGTATCGGCGTCTTCATTTACAGAATGCAGTTCGTTTTGAACGTAAGTAAACCAGTCGGTGCTTCTGTCCATATTGTAACGCGTCCAGTCGTACCACTTAGGCTCGCCTTTAATCGCAGGATCAATCGGTATCTCAATAGCTACATCTGTAAACTGGCTAAAATGCGTTCCCCAGTTTTCATTTAGCTCGTTAATATCACCTTGGTATTTTTTATCTAACCAACTTCTAAACTTATTTAGTGTGTATGAAGAGATGCTGGTCATTTCTTCATATTTTTGTGTCCAGTGGCCTTTTTCGGCGTACCAATGCGGCTCGTTAGCTAATACAAACCCAACTTCAGTAACTTTTTTGCCTTTAGTAAGCTCACCCGTTTTACGAATTATTTTACCCCAAAGATCTCGCGCTAATGGGTTATCAATATCGAATCCTGTAAATAACGAACGGCCTTTTCTAACTTCTGGCTCTTGCTCTTCAACCCACTTTGGAATACCCATTAACCAGTAAACTAAAAAACCAATGTTGGTATCAGGGATACGCGTCAGCTCTTTCATTAACTCTTCGTCAAAAGTGCCATCTTCACGCACTAAAAATGAATTAATGGCACGGTCGTGATCTACCGGGTATAAATCTTCACCGCCATGATAGAGCGCGCCTAAATGATCGTTATAAATATCTTTATTTGTAAGTGGCTGACCAACACTCTTTGAAAAATAGTCATATAAAAAAATAGGCTTGCCATTACTAACAAACATATTGTCTTGTGCTTTAGTATTTTGCCAATCAACCTTATTTACAGGGCGGCGTTTAATTTCGCCTGCAAGCTCTTTAGACAAGTCATCAATACCTTTATCTAAAATTTGAATTACTTTTTCGCGTTCAAAATTTGGTAACTCTTTTGCTAACCTTTCCTTGTCCGCAGCATAGTGGCGCTCATAACCAAAAAGTTTTACAACAGCGTCGTAATTATTTTCATCCCAGTTAGCAAATTTTAAAAACTGCTCTGCAAACCAAACTACGCTTTCCTCACGAGTCACATCAATCTGTTTTGTTTGAGCTTGTTCCATCAGCTTTTTAAGCTTACTGATTTTTAAAAGAGCAGATTGCTCGTAACTATTTTGAGAAGCGCTTAGTGTTTCTGTGCTATCAACTTTAGCTACGCTTTCTTGCTGCGAGCATGCTGTTGTAAGTAGAAATAAGGGGGCTAGTGTGAAGCCTAATAGATGTTGTCTCATATTTTCTCCCGTTGAGGTCGTTATGTGTTAACAGGTTTTTGCACTGCTGTTATTATTTAATATCGACAACATACATCATATGTTTGCATTTGTAAGCTGTTTTATTTTCAAAATGAAATAGTAAGATACTGAAACACTCTTATTAACCAAAATATTCATTTCAGCCGTGGTTATATTCAAGATTACTTTTACAGTTGTGTATTTTACCCTGTTCAGGCTGGTTGTTTTCATAGAAAAGTAGCACTCGCTTACATCCATTTAAAAATAAGTGAAAACCAAATATATCTGTAAAGTAATCCGGTTAAATGCGACTCGTTAATTTAGTAACGACACCGCTATCGCTGTATGATTTTGCAGGTTCGTTGTAATCAACTAGCTGCTCGGCTTATGTATAGCCCGCCAACTAACCTGCCGAATACTGAAACTGAAATGCCATCCTTTATGAAATTCGAAGATGCGAGTGTTATAGCTATTTCATCAAAGGTATAGTCTTTAATTTGATAAAAACAGAATACGTTATACGTATTAATTTTTTCATTTTATTGAGCAAATTTATATGCAAATAGCATAGAAATTATTTCTTATTGGGTCGGTATAATCATTGACACATTAAAGTTATGTGATGGAATTGACGAAATTTTTTATTAAAAAGCGACCCTAGCTTATAAATTACTACAGCACAATACTGAGAAATACCGACAAGTAAATTATTCATCCTTACGATAAAAATATTTCGTTATCTTTTATTTCGTTTTCGTTTAAAAATCAGTATACCAACAGAGTTGTTCTGGATTGGGCACTACTGGTTTAAACCTGACCTTAAACTGGGTAAATCAGTCATCACACCATTTTTTTAGGAATAAACGAATGAAAAAAGCATTGCTAGCATTAATCGTAGCTCCACTATTTGCAGTATCTGCGACTTACGCGGTAGCAGACGATGCGCCAACAGCTTCAGCCGAAATGGTAAAAGAATACACAGAAATGTGTGTTAACTGGGCTAAAGATGATGACGTAAGCAATGAAGAGCTAAATGCCTACGTATTAAAATGCGTAAATGATGAGCTTGAATCTGAAGGCTATAAAAAAGTATCTTCTGTTAAGATTTAATAATACCAATTGCATTAAATTAGTGATCTATTTTAGCGCTAAGAAAATAGCTCAATAGCAAGTGAAATAGCATGACATATAGTTGTTTTATATGAATGTTTTTTAATGCAGTGAGTGGGTTATTTAGTGCAATATAATGACCATTTTTTTAATAAAACTGGTATCTCCAATACGCTTAGTTGAATGTACTGCTAATAAAGCCGTTGCGAAAACATTTAACT
>Ga0316197_10003760_pt1 | contig 10819 bp, 10 predicted proteins | sample OudBiesiAoxic_MG_FD_204939 | JGI IMG/M metagenome (GOLD analysis project Ga0316197, IMG submission 204939) | Coastal sediment microbial communities from Oude Bieten Haven, Netherlands - site A oxic | ecosystem: Environmental > Aquatic > Marine > Coastal > Sediment | place: Netherlands... | reverse complement strand
CCGCGGCACCCCGATCACCGCCTTCTGCGACCGCGAAAAGCTCGACACCCGCGCCCGCCTCCACCTCTTCCTCCAGGTCTGCCGCGCCGTCCAGCACGCCCACCAGAAGGGCATCATCCACCGCGACCTCAAACCCGGCAACATCCTCGTCACCGTCCAGGAAGGCACCGAGCCTGTCCCCAAAGTCATCGACTTCGGCGTGGCCAAAGCCATGGAGGCCAACCTCACCGACAAGACGCTGTTCACCCGCTTCGAACAGATGATCGGCACCCCGGCCTACATGTCGCCGGAGCAGGCCGGCACCGACGCCGACGCCACCGACATCGACACCCGCGCCGATATCTACGCCCTCGGCGTCCTCCTCTACGAACTCCTCACCGGCTCCACCCCGTTCGAGGCCGAGACCCTGCAGCACGCCGCCTTCGACGAGATCCGCCGCATCCTCCGCGAAGAAGACGCCCCACGCCCCAGCGTCCGCCTGTCCTCGCTCGAAGCCTCACGCCGCCAAACCCTCGCGGACTCGCGCAACGACGTCTCCCCACACTCCCTCGATAAACAACTCCGCGGCGATCTCGACTGGATCGTCATGAAGGCAATCGAAAAAGATCGCCGGCGCAGATACGAAACCGCCAACGCCCTAGCCCTCGATCTCGGCCGCTACCTCAAAGACGACCCGGTCGAAGCCCGACCGCCATCCACGGGCTACCGCCTCAGGAAATTTGCCCGCCGCCACAAACCGGCCCTCGCCACCGCCGCTACGATCCTGATCATTCTCGTTGCCGCCAGCATCATCAGCACCCTGTCCGCGATCCGGGCCAGCAAGGCCAACCAACGTTCCACTGAAAACCTCGCCGACTTGCAGACGGCCTACACCGACCTCGACTTGGCGCGCGGGGAGGCCGAGAGCCAGCGCAATGAGGCCATCTGGAATGAATACGTCGCGCGGCAGTTCCCCCTCCGCGAAGCGTGGAAGGAGCGGAACTTCGGCCACCTCGAACGCCTTCTTGAGGAACTGGTGCCCGCTCCCGGACAGCCCGACTTCAGGGGGTGGGAATGGGCCTACTACAAGGATCAGTGCGAGCAGGCCTTCACCACCACCCAAGGCCGTCTCCCCGTCTGGAATCCTGCCGATGAAAATCTCGCCGTCGTTCGAGATTTCGAGGGGGGCGGCTCCGCGATCGTGTTGATCTCCCCGCACGACGGGTCTCTGGTCCGCACCCTGATTAAAACCCCATCGGGAAAAGAACACCGGATCTACAATTTTCGCTGGTCGGGTGACGGCTCACGTTTCGCCTACCTGACAACCGGAGGCCTTGCCGTAGTGGTCGATGCTAGGACTGTGAGGTCTGTTTTTGAACGTCAGATTCCCACGCCCCAGAGAGTGCTTGTTGATGAGCCTGAAGTTCGCGGGCTAGATCTGAACCACGACGGCAGCCTGCTTGTCACCGGAACTTGGGCTGGCAATATTCAATTGTGGAACCTTGATGCGTCCGGAAAAGGAAAGCTCATCCAAGAGGCTGATCGCAATTCACACATTGGTGCACACGCTCTTCGTTTTGATCCTGAGGGCAAAACTCTCGCAGGAGCCTTGAGGTCCGGACGCCGGACGACGTGGAATCTGGAAACTGGCGAAGCCTTCGAATACACGCCCCGGTCGGTGACATCGAGCGGCACGGTCGCATGGGATCGCTGCGGGAAGCGCTTTGCCGTGACTGATCAGGACATCGACTCGGTGGGCATCTTCCAGCCAGGGCGTCCCAAACCTCTGGCCACCCTTTCCCATGATGGCGTCTTCGGAGTCTCATGGATCGGCGACGGGCTACTCGCCACCATCGGGAGCGACCAAATTGTGCGAATTTGGGATGCCAAAAATTTTGCGCAAACCACCACTTTTCACTTTGTCTCCGAAACTGATGTTTATCGTTGTTCTCCCGTTCCCAGCCCAACCGGAAAGCTGCTCGCGGTCCCGGGAAAGGGCGTCGTAAAGATCACCCACCTGCGGAAACCAATCGCCCGGTCCAGTGCCCTGGCATCTTCTGGCCCCTTCCGTAAAGGAAAGCGGCACAAGATCGAATGGGATCCAAAGGATCAGCACTTGGCTTCTTGGCACGAAGTGATGATCACCCCTGAAAGCTGGGAATCGAAGATCCGTGTATGGGACAGCCGCAACCAATCGCTGATTTGCGACCACAATACGCTCATTCTCTCCGGCATGGCATGGGATCCGGACGATCCCAAGGTCCGCCTGGTCGTGAGGCGCGGCAATCGCCTGTTGGAGCTTGCGACCCAGTCGGGCAAGGTCTTCGATACCGGTCCATTTCCCCCGCATGAATTTTCAAGAATGGGTTTTCCGAGCTTCAGCCCGAATGGCCGATGGCTCGTCCTTCCTTTCGATCGGAGCGCGGTTTGCCTCGACGCGAAGCCCCTCCAGAAGGTCGCCTCGTGGACGACCTCCGCCCATATGACATCCTCGCGGAGTTCCCGCTGGCACCCCAACGGCCGCTCGGTGGCCCTCGTTTATTGGCACGCGATTGCTGTCTGGTCGCCCTTTGGGGACTATGCCCCGGTCGAAAAGGGGTTTCCCTCAAGAGTATTCGCCGGCAACGCCTGGTCACCAGACGGAAAGTTGATCGCAGTCGGGCAGCAAGACGGGAGTTGCGCCATTTTTGAGGCAAGCTCTTTGCAGGAGGTGGCCACTCTCAAAGGTCATCGCGGCCCTGTGGTTGACCTCGACTGGTCCGCCAATGGCCGCCTCGCTTCCGCCTCTGAAGATGGTACGGTTCGCATCTGGGACGATGCCACCGGAGACGAGTTGTTGGTCTTCGATCAGCCGGACGGGCGCAAGTTTCTCTCCGTTCGCTGGACTCACGACGGTCGTCGTCTCGCCGCTGGTGATGAAGAAGGGCGGATTTTCATCTGGGAATCCGGGTCCACTGAAGACTCCCTGCCGGCTCACGGCCTGGAAAGCGGCATCCTCGCCCGTCCACGCTGAGGCAGGGGACTGCCCGGTCTGCGGGCTTGAAAAAAATTGCATCAGGACGGTAACCATTCCCGGCATTCGTTGTTCGCTAGAGGACAGGGAATGCCGTCGGCCTCTCCGACAAAGGATTTCCAATTTCCAAATTCCCAACCTTCCAAACAAATGAAGATAACCAAGCGAACGATCCCGACAACCCACCACCGCCGATTCCGGACGGCAACCACCCTTGGCGCGACCATTCTCGCCCTCGCGACCACCGCAGCTCTTGCGGATCCGCCCGAAGGAAAAGGCGGTGGAAAAGGAGACAATGAGGATAACGGGGGCAGTTACGATGAGAGCCTTGACGAGGCTCCTGTAAGAGAAGTCGACGCGCCAATCAACTATGCCACGACCGAGGTTTTGTGGCACAATGCAGAACAGTTCAATGATGAGAACTTCCAAGGAATCAATGTCGATGACATCAACAGTCTTGGAATCGCGGTAGGATTCGCGAAGCTGGCTCCCTCGCCGGGCGAAACCTACGGCGAACGAAGAGCTGGAATCACCGCCAAGGTGCAATTGACGACAAGTGGTTACAAGCTCGTTCTCGACGATGTCTCCACGAATCAGGAATCAAATCGCCAAGAAACCAATCCAACAATCCAATGATGAAAACAAAATATTCGCACAAACAGATGGCCGCCGCCGGACTGGCCACCACGTTCCTCCTTTTCTCGAGCCTCGCTCTTCCAACTGCTCTGGCCAAGAAACCGGGTAGTGGAGGTGGGGGCGGTGGGGGCGGTGGTGGAGCTGGGCCCGCGACCCTTCCTGTTCCCGACCTCGCAGTGACTGCTCCAGTCGCCTACGAGCCCATGGAACTCGTCTGGGACGGCCCGGAAACCGATCACTACGTCTTTCTGAACTGCATCAATAAGCAGGGATTCGCGGTGGGCATTCTCAGTCTGGGCGATGGCGGAGATGACCTGGGGCAGTGGTTTTGGCAGGGGGCCGTGAACGCCTGGTTCGATCCGGATTCGGGAGAGCTCACCGCCACGAACACGATGGCGAATCTCAATGATCTCTTCGCTGTCTCCCTGGAAGCCTTCAATGCCAAACGAGCGACCGATGTTGGTGACGGCCCGTGGCGAATCGATCAGGCGCACTGGATCAACCAGTCAGGCCAGATCGGTTGCCGGCTCATTCCGGCGGACCAGCCGCGGTGGAGGGACTCGGTTGGAGCTGCCGAGGTGGGGACCGACCCCGTCCCTTGCCTTCTCGCGGTCGCTGACTTGCGGCGTCTCCCGGAATTAGATCCGCCGGCCGCGGATGCCCTGCTCATCATGGATCCGAATGACACGGATCCGGACAAGTATCTCATGATGGTGACGGAGGCTGGGGATCTCTTTGCCTACATGACGGCGGTGACAGGGCCTGATGGTCCGGGAATTCCAGCCGACTTCGCCCTCTACTATCGTGATGGTGCGAGCTATTCGCCCATGGCTCCGCCAGCGGATGTCGCATCGTGGCCCGCCAACGTGAACTCGGAGCTCCAAGTGGTATCCCAGACGCTCTCGAGCTCCGGCACCTATCGGCTCAACCGATATACCCTCGACCCAATATCAGTGTTGCCCGCCACCCCGGTTTGGAATCCAGCAGAAGTACTCTGGGAAAGCAACGAAATCGAACTTCACGGGGAGGCGATTGCTGAGGATGGCTCGGTCTATGCAGAAGCACGCATTTCGCGCAAAGTCAGAGGTCGCCAGATCACGAGTGTCATCCCTTACCACATCACTGATGAAGGCCGACGTCCACTGGTTGATATCGATAAGGATGAATCGGCGGGATTTGGCTTCCGCTACCTCTCCCGAGCTGGAGAATCCGGGGAGGAGGAACTGATCATGGCCATGCGGGACGGCACCTATCAGATCTACAAACCCAACGCGGGATTGCGTTTTGAACTGCCTCTTGATCCCTTCGCCGCTTCTTACATCGGAGTCAGCCCGCCAGTGATGGCGGAGGGAGCGTACCAAGCCGGCTACGTCGCGTATTCGACTCGCTACAATGATCCGCTCCCACGGCCACGTCGGAGCTACATCCTGGTTCCCGTTCCGAACCAGCCCTGACAGGAGTTGGGATTACTAGGGGACGAGTTGGGATTACTAGGGGACGGGCACATTGCTTGACATGCCACAGGGCCATTGTGAATCACGACTGCCGCGGCATGGGATGACCACTATCGACAGGGGATAGAAGGGAGAGCCCGAAGGGATCAGTAGGCGAAGATTCGGGCACCGGGCTTGCCGTCCAGAACTTGGGATGCAATCCCAAGCTCCCAGCCTGGGAGACTGGTTTTGTAAACCAGTGGCGTGTCCTGCGTAGGCTTGGCGAAGCGGGGCTGGACGGCCTGTGCTGGCGCCATCAATGCCCCAGCTTGCTTGTGTCCGAAAAGAGTTTGCCATCCGCTCCCCCCGTTCGGATTGCTAGTGGACAGGTACCTTGCTTGACCAGGTGAGCGCAGGGACAGATTCCATTCTGTGCCGGAGGTCTTCGGTTACCCGATCCGGTATTTCACTCACTCCCGTGACTTCTCTGCAGCCTGCTGGATGGTCTTGATCGGCAGGAACAAGGTGAGCGGGCGATCGGGTAATGGTTCGAATCCGAAGCGTTGGTAGAATCGGGCTGCCCCCTCGTCTTTCGCGTCGACGAACATGCCTGCAACGCCGATGAACTCTGCGCTGAGAGCCGTCTTGCGCATCGCCAGCCCCAGCAGCCCGGAACCCAAGCCTTTACCTTGGGCAGATTTTGACACCGCGAGTCTCCCGAGACGAACCGCAGGAATCTTGCGCGGCAGCTTTTTTGCGACCGAAGGTGGGAGGTCACTGGCGTCACCCTCGCAGGCCGACAGCGAGAAGAATCCAAGGATCGGTTTTGGAGCCTCGGAGTCCGCCGACACGAGCACGAAGGTCCGTGAGATTCCGCGCTTCAGGTGTTGCTTGGCGACCTGGCGTACGAACAAATTGAGCGGATCGCTCCCACAATCGAACGCGCGCCGGTCGTGTGTCTCATCTAAGAGTTCGAGCTTATTCACCAACTAATCGCTCACCTTCAGCGAAAGCTTCAAGTAGGGCACCATTGGGCTCCGGCGGGTTTTGAACCATCTGTTCGATCAACTCCGCGTCCCGCTGGCCGAGCTTGATCACGCGCTCCATCGTCAGCACATCGCCAGCCTTCTCCACCGCAGCACTTACCAGGAAGCTATTTAGGGGCACTCCCATGTAGGCTGCCGCCTCCTCGAGCAGAGCCTGCACAGATTCCCCTACCCGCGCGGTGATTCTAGATTTTGGTTCTGTTTTTGTTTCCATCGCTGCCCCAAAAAGAGTGCCAATATGGCACCATCATACCCGATTCCACTCCTGGTGTCAATATGTCACCAAACGACCTGGGAGTCGGAACCGAAGTTGGGATCGGAGGAAATTTATACGTGAATTTTGCTCGATCCACGAGTTGCAACATTGTTTAAACATGGTAGTCTAGCGGATGATCAAATCTCTCCGCAAGCAAGGGAACGGGCATGTCCTTCCGCTCGACCGGGCGACGATGGAGGCGATCGGGATCGACATCGATACGCCGCTGCAGCTCACGATCTCCGGGAATTCCTTGGTCGTCACACCGGTGAATGTCGGGGTCTCCGACGACGCTCTCGACGAGTCGCTGACGAAGGTTCGCAAGCAGTACGGTCACGCATTGAAGAACTTGGCAAAGTGACCGATGCGGCCACCCGTCTTCCTCAGCGTCGCCAATATCCTCTACCTCCACGCTGACACGATCCTTACCGAAGGCGGCGGCGACGGCATTCGCGACCTTGCCTTGCTCGAATCGGCGACCCTGATGCCCCAGCAGAAATTCGCCGATCGCTACCTGCACCCCGATCTCCCATCGATGGCAGCGGCCTACCTCAACCATCTCTGCACCAACCACCCGTTCGTCGACGGCAATAAACGCGTCGGCGCCATCGCAGCGTATGCGTTCCTCGATCTCAATGGCTATGCACTAGACGCATCCGCAACGGAGTTCGAGGAGACCGTGATGCGCCTTGCGGCAGGCGAGCTTTCAAAAGCGGAACTTACCCGGTGGTTCCACGCCCACGCTGGATCTCACCAGGACGGTTTTTAATCATTCGGTCTTGCTAGGTCACAGCCATCTCGCTTGTCGCGGGCGGGAGGCATTTTTGAACTGCGACTGCCGCTGCGCGGAGTGCCGAATCATTTAAAAGCGTTCGGCAGAGTCCCGGGGGGATCATCGGGCGAGTCTTGCTGATCGGCATCCTCATTAGTGGCGATTTTTCCGAGCAATTTCCACATGATTGGCTACGGTTTGGGCATGCGAAAACGTGATCATCACCGATTCATGACCCGGCGGGATACTCTGCGCCTTGGTGCGGCGGGGCTTTCACTGCCCGGCATGTTGGCATTGCAGAGCCGCGCCCGGGCGGCGGGGTCGGGTGCACCGGGGGTAGGCTCGTTCGGGCAGGCGAGGCGCTGCATCGTGCTGTTCGCGTGGGGCGGCATGAGCCACCTCGATACCTGGGATTTGAAGCCCGATGCGGGCAGTGATGTGCGCTCGGTCTTCGGGTCGATCCCGACCAAGATCCCCGGCTACCACGTCTGCGAACACCTGCCGCGCCTCGCCAAGCATGCGCACGAACTCACGATCATCCGCAGCGCCCACCACAACGCGCCCTCGCACCGATCCGCGGCCTACTGGAACCTCACCGGCCACGCGCCGAAGGCGGTCGACAAGAACTGGCCCGCATCGCGTCGCGACTGGCCGTGCCTCGGATCGATGGTGGCCTATGCCACCGCTCAGGGCAAGGGGCCGGGGCGCTCGGATCAATCAGCCGCCCTTCCGGGTAGCATCTGTCTTCCCTACACCATGCACGACGGTGGTTCCGCCAACGGGCAAGACGGCGGATTCCTCGGCCTGCGCTACGACCCCGCCGTGGTCAAGCCCAAGCGGGGCACTCCTTACAACGGCAAATCGCCCTCATCAGGCATGGTCAACCTCGACTTCATCGACGGCGTCGATCGCTCGCGACTCATCAGCCGCCGGGGCCTGCTCGATGCGCTCGAGACACCGGGCCTCGGGGAGTGCGCCGCGACGGCCCAGGTCGCGCAGTACCGGACGCAGGCGCTCGACATGTTGCTAGACCCGAAGGTGCGCGCCGCATTCGATGTCGACAAGGAACCGCGCGCCATGCACGAACTCTACGGGCCACACATCTGTGGCCAGAGCACGCTGATGGCGCGCAAGCTCGCGGAAGCAGGGGTGCCGCTCACCACCGTCTACTGTTCCGCAGGCGATCTCAATGGCTCGGTCGGCGCGCACTGGGACACGCATGCCGACGGTTTCAACCGCCTGAAGCGCGATCTGCTCCCGCCGCTCGACCAGGCCTTCAGCGCGCTGCTCACCGACCTGAAACAGCGTGGCCTGTTCGATGACACCCTCGTCGTCCTGCTCACCGAGTTCGGCCGCACCCCCAAAGTCAACGGTGGTGGCGGACGCGACCATTACCCGAACTGCTACAGCGTCGCCTACGCCGGCGCGGGGGTTTCGCAGGGCCTGCTCTACGGGACCAGCGACCGCACCGGCGCCTTCCCGGATCAGCAACCGGTGCACCCGTCCGACCTGCACGCGACGATCTTCCATTCGCTCGGCATCGATCCGCACTTCACGCTGCACGATCAGGAAAATCGTCCGCTCGCTGCGACCGACGGCCAGGTGCTGCCGATTTTCGGGTGAGCAGACGCTTGCTAGGTTGCTGGGGCGCAGCCAGATTGCTTGTCACGGGTGAGGCGGAAGCAATTTTTAACCGCGAATCAGGCGGATCGGCCTCCTCAAACAGGCGCGCCGTCCCAGGCTTGCTGATTGCCTAAACCCTGAGCCCAAGCGAGGCCGATTCCCAAGATTCGCCAGATGATCCCTCTGGGCTCTGCCTAGACCCTTCAGATCAGTGGGCACTCCGTGCAGCGGCGGTTGCGGTAAAATCCGTTGGTCCCAAGCCCAAGCCTGCCGGGACGCTGTGTAACCATCAGATCAATCCGTTGTTCTCTCCTCGAATACAGAGTACGCCTCATCCGTGGAACCCGACGCCAACGCCACCAACCACTCCGAATACCAATTTCCCAACACCCGCTGGAGCGTGATCCTCGACGCCCAGGGTGGTGACAGCGAGATCCGCGATCGCGCGCTCGGGCAGATCTGCCGGATCTACTGGCTCCCCGTCTACGCTTTTGCCCGCGGCCAGGGGCTCCAGCCTGCCGACGCGGAAGACCTGACGCAGAATGTCTTGGCTTGCCTCGTCGATAAGGGTGGCTTCGACCGGGTGGCAGAGGAGAAAGGCAAGCTGCGCTCGTTCCTGCGTGTGGTGACCAAAAACTACCTGCGCAACGACTGGAAAAAGGCGGGCCGGCAGAAACGCGGTGGCAGGGATGTCCTACTCTCGCTCGACCACCACGATGCCGAGCAGCTGTGTTTTCTGGATTCGATGGGCAGCGAATCGCCAGACGAGATCTTCGACCGGCACTGGGGACTCAACCTCCTCGACCGGACGATGGAACGTCTGCAGGCCAGCTATGTCGGCGAGGGAAAGGGTGAAATGTTCGCCGTCCTCAGCTGCGTGCTCGGTCGCGGTGGAGGGGGGCCGCGCTACCAGGATCTGGCTGCCGAGCTGGGGACGAGCGAAGGGGCGATCAAGGTGGCCGTCCACCGGCTGCGCAAACGTTACCGGCGCCTCCTCAAAGAGGAGATCGCCCGGACCCTCGGCGACGAGAGCGAGGAAGCGGTGGAAGAAGAGATCCGCTACCTGTTCGGTGTGTTCACGCGCTGAACCGAGCCTGTGAGATGATAAGGTGGAAAGAAATAGGGGTCAGAAGTATCAGATAGGTTCAAGTGCTTTTTCGGAAATAGAAATAGAGGAAATAGGGGTCAGGACGAAATTACAGTAATTTTGCCGATCTTGCGTATGATCCCCTATGCCGAGGCAGGTCAGGATTGAATACCCGGGTGCGAAATACCACGTGATGTGCCGAGGTGACCGCCGCGAGGCGATCTTCGAGGACGACAAAGATCGCGACTGCTTTATCGAGACCCTCGGGCAGGCGGCAATGCGGGCAGGGTGGTTGGTTCACGCCTACGTCCTGATGGGCAATCACTACCACCTGTTGCTTGAGACCCCAGAGCCCAATTTGGTTAGGGGGATGACTTGGTTCCAGACGACCTACACGGTGCGCTACAATGTCCGTCACCATACCAGCGGCCACCTTTATGGAGGTCGCTACAAAGCAGTTCTCGTCGAGGCTCCAGAGGACGGTAGCGCAGGGGACGGTGACTATTTTACGACTCTTGTTGACTACATCCATCTCAACCCTGCTCGAGCAGGACTCATCGATGTGTCAGAGGAGGGATTGCCAGAAGTCGATTCCTACCGTTGGTCGAGCCTTCCAGAATACCGTAAGAAGCGGTCGGCCAGGCCTGAGCTTTTGGAGACCGCGCTGGGTTTTGGATCGTTCAATCTCAAGGACGGGCCAGCTGGCGAACGACAGTTTGTCGAGCGGGTTGCGCGGCGTGCCCAGGTCGAACAACAAGAAAAGTGCGGCCTCGCTGAGATCGCAGGCTAGGGGCTGCAATCAACCCTGCGACGCGGTTGGTGCTATGGTTCGCCGACATTCAAAGAACGGATGCTAGGCTTCGCCGAGGATCTACTCTCTCGCCGGTCAGCGAAGCGCGACAGCAGCAAGAATTACCATGGAGCGGAGGCCAACGACTATGATCTCAAACGGGCCGAGGCCATTCTTGCAGCTG
>Ga0316197_10003759_pt1 | contig 10820 bp, 7 predicted proteins | sample OudBiesiAoxic_MG_FD_204939 | JGI IMG/M metagenome (GOLD analysis project Ga0316197, IMG submission 204939) | Coastal sediment microbial communities from Oude Bieten Haven, Netherlands - site A oxic | ecosystem: Environmental > Aquatic > Marine > Coastal > Sediment | place: Netherlands... | reverse complement strand
CGACGATCTGTCTGGTATAGGCTTCATTGTATTCGATGGTGGCCGTCTGCGGCGCGGTGGCCTGGAAAAACAGGATGCTCTGATCTTCAACCGGTGCCAGCTCGTTCTTGCTGGTGATAAACATGAAAAAGATCGACACCAGCACCACCGTCGCAAACAACAGGGTGACAGGCAGCGCATTCAGCATGCCGTGCAGCATTTTCCGGTAACGCGCGGCCAGTCGCTCGAACCAGTGTTCGACCCACTGCTCGAATCGGCCCTGTTGACCGTGCGGTTTGAGCGCCCTGGACGACAGCATCGGTGACAGGGTCAGCGCCACCACGCCGGACACCAGCACGGCGCCGGCCAGGGTAAAGGCGAACTCGGTAAACAGCGTGCCCACCAGGCCGCCCATGAAACCGATGGGCGCATAGACCGCGATCAGGGTGGTCGTCATGGCGATGATGGGCAATGCCAGTTCCCGCGCACCGATCAGTGCCGCGTCGTAACGCGACTTGCCCATTTCGATATGCCGGTGCACGTTCTCCACCACGATAATGGCGTCATCCACCACCAGGCCGATAGCCAGCACCATCGCCAGCAGGGTGAGCAGATTGATGGAAAAGCCCATCAGCAGCATGAGGAAGGCGCCACCGACCAATGACAGGGGAACGGCGACCGCGGGTACGATGGCAGCGCGCATCGAGCCCAGCGACATATACACCACCAACAAAACGATCAATACCGCTTCGATGAGTGTTTTAAACACTTCATCGATGGAATCTTCGATGAACACGCTGGCGTCATAGGGGATGTGCGCATCCAGGCCTTCCGGTAACTGCTGGCGGATTTCCGGCATCAGCTCGCGCACGCGTTTTGCCACGCTCAGCGGGTTGGCGCCGGGCGCCTGTTTTACGCCGACGAATATCGCCGGCTTGCCCTTGTACCAGCTGGTGGAATCGTAATCCTCGGCGCCCAGTTCCGCGCTGGCGATATCGGAAAGCCTCACCAGTGTGCCGTCGGCGGAACGCACCACCAGATTGCGGAAGTCCTCCGCACTGGCCAGATCGGTGGTGGCGGTAAGGTTGATCGCCGTATAGGCGCCCTTGGCCTGGCCGACACCGGCCAGGTAGTTGTTGGCGCGCAGCACGTCGCGTACATCATTGGCGGTGACACTCAGGGCCGCCATGCGCTTCGGGTCCAGCCAGATACGCATGGCAAAGGTCTTGTTGCCGATCAGTTCCGCCTTGGCCACACCGGGCACCGCCTGCAACTGCGGCTGGGCCACGCGTAACAGGTAGTCGGTGATCTGCGAGGGCAACATGCTGTCGCTGTAGAAAGCCAGGTACATGAGCGCGGTGGTTTCACCGGTGGTGGAATCGATCACCGGATCGTCGGACTCGTCCGGCAGGACATTGCGCTGGCTGGCGACCTTGGCCTGGATCTCGGCGACCGCGGCGTTGGAGTCGTAGTTCAGCTCCATGTGCGCTTCTACCGTCGATTTGCCCTGGGTGGAACGCGCGAACAGGTAGTCGATACCATCGGCTTCAGCGATAGCCTGCTGCAGGGGGGTGGTGATAAAGCCTTTGACCAGCTCGCTGCTGGCACCCGGGTAGACGGTGGTGACGGTCACTACGGTGTTCCGGGTTTCGGGGTACTGGCGCACCTCCAGTGACGCCAGAGCGCGCAGACCGACCAGCAGGATCAACAGGCTGATGACGGTGGCCAGCACCGGCCGGTTGACAAACAGGTCGGTGAATTTCATCCGCCGCTGACCGTAGCGTCCAGTTTTATGCTGTTATCGATACTGACCGCCTGACCGTTGCGCAGTTTGTTCTGACCAGCGGAAACCACCTGCTGGCCGGCCTGCAGGCCTTCGACAATTTCCACTCGCCCTGCGCGTACTTCACCGGTTTTGACCGGGCGGCGCTGCACAATCTGCACGCCGTCCTTATCCGTAATAACGAACACCGATTCACCGTAGGGATTATAGCTAATCGCGGTACGCGGCAGGGTAAGAATACCGTCGCGTGCCGGCAACACCGTTCGCACTTCGGCAAACATGCCGTGACGCAGCAGGTGACCGGGGTTGTCCAGGGTTGCACGCAGCCGCAGGCTGCGGGTGCCCGAGTCGATACCGGGGTTGATGGCGCTGATGGTACCCTCGAAGGTACGCCCCGGGTAGGCCTGCACCTCGACTTTGACACGCTGCCCAACCCTGACTGTCGCGAAGTGGCGCTCGGGCAGTGTGTAGTCGACAAATACCGGGTCCAGTGCCTGCAACGGCACAATGGTCGCCCCGGGCGACAGGTACTCCCCGAGATTGACTTCCACGATACCGAGTTGACCGCTGAACGGTGCACGGATGACCTTCTTGCCGATCACCGCGCGTTTGGACGTGACCGTGGCGGCAGCACCGTCCATCTGTGCCCGTGACTGATCATATTCGGATTGCGACACAGAGCGCTCCTTGACCAGCTTGCGGGCACGCTCGAACTGCAGCTTGGCCAGCGTGTGCTGTGCGATCAGACCTTCAAGTTCGGCTTTATCAACGCTGTCGTCGAGCTGCAAAATGACATCACCGGCCTCGACGTGCTGGCCGGACTCGGCCAGGATGTTGTTGACCTGCCCCGGCACCTCGGTGGTGACAGAGACACCCTGGGTCGCTTCTACACTGCCGACGGCGTTCAGATACGGCTGCCAGGCTTCCAGCTTGACTTCCACCGAAGCAATCGTGGCCGGTGGTGGCGGCTGCGCCATCATGGTGGCCATCTTCTGCGCGCTGAAATACTTCCAGCCGAAAATACCGCCGAACATCGCCGTCAGCAGCAGGAGAACCAGAATGAGGCGTTTGATCACTTGAAGATATTCCTTTAGCTGCCACGCGCCACATTATGACCGGACTGGCCTCGGGTGGAGTTCAATTGAGAGTGACAGGTATTCTGAGGGTATTCGCTGAATCCGGCAAGTGAACAAGAGCGCATAGCTCCCCGGGCGCACGCCGTCCAGCCGGATTGCTGCACGCCGTGGCTGTGTTATAAATGCGCAGCCTGTATACTTCGCTGCGTGTCGCCCCAACGCAAAGTCCAGCGTTACGCTGCTTATTTCAAAGGCTGGTGCCAGGCTTTTGGTGAGCACGAAAACCTGTCCCGGGAAGAGCATGCCATCGACTGGCTGCTGGCCGAGAATCAGGTTGGTATCGTTTTACCCGAGAAGTTGACCAAAGCGCTTTATCGTGAAGTCCTGGGCAAACAACACGAGTCTCCGACCTTGACCATCAGCCAGGACTGTGTGCGGGTCGGCGAGTTTCATTACACGCTCTCGGCAACAGAGGATAAACGAGGCATTGATTCGCTCAGGCAGGTTCTGGAAAACCCGGGTGATTTGTACCTGTATTTGACCTACCACTTTCTCTACCGGTCCGGCACCAGAATTATCACCCTCTCGCGCAAGCAGCCCCTGGCCATCATTTACAAGCAAATCAGCCCCATGCATATCAAGCTGACCTGAGAGCGGATATCCTGGTCCGATTTTCTCACCACCAGGAACAGGATTGCCGTTGGCTACCCAAGAACGCCGGCGCAAGTTCAAACACAGCGACAACAAAGCGAATGCTCGAACGATACGTCAATTGGCTCGCGGGAGTGCGGTGGCTAGTGGTCATTGTACTGCTGTCAGTTGCCTGTGCGGCGGCCTGGGGCATACGCTTTCTCAACTTCGACGCCAGTTACGAGGCATTCTTCTCCGCACGCAATCCGCAGCTGTTTGACCATCACGCCTTTCAGCGTGTGTATTCCCGCAGCGACAATATTCTCATGGTGCCAGCGCCGCATCGCAAACAGGCATTCACGCCCGAAGTACTCGTCGCTGTGGAACGGCTGACGCAGCAGGCCTGGCAGGTACCCTGGTCGCGTCGGGTTGATTCGCTGACCAACTTTCAGCACACCGAGGCGCCTGGAACTCAATGATCAGTTCGTGCAGTGCTTCGATGAGTCGCTGCCATTCAGGCGTGAGACGGATTTCGCCACCAGGGAACTGCGCGCCCTGGAGTCACGTGCGCAAAACTGGATGCGCGCCAGGCTGCCGGACGCCATGCAGAGCCGGGCCACCGGTAAGCATCGCCCCGTATAAATACCAATTGACTAAAATGGACCGGCGTCTAAACTGCCGATACCTGACTATTTAGCTCGGGTATCTAATTACCAATAAACTGAACACAAACCGACCACCTGCGGCATGTGGTGGTCGATGACAATAAATGCCGCAAATGGAGGAATACCGTATGCCACCCCTGCCAAGGCAGCTGGATAGCACTGATAAAAGGAGCAACCCGCCCACAGATCTCAAATGGGTTCTGGCGGCTGTTTCCGTCGTATTGACCACAACGCTGGTGGTCATGCTGAACAATCACCTTTAGACAATACACCTCACCCGAAAGACTGACCTCGCCCGTGAACAGCGCGGGCGTCGGCGCGGTGCGCAATGCGTGTGCCGGCGGCGTGTCTGTGATGCGCAACGACTGATCACATGATGTTGAGACAATCAGCGTCTTAATCTACAATATCTAGTGTCCGTTTCTACCATACCCGTTTCAGGGTATAGCCTTTGGCTGCGCTTTGCAGCGTTTGCGTCGAGGCGAAAACGGATCCTGACTGATCGCGTCAACGGAGGAAAACCGCAGGATGAAAACTGTGCTTATTACACTGGCCTTTATCGCCGCTTCACTGTCTCTGATTTCCGCCGCCACCCCGGATCTGACCGGCAGCGTGCAAACCGCAGCAACGGCAGACCGGCAGACCGGGCACCGGACGGCCAACCCGCAACCGGCACAACAACCCACCCCTGCCAGAGCTTTGCCCACTCCGGCAGCACCCTTACCCTCCGAACTGGAACAGCTGCGTGCCGCACTGGGCAGTAACCGGGAGGAATTGCAGTGGGTACAGGAACTGCTCCAGCAGGCCGGTGAAACCCTTTACTGGGCGCAGACGCGGCACCAACAGAACGCGATTATGCAACAGACGCTCGAGGATCAACTGGCCGCCGTCGCGGCGGCCTACCAGGCGAGACAGACCCAGGTGACAGAGCTTGCCGGTGAACTGGAAGCGGTCAAAGCCTCCCTGTCCGCAAATAACTGGCAGGACAGCAATGCCCAGGCACGCATCGAGGCACTGGAAAACGAACGCGAGCAGCTGCACCAGGCTGTCGCCAACCGGGATCAACAGCTGGCCATGATGGATAAAGAACTGCAGGCTGCCCGCGCCGACCTCCGGCAGGCACAAGCAGAAACAGCGCCAGGCAGGCAACAACTGTCCAGTACCTGCAATCAAACCTGCCGGGCGCAACACGCCGCACTGAACGATGAACTGACAGGCCTGCGCTCGTCCGAAACAGATGCGCGGCAATCCCTGATCAATGCCAACACCGCACGCTACCGGCTGCAGACGGAGCTGGCTGCCTGCAGTGAAAACCTGATCCAGGCCAAGGCCAGTTTCGCCAGCATAGAAGTGGCAGCCGGGCAGCCTGCATCGACACCGGCCGGCTCCGATGCCACGCCAAAAACCGAAGCGGCGGCGATCGGTAGCGCGGATAGCCCGAGCAAAGACAGTAACGCGGTCAGCCTGAACGACAAGCCGGTATCGCTGCAGGGCGTGAAGTTTCGTTATAACTCATACGAACTCACCGATGAGTCACGCGCTATCCTCGACCAGGTCGCCGTAGCGTTGCGAAAACAAACGCACGTCCTGCATGAAGTCGCAGGGCACACGGACTCTCAGGGAGACCCGGCCTATAACCTGCGACTGTCCCAGCGCCGTGCCGAAACCGTCAGGAAGTATCTGATATCACGCGGCGTCGATGCGGGTAATCTGAAAGCACACGGTTACGGCGGTTTGCAACCGATTGCGGATAACAGCACCTGGGCGGGCCTGGTCAGCAATCGCCGCGTCGAGCTGCGCGGGATACACTGATCCAGCCAAAACCGGCCAAAAGTTCAACGAAAAATATCCCTTTAGGGTATTGACTTTTCTGTGCAGCCTGCAAGTGGCCGGTAGCTGTTATACACAGGCACCATGCGTGCATAAGCAAATCATTGAACAAAGCGTTAATCGCCTGATGCCCAGTTTACAAAAGCGCTGCAATTTATTGTAAAATAACAATTAATTTATTTTGGCGTAAAAATGTCCGATTTGACGTAAATACTGTATTTTCAGGGGTTGCAGTGCCATTCACCGACTTAATCCACAAAGATATCCACAGAACCTGTGGATATCTTTGCAGTCTCAATCAGCAGTTTCTTATAACCCTTGAATTCTCTACCATGCCACCCCACCTCTGAAACACTCACAAGAGACAGAAAGTCAGCTATGGATATCGATCACCCGGAAGACTCCGCCTCAGAAAACAAACCGTCCGCCAGTGAACTGGTTCGCGCCAAGGATATATTGCCTGGCGCTATACCGATTCTGCCAACCGCCGAGCGTCCGTTCTTCCCGGGCCAGGTCATCCCGTTTCTGATTGACCCCGAACAATGGGGCGAGACGATTACAGCGGCGCAGGAAGGCTCCAACAGCGTCATCGGACTGATACTGGTGCAGACCAGGCGCGCCGAACAAGCCGGTCTGGATGATTTCTATCCCATGGGGACCGCCTGCCGCATTCACCGTGTCAGCCGGATTGACGGGCGCATGCAGGTATTGCTGGAAGGTCTGCAACGCTTCCGTGTTTCGGACTGGTTAAATACCAGCCCTCCGTTCAGTGCGCGGGTCAACTATTTCCCGGAAGAACGTTACGAGGAAATAGCGGAGATCAAAGCGTATGCCATTGCCATCATCAACACCATCAAGGAACTGGTACCGCTGAATCCCTTGTACGGTGAAGAGTTCAAACTGTTCCTGGATAACTTCCACCCCAACGACCCGTCACACCTCGCTGACTTTGCCGCCAGCCTGACAACATCCGCCAAAGAGGAACAGCAGGAGATCCTGGAAGCGATTGACCTGCTGACCCGGCTGGAACGCGTGCACGTGCTGATCAACAAGGAACTGGAGGTCGCCAAGGCTCAGGCGGATATCCGCAAACAGGTCGAAGAGGAAATGCAGGACTATCAGCGCGAACACATCCTGCGCGAGCAGATGAAGGTCATCCAGAAAGAGCTGGGTATATCCAAGGACGACCGCACGGCAGAAGCTGACAAGTTCAAGGAACGCATTGAAACGTTGACCCTGCCAGAAGCAGCACAGAAACGCATCGATGAAGAGATGCAGAAGTTCTCGGTGCTGGAAACCGGTTCACCGGAATACGCCACCACACGAAACTATCTGGACTGGCTGACACAGCTGCCGTGGGGCCTTTATAGCGAGGATCAACTGGATCTCGACGAGGCCAGGAAAATTCTTGACGAAGATCACGACGGGCTGGCGGACGTCAAGCAGCGCGTTCTGGAGTTCATCGGCGTTGGCATCATGAAAGGCGAGGTGTCGGGCTCCATCATTCTGTTTGTCGGCCCGCCCGGCGTCGGCAAGACGTCACTGGGCCGCTCGATCGCCCGATCTCTGGGACGCAGATTTTTCCGCTTTTCGCTGGGTGGTATGCGCGATGAGGCGGAAATCAAAGGACATCGACGTACCTATATCGGTGCCATGCCGGGCAAGTTTATCCAGGCGTTCAAGGATACCCAGTCGGCCAACCCGGTCATCATGCTGGACGAAATCGACAAGGTGGGCGCCTCTTATCAGGGTGACCCGGCATCGGCGCTGCTGGAAGTCCTGGACCCGGAACAGAACAGCGATTTCCTGGATCACTACCTGGACGTACCGTTTGATTTATCCAAGGCATTGTTCATCTGCACCGCCAACCAGCTCGATACCATCCCCGCTCCGTTACTCGACCGCATGGAAGTCATTCAGCTTTCGGGCTATCTGGCCAGTGAAAAAATGGAAATCGCCAGGCACCATTTGCTGCCCAGACAACTCGAACGCAACGGCCTGAAAAAACGCGGGCAGTTGCGTATTGACAAGGCTGCGCTGCGCAAGATCATCGAAGATTATGCGCGCGAGGCCGGTGTACGCCGCTTGGAAAAATACCTGGGTGCTATTGCGCGCAAGTCGGTGATAAAAATCCTCAAGGGTGAGAAAACCCCTATCCATGTGCGTGCCGGAGATATCGAGGATTACCTGGGTAAGCCCGTCTTTGCCAAGGAAAAACATCTTTCCGGTGTGGGCGTGATTACCGGGCTGGCCTGGACGGCAATGGGCGGCGTCACGCTGAGTATCGAGGCGACACGTATTCACAGCTTCAGCCGTGGATTCAAACTCACCGGCCAACTGGGCGATGTGATGCGTGAGTCCGCGGAAATCGCCTACAGCTATATCCTGTCGACGGCAGAACGCTGGGGGGCATCGGCTGATTTCTTCGAAGCGTCCCTGATACATCTGCACGTACCTGCGGGTGCCACACCGAAAGACGGCCCCAGCGCCGGCATCACCATGGCCAGCGCCTTGTTGTCCCTGGCCAGGAGACGCAAACCGCTACGCAAGCTGGCCATGACCGGCGAACTGACCCTGACCGGCCAGGTATTACCCGTGGGTGGCATCCGCGAAAAAGTGATCGCGGCAAGACGCGCCAATATCAAGGAGCTGATCCTGCCGGAAGCCAATACAGGTGATTACGAGGAAATCCCGGAGTATATCCGTGAAGGTATCAGCGTACACTTTGCCGAACGGTTCTCGGATGTGGTGCCCCTGTTATTCGAGAAGTGATCGTTCTTTTCAACAAGCCCTTCCATGTACTGTCACAGTTCACCGGCGAGGGCGACAAGAAGACCCTGGCGGATTATATCGATATCAGTAATGTCTACGCCGCCGGGAGACTGGATTACGACAGTGAAGGCCTGTTGATTCTTACCGACGACGGCAAACTGCAGCAACGTATTGCCAACCCGAAATACGGCAAGCAGAAACAGTACTGGGTACAGGTCGAAGGTGTGCCTGCTGAAAAAGACCTGGAGCGTTTACGCAAAGGTGTCAAACTGAGAGATGGCCCCACCCGTCCTGCCAGGGTGCAACTGATCGGGCAACCCGATGTCTGGGACCGCGATCCACCGATTCGACAACGCAAGCATATTCCAACCAGCTGGCTGAACCTCAGCATCAGCGAAGGCCGTAACCGACAGGTGCGGCGCATGACCGCGCATATCGGCTATCCGACCCTGCGGCTGATTCGTCACCGCGTCGGCGACTGGCAACTGGACGGCATTGAAGCGGGTGGATACGTTATAAAGAACCGCTGACACAATTATCACCCGGCAATTAAACATACAACGTAGGAGCGCCGTCCTTCGGCGCGATATCGCGGTCAGGAGGCCGCTGCTACGCCGGGTATTTTATTGCCGGTTCAATAGTGGCTCTTGCCCACACTACCGGCTTTAAGATGTGTGTGGAGAAAAGCGAGTATCGACCGGTAGGCGACAAGCCTGTTTTCCTTTTTGCGAAAACTATGCCCCTCATTTTCGAAGACCAGGTACTCGACGGGCACGCCATTGTCCCTGACAGCCGCGACAATGTCTTCCGACTCGGACTTGACCACCCGGGGATCATTTTCCCCCTGCAGCACCATGAGCGGCCGGACAATACGCCTGGCGTGGAACAGCGGCGAAATACTTTCCAGATACTCGCGATCTTTCTGTGGATGACCAATTTCAGCATAAAGCGCTTCACGCAACGACTCCCACCAGGGCGGCATGTTCTCCAGGGTATGAACCCAGTTGGAAATTCCGAAGATATCGACGCCGACGGCGAACGCCTCAGGCCGAAAACTCATGGCTGCGAGTGTGAGATAGCCGCCGTAGCTGCTGCCTATGATGCCGATGCGCCGCGGGTCTATGTAACCGGTATTGATCAGCATCGATTTGCCGGCCACACAATCGTCGAGATCGGCCTGACCGTGCTTGCGGTCATCGGCCGTGAAGAAGCGCCGGCCGTAGCCGGAACTGCCACGATTATTGATGGCGTAGACGGCATAGCCATGATTAACGAGAGTTTGAATCAAGGCGTTATATTCAATCCGGGACTGACCACCCGGACCACCGTGAACCCAGACCAGCGCCGGCACTTTGTTATCTGCTGAAGCACCATGAGGTTTGTAGAGCAGCCCCGGGATCTCGAGACCGTCATGAGAGGCAAACCGGACGACTTCTGCGTCCACCAGATCGAGTACTTCGATCTCCCGGCTGAGGGACCGGGTCAGACGCCTCGGCGTCTCCGTGGAGAAGTCGTAAATATACAGGTCGGGCGGCGTACGACTGGTGCTGGCATTGAACGCTATCATCGATTCATCCCGCGAGAAGCTGACCGAGGTAATATCGCCTTCGGGCAGAGATGGAAGTTCCAGCCGCTCCATCGTCTTGCCATCGAGAAGTTCGAGCACCGTCAGGCCGTCCATGTTGACACCGGCAATGAGATACTTGCCCCGCTGTGACAGTTTGGCGAAAGTCACATCCCAGCCCGGTTGCAGAATGACCTGGCGCTGACCGGTACGCAGATGCTCGCGGACAAGATAGGCAAACTCACTGCCCCGATTGCTGGTGTAAAAAATACTCTCGCTGTCCGGGCTGAAGGCCTGGTGCGTGTATTCAACATCCCCCTCATGCGGTGTCAGATGACGCATCATCGCAGACTGCCGGTCATAGAGCAGGATATCGGTATCCTCTCGTGTATTGGTTCTTACAAAGGCTATAGTGCGTTTATCCGGTGACAGCTCATGGAACTCATAGCCTTTCTCATCTTTGTAGATCAGCGTTCTGTTATAAGCTTTCGTATCGATTTCATGGATATCAAAGTAACGGC
>Ga0316197_10003758_pt1 | contig 10822 bp, 8 predicted proteins | sample OudBiesiAoxic_MG_FD_204939 | JGI IMG/M metagenome (GOLD analysis project Ga0316197, IMG submission 204939) | Coastal sediment microbial communities from Oude Bieten Haven, Netherlands - site A oxic | ecosystem: Environmental > Aquatic > Marine > Coastal > Sediment | place: Netherlands... | reverse complement strand
AACGCCCGTTCCAGCTTCCATAGCCCAGCCACTAGCCGAAGGTCTCAGTATTCCAGTGGTTTGTCGGGACACGCGCATTCACTCCATGGTCCCGGTAAAGTTGATTGACAGCCGCCAGACCATTCGAACCGCCCTCGACCGGATCCGTCAGGAAAAAGTGGATACCTGCTGGTTCGACGGGGGTGGGGCTTTGCCACCGGAATGGGTGACCTGCGGCGATGCCGATTACGCCGGCGGTACGATCCTGCGCGGCGCACACAGGATTGTACTCGAAGCCACTCCAGACAGTGTTTGGAACACGCTCAAACAGATTGGAGGCCGCAATGGCTGGTATTTCGCCCAGCCGCTTTGGCGGCTGCGCGGATTATTAGATCGGACCGTCGGCGGCCCGGGTATGCGCAGAGGGCGGCGCGACCCCGTCGATCTGCGAGTGGGCGACGGCATCGATTTCTGGCGGGTGATCGCCCTGGTTCCCCCCCATCAGATGCTTCTGCTGGCTGAGATGAAAACCCCTGGAGATGCTCTCCTGGAATTCAACATTCGACCTAAAGGTGAGGGACGGATCACTCTTGAAATGGTGACGCGTTTTCTTCCGCGTGGGTTGTTCGGCATTCTTTATTGGTATGCCCTGTTTCCAACACACCAGTGGCTTTTCGAGGGCATGCTCAAAAAGGTGGCTCAGAAGACAGGCAAACGTGTGGTAGAGGGTCCCGAAGCATTTAAAGCCTAAAGTTCTGTCGAGTGCAAGCTGTGATGGTCGGATGGGCACCGATCGGTACGATAACCCTGCATTGTCCCAGAATCGATCATCGCCAGTTGCTCTTCACTTCATGAAAAACCCGATTTTCCCGCCGAAGTTCACAGCTGCGGGAATCCCTTCGAAGATCGTTGGATACTGCGGTGTCATCTTTAGGTCCTCCCACAAAGAATCGGGATCAACAGCGAGATTGAAATTGTATGTGCGCACTGCCCCTATTGTCTCCAACCCGGGGTAAGGACGAATCCTGCGAAACGGTATCAGCAGAACCGTTGCAAGAAGAGCCAACCATTGGGGGACTGGATAGACGCGAGCGCTCGGGAAGTGTTGTCTGGCTAATCTGGTGAAGGTGGCCCATGAGGACGGAAGGCGGTCGCCAATTGGGGCGATGCCCTGGAAGCCCTGCTCCGCACAGGCAATCATAGCTGAAGCCGCATCTGCAACGTGAAGATGTGTGTAAAGGTTTTTACCCAGCCCCGGCAGGACGAGGCTACCGGTCTGCAGCTGACGGAAGTATAGATCACGAACACCATAAACATGAGGTAATCGAAGTGCTGCGAAAGCGATATCTGCAGACTTAGCGATCTCCAAAAGCCGTTTCTCGGTTTCCAATTTGATGCGGCCGTAATCTAAAACCGGTTTGACCTCGGTATCTACAGTGACGACGGATGAATTTCCACTGTAGACCAATAGGCTGGAGCTGTAAACGAAACTGCGAACGCCAGCCTCGATTCCAGCCCTCATTAAGGCTAACGAACCATCCATTATAGAGGGCCTCAGCGTGTTGTAGGATTCGAAAGTGGCCCGAGCCGCAAGGTGCAGGATGCCGTCGATGTCCTTGACCGCATGCCTTAGGCTTTCCGGATTTCTCAAATCGGCTAAAACAAAATCCGCATCGAAATTACAGATTTCGCAGTCATCCCCCGGTTGGCGGATCATCAGCCTGGGTCGGTACCCATTGAGCGACAACTGGCGGGCCACCTCATAGCCAATGAATCCAGATGCCCCAGTCACCAGAAACTTCATTTTACCATTGTTCTTTGACATGGGATACCATCAAGTTAGGCGTTAAGCATGTCTTGCCCCTGACCGATAGATTGGCCACCAATGATTATTGCATAAAACCGACTCGCCTACAACAATGGCCAACACTTCCGAATCGTCTATTAAATCGTTTTGGGCTTTGGCTAAAGGCAGGTTGACCAAGTTCATTGTTATCGCGGATTCTACTTTTATTTAAATCTAAAAGAATATGAATTTAGGTTCAATTAACCCAATAAGGATCTGTACAAAATGTCGTTCAAAATGTACAGAGAAAAGCCATTGTTCAAGTCAAGATCCTAAATTTGAATAAATCATTATAAATATTGGAAAATAGTGGCAGAGGCGGCGTTGTTCGTACACCAGAGCACGCCCCTGATCAACTCCATCTCATTGGAGAGGGAGCGCTACGAGAAGCTGCTGTCCATCATTGGAGGCACGGACATGAAGGTAATCGCCCTGTGCATGAGTGATAGCGGCATGCCCCAGACCTTGGCCAACCGCATCACTATCGCCGACGAGTTGGTCAACAGACTGCTCAAGAACAATGTATCCGTGGAGAACATCTTCGTGTATCCTTTGGTGCAGCCGGCTTCGGGAAACAACACCTTTGGGGTAGAGCTCGTCAACGCCATCGAAAAGATCGTAGAAACCTTTTCGGGGGTTCGCACGGCCTGGGGGCTGAGCAACATTTCTTTCGGTTTGCCTGCGCGCAAGTTTATGAACCAGACCTTCATGAACATGTCCATCGCCAAGGGGCTGGACCGGTCCATTATCAACCTCCTATATAAAAAGATGATGGTTAATATCATCGCAACCGAGGCCCTGGCCGGCCGGGACAAATTCTGTATGAATTATCTTAAAGCGCTTTGAGCGGGTGTTTTTACTAGCGGGATTCAATTTTAAGTGAGAAAATATTATAGGAAGCACGAGTGCAGAATAGACTCCAAGAACCGAATCTATTTGCTTTTGCCAAAACGTCAGGTTACTTGCCATCCCCCATAACTATCAAGGAATAAGTCAAATTTGCATTTAGCAACTGGACATCATAGGCTTACCTTGGGCGCTCTGCTTAAAACATAAACCCTTTTACAGAATGAGTATGGCCATAAATCATTCCAAAGAACCCAAAATCTGGATCGATTACCACAAGACCAATTCGAAAAAAAAATACGGTGCGATCCTACCGGGCCATCATCGAGCGGTATATCAAAGAACTCGGCGATCTGGTCGGCCAGAGGGTCTCCTGCGGCACTAATTCTTCGGGCCTGACCTTGCTTGGGCAATATGTGACCGATGCCCTGGGGTTGGATCGTGACAGGGACTTTGACGCTGTCTATCTGAAGCGCGCCGGCCAGGACGCGCCCATGGTCCTGAACGGAGAAATGGCGACACAATGGGGAGACGGCGTCGGTTTGCCCAATTTCACCAAGATCATGCAGGCTGGCGGCCGGCTTGCGGGGTTGAGCGATGATCTGATCAAAGAGATCAACGCCAAGTATTCCTTCCTGCAGTCCCTTACCATCCCGGCGGGGTACTACCCTGGCCAGGCGGAACCGCTGCAAACCGTCGGCTATTTCAGCTTTTTGCTGGCCCGCACTGACCTGCCAGAAGAGTTGGCCTATCGCCTGACCAAAGCGATCCACAGAAGTCAACCAAAATTGGCCGAGCGACTGCCTTGGGGGCGGGACATCTTGCCCAGGAACACCTGGAAAGCCGCCGGTAATCTGGGCCGCATCCACCCGGGTGCCCGGCGCTACCTGGCGGAATTGGGATTGAATTAGACCTCCATATTTTTCGTTTCAATCACAACAAAAGCTGTTTTCCAATACTTTATCATAATTTTCCGACACCAAAAGCATAGTTCGCATCGTGCCCTCTTGGACGCCGTTCAACATCTTGTGTTTATATGGCTATTGACACACAATTGCTGCCTTGGCATACTCAGATTCGATACAAGCAAGCTCTTATCTTTTTTCTATGCTCGTTCCGATCCCGAAAAGATGGGACTGAGAGACCGAACGTTTTCCGGGTCGACACGAGTGCGTTAATCCTTTTCACCCTTTATCATGAGCCATGGGAATCAAGAGCATGACTGACAAAGAGACCGCTGCAGGTATGAAACGAACGCGGGGAATTACAGAGCCACTGCAATATAAGATTGATCTCATAAGCCGTCTCGTGCGGCAGGTAGTGCGCCAACAAGCCGGAGCCGAAACCGCCCGATTGATCGAGGATCTGATGGATCTTTGCGAGGCCTCTTCACGTTCGAATCAGTGGTGGTCCCACACTGATCTGCAGCCGCACATCGAGATCCTGGACCTGAATCAGCTGGTCTGGATCTGTCGCGCCTTTACCGCCTTTTTCCACCTGGTCAACGAGGCCGAACGGCAAGAGATCATCCGCATCAATCGCCTGGCGGCTCAAAAGGAGACGCCGCAAAACCCGCGCAAGGGTTCGATCCTCGAAGCAATCCATCACCTCAAGCAGCAGGGTCTATCCGAAGACGAGATGCAACTGCTGGTCCACGAACTGGACATTGAACCGACCCTCACCGCGCATCCCACCGAGGTTCGCCGCGGAACCATTTTGTTCAAGCAAAACCGCATCGCCGAGTTGTTGGAGCGCCTATCCAAGGACCGTTTGGTTTCCCAGCGGGCCATGGCCCGCACCATCGACCGTATCGCCCATGAAGTGGCCCTGCTATTGGTGACTGACGACGTGCGCTCGGATCGCCTGCGCGTGCAGGATGAGGTGAATAACGGCATCTACTACCAAACCCATTCCATCTGGGAGGCCCTGCCACGCATCATCGACGATCTGAGCGAGGCGCTGAGCACCTATTTCAACATCAACGATTCACCGCCCTTTTTGCGCTTTCGCTCCTGGATCGGCGGCGACCGGGACGGCAATCCCTTTGTGACGCACGACATCACGAGCCAAACGCTGGATGCACACCGAAATGCAGCCCTGAACAACTACCGGCAGTCCATCGAAGCATTATGGGAGGAGTTGAGTATCTCATCGCTGCGGGTGGCCGTACCCCATGCCCTGATGGAAGATATTCAGCGCGAGGCCGAGACGGTCGCGTTGGATCCGGAAGATCTGCATCGTTACCGTTTCGAGCCCTTCCGGCTCAAAATCGCCTATATGCTGGAACACCTAAAACAATTCCAAGCGGATCCGTCTGACAGCATTTATAGCATATCACAATTCCAGGACGATTTGACGCTTCTGCAAAAAAGTCTGTCCGACTGCGGGCTTGGGGCGCTTTCCTCCTACCAGAGCCTTTCCAACCTGATCACCCGCAGCCGGGTATTCGGTTTTCATTTGGCCGCGCTGGACATTCGGCAGCACAGCCAGGTAAATGAGGCCGTGATTGCGGAGCTCTTTAATTTATCCGGTGTCAGTGAAAACTACCATAATCTTCGGGAGTCGGAAAAAGTCTCTCTCTTGGAAAAAGAGCTGGCCAATCCGAGACCTCTTTGTAGCGATCTGGAAGACTTCTCGGACCAAACCATCGAACTGTTGGATGTGTTCAAGCTGATGCGTATGGTGATGCACAAGGATGAACAGACCATCGGTGCTTACATCGTCAGCATGACCCATTCGGTGAGCGACTTGCTGGAAGTGCTACTGCTGGCCAAAGAGGTCGGTATGTGGCGCATGAAGAATGATGTCGTCACCACGCCGTTGGATGTGGTGCCTCTATTTGAAACCATCGAAGATCTGGAAGGGGCTGCATCGATGATGGAGGCCCTATATAAAAATGCACTCTACCGACGTCATCTTAGAGCGCGCGGCGATTTCCAGGAGATCATGTTGGGGTACTCGGACAGCAACAAGGACGGCGGCTTCTGGATGGCCAACTGGGCACTGCACAAGGGTCAGGAACACCTGTCGGAAGTAGGCCTGCAAAACAACATCAAAATGCGCTTCTTTCATGGCCGAGGAGGCAGCGTGGGACGTGGCGGCGGCCGCGCCAATCAGGCCATTTTCGCCATACCCATCCAGAGCCGCAGCGGCCGCATGCGCTTTACCGAACAAGGCGAAGTGATCTCATTTCGATATGCCCGGCCTTTTATCGCCCGCCGGCACCTGGAGCAGATCGTCAATGCCGTGCTGCTGACCGCCCACGACAAAGAATGCGACCTGGGGTGCAGCCTGCCCATGCAGGCACTTATGGAGCGCATCGCCATCCAATCGATGCAGGCCTACCGCAAGCTCATCGACAATCCAAAGTTTTGGCCGTGGTACAAACAGCTCACGCCCATCGAGCACATCGGCAACCTGCCCATTGCCTCTCGCCCAGTCTCCAGAGTCTCGGCCAGCGGGTTGCAGTTCGACGACCTGCGGGCCATTCCCTGGGTCTTCTCCTGGACCCAGACCCGCTACAACCTGCCGGGCTGGTACGGCGCCGGCACGGCCATTGAAGAAGAAATCAAAAATGATTCGGAGACCTTGGAACAGTTGCAGGCGATGTGGCAACGCTGGCCTTTCTTCCGCACAATGATGGAAAACATGCAGCTGGAACTTGCCCGAACCCGCATGGAGATCGCCCAGGCCTATAGCGGCCTCTCGGAGGATTGTTTCCACGACATCATCGCAGCGGAGTTTGAAAAGATCCGATCAGCCGTGTTGAAGGTCACCGGCCAGGAGAGGCTGTTAGACAACCACATGGCCATTCAGCAATCCATCGTTCTGCGAAACCCCTACACCGACGTACTCAACCTGATCCAGGTCGAACTGCTAAAGCGTTGGGCCGTTTGCTCCGAAGAGGAATCCATCCCCTTACGCCAAGCCCTTTTTCTCAGCATCAACGGTATCGCAGCGGCCATGCAGAGTACAGGGTGATGCATGACCCTTCTGCTAAAAGCTTCGGATGGATATGCACGGCAGCGAAAAAAGCAAGTTCTTATCTTTTTTATGGGATTATAGATGGAAAACTGGCAAATAAATAGAACCCTAAGGATTTCAAGAAACCGTCATGAACGATAACGATAACTTCAGGTCAAAACCATAAAAAAGACATACCGCGACAAGCATATTCGTTGACAGCCATGGAAATTACAGCCATCGACATGCATTTTATAATATGGGTAAACCAGCACCAGAGTAATTTTCTGGATGTTTTTTTTACCACTGTCACCTGGGCTGGTTCGCTTTTTGTACTGCTTCCGTTAACAGTAATCATGACGGGTTATCTACTTGCCTACGAAAAAAAAGAGGCCATCCTTCTTTTGGGGCTGGGCTTCGGCGGTGCTGTCCTACTCACTTACCTGCTTAAAGCGGTAATCAGGCGTCCGCGGCCCGATATATTTACACCGTTAATATCAATGCCAATCGATTTTTCATTTCCCAGCACCCACACAGCCCAAATAACCGCATTTAACTTTTGCCTTTTGCTAATTGTTCGGAAGGACCGATTGCTTTAGGTCGGGCTGCTGTGCTTGCCAGTGTAAAGCTAATTGGCTGTGTTGCTTACTCGAGAGTCTATTTGCAAGTGCATTTTGCTTCGGATGTCATTGCCGGCATCCTGCTCCCCACCATTTGGGTGGCTGTTATTGCATTCATGCTGCACCACGTTTGATGGATGGTAGCATATCTCTCTCGGTTTTAGCGAATACAAAAAGGAACATCACGCCATGCATAACAATTTTTTAGGAACCGGGGAGCCCGGATATCACCCAATAAATAAATCAAAGTCTGCTTGGAAGGCATATACTATGCCACTCGGTTTGATTTCAGCTTTGCTTACAAGTTGTTCCTATCGATCGAAGTGCTGATCATATGTTTTAATTTGCGCCAATGGATCGATTTCTTCTTTATTTTAACGCCAGCAGTATTGGTCCTGATGGCGGAATTGTTCAACAGTGCGATCGAGGCGTTTTGCGATTTTGTAGAAACCAGGGAAAATCCAAAGATCAATGTGATTAAGGACATTTCCGCTTCGGCCGTTGACCTCGTTATCATCCTATGGACGACGATCATCACCGTCGAGTTCGTTCCTTTGTGGCGCCTGTTCTCAACGGCGTGATACCCATGATGGTCGCTCCATAAATCATGCAAATGAAATATCAAGAGGATTGATTGATGATATCATTTGAATTTCTAGTGATGATTATTTTGGTGTCAAACTTTTTCGAATCCGGTCTCACAGCACAGCCTGTGATTATCGACGGTGAGGTGCCTGCCGAAAGCGGTTTTCGCCGCGTCACGCCGCGGCAAGGGTTAGTAACCCCATGGGCAATGGCATGGTTGCCAAATGGCGATCTGCTCGTCACCGAGCGGCCGTGGCTGTTTCATTTGGTGAAGGGAGGATGGCTTGTAGCCGCTCCGGTTGTCGGTGTCACCGAGTTATTTGCCGCTGGTCAGGGTGGCTTCTCGGCACACCCAGGTGTTGGCCGTCGGATAGGCCAGGTAGTAAAAACGGAATTTTTAACATTAAAAATGGTCCTAAAAAGGGGGTACACTTAATTTATCCGGTTTCTAACTTAGCAAATGGTACTAAAACTGGGGGCAGGTTACTGCACGAAGAATAATTCAAACTCATCCGGGCGTTACATCATCCGATGTAATGGGTGGCAGCTGTGCGACATTTGCACGAGCCGTCCGGCAAAGAACCATTATTCCGCTTTCGATGTATGACCTACCCGAAGATCATTCATTGATTAAATGCCATAAGGTCTAAGCCCGTTGAGAATGTTTTGGTGATTGGATTTAAGCGCTGAGGGCGAATGGTTCGGTGAATGTTGAATGCATTTGCAGCTAAGACCCGCTTTAGAAATTAGTCAAAGGGCGATAAGAGCGTATCAATACCAAAATAATTACATATAATTCTAAAAACAGGAAAACTATCCGGCCATCTCAATCACATCCTTACCTCAACCCTTTGAGAACACCGAACGCTAATTTACTAGTAGCAATAAAAGATTCTGGTTATTGGTTCGACCTATTTGGCCGAAGCCAATTTCCAAAATGCATCCTGACACCAAACCAACGGGGGCAGACCCAAATCTTCGCCAGCATTAACCCTTCCGGTAAACACGCGGTACCCTTTGATTTCCATGTCGCTTTCCACCTGGCACGTCATCCAGGCGGAAACCCCTTCGGGTACCAATCCGTGGCCCACATTTTCGGGTAGGGTATCGACGGCAAAGCGGGCATATTTATCCACTTGGTCCCCTTTAGCGCTTCCCAATTGTATCGCCAGCTTGGATTGAGTATCGGCGGCCAGTGCCAGAACGAATGTGCCCGAGGCATTGATCAGCTTTTCGGTCAGATTTCCCGTGGCCACGCTGATGGTCAAGAGGGGTTCTTTTTCCGAAACGAACATGGCGGTTCCCGTCATGATATCCCGCTGGTCATTATGTGTCGTGCAGATAAACACCACCGGACAGGGGAGCCAATGAAAAACCTTCATATCGGCGATCATGCTCGTCTCCTTTCGTTTGAAATTAGATTTTGTACATGAATCATGCATTGGTAAATAAGCACGCACCCTTTAGCAATGATCGTAAAGAGCTAAACGTAGGCCATCTACAGATAATAGATCACCAAAAGGATACAAATGTAACCTACCAAAAATGACAATCCTTGTAAAGTCATTCGGCAAGGAAAAGCCAAGGCCTTTACTGGTAAAAACTTTACCGCTCACGCCAGTATTGCATGGGTGGTACATGGTATGGAGGTATTTGATCTTCAAAGTCGGTTTACTAAGATTTTCGAGGGTCTGATTTCCGGTACCAAACATCGTACATCCAAAATTCTTAAGCAGCTAATTGCCTCGCGGATAATGAGCGGGGAGGCGATTAGCGACACAGGGAACTTTTCAGCCGATGCTATTAAAGTGTTGTTCGATTGGATACAATCGCTCATGGGTCTAATTTTGGTCGGGGACTTAATCAGTTTACCAGGCAACACAATCTTGGCGTGCAGCAAGTTGCGGGCGATCTCTATCAAAATATCGGGCTTAAGGGGAAAAGACTTTTAGCCATCGAATCCATTGTGGTAACGGTATTCGGTGAACCCGAAGGTGCGCGCTAAGGCTACAATCCTCATAAGACCGGACGACTATCTTATTTTCCTCTTTTGGCTGTTGATGTGAATAAACGTGCCGTGTTGGACGAGTATCTGCGCCCCGGTTGTGCTTCCAGCGGCAACGGGCTGGAGATTTTTATACGATAATTTGTTACCGAAGCAAAGTCGGTTCCAGGAGAGATTGTCTATCGGCTAGACAAGGGCCTTTGCTCCGGTAAAGTGCTGAATACCATCGAAGAATTGGGTTGCGGTTATGTAGCCAAGTTCAAGCTGACTCAGCGGATTGCCGCCCGTATCTCCAAGATCAGAAAGTGGCGCTCCATAGGAAAAGGGTTTTTTACCGCCAATTTCCGCTATCAGCCTCATGGCTGGAAGCAGTCCAGGCGCTTTGTGGTCATCGAAAGAAATGAGATGCCGAAAAAGAATCCCATTCAATTGCCACTGTTCGACTTTATGGATGGCCGGTACGAAGTGATTTGCACCAATCAACGCCCTAAGGCCGATAACATCTGGCATCGATATAACAAAGGCGCGGTTGTTGAACAGGTGATCGACGAACTCAAAAATGATTTATCGGCCACGGGTATCCGCACCGACAGTTTCTGGGCGAATGACACCCTGTTTATCACCGGGCTGGTGGCCTACAATTTTCTCAACTGCATTCGCCGTATCGCCCTTCCCAAGGCATACCGCACGGCCAGGATCAAACGGATTGGGTTTTTTTTCATATTGGTGCCAACGTGGTTCGACGTGCCCGCGGGATTTGGATCAAAATCGGAAGGGATAATCCGTTCCGATTGATTTTTTACCGTGCGTTTGCGGCTTTAAGTTCCGCCTGAGCAAATGGTGTTGCCGACGTTCAATCACCTTTGGATAAATATTCCCTTAGTTCAGCCAAATGGTAGTTTTATCGGTTTTGAGTAGGATAATAACCTGATTATCTTCCCACAACAGGCTCATTATCGACCATGAAAAAATTTACTC
>Ga0316197_10003757_pt1 | contig 10823 bp, 9 predicted proteins | sample OudBiesiAoxic_MG_FD_204939 | JGI IMG/M metagenome (GOLD analysis project Ga0316197, IMG submission 204939) | Coastal sediment microbial communities from Oude Bieten Haven, Netherlands - site A oxic | ecosystem: Environmental > Aquatic > Marine > Coastal > Sediment | place: Netherlands... | reverse complement strand
TTCTAAATTTTTTTGATCTATATGAATATCGCAGCTTCTATATCAGTTCTTTTATTTTGGGGGCAATTTCCTCAGGGCTTTCAACCACATAGGCCTTGGCTTCGGTTAAGGCCTTAATCTTTCCCTGGGCGGTCCCCCTGCCGCGCTCAACGATACTGCTGGCATGTGAAAATCGCATGCCTTCCGGTGCCCAGGCACCTGCGATAAAGACAACCAGTGGTTTGGTGAAGTCGCCATTGGCAACCGCCTCGGCGGCCTCTTCTTCCAGGGTCCCGCCGATTTCACCAAAAATCGCCACCGCCCGGGTCTGATCATCTTGCTCGAACTGCTTGAGCACATCGGCCATGGTTAAGCCCAGGACGGGCTCGGTGCCGATGTGCAGGGCGGTACTGATGCCTAACCCGGCTACCTTCAGTGCCCAGGGAACCGTACCCGACTGACCGCCGCTGCGGGATATAACCCCCACCGGACCCGGCTGAAAAAGCTTCTTGGCCCAGTCGACGCTACCGCCCAGCCAGCCCATGGCCGCTTTACCCGGGCTGATGATGCCGAGGCTGCCAGGCCCCAGTATTTTGGCATCGTTTTTCAAAGCGTAGTTTACCATAGCGATCACATCATGCACCGGAATACGCTCCACCGGCGAGACAACAAATTTTATACCGGCGTCAATGGCCTCATATACGGCACTCTTTAACGCCGGTCCGGGAATAAAGGTTACGGTGGCATCCACCATCCCTTCACTCTTGATAGCCTCCAAAACGGTATTATAAACCGGCAGGCCATGAACTTCTTCACCACCGCGACCCGGTGTCACACCGGCAACCACCTTGGTCCCATAGCCCTTCATAAATGCGGTTCGCAATGATCCTTCCCGGCCCGTCATTCCCTGGACAATGACCCTTGTATTTTCATCTAACAGTATTGACATTTTCTCCCCCTGCTATTGTGTTCCGTGCCTTTGCCTGTACTCCGCCAATCCCTCGATGGGAACCTCGATGGTAATGGCCCCATTACCCCTGAACCAGCATTCGTACTCGCAGGCCAGGCACTCGGTGCCCTTGCGCGTCAGCTCTTCAGGAGATCCTTCCACCGCCGGTTTGCCGTCTTTTAAGACCAGAATTCCCCGGCTATAGGTCTTACAGGCTTCCACACAGGCATGGGTTTTACAGCCTTTGCATTTTTCGTCATCGATGATGACCTTTATCGTTCTTTCATTAAATTCCATCGCACTCTCCCTCAAAGTACTTTAGCTCATTATGATACATTTTATGGAAAAGTTATTAGACCACCAAGACACAAGGCCACAAAAATGAATTTTAGCTCTGAAGTTTTTCTTCGTGTCTTGGTTCCTTTGTGGCAATTTGTTCCATCTTAGCCGGTTTAGGAGCCTGATTTTTCTTTGCGGTATTCATCGACCAGGGCCTTGACCCGCCCGCCGATAAATTTGGCATCGTATACATGCTCGCGATCATAAATTTCTATTCTGGCATCAAGGTCCGCCAGGCCCTCTTTCAATATCTGCTGGGATTTTTCTTCCTTGTTGCCGCAAAGAAGCAGTACCACGGGAAATCGCGGCCTTTTGGGCAGTTCCTCCCTCAAGGCCTTGACGATACCGTGGGCATGATGCCACTGTTCCTGATTGGCCATCATAAATCCGGCCAGAAAATAAGCTTCAATACCCGGTATGGCCATGATCAGTTTTACCACCCGGTATACCTTGGAAGCTGTCGGGTTGCCGCTGGTATCGGCATAATCGGCCACCATCAAGTCCACCTTGTTGAGGGCATCCATTCCGAGCATGGCCGCACCACCGCCGATCCCATGGTAGCCGACATAACCGCCCTTAACCACCTCTTCGGGGTCGGCCATCTGGGCCACATAGCTGGTGCCGCGAAAATCGCTTTCCTCAAAAGACCAGGCGATCAGGTCGAACTCGGTGGGCTCTTTGAGAAACTCACGCCCGATTTTGATTCCCAGATCGGGATGCCGGAAAAGGGCCTGGTCATCAACGGCCATGCGACAATCAGCTGCCAGGACCTTATTATCTGAGGTCAATACAAGGGGATTAATCTCCAGGGTGCGGCAGTCCATCTTTTGAAAAGCCTTAAAAAGCTTGAAAACAATATCGGCCACCTGTCGCAGGACCTTGCCCTTGACTCCCATTGAAGACACCATGTTGAGGGTGTCATAGGGCATCAGGCCCTTGATGACATCCACATTCATAATTGCAATTTTGTCCTCAGGCACCGACTCGATATCCACCCCGCCTTCGGGACTGAACATCAGCACCGGCCCCCGCACTTCCTGGGCGGAGTTGATAATCACGCCGGCATAAAATTCCTGAACAATATCAAGCTTTTCTTCAACCAGGACCTGTTTGACCTCGAGTCCCTTAACTTCCATCCCCAGAATTTCCGCCGCCACTTTTTCAGCCTCATCCGGCGTGTCCGCAAACTTGACGGCACCGGATTTGCCCCGGCCCCCGGCCCATACCTGGGCTTTCACCACAACGGGCCGGCCTAACTTTTCGGCCGCCTTTCTGGCTTCAACAGGGGATTTTGCAACCACCCCTTCAGGGATCGGGATTCCCGATTTACTGAAAAGTTCTTTTCCCTGATACTCAAAAAACTTAGCCATTTTGCCTCCATCACCATGGGTTAAGGTTTTATCTTTAATTTGAAATACTGCAGTGGTAAGACCACCTAACCATAAACCATAAATACGAATGCCTGTCAAGGAGATTATCGGCATTCAAAGATTGGGGTTGACAACAATATTTGGTGATAATATAGTATGTTCACTGAGATCAGGTGCCTGTCAAACAATTTCGGAAGCCCATGGCCAAAACCGATTCTGCCGGATAAAATCTTAACTTTTAGCCTCAAATCCCCATTAAGGTATGATGGTCAGTCCAAAATTCAAACCTATCAAGCAAGAAAAAATCTCTACCAAAATAGCGGAGCAAATCAAATCCCTCATCAAAGAAGGTGATTTGAAACCGGGCGATGCCCTTCCCCCCGAAAGAGAACTTGTAAAAGTCTTTAATGTGAGTCGCGCTTCGCTGCGTGAAGCCCTTAATTCACTTGCAGGTATGGGTTTTCTGGAAATGTCCCAGAAGCAAAGGACAGTTGTAAAATCTTTAGCGTCGGGCAGAATGACCGAACCCCTTCACCTTCTTATAAAAGACGACATCCAGACTGTTTTTGAGCTGATTGAAGTCAGAAAAGCCATTGAAACCTGGAATGCTTACCATGCCGCCAAAAGGGCCAAAGATGATGATATCGCCCGTCTTGAAAACAGCCTCGCATCAATGAAAACTAAGATAGAACAGCAAATCAGCGTGGTTGAGGACGACGCAGATTTTCATCTGGCCATGGCCGAGGCCACCCACAATAAAATCCAGACCCATTTGATGTTTTCGATATATGACCTGCTCAAGGAATCTCTGGGCGGGTACTACGAAAGCATCAGGATGCAGGATATATTCGACCAGCATTCAAAAGTGTTGGAAGCCATTAAAAATAGAGATCCGGACCTGGCCAGAAGACGAATGCGCGAACACCTCGATTACGTGGAGTCCCGGGTAAAAGAGTTTTCATCCAACGATGTCACTTCCAAATAAAAATTGAAAATTTTTATAGTCCTTTGAAGATCATATCCTCGTTAACTTCCCGCAAAATCTTCAGGATTTCTTGGATTCTTTCGTCCGTAATGCAGGCATACACATAGGCTTTTTCACGCTCCAATCTAAATCTGATGAACCCGTATTTAACCAGGGCCCATTTCGGTCCTTCCACCATCCCGACAACCTCAGCATGAACGCGAATGACCCGCCTGAAACTGGTTAGTTCGATGTCTCCGGCAGCGGTAAGGCTGACCTTATAGGATATTGCCAGGGAGAAATACCATGTATACGCCATAATAAAGGTGATCATGACCGAACGGGCCAAAGGCCATCCCGGGGAGAAGCCGATGGACCCTATCAGCAATAGGCATATAACGGTCCAGACGATTAAAAGCCCAAAGAAAATCCCCACAAATACGACAGGGGACTGATAAACATAGTGTTTTTGAGGTGTTACAGAATCACCCATTATTTCTTTCCTGGTGGCGATTTTAACTATCAATCATGCCAGAGCCTGGACTGACCATCATACCGGTAAATTTTCTCGATAAAATAAGCGGTTTCGAATTACGGCATGCTCCGGTTCGACAGAGAGAACAAGTGGTCATCAGTCTTCTAACACTAAGAAATTGTGTAATATAATTGCCAGTTGGCTTTGTCAAGCTCAAACCCATAGGGGCAAAAAAATCCTTGACACGAGTAATTAAGTATGGTTAAGGGAAAGCTGGTCTTACCATCTTTGGAACAGCATTGTGGCTATTTTCCCGTTGTCAGATGCATGTGTCAGATGGTTTCAATGGATCTCCCGGGGCCATTCTTACAAGTTCTAAGGATGGAGGAGTCATTTCAACGTATTTTCCCGCCAATTGCCGGAGTATGGGGATAGAACGGCAGCCGTTTACCGGCAAAGTTAGTTATCTTGACACTTGAGTTTTATCTTTGTTAGAGAGGTAGAAACCGCATTGTAGAAAGGTGTTCTATAATGCGAAACACAAATGTGAGCCCTTTTTCATCACAAAGCCGAAGATTGTCCCCCCTGCTGATGTTCAGAATCGGGATACAATGATAGACAGGCAAGGGAATCACCATTTGTCGTCCGGTAAAAATAGTTACCGGGGATTTCACGATGGGAATGATCACACGGAGTCTGCTGAGCGCCAATTGAATTGAACGCCTCTTTAAAGACAGTGCGAACAGGTCCATCATAACTTTCTCAGAGGAGGTAGTGACTATGAAGAAGGATAAGACAGAAAATGCCCCGAAAAAAACCACTCGACGAAAATTCCTAAAAAAGACCGCGGCAGCAGGTGTCGGGGCAGCGCTTGCAGCTCCCACTCTTTTTAATATCCGCACCGCGGCGGCCAAGGGGACGACCTGGCGCATCCAGACCTCCTGGCCCGGGGGTATCGGCCTGGAGATTTTCAAATCATGGTGTAACAGTATCCAGGAAAAAAGTGGCGGTGAGTTGATCTTTAAAGGCTTTACCGCCAAGGATGTCGTCGGTGACTTCCAGTTGTTTGATGCCGTTAAAAATGGTGTGCTCGAAGCCATGAACCCGTTTACGATATACTGGGCCGGCCGTATGCCAGCTTCGGTGTTTTTAACCTCCTACCCCATGGGCCTGCGCAATCCCCATGAATTTGACGTTTTCTATTACGGCCTCGGTGGCCTGGAACTTGCCCGTGAACTTTTTGCAAAACAGGGCATGTACTATGTGGGCCCGATCCATCACGGCCCCAACATCATCCACTCCAAGGTGCCCATCCGCTCCATTGAAGATTTCCGGGGCAGAAAAATGCGGGTCCCGGGCGGAATGGTGTCCGAACTATTCTCGGCGGCCGGCGCCAAGACCACCCTGCTGCCCGGCAGCGAGATCTTCCCGGCCCTGGAAAAAGGCACCATCGACGTGGCCGACTACGTGGGTCCGGCAGTTAACTACGCCCTGGGCTTCCATCAGGTCACCAAGTACATCTCCATGGGTCCGGCCGGCTTTATGTCAATCTACCAGCCTGTCGACTTGATGGACCTCACCGTCGGCATGAAAGCCTGGAATGCGCTACCGCAAAACCTGAAAACTTTTGTGGAGATGGAGGTTCACTCCTATTCCGATATGCACCACGCCCTGATCCAGAAAGCCGACCAGGACGCCTGGGTCAAGTTCGAAGAAGCCGGCACCGTGGTCACCCGCCTGAGCGCAGAAGACGTCGAGGCCTTCACCAAACTGGCCGTGCCGCTGTGGTTCAAGTGGGCCAACCGCGATAAATACGCGGCCCAGGTGTTCAAGATCCAGCTCGACTACATGATGTCAGGCAGCCTCGGCTATGTCGACCCCGACACGATCAAGGGTCAGACGCTGAAGTTTTCCTTTTAATCCTTAAGATCTTTGTCGCTGGTCATTTAGCAGCGAATAGGAACCGCCCCCGCGGCGGTTCCTATTTTCATAATTTGGCCACGACGCCAGGTTATTCGTCGGGGAAAGGAAGAATCCCGGGTTTTGCCGCTCAGGATTCATGGACTGATCAGTTTCAATTTCATTTTAGAGTTAGGATAGATTTATGCCACACATTAATTTTGTATTACCCCACTGGCTTTACTGGGGCGGATTACTATTCGTTCCCCTGATGGCCATGTACATCGTACGCAAGCAGAGAGGAAAGACCGTAGACGGCGTGATGTCAACTCCCATCGCCTACCTGCTGTGGCTCTGCGGAGGATTTGCCGGTCTCCACCGCCTCTACGTCAAAAATATCTGGGGCCTGGTCTATATTCCCATATTTATCGCACTGTTATTTTTTAACGTTCAGGTTCGCAGTACGGTGGATGCGCTGTCCGGTGTTAAAAATGAAGTCAACATCGCCGAGTTCGACGTGGAAGGGGCCCAGAAGGCGATTGACAAGGGGAAGGATGGTGCCCGGCAGAAGATGGACAAGGCCAAGCAGGCCATGGCCATTGCCCAGCAGAATCTGCAAGAATCAGAAGCCCACCATGCGAAATGGGTCCGGTACACAAGTATCCTGGCCATCATGATTGCGGTTTTTTTGCTGATCGACGCCTTTTTGCTGCCCGGCATGGTTAAAAAATGCGCCGCCCGTGAGGCCCCCGACAAGGCCGCTCTGGCTGAAGCCGCCGCCAAAAGGGCGGAATTTGAAAAATTGGGTAAGGCCGACGCAACGATTGAGGTAGAAATTAAAAATCCGTTTTTCCTCTGGATCGACAAGATCAATGGTTATGTCGGAGAGTATGTCAGTTTCTGGGCGATCATCGCCGTATTCGTCTATTATTATGAAGTGCTGGCCCGCTATCTCTTCAACTCGCCTACCAACTGGGCCCACGAAGGCATGTTTCTGATGTTCGGCATGCAGTATGTGCTGGCGGCCGGATTTACCCACCGCGAACACGCCCATGTCCATGTGGACGTTTTATATCAATACTTCCCCATCCGCGTGAAAGCCCTTATCAACGTGTTGACGTCGGTCTTCTTTTTTATTTTTTGTATTGTCCTGTTCTGGACCGGCTGGAGATTTGCGGCGGATTCAATTGGCGTGTGGGAGGTGTCCTTTACCGAGTGGGCCATTCATTACTGGCCGGTAAAGGTGACATTGTCGGTGGGCGCGCTCCTACTGATGTTGGATGGGATCGTAAAATTGATCAAGGATCTGATCGTCCTTTTTGGAAAGAGGGTATAAACTATGGGTTTGGAAATAGGTATTGGCTGGCTTACATTTTGGATGTTTGGTACATTGATATTCCTGCTCCTGCTGGGTCTGCCGCTGGCCTTTGTCACCGGTGGGCTTGGCGTGGTGTTTTTATTTATATTCGGGGATGCGCAGATGCTCAACATTTTACCGTCGCGTATCTTCCCCTTTATGACCGATTATCAGCTATCGGCCATACCGCTGTTTATTTTCATGGCTTCGGTGCTGGCGGCGGCCGGGTTGATCGAAGAGTTGTTTGATGTGGTCTACCAGATTCTGGGCGGTTTGAAGGGCGGTTTGGCCATCGCCACCATTATCGCCTCGACCATTCTGGCCGCCATGGTGGGCGTGATCGGTGCCGCCGAAGTGACCATGGGCATCATCGCCCTGCCGGCCATGCTCAAGAGAAAATACAATCCTGAGCTGGCCTGCGGCTCAATCCTGGCCGGCGGGACCCTCGGCATTCTGATCCCCCCATCCATTCTGGCGATTATTTTTGCGGTGGTTGCCCAACAATCGGTGGGTGAGCTGTTTATCGGCGCTTTTTTCCCGGGATTTTTACTTTCAGGCATGTATATCCTGTACGTCACAGCCCGCAGCTACATGAAAGAAGGCGTCGGACCGGCCCTTCCCAAAGATGAGCGCATCAGCGTCAAAGAAAAAATAAAACTGCTCAAGGGTATTATCGCGCCAGTTCTGCTGGTGTGCCTGGTATTAGGGGTCATTTTTTCCGGTGTGGCCACTCCGGTGGAGGCCGCCGGTATCGGCACCTTTGGTGCCCTGGTTGTGGCCGCCCTGTCGCGCAAGCTGTCCTGGACCAATATCTCCGCAGCCGCCATCACCACCCTCAAGGCGTCCACCATGGTGCTGTGGATCATGTTCGGCGCCAGCATCTTCGTCGGCTTTTACATCGTCAACGGCGGGCAGCAGTTTGTGACCGAATCCCTGCTGGGAACCGGCCTGGGACCCTACGGCATTTTAATGATCATGATGGTCCTGTTGGTCCTGCTCGGCATGTTCCTGGACTGGGTGGGTATCCTGCTGCTGGCGGTTCCGATTTTCGCCCCGATTATGCGCTCTTTGCCCTGGGATGGGCTATTTGGCTTTCCGGGAGTACCGCCCGGGGAGGTGTCCCTGTGGTTCGGAGTGGTCTACATGGTCAACATGCAGATGTCCTTTTTGAGTCCGCCCTTCGGATATGCGCTCTTTTATCTCAAAAGTGTGGCACCGCCTGAAATCACCATGGGAATCATATTCCGCTCGGCCGTGCCCTTTCTGTTTTTACAAGCCGTCGGATTGGCCCTGGTGGTTATCTTCCCCGAAATTATTTTATGGTTGCCAAGGCTGGTCTACGGCAATTAGCTCGAGGACTGCCGGGACAGGGTTTAATCCTGTCCCGGCAGTCCTTGTTTCGACGACAGGCTAAGTTCCACTCCTTGCCGTATTTTTATCGGTCTGATATTTTTTCTTCTGCCCTGATTTTAAGATTACCCTGAAATTGAAAGGCCGGATCGGGTAGAGCAATTCGGAAACTTAGTTAAAGCCTGCGCCTCATTTTTTCCAGCCAGCTTGGATTTACACCCGCTAATTCCACAGTTGAGCGATCTATGTTCCAATAAAAAACTACCTTGTTCTGAACCCCAACCCCAGCTAAAGATGAAATCCAGCAGCAACGCTCTCAGCGATTTAGACACGGACCACCGTCAATCATCACCTCAGTTTAACAGTTGACTTTTCAGGGTCGATAACTTAATTTTTTTATTTTGCTTAATGCTACAGAGTTCTTGAGAAGGTAAAAAACTGAATGACCGACCCTATCAAACAGGATTCCCTAAATAATGACACTCAAGCGCCGACCCTGTGGGGCTGGCCCACCTACCTGAGCATAATTATCGCAATTATTATTTTAATTTTCGCAGCGCGAATGGTGGATCTAAAAGAAATTTGGCGCGAAATTGCCGCCTGCGACAAGCGGTTCGTAATCCTCGGAGCCCTGGCCCATTATGCAACCTATCTGGTGCGCGGCATGCGTTGGCGCCGATGTTTGATTCATCTGCCGGTGACAGCAGGAAGCGGCAAATTCGGCTTGCTTGTTTTCTTTTATAATTTCGTGGACAACCTGGTACCTGCAAAACTGGGAGATGTATATGCCGCCCATCTGGCCCGCATTAACTTTAAAATTAGACGATCCGCCGCCATGGGCTCCATCGTTTTTTTGCGCATGATCGATGCCTGGATTATTCTGATGCTGGCCGCACTGGCCTCCTGGATTCTGTTTTCAGCCCACCTGCCCCGGGCTGTCACCTGGAGCCTGGTCGGCGGCGGCATCATTGCTGTGGGTGCCACCTCCATCATGCTGGTGTTTTTTTTATTTAAAAAAAGGCTTCCCGGCTGGATACCGGAGAAAGTTCAGCAGATGATTCAAGCGTTTCATACCGGCATGTGGCCCAGGTCAAAAGAGTTATTACCGATCGCCGCATTAACGATAATTATTTGGGTATTGGAAACCTTATGGATTTTTTGCCTGGTGCTGGCGTTCAATCTTCAAGTCGATCCGGTTGAAGCAATTTTTTTGACTATGATCCCGCTGCTGGCCTCGGCATTTCCATTCACACCATCCGGCGCCGGGGTGGTGGAAATCACCCTTTACAGCTGTCTGCGCGTAGTCGGTGTGGCAACCCCGATCGCAGGTTCATTGACGGTGGTCAATCGTTTTATTGATTACTGGCTTCATATTGTCCTGGGTGTCATCGCATGGGCCTTTCGTCGCCTTATCGGCCTGAGGACCTGGCGCGATGTCCCATTGAAACCATAAAAAAATTGTAGAGGAGAATAGCAACATGGCACTCATCGGTTCCATCCCACGCAGATGTGTGAATTTGCCGCCCGGAAGCCTGCGAACCCTTATTAGCTGTGTTATCGGCAATAAGGTGCAGGAGGGTCCGGCAATTGATAAATTTTACCGGAGTTTCGGGCAGTGGCTGGGTGCACCCCATGTGTTGGGCGCATCTTCGGGCCGGACGGCGTTTCAGCTGGCCCTGGAATCATTAAACCTGGAAAAAGGGGCCGAGATTATTTTTCCGGTGTTCACCTTTCCTGTCATTCCCATGGCGGCCAAAATGCTCGGTTATAAACCGGTTTTTTGCGACGTTGATCCAAGGACTTATAATTCCGGACCTAAACATATCGAACCTAAAATATCGGAAAAAACCGGTGCCATCCTGGCAACTCACCTTTTCGGTCAGCCCTGCCCCATCCGCCCCATCGCAGAGCTCGCACGGCAACGCGATGTCCGCCTGCTCGAGGATTGCGCCCATGCCTGCGGTGTCAGGATAGAGGGCCAACAGGCCGGGACTTTCGGAGATATCGGTATTTTCAGTTTTGCCGAAGGGAAAAATATGCCCTGTTTTGGCGGCGGTGCCATTGTGACCGCCGACGAAGAAATTGCCGGACGGGCAGCAAAAATACTGTCTGGATCCCCTATAGCGGAAAAAGATGCCATC
>Ga0316197_10003756_pt1 | contig 10823 bp, 9 predicted proteins | sample OudBiesiAoxic_MG_FD_204939 | JGI IMG/M metagenome (GOLD analysis project Ga0316197, IMG submission 204939) | Coastal sediment microbial communities from Oude Bieten Haven, Netherlands - site A oxic | ecosystem: Environmental > Aquatic > Marine > Coastal > Sediment | place: Netherlands... | reverse complement strand
CGCTATTGGTGGAAACAGATGATCTTATGACCGCTGAAGCTTTACAGGAAAAAATAAATTCGTTGGATAAAAATACGATGGAACGGGTTTTTGCTGTTGTCGCCACCGGTGGGACAACCAATGCAGGTATTGTAGACGACCTCGAGGGAATTGCTGCTATTTGCAAGGAACTTAATTTTTGGTTTCATGTAGATGCTGCCTATGGCGGAGGTGCCCTGGCGGCAGATTCTGTAAGACATTTGTTTGCAGGAATTGAAAAAGCGGATAGCATTACTATTGATCCGCATAAATGGTTATTCTCACCTTATGATTGTGGGGCTGTTATCTATAGAAATCCGGAATTGGCAAAAACAGCACATTCTCAGGAGGGCTCGTACCTGGATATAATAAAAGATCCGGGAGCTCATGGATTTAATCCGTCGGATTACCAGATTCAGTTAACAAGGAGGTTACGTGGTTTGCCTTTGTGGTATTCCCTTGCCACTCATGGAACAAATAAATATAAATGGGCGGTGGAGCGAGGCATTGAACTGGCCAATATAGCCGGTGAATTAATTTCTTCACGACCGGATTTAGAATTGATAAGACCTCCGAGCCTATCGTGCGTCCTTTTCAGACGTAAGGGATGGTCCGAAGATGACTATAAAAACTGGACCTATACCAATCATCGCAAAGGTTTGGCCCTGGTGACACCCAGTAAATGGAAGACCAAAGAAGGTTTTGAGACCGTAGCCCGTTTTTGTTTTATTAATCCAGATACTACGGAAGACGATATTAAAATTATTCTGGATACAATGAATTGAGCAGCAGCAGGGATTAAGGAACTAAGAATTCTCCATTCCAAAGTTCATTGCGGTTGGAAAACCGAACCCGTATATGTTCTGGCTGTTGTAATTTCAGGTATTCTATTTTATAGGGGGTAATTTCAACCACACAGAAATGGTTTTCCTCTTTCAGGTATTCAAGTGGTGCAGTATCTTTAAGGGGTGTTCCCGGCGCCAGAGATGTGGTGTATTCCTTTCTTGATTGCTCACCAATATTTTGCCCGTGTTCTTCTTCTTTTGCTTTTCCTTTAATAATGGTTGCTAAGCCTTCAATTTTGATCTGTAATAGTTTTCCGGGATCGTAAAATAATAACCCTACCTTATTATTTTCCTTTATATGAATTATTTTTTTTGATCGAAAATCCGTGTAGAAGGAACATTTAAGTTCCTCGGAAAAATCCCTTAAGACCACCGTTCGCAGTCTTACAAAATGGTCCAAACCTACTGTTCCCAGGGTGAAGTAGCGAAAAGGATGAGTTTTCTGAGTACTCCCTTTTTTTAATTCATCCTTTATTTCTGTAAAAAATTTATCTGTATTTCCTGTGGGTTTCATTAGTATAAAGGTAAAAAAATAAAAAATGAGGTAGGGTATTTTTAAAGAAGATTGTTATATATATAAATTGCTATGAAAAAGTAAGTTTTTTTATAAATAAAATTGTGTCATAACAAGTTCATGTGTTTAGGTTGGTTTTTGATTGAAAAGCCCTGGCGATCGTCGCCGGGGCTTTTTCCTTTTATGAATCAAAGGATCTTTGATGTAAGTATAATTAGAAAGGTAATTGTTTGCCAGGTATTGAAGGAAATTCTCCTATTTCACTTTGTATTCCAGTCGCATGGTAATAGAAGCAGTCTTCTTTTTAGAAGAAGTATTATAAGCCCCGCCCCAACTGTAATCCTCATCAGAATTTTGTCCGGTAATTTGAAAAACTCCCATCCGGGCGGAAATCAGATCTCCTAATGCACCACCGGAATTCTCAGCTATTTTCTCAGCACGGATTCGGGCATCTTCTGTGGCCTTCGAAATCATTTCAATCTTAAGATCTGATAATTTGGTGTAATAATAACGGGGAGGGGAGGAATTAAACTGCACCCCTTTATTTAGGAGTTCCGTTATCTCACGCGATACTTTTTCCACGAGGGCAACATCATTAGATTCTATCTGAACGGATTGAGATAACTCATACCCCCTGAAGATTGTTCCTACAAAATTCCCGTTTTCATATTTATTGTCGCGTTGTTCAATAGTCTGTACAGAATTAAAAATTATGTTTTCCTCTTTTATTCCTTTAGATACCAGATAAGTTTTTACTATTTCCTTATCATCGTTCAATTGTTCGAAAGCTGTTTTCAAAACTGTATTAAATGCAACAAAACGGCCTTCCCATACAATAAGATCTGACGTAAAGTTTTCATTTCCCAGACCCGTAATGGAAATTACCCTCGTAGGATTTGATCTTTTTACATAAGCATTACCTAAAAAGTAGGCAGCTATGACAATAGCGATTGCAAAAATTATGGCATTTAAATGTTTCATTCTAACAGCGTTAATAAAGATGTTATAAATATACCTAAAACTTGTATTTCAAAATGCCTTGAATTACTATTTTTGCCCATGCAAAACAACGTCCTCATTTTAGATTTTGGTTCTCAGTATACCCAACTCATCGCAAGAAGGGTAAGGGAACTTAATATTTTCTGCGAAATTAAGCCTTACAATCACCTGCCGGAAGACCTCTCAGAATATAAAGCGGTCATCCTCTCGGGTTCTCCCTTCTCTGTAAGGGCAGATGATGCGCCACACCCCGATTTATCTCAGATAAAGGGCAAGAAACCTTTGCTTGCTATTTGTTATGGGGCGCAATACCTGGCTCATTTTCATGGTGGAAATGTTGCGCCGTCCAATACCCGTGAATACGGCCGGGCTAAACTCGCAGGAATTGATAGTGACGAACCGTTCTTCTATGGAATAAGAGAAGCGTCACAGGTCTGGATGAGCCATAGTGATACCATTAAACAATTGCCCGAAAATGCGATAAAGCTGGCTAGCACAAATGATGTGGAAAATGCGGCCTTTAAAATAAACGGTGAATTAACATACGGTATTCAATTTCATCCCGAGGTTTACCATACCAAACAGGGGAGACTGATTTTAGAAAATTTTTTAGTACACATAGCAGGCTTAGAACAAACCTGGACCCCAGATGCATTTGCAGAAACTACGGTAGCGGAGTTAAAGACAAAAATTGGGAGTGAAAAAGTAATCCTTGGACTTTCGGGAGGAGTAGATTCTACGGTTGCAGCTGTTTTATTGCACAGAGCAATAGGAGATCACCTTCATTGTATTTTTGTTAATAACGGATTGCTAAGAAAAAATGAATTTCAGGAAGTATTGGATCAATATGAACACATGGGTCTTAATGTGAAAGGGGTTGATGCTTCGGCACGCTTTTTGAAAGCATTGGCTGGTGAGGCTGATCCTGAAAAGAAGAGGAAAATTATTGGAGGGATTTTCATTGATGTATTTGATGATGAATCACATAAAGTTGAAGATGCTAAATGGCTTGCGCAGGGTACTATCTATCCTGACGTGATTGAGTCTGTTAGTGCAACCGGAGGACCATCGGCCACTATTAAGAGTCATCATAATGTAGGGGGATTGCCGGACTTTATGAAACTTAAAGTGGTAGAGCCCTTGAAAATGTTGTTTAAAGATGAAGTGAGAAGGGTAGGGGCCACTCTTGGAATAGAAGATGAACGTTTGGGTCGTCACCCGTTTCCGGGTCCCGGTCTCGCAATACGTATTTTGGGAGATGTCACAGAAGAAAAAGTAAGTATTTTGCAAGAAGTAGATGCAATTTTTATTAATGGTTTAAAAGAATGGGGGCTTTATAATGAGGTTTGGCAGGCCGGAGCTATGCTTTTGCCCGTAAATAGTGTAGGGGTAATGGGAGATGAACGAACTTATGAAAAATGTGTAGCTTTACGGGCAGTTGAAAGCACAGATGGTATGACGGCAGATTGGGTTAATCTACCGTACGAATTTTTGCAAAAGACCTCCAATGAAATAATTAATAAAGTTCCCGGAGTAAATAGAGTGGTGTACGATATCTCTTCAAAACCCCCGGCAACTATAGAATGGGAATAAAACCTACAAGCATGTCTATAAAATTTTTAATTACAACTGCCGCAATTCTACTGTTTTCATGCCAGGCCATGGCACAACAGTTTACCTCTCATGCGGTTAAAACTGGCGAAACCGTTTATAGTATTGCAAGGCAATACAAGGTTGATCCGGCAGATATCCTTAAGTACAATAAAGAAATTACAGAGGCCGATGTACTTAAACCCAATACAATACTAGTCATCCCGTTGGGCGCAAAAATGCAAAGTGTACAAGATTCAATTGCTTTGCAAAAAAAGAAGTTAGAGGAAGAACAGGCGACACCTATATCGTTTCGTACGCACAAGGTGAAGAAGAGAGAAACAATTTTTGGCATTGCTCAACGGTACAATATCTCTGAAGAAGAAATTAAACGCTACAATACACAATTGTATGCGAGACAATTGAAAAAGGGAATGCGCTTAAAAATTCCTGAGTACCCAAAAATTGAGGTTATAATCGACAGCATTAATGTTGATGATTTTGAAACCTATACCGTATTGCCCAAAGAGACAAGATGGAGTATTGCCAATAAATACGGAATTACAATAGATAGTATGCTTGCGTTAAATCCTGATTTATCTGTAACTACCAGTTTTTTGGCTGAGGGGCAGGAGTTAAAGCTCCCTAAAATTCCCGGTAGCAGCGTTGAGGAACAAGACGTTCAATTGTATATCTCTTATACCGTGCCACCTAAGAAAACTTTGTACAGCCTTTCGCAGGAATATAATATAAGTTCACAGGATATTGTAAGATTGAATCCGGAAATTGGTGAGCGCGGTGGTTTAAAAGAAGGTATGGTAATTAGGCTGCCCGAAATGAAAGTTCCTGAAAATGAGATTAATACGGATAACTATATATTCTATGAGGTTAAACCCAAACAAACAGTGTACTCTTTAACACGAAATTTGGGGATTGATTATAAAGAATTGCTTGCCCTCAATCCGGATCTTTCCAAAGGCCTTAAATCCGGTATGGTTTTAAAGCTCCCTAAAGATAAGACGGGTAACTTAGAAGTAAAGAATTCATTGATTCTGGATAAGATCAATCTCGTGGATAGTGTAAATTCAGTGAACAAACCTAAACTGATTTACCTCCTTCCTTTTCGCACGGATAAAATTGATCTTCGTGATGTTGAAAGCGCCACAGAAGCAATTTCACGAAGTAATGCTATAAGCTATAGCCTTGGTTTATACAGTGGTGCACTCATTGCTCTTGATTCTATTTCAGAACTGGGTATTTCTGTCGATGTAAAAACATTTGATACTCAATTAAACCCCGATAAAACAAGACAAATACTGCAGGGAGAGGACCTGGAAGGAGTTAACGCCATAATAGGACCATTGCAATTGAATTCTCTGAAGGAAGTAGCCATTAGTGCAGCAAATGCTGAGGTACCGGTAATTGCACCTTTAGCCTCTACCAGTGATTTTGAATTGGAAAATGTTTTCTTTTCTATTCCGTCTGACCAGGTCTTGCGCGATAGAATGCTAGGTTTTATTGAAGAAACCATTACGGATGAGAATATTATAGTAATAACCGATGCAAAGAACAAGGCTGTTAGTGAACAGATAAAGGAAAAGTTTCCTGTAGCCCAATCCGTAGAGCTTCAGGAAGATGAAGAAAATATTTCGTTGGATTTAGAGGTGTTTGCCGGTCTTCTTTCACTTGAAACCGAGAATTGGGTTTTTGTAGAGACAGATAATTTTAAAGTGGTTTCCAGCGTAAGCTCCATTCTTAATTCATCTAATTCAGATACTACCAAAGTACGGATGTTTACTACAAACAGGAATAAAGCATTCGAAAACGATGTTATCTCCGGGGCACATTTGTCTAACCTGAATTTTACATACCCCAGTGTATATAAAGAGACCAATAATAATGCCTTTGTGAGAAGATACAGAAGGCGTTTTGGAGCAGATCCGGACCGGTATGCGGTACGTGGCTTTGATCTAACCTTTGACCTTCTTTTAAAATTAGCCTATAAACTTAATCTGTTTGAGGCTTCAAATATTGTTGGGATTACAGAGTATTGTGGGAATAAGTTTGATTACAACAATGAACTTTCTTCCGGATATTACAACAAAGCTTCTTACATTATGATGTACGATGAAATGCGAATAACCCGGGTTAAACCAGAACAATGACCTCAAAAGTAACTTATACCGGAGAATTGCGGACCAGTTGTGTTCACCTTCGCTCAGGAGATGAATTCATAACAGATGCGCCCGTTGATAATAATGGCTTGGGACAAGCCTTTTCACCTACAGATACAGTTGCTACAGGCCTTGCCAGTTGTATGCTTACCATGATGGGTATTAAGGCCAGAGACATGGAGGTAGATCTTAATAGGTCAGTGGCGGAAGTTACGAAACATATGGCCGCAGATCCCCGAAGGATATCGCAGATTGATGTGGCGATTCATTTGCCGGCCAAAATTACTGAAAAGCAAAAAAAGATCCTGGAGCATACCGCACGAACCTGCCCGGTTATTTTTAGTCTTCATCCTGATATTAAAAAAGAAGTAGTATTTCATTGGGATCTATAAAGTTCATATTCGGCCTTTTTGCATTTCTATTTTCTGCTATGTTTTTCGCACAGGAAGAAGAGGCAATTCTCTGGAATTCTGAGCAAAGGCTTAGTTGGGCAAATTTCAAAGCCGAACCCCCCAAAGACTCAGAAATTGCTGCCACAACAGCAAGTGGGTTGAGCTATCAGTTTTCCACAACTGAAGAAAATGGAAAATATGAACTGGATTATATAGTTAGTACATACTTCTATCCAAATAGATCATGGTATCAGGACAATATTTGCGATGAGGTAATTTTAAGTCATGAACAGCTGCATTTTGACATTTCTGAATTGTATGCCAGGAAAATGCGTAAAATTATGGACAATACAACGTTTACAAAAAATGTTAAGGCTGAGGTAAAGGCAATCTATCGTCAAATAAATAAGGAGCTTGCAGAATTTCAACAGGTTTATGATCGTGAGACTAATTACTCTCGTAATATTGAGCAACAACTATCCTGGAATAAGAAAATAAAAGAGGCATTAGCAAAATAAAATTTGGAATGCAGATTTCACATCAGATTAAACATCACAAATTGTTACTCCCTCCTTTAGAGCCGCAATTTTGTCCTCCCAGCTGGGAATAAACTCCTGGGCCACGTGACCCTTAAATCCGGTATCTACAATAGCATTCATTATTGCCGGATAATACAACTCTTGTGTTTCGTTAATTTCGTGTCTTCCAGGATTGCCACCTGTATGATAATGCCCGAAATATTCATGATAATCCCTGATCGTCCTTATAATATCTCCCTCCATTATTTGCATGTGGTAAATATCATAAAGCAACTTGAAATTTTCGGAGTTTAATTCCTTACAGAGGGCCACTCCCCATTCTACATGATCACACATATAGTCTTTGTGGTCTACCTTAGAGTTGAGCAATTCCATCTGAATGACAACGCCATGTTTTTGGGCAATTGGTATAATTTGCTTTAAACCATCTGCGCAGTTTTGAAGGCCAATGCTATCATCCATTCCTCCTCTGTTTCCACTAAAACATATTAAATTAGTATAGCCGGCATCAGCCACTTTAGGAATCATTTGTAAATAATCTTTTATCAGTACTTCGTGTAGTTTAGGATCGTTCCAGCCTTTTTCAATTCCAAAACCTGCACCCCAACACATAGATGCGTGAATGCCGTACTTTTTCATTAATGGCCAATCATCCGGACCAGTTAAATCCATAGCAGTAATACCCAATTCATTAAGATTTTTGAGAAATTCCTCCATTGGAATTTTGCTATAGCACCAGCGACATACGCTGTGGTTAATATTTCCTTTGAACTTATTGTCCTGATATTTTAAATTGCCCATGGCAGTTGCTTTTGCCGTGGTTATTAAACCTGCCGTAGCTGCTACTGAAGAGCCGATAAATGTTCTGCGTTTCATTTTCCATACTTTTAAGTCTTTTAAAGATAAATTATTTAGATTTAATAATGGAATTTACTTCCGACAGGAAAAAGCTGATAGAATTGGCACATTACAAAATGCCATTTGGTAAGTTTAAAGAGCGTTACCTTATTGATTTGCCCGAAGCATATTTGGTTTGGTTCCAGAGAAATGGTTTTCCTAAGGGCAAACTCGGGGAGCATATGAGGACTATTCTTGAGGTAAAAATGAATGGTTTGGAAGGGCTGATTAAAAAAATTAGGGAAGAATTTCCTAGGGATACCCAATAATTTCTAGTTGCATTTTGTACCTTTGAATCCCGTAACATAGAAGTGCGATATGCCAGATACTAAATATGTTTTCGTTACGGGAGGTGTAACTTCTTCACTTGGAAAAGGAATCATTGCAGCTTCCTTAGCTAAACTTCTGCAGGCAAGAGGGTATAAAACAACCATACAAAAACTAGATCCTTATATAAATGTGGATCCTGGTACCCTGAACCCATACGAGCATGGGGAGTGCTATGTTACTGATGATGGAGCAGAAACCGATCTTGATCTGGGGCATTATGAACGATTTTTAAATGTAAAAACATCACAGGCCAACAATGTAACCACAGGCAGGATTTACCAGAGTGTCATTGAAAAAGAACGCCGCGGGGAATTTTTGGGTAAAACAGTGCAGGTAGTTCCACATATTACTAATGAAATAAAGGAGCGAATTCAAATACTTGGAAATAGCGGTGAATACGATATTGTCATTACAGAAATTGGGGGCACAGTTGGGGATATTGAATCTCTTCCCTATATAGAAGCGGTAAGACAATTACTATGGGAACTGGGGGATAACAATGGTATTGTAGTACATCTTACTTTGGTCCCGTATCTTTCTGCCGCAGGTGAGTTAAAGACCAAACCAACACAGCACTCTGTTAAAACGCTCATGGAGAGCGGAATTAAAGCAGATATTCTGGTGTGCAGGACAGAACATGAATTATCAGATGACATCAAACAAAAATTGGCGTTATTCTGTAATGTTAAAAAAGAAGCCGTTATACAATCAATAGATGCATCGACCATTTATGATGTACCGGTAATGATGCAGGATGAAGGTTTAGATACTGTGGCCTTGCAGAAACTTAACTTACCAGATAATACGAAGCCGGATCTGGATCAATGGAATGAGTTTCTGGACAGGCATAAACACCCAAAGTCTGAGGTAACAATTGGGCTTATTGGTAAATATGTTGAATTGCAGGATTCCTATAAATCCATCCTGGAATCATTTATTCACGCAGGGGCCATAAATGAAGTCAAAGTAAATGTCAGGTCTATACACTCTGAGTTTATCACGGCCCAAAATTTTGAAGAGAAAATGAAAGGCCTTCAGGGTATTCTTGTTGCTCCGGGTTTTGGTGAGCGAGGCATTGAAGGAAAGATTAAAGCGGTGCGATATGCAAGAGAGAATGAAATTCCGTTTTTAGGGATATGTCTTGGAATGCAGATGGCCGTAATTGAATTTGCAAGAAATGTATTAAAGTTAAAAGATGCCAATTCTACTGAAATGGATGAGTATACAGATCATCCTGTTATTAGCTTAATGGAAGAACAAAAGTCAATTACTAATAAAGGGGGTACTATGCGTCTTGGAGCCTGGGAATGTCAGATAAAAGAAGGATCGCTTGTGCATAAAGCATACCATGGCAGAACTTCCATTTCTGAGAGACATAGGCATCGTTACGAATTTAACAATGACTACAAAGAGGAATTTGATAAAGCAGGTATGATAGCCTCAGGTATAAATACAGATACTGATTTGGTTGAAATAATAGAAATACCCTCTCATCCATGGTTTATAGGTGTACAATATCATCCGGAATATAAAAGTACAGTAGCCAATCCACATCCGCTTTTTGTAGGCTTTGTGAAGGCCGTATTGTTGCACAAAAGACAACAAACTAATGCCAGTTTGGCATAAACTCCACAATTGGATATATATTTGCAAACCATTTGGAACTATCCGTTCACAGGCATGAGCCAAAATTATTGCGGATTTGTATTTAAATTATATTAAATGGAAGAAAAGAAACTCGACATAAATTCCATCATAGGCTTTATACTGATCTTTGGAATTCTCATTTTTTGGTTTTACCAAAATCAGCCCACACCAGAGGAACTGGAAGCTCAAAAGGCGGAACGGGCTAAAGTAGAATCTCAGGTAGAAGTGGAAGAACCCAGTGCGCCTGAGCCCGTTTTACAGGAAACACAGATTGATTTGCAAGACTCTGTTGCGATTGCCGATTACAAAAGTGCCATAGGTGGTTTCGGATTTACTTCAGCAAAGGAAGGAACTACCATTCTAGAAAATGAAGTCCTCTTCCTGGAGGTAAGCAATAAAGGGGGTCAGATAATTGAAGCCAGGATGAAGAAGTTTGTCACCTATGATTCAATACCCATTTATTTGGTTAAAGATGGCAATGCTTCTTTTGGAATTAATTTTACAACAAGAGACAATCGTGTATTAGATTCAAAGGATCTGTTTTTTGAACCTTCAATTTCACAGAATGGAGACAATCAGGTGCTTTCAATGAAGGCAAAAGTTGCTTCCAACCAGTTTCTGGAATTTCGCTATGAAATGAAACCAAATGAATACCTGGTAGATTATACGATGCGGTCTCAAGGGTTAAGTAGCGTAATAAATGATGCCCAACCAATAAATCTTAACTGGAAATTACAGGGAATCAGGCATAATAAGAGTATCCAATATGAGAATAGGTACACCAGGCTTACCTATAGACATGAAGATGATAAAATTAGCAAACTCTCCGAAAGTGGTGATGATGAAGAAATTGAGAATGGGGTTCGCTGGCTTTCTTA
>Ga0316197_10003754_pt1 | contig 10827 bp, 9 predicted proteins | sample OudBiesiAoxic_MG_FD_204939 | JGI IMG/M metagenome (GOLD analysis project Ga0316197, IMG submission 204939) | Coastal sediment microbial communities from Oude Bieten Haven, Netherlands - site A oxic | ecosystem: Environmental > Aquatic > Marine > Coastal > Sediment | place: Netherlands... | reverse complement strand
TCCGCAATGCTGGAGCTGATTAAACCTGTGACGTGGTTCCCGCCGATGTGGGCCTACGTCTGCGGCGCAATTGCTGTGGGTGTCCCGATCTGGGATCACATTGGCCTCTTGATCGCAGGGATCATTCTGGCCGGACCCGTGGTTTGTGGCATGAGCCAAGCTGCAAATGACTGGTGTGACCGCCATGTGGACGCCATCAACGAGCCCGAACGCCCCATTCCATCAGGCCGCATTCCAGGCCGATGGGGATTGTGGATCGCACTGGCAATGTCGGCATTTTCACTGGCCCTTGGCGCACTACTCGGAACCTGGGGTTTTGTTGCAACCGTCATCGGCGTGATCGCCGCATGGATCTATTCGGTAGAACCATTTCGCCTGAAAAAATCGGGCTGGTTCGGCCCGGGACTTGTTGGTTTGTCCTATGAATCACTGCCGTGGTTCACGGGCGCAGCGGTACTGAGTCAAGCTTTGCCATCTACACCTACTATCTTCATTGCGCTGCTGTATGGCATTGGCGCACATGGAATCATGACTCTCAATGATTTCAAAGCGTTGGAAGGGGATCGTCAGATGGGCGTGAACTCTCTTCCCGTAACGCTTGGCCCTGAAAAAGCTGCGAAAGTCGCTTGCATAATCATGATCGTGCCGCAGATCTTCGTCATCCTCGCTCTCGCACGCTGGGGGCAATCGTTTCATGCCTCGGCCATTCTTGCGCTTGTGTTGGGTCAGCTTTGGGCCATGTCCGTCATGCTGAAAGACCCGAGGGCGAAAGCGCCCTGGTATAACGGCACAGGCGTCTTGATGTACGTGTCCGGCATGATGGTTGCGGCCTTTGCCCTACGACACGTGGAGGTGTTCTGGTGACACTGGGTTGGCTTGCCATCGTCCGTCTGGGCCTCGTTCAAATGGCGCTTGGGGCGATCGTCGTTCTCACGACGTCCACCCTGAACCGACTGATGGTGGTTGAACTGTCACTTGCCGCAGTTCTGCCCGGTGCGCTTGTCGCTTTGCACTACGGCATTCAGATCACCCGACCAAATTGGGGGTTTATCTCTGACAAGGGCGGCAACCGCACACGTTGGATTATTCGCGGTATGTTCATCCTTGCGGCGGGCGGAATCCTTGCTGCAATGGGCGTGGTAGAAATGGAAGCCAGCTATTGGGCGGGCCTTGCAATGTCGATCCTGGCTTATGCTTTGATCGGCCTTGGTGCAGGTGCAGCCGGAACATCGGTTCTGGCGCTCTTGGCCACAGCCACTGCCCCACACCGTCGTGCGGCGGCTGCAACGATCACATGGCTCATGATGATCTTTGGGATCGCTATGACTGCGGGCGTCGTAGGACAGTTGCTTGAACCTTACACACCTGCCGTTCTGATCCGCGTTGTCAGTGGGGTTGCTGCTGTGGCCTTGTTGATCACCTTCATCGCAACGTGGCGTATAGAACGCGGGGTCGAGGCCGCACCAGAATCTGATCCCGTCCCATTCCGCGAAGGTCTGACGGAAGTTTGGGCAGAACCCAAGTCCCGGATGTTCACGATCTTCGTATTCCTGTCGATGACTGCCTATTTCATGCAGGAACTCATTCTCGAGCCCTATGCCGGTCTTGTCTTCGGGTTCACTCCCGGAGAAAGCACAACGCTGTCGGGCATCCAGAATGGCGGCGTTTTTCTGGGTATGTTGACGGTTGGCATTGCCGCAACGGCGCTACGTTTCGGCTGCTTGCGCAACTGGGTCATCGGCGGATGCCTTGGGTCGGCGGCCAGCCTGTGTGTGATCGCCATGCTCGGTGGATACGCCCTGCCCGGTACGCTGCTGCCTGCCGTCTTTGCGCTTGGCTTTTTTAACGGGGCCTTTGCGGTAGCTGCCATCGGATCGATGATGGCGCTTGCCGGCGAAGGCCGGGAAAAGCGTGAAGGCACCCGGATGGGCCTTTGGGGCGCGGCGCAAGCCATTGCCGCAGGCTTTGGTGGCCTGACAGGTGCTGCGGTTGCAGACATCATGCGCACCATGACCGCCGACGCACCCGCGTTTGGCACCGTCTTTGTATTTGAAGCTGGTCTCTTCCTATGCGCCGCCCTCATGGCACTGCGCATTATGGAAGGTGGCGCCAGAAGAACCGAACTGATCGCAGGAGAATAACCATGTTTGATGTTGTTGTGGTGGGCGGTGGCCCATGTGGTGCAACCGCAGCCGAAGACCTGGCCCGTTCGGGTTATAAAGTTGCTCTGCTCGACAGAGAGGGCCGCATCAAACCATGCGGTGGTGCAATCCCTCCACGTCTAATGCAAGACTTTGACATTGGCGAAGAGCAGCTGGTTGCCAAAGTGAACACGGCTCGCATGATTTCTCCGACAGGACGTCATGTCGATATCCCGATTGAGAACGGGTTTGTAGGCATGGTCGACCGCAAGGATTTTGACCCGTTCCTGCGAGATCGGGCTGAAAAAGCCGGTGCCAAGCGTTTTACTGGAACCTACATTCGCATTGACCGCGACAAGGCTGCCAAGAAGCGCACGGTCGTGTATCGCGACAAGGAAAGCGGCGAAGAACGCGAGTTGCAGACCAAATTGATCATTGGTGCAGATGGTGCCAATTCACGTGTGGCCCGCGACAGCATTCCTGGCGGTGACAAAGTTCCGCTGGTGTTCGCCTATCACGAGATCATCGCCGCCCCTGAAAAGAACGATGTCTACGACCCCGTCCGCTGTGACGTGATCTACGACGGCGCAATCAGCCCTGACTTTTATGGCTGGGTTTTCCCGCATGGTGGCACAACGTCCGTCGGAATGGGCACATATGTTCAAAGTGTGAACCTCAAGCAAGCGACAGCTGCCTTGCGCGAGGCATCAGGTCTTGCCAATTGCGAAACGCTGCGAAGAGAGGGTGCGCCCATTCCTTTGAAGCCCCTCAAATTCTGGGACAACGCCAACGACGTTGTTGTCGCGGGTGATGCAGCCGGAGTTGTTGCACCCTCAAGCGGTGAAGGCATCTACTACGCCATGATCTGCGGACGGCATGCAGCAACCGCCTGTGCGGCAACGTTGAAGACCGGCAAAATCACGAATCTCGCACTCGCGCGCAAGCTGTTCATGAAAGAACACAAAACGGTCTTCCGCGTGCTTGGACAAATGCAGGACGCTTATTACAAAAGCGACTCGCGTCGCGAACGATTTGTATCGCTGTGTCACGATGTCGATGTGCAAAAGCTGACCTTTGAAGCGTATATGAACAAAAAGCTCGTCACTGCGCGGCCTATGGCGCACCTGAAGATCGGGTTCAAAAACGCGCGCCACCTTCTCGGGCTGGTCCGGGAGACACATGTATGACTCAGACGCTCATCCCTGCCTGGACAGGAGATACGCTTCAACCAATTGAGAAATTAGAAGCGCATATCCGTGGCCTGCGACACAAAGCAATTTCTGTATTTGTGATGCGTGGGGATGAGATCTTGATCCAGCGGCGGGCGATGGGAAAATACCATACCCCCGGTTTGTGGGCGAACACTTGCTGCACGCATCCGCAATGGCAGGAATCAAGCCTCGACTGCGCACATCGTCGTCTGGACGAAGAACTGGGCATCACCGGTCTTACCCTCGAATACCGCGATCGTGTTGAATACCGCGCAGATGTGGGCGGTGGTCTCATTGAACACGAAGTCGTCGATATCTTCGTTGCCGAAGTGGAAGAGGCCCCCACCCTTGCCCTGAACCCGGACGAAGTGATGGCAACACGTTGGGTGCGATACGGCACGTTGATGCAAGAAGTGGTTAACGAACCAAGCCGCTTTACGCCTTGGTTGCGCATTTACCTTGACACATACGCGCCACAAATCTTCGGAGACTTGGCGGTTTCCTGCGTGAACCCAGCATAAAATAGCCAATTTTAAACACATTCGCTCCTGTTTATTGCCCTAGTATAGTCTTAGACCTCTACGTGGGGCTCGAACTGGGGAGTTTGAGATGTCTTCAGCTGCTGCTACCGCTTCTGATCTGGAGCGGTACATGTTGGAACTGGTTAACGAGGAGCGCACAAGCCGTGGCTTGAATGCTCTTGTGCTGGATAAGACATTGAACGCGTCCGCGGACGCGCATTCGACGTGGATGCTGGACGCCAATGTGTTCAGTCACACGGGCGTCGCAAATTCTACTCCGACGGAACGCATGACCGATGCCGGGTTTGATTTCTCGGGTTCATGGCGCACTGCCGAAAACATTGCCGCACAAAGTGAACGCGGCGATTCCGGGCTATTTGACGATGTATATGATCTTCATGTCGCCCTGATGAACAGCCAAGGCCACCGAGAAAACATACTCACGCCAGACCTTGAAGTTGTTGGGATCGGCATCCAGAAGGGCAATTTTGCCTATGAGGCCGGAACCTATTATTCAGTCATGGTCACGCAGAACTTTGCGACGACCGGTGGCGTGACAACACCCGACCTTGTTGAGCAACAACCCGAGCTCCAGCCTGACACAATCACCGATCCGGACCCAATCGGAGTTCTAGTGGGAACCGCCACAGCCGAAAACCTGGTGGGTACTGCGCAAGACGACACGATCACTGGGTCTGGCGGCAATGACATCCTGTCAGGAGAAGGCGGAACAGACACCGCTGTTTACATGGGTGGCGCGTCCAACTACGCGATCACGCTGAGCAACGGATCCATTTTGATCGAGGATCGCAGCGGCGGCGACGGCACAGACACGCTGAACAGTATCGAAGTGTTGCAGTTCAACGACTCTGCTTTTGCGCTTAGCCAGTTCACCAATGTCAGCACGCTGACGGATGCGGACATGCTCGCCTTCTCTGAGCTATACGTGGCGTATTTCAACCGCGCGCCCGATTCCGCTGGTCTGCTGTTTTGGGGATCGCGTCTTGCTGATGGCATGAGCATGGAAGACATCGCGCGCGAATTCTTCGATCAACCCGAAACCGCTGCTCTGTACGGGTCATCGACGGATAATGATGCGTTTGTGACGGCGGTCTACTCGAACGTGCTTGGCCGGCTGCCTGATGACGAAGGCTATACCTATTGGGTCGATATCCTCGACAGCGGTGCAGTTGCACAATCCGCGTTCATCCTGGCGATGATAGACGGCGCAAAAGCAACCTCTGGCAGTGCGGCGGATGCCCAGTATCTGGAGATCAAGGCCGAGATCGGTGCGTATTGCGCCGTTGTCCACGGATTGAACAATGTCGACACAGCAAACGCCGCGATGCAGGCCTTTGACGGCAGTGTTGCGTCTGTCGCTGTGGCAAAAGAGATCATCGACGATCATGCAGACATGGTTGACACGCCATTCGGTTCGGAATTCACCATTGGTGTCACCGGTCTTGTCGAAGACGCATTGTCTTGGGTCTAAGCCTTACGCCCCTCTCGACAATGGGACCACTTTACAGTCGTTAGAGACAAGCGACACCGCCAGCTTGTACATCTCAAATCGCGTCAGTTCGGCATCAGCGTACATGTCGTCAGGCGACGCTTGATCGATGAACCGATCCGGAAGCGTCATCGTGCGGACCTTGAGACCATGATCCATCGCACCGCGGTCTGTCAGTTCGTGCAGAACCATTGACCCGAACCCACCGCGCGCGCCCTGTTCCACTGTGATCAGGGCTTTGTGGTTCGCAGCAAGAGTCAGGATCAAATCAATGTCCAAAGGCTTGGCAAAGCGCGCGTCGGCAACTGAAACCGACACACCATCTTTTTCGAGCAGTCGCGTTGCTGCTTCGACCTCAGCCAGATGAGCGCCGAAGCTGAGGAAAGCCACGTCTGAGCCTTCTTGGATCATGCGGCCTTTGCCGATCTCAAGCACTTCTCCGCGTTCGGGCATCTCAACCCCGTTGCCCGCCCCACGCGGATAGCGGAAGGCAATCGGGCCACTGTCATGCGCGACGGCCGTGGCAACCATGTGCTTCAGCTCCGCTTCATCGGCTGCAGCCATCACGGTCATGTTTGGAAGCGCTGTCAGGTAGCCGACATCAAACGCGCCGGCATGGGTGGCACCGTCAGCACCGACAAGGCCAGCCCGGTCAATCGCAAAGCGAACGGGCAGGTTTTGCAAGGCCACGTCATGGACGACCTGGTCGTAGCCGCGCTGCAGGAAAGTCGAGTAGATCGCGCAGAAAGGTTTCAAACCAGACGCCGCCATCCCTGCGGCAAACGTCACCGCATGCTGTTCGGCAATGCCTACGTCAAACACACGTGCCGGGAAACGATCTGCCAGAATGTCGATCCCCGTTCCACCTGGCATGGCGGCTGTGATGCCCACAATGTTCGGATCGCGCGCCGCTTCTTCAGTCAGGGTTTCGCCGAATACCATGGTATAGCTTGGTGCGTTGGGCTTGGACTTGGCTTGCGTGCCGGAAGCCACGTCAAACTTTGCCACACCGTGATACTTGTCAGCGCTGTCTTCGGCAGGTGCATAGCCTTTGCCCTTGACGGTGCAGCAATGGATCAGAACCGGGCCAGTTGCACGTGCTCTGGCGGCGCGCAGGACGGGCAACAATTGGTTCATGTCATGGCCGTTGATCGGGCCGATATATTCGAATCCCAGCTCTTCAAATAACGTCCCGGACGCGGCCAGATTACCTGTCACCAGCTGGCGCGCCCGCTTGGCGCTTTCGCGTACGGGTTCCGGCAGTGCTGCCTCGAATCCCTCAGCGAGTGATTTCATTTTTGCCAGCGGTTCGTTCGCGTAGAGGCGGCTCAGGTAGGACGACATCGCGCCAACAGGCGGGGCGATGCTCATCTCGTTGTCGTTCAGAATTACGAACAACCGGCGGCCTTCATGGCCTGCGTTGTTCATTGCTTCGTACGCCATGCCTGCGCTGATGGATCCATCGCCGATGACAGCGATGGCATCGCCGGTCGGGCGACCCATGTCACGGCCAACAGCGAATCCCAAAGCAGCCGAAATGGATGTCGAAGAATGCGCTGCACCAAACGGGTCGTATTCAGATTCGCTGCGTTTGGTAAATCCCGAGATACCGTCCTTTTGGCGCAGCGTAGACATACGGTCCCGGCGACCCGTCAGGATTTTGTGCGGATAACACTGATGACCCACGTCCCAGATCAGCTTGTCCATCGGCGTGTTGAATACAGCGTGGATGGCAACAGCCAGTTCAACGACACCTAGGCTGGAGCCGAGATGTCCACCGGTTTGCGAAACGGCCGAGACCACTTCGGATCGGACCTCATCGGCCACACTTGCAAGTGTGGCATCATCCATCGTGCGCAGATCAGCAGGGCCTGCAACGCGATCAAGGTTGGGGGTAGTTGAGTATGTCATGCGGCAGTCTCCTCGGGGACATGAGGGAATTTAGGCGTCACGTTTACCGGGTGTTGCCCGGAAACGTGACGCCAGTTCCTGTAGCCAACAGGAAGGAATCCGGGGTGTTAAGCCCCGTATCCGGTTTCTCGTTTTGGGAACCTATCGAAACCGGATCTGGCGGATGGTCGGGGCGGCAACCCGCCCCGGCCGATCATTCGTAAACAGGCGCACCCGTTGTCGCGAGCTCGGGCCAGTCAGCGATGACATTGGTCCCTTGCAGCGGTTGTTGATATCCTTTGTGACAGGTCTTGCAGGCCGCTTTCGGCGCATCTGCATAGACCGGACCAAGGCGTTCTGGCGGATACTCACCTTCGAGCGGCACCAGAAAATCGTTGTTGATTTCCTGAACCATACCGATGCCCAGCTGTTCGGTAGCCCATTGCGGGGTCACCTGCTCGGGGTCATAAAACGCACGACTGTTGTGACAGAACACACAATTCACACCCAAAGAGTTGGACACATAGTTCATCAGGCTGAACGTCCGTTCGGTGTGCTGCCATGTCTGAATACCTTCTGAAGGGTATTCGGCGACGTGGCTCTCAAGATCGTGCACACCGATCTGACCGTAATCCAGAAGGAAGGTTTCCAAAGCATCAGAAGGCAAAGACGTGTACTGGCTTTGCACCGTCACCCTGTTCTGAACCGCCGCCCAACCGCCGGCTGCTTTGTTGACCGATCCCATCTTGAACCAGATGTCAGATGGCACATTCTGTCCACGGTGGCAGGTGTAACAGGTTACACCCACTTGCTTGTTGACGTTAACGTGGCCATCCCAACCTTCGTTGATGTTCTGCGTCATCTGGATCATCCGACGCGCGACAACCTTGGTATACAGGTCATCGTTGCCGTATTCTTCGAGATCCACATCTCCGTGGCAGTAGGCACATCCACCTTCAGGAGCGACCCAATCAGTCATGGCAAGCATGACACGATTGAAGTTGTCCTCTGTCAGATCACCCAGAACCTGTACGTTCTGATAGATTTCAGACGCAAGGGGTTCTCCACCTTCGGGAATATACGGAGCTTCGGTGTACATCACCTCGATTGTTGGGTCCGGCCTGGCAAGGTCAGAAACGAACTCTGCTCGTGACATTCCCGTTCCGCGCGGACCGGACTGAAGGCTCTCTCCCTTGAAGGGCTGACCAACCACCACAAGGAATGCTGCCACTGTTACGGCAGTACCAAGGGCACCGACCAGGATCGCCGGACCGTAGATGTTGGTCGGGTTTTCATTGTTCCATTTATCGAACCATTTGGGAAACATGATCAGTTCTCCTGTCCAATAAAGGTCTCGTAGGAACCGTACGCTTCGTAGCCGTATGAGCCATCATACATCGGTGCAAAGTGATGCTCCTGAGCCCAGATGAACCAGTTGTCCACAACTGTGCCGGTCAGCAGGATGCCAATGCCGCCTGTGATCGGAGTGAGGACTGCAAACCACCAGGCCCAGCGGTGAATGCCTTCCATGGTGGCATTGAAGCCCATGGTCCAGCGCCAGAAGAGGGCGGCGCGTTCGCTGGCTGTGCCGCGGTCAACGATCTGCTCAAGCTCGCGGTCGCCGCCATAACGGGTTACCGCCAGAATGGTCGCGCCGTGCATCGCGAAGAGCAGGACCGAGCCATAGAGGAACACGATAGAAAGGCAGTGGAACGGGTTGTAGTAGAGGTTGCCGTACCGGATCGAGAAGGCTGTGGTCCAGTCGAGGTGCGGGAAGATCCCATAGGGCACCGCTTCGGACCAGGATCCCATCAGGATCGGACGGAAAAGACCCAGAACAAGGAACAACCAAATCGCAGAACCGAAAGCCCAGAAAATGTGTTTCCCCATCTTGTGTTCCATGGCGAGCAGATAGGTCCTTGCCCACCAGCTCATCACTGAAATCAGCAGGAAGAAGCTTGCGATGATGTACCAACCGCCATCATTCAGCGGCGGAATACGCAAACCGTATTCAGGGCTTGGCGGTTCAAGCGCGAGCCAGAACAGTTGGCGGATGAATTCAGGGATCGACCAGCCGACCTGCGCCAGCATATTCAGACCGATGATGTTCAGCGCAAGGATACCCGTCGCAAGCGACACCATCCCCGTCCAACCCAGCCATATCGGGCCAAGTTGCGCGTTACCGATCCAGCCGACCAGGGTCGAGAAGCCTGGCTTCCCCATCCGTTCTTGACCGGATTGTTCAGTTTCCATCCCCCATTCCGGGGTACCTTGGACCTGAACCTGTGTGAAAATGTTTTGATACTCAGCCATGATTACATCCCCACATTCGCGCCCCAGATGGGCATTTCAAGCCACCAGTTCCACCACTCAGGCCAGCCTTTGGTCCAGACGGGCCCGGAAATGATGATACAGATGGCGGACCAGAATCCGGCATTCAGCGCGAGAAGTAATCCAACGCGGTGGATGCCAAGCGTACCAACCGAATAGCCGATGAAATCGCGGAAAAACGTGTCTTCGTGATCAGGCGTCAGCATCTCTTCGCCCTTTTCAGGGTTCGCTGCCGACAGGATCAAACCGCCATGCAGCGCGAGCGCAAATGTCGTGGTGAAGAAGCACGTCACAGCCAGCATGTGGGCCGGGTTATAGTGGAAGTGCAGGTAAGCGTAGCCAGTGTTCGAAACCCAGTCGAGGTGGCTGAAAATCCCGTATGGGAATCCATGTCCCCATGCGCCCATCAAGAGCGGGCGGAACACCACCAGCGTGACATAGGCGAAAATCGCAAAACTAAAGGCAAACGGGACGTGATACCCCATGCCGAGCTTGCGGCAAATCTCGACTTCGCGCAGCGCCCAGCTGCAAAACGCGCCGACCGCGCAAATCGTGATGATCTGCCAGAGGCCGCCTTCCATCAGCGGCGCCATGCCCAGACCCACACTCAGATCGGGTGGGGCGATATTGATCAGCCATGGATTGAATGTGCCCTGATCTGCCGCACCCCAAAAAATGAGGATTGTGCCGAGCAGAGCGAAGAAGGCGGTCGTGACCCCGAAGAAGCCCACATAGAAAGGCCCCACCCAGAAGTCGAACAGATCGCCGCCGATCAGCGTCCCTCCGCGGACGCGGTACTTTTTCTCGAAGCTGAGCAGCGCCATCTTCTTATTCTCCGCGTTTGGCGGCCTATCCCAAAAGGGGCGCAGCCGTCCTGTTTCGTATTAGGTTTTGCCGCGGGCGGGACACGGAATTCCGCGCCGCCCGCAGCGATATTGTAAGCTCTCCCGAGCTGACTGACTTACATGCCAGCAGATGCTGCGGTTTCGAACCAGTTGATGCCGTTAGACAGCACTACCAGGTGAATCATTGCAGCCAGCAGGAAGAGGAAAACACCCTGTGCGACAAACACACGGCGTGGATCAAAGATGAGCCAGATCTTGTAGAACTTTGCCATTTTCTAATCCTTCCTCAGAACCACGGGCGCCAGATGAAGGTTGCAAGGTGTGCAACCACTGCAACCGCCGAGAACAGCCAAAGGCCGCTCATGTAGACGGAATGCA
>Ga0316197_10003753_pt1 | contig 10827 bp, 11 predicted proteins | sample OudBiesiAoxic_MG_FD_204939 | JGI IMG/M metagenome (GOLD analysis project Ga0316197, IMG submission 204939) | Coastal sediment microbial communities from Oude Bieten Haven, Netherlands - site A oxic | ecosystem: Environmental > Aquatic > Marine > Coastal > Sediment | place: Netherlands... | reverse complement strand
ACGGTGCCGACTGGTCGAGCGCCTATTGGCTTTTGACACGCTGTTCAGTTGTCAAGGAGCCCGGATCCCTCCGCGAGCGCACGCGTGCGCCCGAGTGGGGGGCCTCACAGTATAGCACCACCAAGAGCTGGCGGCGCTGACTGCCGACCGGACTGGCCGGCTAATTCAGTATTCAAGCACGTTCAGGATATACCGCAAATCACATCGGTGGGTTTCTTGGCGGGTTCGAGCGAATCTCCCGCAAACCCGTGAGGAGCCGTGCTAGCGCTGGGCGTCGACCCGCTTCTTCAGCCAGATGAAGAGAAGCACCAACGCTACGACGACCAAGATGCCGCCGATCGACATCGCTGCGACGATGTCGAGGAAGAGGCTCAGCGCCCAGATGATTGGGAACGCGAGGATGATGATCGAGACCACAACCATCCAGGTTGGGAACTCGTTCTTGTTCGATGCCATGAAGTCCTTTCTTTGCGGTGCGAGACACTAGCCGCACCGGGTTCTTCGGGGCTCAGCCGAGCTCGATGCGCACGAAGCGCCGTTTCCCCACCTGGATCACGGAGCCTGCGATGAGCGAAACGTCCACGAACTCCGAGTCGATTCGCTCCCCCGCGATCTTCACGGCACCCTGCTTGATCATGCGCCGCCCTTCGGATCGCGACGCCACGAGCTCGGCGTCCGCGAGAACGGCAGGAAGGGAAACCTCACCATCTGCGCTGATGGAGTGGACCGGCACGTCGTCCGGGATCTCGTGGGTGCGAAACAGCCGGTCGAAGGCAACTTCGGCACTCTCCGCAGCCTGTGTGTCGTGATGGATCGCTACTACTCGGCGTCCGAGTTCGCGTTTCGCCTCACCCGGGTGAATCGACCCGTCTGCGAGACCCTGTTCAAGCGCCTCGACGTCGGATCGCGTGGCCATCGCCGCAAGCCGGTACCAGTCCGGCATCACATCGTCCGGTATCGACATCACCTTGCCGAACATGTCCTCCGGCGCGTCACGCACCGAGATGTAGTTGCCGAGCGATTGCGACATCTTCTTCACCCCGTCGGTCCCGACCAACAAGGGAACCGTCGCGACCGCCTGACCAGGCTGGCCACGGCGTTCCTGCAGGTCCCGGCCGACGAGGAGGTTCCACAACTGGTCGGTGCCGCCAATCTCGATATCGGCACGGATCGCAACCGAGTCCATGCCCTGGAGTAGCGGATACATGAACTCGATCATCGAGATAGGTTCGTGAGCCACCCAGCGTTTGGTGAAGTCGTCGCGATCCATGATGCGGGCAACGGTGAATGCTGATGTCAGCTCGAGCACGTCATGCATGTTCATCGCACCCAGCCACTCGGAGTTGTATCTCACCTCGAGGCGTTCGGACAGCAGCTGCGTCTTGATGACCGGAAGCAGGTGGTCCGCGTACGTGCGCACTTCAGCCGCGCTGAGCCGCTTTCTCGTCTCACTCTTCTCGGATGGATCGCCCACCTGCGCAGTGAAGTCACCGACGATGAGCACGGCGGTGTGCCCCATCTCTTGGAACCGGCGGAGCAGATCGAACACGACCGCCCACCCAAGGGTGACGTCAGGTGCGGTCGGGTCAACACCCAGCTTGACCCTGAGCGGCCGGTCTTCTTCGAGCAGGGCGAGGAGCGCCCCTTCGGGAAGGCTGATATCGACCGATTGCGTGATGTGTTCGAGTTGTTCTTGGACGGGTCTCATGTGGGAGCAAGGCTAGACCTGTCACTGCCGCGTGCAACGAACCGCCAAGGGCGATCCACGGCCCGCGTGATCCCGATCCGGGGAGTGGCTTCGACCGCGATCGGTTCCTTGGTGCGACGCGGCAACAGACGGACGGGGCCCTGCTGTAGCGAGGTGCCGTCATGGGCCCCCGTGATACCGAGAGCTGCGCAGAGTTTGCCCGGACCATCTGCTACATGATCCGCGCGGCCTCGTCGCTCCTGCATCCGCGCTACTCCTGCCACCGGCAGCCCGCCGCGAAGGAGCACGGCGGAAGGTTCACCGATCGGGCCGGCCACCACATTGGCACACCAGTGCATGCCGTAGGACCGATACACATAGAGGGTTCCCGGCGCCTCGTACATCGCGGCGTTCCGCTCCGTGCGGCCCCCGTAGGCGTGGCTGGCTGGATCGTCTGCTCCCCGGTACGCCTCGGTCTCGACGATGACGACTTCCGTGCGAACCCCGGCGAATGAGGTCGAGAGGCGCCAACCGAGGAGTTGCTGTGCAGCCTCTACCGCGTCACTGGAGAGGTCGTTGTCCCCGAGATCGGCAGTCTCGAGGAGATCGGTCATAGCTCTCCGCGGAGCGTGGCACCCGTGGTCTGCTCGACAGCCTCGACGATCGCCCGGCGAATGGGTGTCACGTCCTCATCGCTCAACGTGCGATCAGGCGCCCGGACAACCAGGTTGATGGCGACGCTGCGGCGCCCGGCCGGAATCGGATCACCTTCGTACACATCGAAGATCCTTCGACGTTCGACCAGGCCGTGACCGGCTCCGTCGATCGCCGTGAGGAAGGAACCGGCCGGAACCGACGCATCAACCTCGAACGCGAGATCGAAGACCTGCGGGGGGTAGCTCGACGGCTCTTCGAACTCCCACGGCTCGCGCTGGGCCACGATCGGGTCGAGGTCGAGTTCACCTGCGATCACCCGGCCTTCGAGTCCGAGCGCTGCTGCCACCGCGGGATGGATCTCACCGAGGGTGCCGATCACCGCACCATCAACGACAATCTCAGCCGCCCGACCGGGATGGAAGGGCGCCTTCGACGTGGCTCGAACTTCAACGGCCTCGAGATCGGCCGCCCGCTCAATGACTTCCCACAGCCCGGTGGCGTCGTACACGTCGTAGCCGCGAGCATCACCCTCCCAGTTCTGAGATGCCTTCCCGGCAGCCACAAAACCAAGGCGGTCCGGTTGCTCCGGCAGCACACCGTCGCCGGGGAGGAACACCTTCCCGATCTCGAAGAGGCGCACGTTGTCGATCCGTTTGGCAAGGTTTCCCGCGGCACCCTTCAGGAGTCCGGCGAGCAGGGTGGTACGCATTACTCCTTCCTCCTCCCGGAGCGGGTTGACAACGGGGATGCCCGTCCGAGCCGGGTCGTCCGCCGGGAGATCCAATGCGTCGAGATCGGCCGCGCCGATGAACGAGAAGCTGATGATTTCGTGATAGCCGGCGCCGACAAGGAGTGACCGCATCGAACGGAGGCGGCGCTCTCGATCCGGGAGACCGATCCCGTCGCCGAAACGAAGCCTGGCTGGGATGTTGTCGTAGCCGTAGAGCCTGGCGACTTCTTCGATGAGATCAACCGGACGGACCACATCGGGCCGCCGAGTCGGCACATCAACAAGAAGCGGATCATCGCCCGCTACACCGAACCCCAATCGCTCGAGGAGGGATGTCGCGGCTCCAGGCGTGAGACGAATCCCGAGTACTCGTTCGATCTCATCCGTCGAGAGGTCGATCACCCGAGGTGCCGGCGGTGCGGGATATGCATCGACCAGACCAGCGATGGCGCCACCGGCTGTTTCGACAAGCAGTTGTGCCACGCGATCGGCTGCGAACCTGCAGAACTCAGGATCCATACCGCGTTCGAATCGCGCCGATGCCTCAGAGCGGAGGCCGAGGCGCCTCGAGGTCAGCAGCACACTCGGCGGATCCCAGTATGCGGCTTCTACGAGGACATTGGTTGTCTCGTCGACGACTTCCGTGTCGGCCCCGCCCATCACTCCGGCGATCGCCACCGGTCGCGTTGCGTCGGCTACGACGATGTCGCCGCTCAGGAGACTTCGTTCGGTGTCGTCGAGGGTTGTGATCAACTCGCCTTCGGCGGCGTGGCGGACGACAACCGTCTCACCGAGCCGGTCGGCGTCGAAAGCGTGCGTCGGGTGGCCGAATTCGATCATGGCGTAGTTGCTTGCGTCGACCACGTTGTTGATCGGCCGAACGCCCGCCGCCGCAAGGCGGGCGCGTATGCGGTGAGGCGATGACCCGACGGCGATGCCCCGGACCTCCCTGCCCACGAATCTCGGACAGGCGGTGTCGTCGAGGATTGTCACCGAGGTTGCCGCCTCGCCTGTCGGGTAGTCCATCTGTGGTTCGAGGATCGCGATCTCGTAGTACGCCGCCAGCTCGCGTGCGAGTCCGTAGACCGACATGCAATCCGGTCGATTGGGCGTGATCGTCACGTCGAACACGATGTCGTCCTCGGGAAGGAGACGGCGGAAGTCCTCCCCCAGGCGCTGCGCGGCGTCGGGGTAGTCGGCGTCGAGCACCATGATGCCGTCGGCGTCCTCGCCAACCTCCAGCTCAGACTCGGAGCAGATCATTCCGTTCGAAGTGACGCCGCGAATCTTGCGTTGGGTGATCTTGAACTCTCCCTGCAGAACGGCACCGGGCTTCGCCACCGGCACGATCGCACCGGCATCGAAGTTCCACGCACCGCAGATGATGTCGAGTACCTCATCGCCGACGTCGACCTTGGTGAGACGAACCTTGTCCGCATTCGGGTGCGCTCCTACCTCGAGCACTCGGCCAATCACAACGTCGGTGAATCTGGTCTCCACACGTTCCCACCCCTCGACCTCATGGCCAAGGCTCTCGAATACCGCCGTGATCTCCTCAGGGTCGTTCGTTGGAAGATCCACGAACTCGTGGAGCCAATCCAGTGTGAACTTCATCGGTACTGCTCCAAGATGCGCTGGTCGGAATCAAAGAGATATCGGAGATCGGTGACACCGTGGCGCACCATGGCGAGGCGGTCGGCACCCATGCCGAACGCGAAACCTGTGACCTCGTCTGGGTTGTACCCAACGGCCTCGAACACCGCCGGATTCACCATTCCGCAGCCGAGGAGCTCCATCCAGGCGCCGTTCGTGAAGACGTGCATTTCGGCCGAAGGTTCGGTGAAAGGGAAGAAGTGCGGGATGAACTTGACCCGTGTGTCTGGCCCCAGGAACTCGTGGGCGAAGTGCTCCAGAGCACCCTTCAGGTCTCCGAATGTGATGTCGTTGTCGACGGCCAGCCCCTCAATTTGGTGGAAGACGGGCGAGTGGGTCGGGTCGACCTGATCCCTTCGGAACACGCGCCCAGGAACCACCAAGTACACCGGCGGGTCGTGCTGCTCCATGTACCTCGCCTGCATCGGGGAGGTATGGGTACGCAGGAGGATCTCCTCCGGAACATCTCCGTAGTCGACGTAGAGCGTGTCACTGTCGAACCGGGAAGGATGTGCGGCACCGAAGTTGAGAGCCGTGAAGTTGTAGAACTCAGTCTCGATTTCTGGACCCGTCGCAACCGTGTATCCCATCGCCACGAAAATGTCGACGATCTCATCCATGACCTGCTGGATCACGTGGATGGTGCCTCGAGGGGGCGTACGGCCGGGCAGCGTGACATCCACACGATCGGCGGCGAGGGCCTCTACCCTTTCTGCTCTCTCGAGGACCGACCGGCGCGCGTCGATGAGCGCGTCCAGTTCAACAGCGACATCGTTGATGGCGCGCCCGAGGTCACGCCGCGCCTCGGGTGGCGCAGATCCGAGCGATCGCCGACCGGACGCGATCGGAGATCGCTTTCCCGTGAGTTCGGTGGAGAGCTGCTCCAGCGCTTCTACGGATTCGACCTGATCGATACGACCAGGAGCCTCCGCGCGCAGACGTTCGAGGGTTTCTTGAGTTTCCATGGGTTCCGAGAGGTTAGTGGTGGGATCCACGGCTCCTGCTCCTGTGATCTGACCGGTATCGGCCGGACGCGAAAACGCCCGGAACGAGGTCCCGGGCGTTGGTCGGTACGGTGGTGATCAGCCGCGTCCGTTCGCCCGGGCCGGGGGGCCCGTAAACGCGAAGCGGAATCGGCTGATCGGTTTCACGCTCAGCATCGTAGAGCAATTCCGGTGCTGCGCAAGGCTCCGGGCGCTTGGGCCGAGCGATATCGAATTCCGGAGTAGACTTCTCAGGAATGCGTCTTGAACTTGCCCAACGAACCGACCTCGCTCTCCGAGCGCTGCAGACGCTGGGCTCATGTGGCGAGCGTGTGCCCGGCAGCGAGCTTGCGGAAACGCTCAACACCACCCACCAGTACCTGCCCCAGATCATGTCGCCACTCGTTCGGCGCCGCTGGGTGAGCTCGTCGCGGGGCCCTCGCGGCGGCTATCAACTCGAGGTTGAGCTTGGCGCCATCACGGTCCTCGATCTCATCGAGGTGATGGAAGGCCCGACCGACACAAACACGTGTGTCCTCAGCGGCGAGACGTGCGATGCGTCGGATCCGTGCGCTATGCATGGTGCGTGGTCGCAGGCTCGCGATGCCCTCCTGGCTCAATTGTCATCGATGTCGCTTGCAGACGCGTGGGAAGCCCGCTGATTCGAGCGCGCCTCGCCGACGTCGCTCTGAGATCTCAATAGATGTCGTTGGCCGTATTGAAGACGTTGAACTTCCCGGTTGGTGTGATCAACCACGGTTCGGCGATTCGCAGCTTCTCGGTGAGGGTCGCGTCGTCGTAGATCACGAGTTCACCGTCCGGATCCCACACCGATACCCAGACTTCATCGCCGGCCTTGTTGTACTCGAAGTGGACGACGCGCCCGTGGTCGGACACCTCGAAACACGTCTCGAGTTGCATGGATTCCTTGCTGTAGACGCAGGCTTGCTGGGCCTCTTCCTGGACGTTGGACAGCGGTGTGTCCATCCAGACCCATGGGGAGTTGGGGTGCGTCTTGAGGAACAGGCTCCCGGTCCCCGGCAGCTCGACCTCGCGGACGACCTTCCACGCGTGCTCCGGATTCTCCTCTGGGTCGGCACCGATCAGCGTGAGCTTCCCCTCACCGATGTGAGTGGTTGCGTAGACCCACCCGAATTCCGGGTCCACCCAATTGGCACCTCGGCCGGGATGAGGCGTCTCGCCCGTCTCGATACCTGCGACCAACTCCTGGGTCTTCACGTCGACGACCATCAGCTTGTTCTGAGCATTCGCCGCAGTGATGAAGTAGCGACCGGTGTGGTCCCATCCGCCATCGTGCAAGAAGAGGTCGGCCGGGATCTTCTTCACGAGCGGGAAGTCTGGCTGCGAGTAGTCCACGATCGCGACGTACCCCGACTCCTTCAACCCCATGACCCACACGGGATCGAAATGCGAAGCAACGATTGCCGCCACGCGCACCTCTTCGAGTTCCTTGCCATTGATGTCCGGGCTCAGAACATCGTGCACAACTAGCGGTTCGAGTGTTTGGCCGTCGAAGACCACGTATTGCGGCGGCCAGTAGCAACCCTCGATGATGTATTGGTCTTCGTATCCCTCGAACTTGCTTCCGTCGACGCTTCGTGCGTCGAAACAGCCCTGAACCTGAGCCACGATCGCGGGGATTTCGGTCCACAGGTCGATCATCGTTACCCGTCCGTCGCGGCCAACTGCGAGGAAGTACCGACCGGTTGCCGACGCGCGCAGAATGTGCACGGCGAAGCCGGTGTCGATGATCGCAACCCGTTCGTGTGTGTCGCCGTCCATGATCGCGACCTCCCCTGCATCACGCAGGATGACGCCGGTGAAGTTCTCCCAGTCGCGATCGGTCTTCGGCTCGGTCGGCCGATCGGCAACCGGAACCACCAGATTCCATGATTCGGTGATTTCTGCAAGGTCGAGCGGCGGCGGTGTGGGAGGGTCGAGTTGGACGAAGTTGGCCATCAGCTCGATCTCGTCGGCGGTCAGGATCCCTGCCTCGCCCCACGCCGGCATACCTCCCGGAAGACCGTTCGTGAGAATGGTCTTCAGACCCGTCGTGCCGATCTCAAGAGTCCGCTCTGGCTGGATATTGGGTCCAGTGGCACCCGCGCGAAGCGTGCCGTGGCACCCCGCGCAGCGATTGAAGTAGACACTCGACGCCTCGTCGAATTCACTGGCAGAAAGCTCTCGGGGTGCGGCGAGTATCGGGTCGGCCGGCGCGACATCGGACTTCGATTCGAGATAGGCCAGCACTTCGTCGACCTCATCCGTGCCAAGGCCGAGCGTCGGCATCGACCCGGTGTAGATCGTCGCCGCCTCAGCATCAAGCACGGCGAAAGCCTCAGGGTCGAGAATCCAAGCATTGAGCCACTCGTGGTCCCTGGAAAGGGTGACACCCGCAAGATCGGGACCCACCAATGGTCCTCCGCCGATGGTATGGCAGGCAGCGCACGCCTCGTCGAAGGTGGCCATGCCGGCCGCAATCACGGGATCCCCCGCGTCCACTTCACGGCGATCGGGCATCGCTCCGGTGCAAGCTGCGATCACGAGGACGGCAATCACGGCCAGAAGACCAAGCGTGAGTCGAAGGAGGGTTGGCCTGAGCATCGAATCTCCTGAGGACGGGGCCCCTTGGCAGGGTTGCCGTCAGGATATTGTGATGTCGGCTAGTTGTCCAGTTCCTTACTTACCTACTCCGATTCTTTGCCGGCTCCGAGAGAGAACATCGCAATAGCCCCGGCTACCGCCGCGTTCAGACTCTCCACATTCTGGGCGATCGGAATCGTCAACAAAATCTCACATCGCTCAACCATTACGGGCGGGACACCGTGGGATTCATTGCCGATCAGCAGAGCGATCGGCTGATGCTCTTCCAGCGAACCTGGATCCCTCCCGCCGGAGACGGTGGCAGCGACGGGTCTGAGACCGGCAGTCAGCAACTGCTCGAACGATGTGACAGCAACAGCCGGATGTGACAGTTGCACTCCGGCACTTGCCCGCAGGACCTTCGGACTCCACGGGTCCGCTCCCCCGATCAGCGCGATCTGCCAACCGAGAGCGCCGGCGGAGCGGATGAGTGTGCCGACGTTTCCCGGGTCGCTGATCTCCACGGCAACCACCGTCCGCCGGGTCTCGAGACGGGCAGGCTCGGGGATCACAATCACACCGACCGGATCCTGGGGCTCCACCGTTGTGGAAACCGCCTCGAGAACGGGACCGGAAACCTCGACGATCGTGGAGCCGGCCGCTTCGCAGCGAGCGACGAGGGCCCCGCCGGCGACGGTATAGACGTCGACCGGCACGACACCTGCTCCAAGCGCCGCAGAAACAAGATTCGGGCCTTCGACCAGCGTCCGACTCGTTTGGCGACGCTCGCGCCCGCGACGGAGCCGGCGCACCGCCTTGATCCGCTCGTTCGCAGTGGAGCTGATCAGCATCAGATAGACGGAGACCCCGCAGGAGCGGGGTCTCCGTTGCTTCGATTGGAAAGTCCGATCGGGGTCACTCCGAGCTCGCTGCTCCCGCGACCTCGACGAGGGCCGAGAAGGCTGTCGGATCGTTGACCGCCATCTCGGCGAGCATCTTCCGGTCGACCTCGAGGTCGGCGGCCTTCAGGCCTGCCATGAACCGCGAATACGTCGTGCCGTTCTGACGGGCTGCCGCATTGATGCGCTGAATCCACAGGCGGCGGAACTGCCCCTTGCGGGCGCGGCGATCACGATGCGCATACTGCATCGAGTGCATCACCTGCTCGCGTGCGGTGCGGTACCGGCGACTCCTCGCGCCTCCGTAGCCGGAGGCGCGGTCCATCACTTTGCGGCGCTTCTTCTTTGCGTTGATCGAACGCTTTACACGTGCCATCGAATGACTCCTAGTTCCCCAGCAGGCGGTTCATGCGCTTTTCGTTCCCGCCTTCAAGGATCTTGTTGCCTTTGACGCGACGCCAGCGGTTTGGTGATTTCTTGTGGCGGTTGTGTCCTCGCCACGCCTTCGTGGTCCGCACCTTCCCGCTCCCGGTGCGTTTGAAGCGCTTCGCGGCACCTTTGTGGGTCTTCATTTTCGGCACGATTCCACTCTCCTACTCGTCCACGCCGTCAACGACGACTTTTTCGTCGACAACAACTTCTCTGTCGACAACGTCCTCGTCGCTTGCGATAACTTCGTCGTCAGCGATGGTTTCGTCGCTCACGATGGTTTCCTCTTCAGCGACAATCTCTTCAGCGACAATCTCTTCAGCGACAATCTCTTCAGCGACAATCTCTTCAGCGACGGCTTCCTCGTCGTCCAACTCCAGATCCTCCGACACCCGGTCCACATTTCGTAAGGGTGCCAGGACCATCGTCATCTGCCGTCCCTCGAGCCTCGGTGCGGTCTCGACCTCCCCGTAGTCCGAGACGCTGTCGCGCAGCCGGCTGAGGATCTCATTTCCAATCTCGGGATGGGTCACTTCGCGGCCCCGGAACCGCATGGTGACCTTCACCTTGTCATGGTCTTGCAGGAACCGCACGACCCTCCGCCGCTTCACTTCGAAGTCACTGGCCCCGATCTTGGGTCGAAACTGCACTTCCTTGATCACGGTGCGGGTTTGTTTCTTGCGGGCCTCTCGAGCCTTCACGGACTGCTCATACTTGAACTTGCCGTAGTCCATGAGACGAACAACGGGCGGTCTCGCTTCTGGCGCCACCTCGACGAGGTCGAGCTCGAGTTGCGATGCGAGCCACCGTGCTTCTTCGATCGACTTGATGCCGATCTGCTCGCCGGCCGGGTCGACGAGGCGTACCTCGCTGACTCGAATGCGTTCGTTGACCCTGGGCTCCTTGATCGGAGTACCTCCTGCTCGTACGTGTCGACGAAGCAGGCGCCTGGTGCCAATACAGAAGGCAGCACGACGCGAGTGCTGCCTGAGTAATCAACCCGACTCACCTCACATCCGGTGGCAGGGTGGGAAGCAGGCGCCTCCGCTTGCGTCAATTGTGAATCGGAGGGTAGACGTGCCCGTCTGCTAGTTCAATGGGAGGGCCGAGAACCGAGAACCGAGAATCAAGAACCAAGAATCAAGACGATCCGGAGTCCTGGCTCTTGATTCTTGACTCTTGGTT
>Ga0316197_10003752_pt1 | contig 10827 bp, 9 predicted proteins | sample OudBiesiAoxic_MG_FD_204939 | JGI IMG/M metagenome (GOLD analysis project Ga0316197, IMG submission 204939) | Coastal sediment microbial communities from Oude Bieten Haven, Netherlands - site A oxic | ecosystem: Environmental > Aquatic > Marine > Coastal > Sediment | place: Netherlands... | reverse complement strand
AATTTCCAGACCATGGTGTCGGATCTCACGGGGCTGGAAGTTGCCAACGCCTCGTTGCTTGACGAGGCCACCGCCTGTGCCGAAGCCATGACGATGGCGCAGCGCGTTGCCAAGTCCAAAGCCACCGCTTTTTTCGTGGATCGGGACTGTCACCCGCAAAACATCGCGGTAATCAAAACGCGGGCGGCCCCGCTTGGTATTAAGGTCATTGTCGGCAACCCCGCAAAAATGGACGCGAGCAAAGTCTTTGGTGCAATATTCCAGTACCCCGGCACGTACGGGCATGTGCAGGATTTCACGCCTCAAATGTCAGAATTACATGCGCATAACGCCATTGGTATTGTCGCAGCTGATCCATTGGCGCTGACGCTGCTGAAAGAGCCGGCTGCAATGGGCGCAGATATCGCTGTGGGGTCGACCCAACGTTTCGGCGTACCCGAGGGCTACGGCGGGCCGCATGCGGCCTACATGGCATGCCGTGACAATTACAAACGCTCCATGCCGGGCCGGATCGTCGGGGTGTCCATCGACAGCCATGGCCACCGAGCCTATCGTCTATCCCTGCAAACGCGCGAGCAACACATCCGGCGCGAAAAAGCGACGTCAAACGTGTGCACCGCACAGGCATTGTTGGCCGTTATGGCATCCATGTACGCGGTGTTTCACGGGCCGGAAGGTCTCAAGGCCATTGCACAGCGTATTCACCGCAAGACCGTGCGTTTGGCCAAAGGCTTGGAAGAGGCGGGTTTCAAAGTCGACCCCAAGGCATGTTTTGACACCATAACTGTGGATGTGGGCCCTTTGCAGGCCGCGGTATTGAAATCAGCGGTGGATGAAGGGATCAACCTGCGGCGGGTTGGCGAAAAGCGTGTGGGTATCAGCATAGACGAACGCTGCCGCCCCGATACACTTGAAGCCGTTTGGCGCGCTTTCGGGATCACGCGCAAGGACGCCGATTTCAAGCCCGAGTACCGCTTTCCTGAAAAAATGCTGCGTACATCTCAGTATCTGACCCACCCCATCTTTCATATGAACCGCGCAGAGACAGAGATGATGCGCTACATGCGCCGTCTTGCCGACCGTGATCTGGCATTGGACCGTGCGATGATACCGCTGGGGTCATGCACGATGAAGCTTAACTCGGCTGCTGAAATGATGCCGGTTAGTTGGCGCGAGTTTTCTTTGTTGCACCCGTTCGCGCCCGAAGATCAGGCCTTGGGCTACAAAGAGATGATCGACGATTTAAGCGCAAAGCTGTGCGATATCACCGGCTATGACGCGATTTCGATGCAGCCCAATTCGGGTGCGCAAGGGGAATATGCGGGGCTTTTGTCAATTGCCGGGTATCACGCGTCGCGCGGTGAAAAGCATCGCAACATCTGCCTCATTCCGATGAGCGCGCATGGCACCAACCCGGCGTCGGCCCAAATGGTCGGCTGGAAGGTCATCCCCATTAAATCTGCGGAAAACGGCGACATCGATCTGGTAGATTTTGAGGCCAAAGCCGCCCTGCATGCCGAGCATTTGGCGGGGTGCATGATCACCTATCCGTCGACGCATGGTGTCTTTGAAGAAACTGTGACCGAGGTGACCCGCATCACGCACGCATATGGCGGACAGGTCTACATCGATGGTGCCAATATGAACGCGATGGTCGGCCTGAGCCGGCCGGGTGACTTGGGCGGTGACGTCAGCCACCTCAACCTGCACAAGACATTCTGTATCCCGCATGGTGGCGGTGGCCCGGGCATGGGCCCGATTGGTGTAAAGGCGCATCTTGTGCCCTTTTTGCCGGTGGCGTTGCAGCAGGGCGCGGTCTCTGCCGCGCCCTACGGGTCGCCGTCTCTTCTTCCGATCAGCTGGTCTTACTGCCTGATGATGGGCGGCGAAGGGCTGACGCAGGCAACGCGTGTGGCGATCCTGAACGCAAACTACATCGCCAAGCGGTTAGAGGGCGCGTTCAAGGTTCTGTACCGTGGTCCAACGGGGCGCGTGGCGCACGAATGCGTGCTGGATGTGCGTCCGTTTGAGCAATCCGCCAATGTCACCGTTGAAGATATTGCAAAACGACTGATTGATTGTGGGTTCCATGCCCCCACAATGAGCTGGCCCGTCGCTGGAACACTGATGGTTGAACCCACTGAAAGTGAAACAAAAGCAGAGCTGGACCGCTTTTGCGATGCGATGCTCGCAATTCATGCCGAGATATCCCAAGTGGAAGCCGGTGAACTGGACCGCGAGAATAACCCACTGAAGAACGCGCCGCATACGGTCGAAGACTTGGTCAGCACATGGGACCGGCCCTATAGCCGCGAACAAGGGTGTTTCCCGCCCGGGGCATTCCGCGTCGACAAGTACTGGCCGCCGGTCAACCGTGTTGACAATGTGCATGGCGACCGAAACCTGATCTGTACCTGCCCGCCGATGGAGGAATATGCAGAAGCGGCTGAGTAGCGCCCGAAGACACCGGCCAACACCTATTCCTGCGTACGCAGGATATTGGACGGCTTGGCGTTTAGCGGGCCCCAGATGAATACAAGGCTTGCGATAGATGTTGCTGCTACGCCGCCGACGATGATCCCAAGTGCTGACGGCCAGATTATGCTGAAAGAAGTGTCCAGAATGTAATGGCTTACGGCCCATCCGCTGGCGATACCGCAGGCAAGTGCCACCAGCCCCGCGCAAAGGCCCAACAAAAGAGACCGTATCACGAAGCTGCCCACGATTGACCTGCGCGAGGCGCCAAGCGTTTTCAGCACGGCGGCTTCGTAGATGCGGGCGCGGGTTCCGGCAGCTGCAGCGCCCAAAAGCACCAGAAATCCGGTCAAGATAGTGACGGCTGCACCATAAGAAGTGGCTGCGGCCAAACTTCCCAGCGCATCCGCGACGCGGTCTATCGCGTCTCGTACTCGGATCGCCGTGATGTTCGGATAGCGGCTGGCAAGATCGCGCAGGATTTCTGCTTCGGCCTGTTCCTCAGCGTAGACGGTCGAAATAAAACTATGCGGCGCACCCGCAAGCGCTTGGGGGTTCATCGACAGGATAAAGCCGATCCCGGCGCTTGAAAAATCAACCTCGCGAAAGTTCGTCAACGTGCCGGTGATGTCGCGGCCCAGAATATTGATTGTCATAGTATCACCGATTTTTAGGCCCATTTCCTCGGCTTCTTCGGCGGCAAAGCTGATCAGCGGCGCGCCCGTATAGTTCCGGGGCCACCAGTTGCCTTCTGTCAGGCGTGTGTTTTCGGGCATCTGCTCTGAATAGGTCACGCCTCGGTCACCTTCCAGAACCCAGTGCCCGCCAGCCGTTTCGCGTGCGGGCTTGTCATTGATCTTGGTGATAATGCCGCGCAGCATCGGGGCGGATTGTATGCGCCGCACAGCCGGGTCGTTTTCCAGCCTCTGCGTATAGCCGTCGATTTGATCTTTCTGGATATCAACAAAGAAATAACTCGGAGCCACTTCCGGCAGGTTGCCGGTGATCGCATTGCGCAGGTTGCCATCAATCTGGCCCACGGCAGCCAGCACAGACAAGCCAAGTCCCAGTGATAGGATAATTGAGGCCGCACCTTCGCGGGTTCCCGAAATCGCTGACAGCGCCCACCTTAATTTCGGGTGTCCGTGTGCCAGCGACTTGCCGCGTTTTGAAAGAACGCGAATGATCTGCGCTGTCACGGCCAAAAGCAATAAAGCGCCTGCGATGCCTCCAGCCGTCATTAACGTCAATCGCCACGTGCCAGAGAACCAGGTGGCCGCCGCCAGCAACAAGGCCAATGCCGCCGCTATTGTGAACAGGTAACGTGCCGCCGGCAACTTGCGCCCTGTTTCAAGCGCGTCGCGGAACAATGTGGCGGCGCGAATGTTTTCAGTGCGGGCAAGCGGCCAGAGCGTAAAGATGAAAGCGGTCAACAGCCCGTAAAGTGCCGCTTCAAAAAGAGGGGCGGGATAGACGGCAAACTCTGCGGGTATTGGCAGGTTTGCTTCGATCAGTGGTGCAAACAAAGTGGGTAGGATGGTGCCAAGTGCTACGCCTAACATGACGCCTAGGATTGCCAATGCACCGATCTGCAGAAAATACGTTTGAAAAATTGTGCGCCGCTCGGCGCCCAGGGTGCGCAGGGTCGCAATCACACTGGTTTTGCCGGATAGGTAGGACTGTACGGCAGAGGAAACGCCAACGCCGCCAACTGCGAGGCCAGACAGGCCAACCAGCACCAGAAACGCGCCAAGCCGGTCTACAAATTCCGAGACACCGGGTGCGCCGTTGCGGGCATCCGTCCAGCGCACGCCCATATCGGCAAAGACGTTTGCCGCGTCTTGCGAGACACGCTCAAGGTCGGCGTCAGGTGGGAGATCCAAGCGGTATTTGGTCGAAAAAAGCGTGCCCGGTGCCAACAAAGACGAATTCGCAAGGCCTTGCGTCAAGACAATTGTGCGCGGTCCCAGTGTAAAGCCACTTGCGGCGCCGTCCGGCTCGCGTGTTAGCACCGCGCTTAGCCGGAAATCCTGTGTGCCAAGCGCAAAGGTGTCGCCCACAGATAACCCCAATCTGTCGATCAGCACGCGTTCCATCACTGCCCCCGGCAACCCATCCTGTGTACCCAAGGCGTCCGGGAGGGGCATCTGCGGTTCTAGCCCGGTGGTGCCGACCAGCGGATATGCAGTGTCGACCGCTTTGATCTGAGTGAGCGCGCGCGCATCGCCCACCACAGCCATTGACCTGAAATCTGCAATCTCCGAGACGGCATCGGACACCTCTTCCATCCATGCGCGTTCGTCGGGATCGGCAAAGCGATAGGTGAAATCAAGCTCTGCGTCGCCGCCTAAAAGGGCGGCACCCTCGCTGGCCAGTCCGGCCTCAATACTTGCACGGACGGTTCCGATTGCTGCAATCGCTGCGACACCCAGCGTCAGGCACGCCAAAAAAATACGAAACCCCCGCAGGCCGCCGCGCAATTCGCGTAACGCAAACCGTGAGGCAATCCGCAGGCTCATTCTGCGGCGGCCTCAAAATCCGTGACCCGCCCGTCAGAAAGTCTGACAATGCGATCGCATTGGTTCGCCAAAGCCGTGCTGTGGGTCACGAGGATCAGCGTCGCACCGTGGCGGTCGCGCAACCCAAAGAGCAGATCAATGATGGCCGCGCCATTGGCACCGTCAAGATTGCCCGTGGGTTCATCCGCCAGAAGGATGTCGGGGCGCGGCGCTGCTGCCCGGGCCAGTGCAACACGCTGTTGCTCTCCGCCCGACATTTGCGCCGGATAGTGGTCTGCACGATGACTTAAACCAACAACTTCAAGCTCTGCCGTCGCTTTTTGATAGGCGTTTTTATCGCCTGCAAGCTCTAAAGGGGTCGCCACATTCTCAAGCGCCGTCATCGTCGGGATCAGGTGGAACGATTGAAAAACAACGCCCATATGCGTGCGCCGAAAACGCGCCAGGTCATCTTCGCTCATCGGGCCCAGATCGTGGCCAAGGGCTGTCACGGTGCCACCTGTTGGCTTTTCCAATCCCCCCATGAGCATCAGCAGGGATGACTTACCCGACCCCGAGGGCCCGATTAACCCGATGCTTTCGCCACGATGGACCTCAAGCGTGATGCCATGCAGAATATCCACACGACCGGCATTGCCATCGAGTGATAAAGCCGCATCTTTAAGGGTATAAACGATGTCTGACATTGGGTGCGTTCACTTGTTCCGTACCCCTTGGCATATGGAGCTTGGATCGAAATGCGCAAGGCGATGGTTTGGATTGTCATGGGTTTGCCCACCGCCGGCGCGGCGGATGGGGTTGTCATCGCCGCTTTGGGTGACAGCCTGACCCAAGGGTACGGACTGGTGCAGGAACAGGGGTTCGTACCACGCCTTCAAGACTGGCTGACCGCTGAAGGCGTGAATGCGATGCTTATCAATGCAGGTGTTTCCGGCGATACCACCGCCGGTGGCTTATCGCGCGTGGCCTGGACGCTGACCCCTGAAGTTGATGCGATTATCGTCGCTTTGGGGGGCAATGATCTTTTGCGCGGCATTGATCCCGCCGTCAGTCGCGCGAATATCGCAGGCATCCTGAAAGCGGCATCCGATGCACAGGTCGAAGTTCTTTTGGTGGGGATGCAAGCGCCAGGAAACTATGGGCCGGATTACAAGCAATCATTCGACGCAATTTTCCCGGAATTGTCTGCCGAATACGACGCGCTCTATGCAGAAAACTTTTTTGAGGGATTGAGTGTTGAAGGTGGCGATCCGGCATCCGTCCGCGCATATATGCAGGCCGATGGTATACATCCCAACGCGGAAGGTGTCGTTCGCATCGTAGATGCGCTGGGCCCGAAAGTCGCCGATCTTGCCGCGCGGGCCTCAGAGTAAAAAGTGATCCGGCGGCCGGAAAACGACCGCCGGATCAAATCTGGTGGAAGGTCTATTTACGCCAGCGCGATATCGGATGCGCTTTCACGCCCGTCACGACCCGCTTCGATCTCGAATGTGACTTTCTGGTTGTCGGCAAGCCCGGTAAGACCTGCGCGTTCGACGGCTGAGATGTGAACAAAGATGTCCTTGCCACCACCATCGGGTGCAATAAAACCGAAGCCTTTAGTTGTGTTAAACCATTTCACGGTGCCTGAAGCCATTTCCGTGTCTCCTTAAATTAACCTGCCCACCCTATGTGGCAGCTCGGCTCCGCCAAGATCAGATCGATAATCAGTGCAGTCTTCAGTCGGGCCGAAAGGAGCAGTGGTCTCAATATTCTCGCATCGCGCTGTCAAAGATGGTGTTAATCACAAAAATTTCAAGTGAATTATTTGTGACAATTTGTCGTCCATGTTTATCGGCAAGCTATTGCTCAAATGTATAAAACCCTGTTTTGCTTATCAGAACAATAAGCCGCTTAAGGTTGTTTTTCTTGCAGGATTGGTGCCGTGGGAAGCGGATTGGGCATAACATATTCGGGCTGAGCAGCTTTGGCGGTCTTTTCTTTTGTTTCAGCTGCTTTTTGCGCAAGTCGCTCTGCTACACGTCCTTCTTCGGCCGCCTGCGCCTGGATTTTCAGTTGCGCCTGTCGCGCCAAGAATTCTGTGGCGGGGTCGCTGTCTGACTGGGCTTCGACAACTGATTCAGGTGTCGGTTTTTGAACAGGCGTCTCTTCGCGCCCCCTTCTTAGAATCGTTGCAAGTTGCGCACCACCCGTTCCCGTGCCGTTGCCAGCCCCTTGCCCTGATTGATCCGAGGATTGCCCTGAAGTGCTGCTGTCTTTGGCGCTCGTGGCAGGCTGTGTTATCTGCACGGCGGCCAAGTTGTTGTCGCTGGAAATACTGGCCACTGGTTGCGGCGCGTAGGGGTTTATTAAAGAAACTGCTGTCATTTTAGGCTCCGATCAGAAACTGTATCAGACGCCCGCCACCCAAGCACATTAAACCTTCGTAAACGTCAACGCGAAGTTAACGGCCATCCTGAAGCACAATGTTGGTTAATATTCGGGGCCCGTCAGCCGCGTCAAAAGCAGAGTTGTGTGCAGTATATAACCTAAGCAGGCAGCTCTTTGCCCAAACGATACCCATGCTTTCCTTAAACATTAACTGTCGAAGCACTTTTTCGGCCAACTGCACTGGACTTTACTTCTTTGGACCCCATCTGACTCTCCAAGCCAAAGGGAGCGATCGAAACAAGATGAGCAATATGGAAAACCTCGAAACGCAATTAAGCGAGAAAGAGCGTCAGATGGATGTGTACGACCAAAGTCTTGCGTCGCTTAAGTTAGAGCAAAGAAAGCGTGAAGCGGGTGGCTATGCCGTGATGGCGGCAGCGATGGGGTACGGCGAAGGGGCGCTTGGCACAGCGCGTTTCGGCAAGATTTCGCATGCGGCTAAGTTGTTTTGCATTGGCTTTGCGATGTTGGTACCCAGTCTGCTGGTCTGGCGCGTGTTGCTCTAAGCCCAATCTACACTCAAAACACAAAAAAGCCGGCCACAATGCGCCGGCTTTTCTAATTCTATGGTGCGGCGTTTTACGCCAGCGCGATGTTTGTCGCGCTTTCGCGTCCGTCGCGGCCCGCTTCGATGTCGAAGGTAACTTTCTGGTTGTCTGCAAGACCTGTGAGGCCTGCACGTTCAACTGCAGAAATATGGACGAATACGTCCTTTGAGCCGCCATCGGGCGCGATAAAGCCGAAGCCTTTAGTTGTGTTAAACCATTTCACGGTGCCAGTGGCCATTTCCGTAATTCCTTGTTTTATGCCATCCGCAGGAGTGCGATGACTTGGCGCAGTCAATCTGGATCGAATTCTGAGCGCCATAACAGGAAGAGCAGGTCGAAAGAGACTCGGTGAGCGTTGCCATAGTGCCAGAACCGCTCGTATTTAGCAACTACCTTCAGTGGATTAGTGACGCAATTCCGCAAAGACACACAATCTTTGCGGCAACGTCGGTCCATTGTTTCACGTTTGGCGCGTCAAACCTGCGTCCTGATCTTGAAGCATGGGGAAAGCTGCAGCATCACGGGGTGTCAAAAGCGCGCCTGCTACTAGCAGACATGCAACAGATAGGGCCGCGCCAAAATAGATTGCGGTTGCCATAGCGAAGCTTGTACCGAAAAAAATCATAGCGACAAGTGCTGCTATTGTCCCGAATACTCCGCCTAAAAGTGTTGCTACTGGTGCCAAAACACGTGCTCCTCTTTGCTGTCTTCAAGCATTAGCTCCAAATTATGAGGCAGAATTAGGGCAGCCGTGCGAAAAATTGGGGCAGTTCTATGTGCTTGTGTGAACTGGATCACAGACAAAGCCGACGTCGCATGATCTAGAGAAGTTGGACTTATCTCCAAAGGTACCGCGTCAGGGCGGGATCTTAGGTCACTTGTTCATGCAATGGGCGCGCTAACCTCTTCCTCAGCGTTGTCTTATCCCACTTCCACGGGTCGGCTTGTCCGGCCCGTTTTTTTATTCCGGCACGATCGCGGTCTGGTCTTTCCAGCGGGCCGATGTCAGGAATGAATGAAACAGGGGGAAATAATGGCCGACATACTCACCGCTGGTATCGTAATGGGGCTCGTCGCGACCGCGATGATGGACGCTTGGGCTGTACTGCTGCGTCGCGCCACGGGGATCCCCATGCCGAATTGGGCAATGGTGGGGCGTTGGGTCGCGCATTTGCCGCGTGGCCGAGTGTTTCATGAAGATATTGGGCAAGCCCCCGGTGTCGCGGGAGAGCTTACGATCGGTTGGGTTTTTCACTACGCCGTCGGTGTTATCTACGGTATCGCGCTGGCGTTTTTAATGGGTGCGGAGTGGCTTGCAGCCCCGACTTTTGCGCCGGCTTGGGGTTTCTCTATCCTTATGCTCGGGTTTGGTTGGTTTTTGTTGCAACCGGGGCTGGGGTTAGGCTGGGCCGCAGCCAAAACGCCCGAACCTGCCAAAGTCCGGGCCCTTGGGATTTTGGCGCATACTGTTTTTGGTGCGGGTTTGTGGTTGGGTGCCTTAATCTGAAGCAGATGGCGCTTGGTGAGGGACTTCGATTAATGCGAGCGTATCATAGCCGTTGGTGCGCAGGATATCTTCTGCTCGCATGCGGGTCTCGGGGGTGATGTCAGGCGTGCGCGCCAGTATCCAACCTGCACGTCCGTTAGGAACGCCGACAACGGCCGTATCGTAATCTTCGTCTACCCATAGCACCCAGTAAGGGGCCCGCACAAAAGGCACTGACGCGAATTTCACGCGCAACTGGCCCGGGCCTTCGATGGTTGCTGTTCCTGTTATCTCTTTCATAGGCCCGTCAGGGGCTCCGTCACGGCATCGGTTCACCACAGATATGGTATTATCGTCGATCAGCCCGTACGTCGCTGTCGTCGCCGTGCATCCTTCTTGGAAGGACACAGGGAAACGCGCAATTTCATACCACGTGCCAAGATATTGGGACGGGTCGAAATCAGCCTGCGGCGTGATGGGCGATGACGGATCGCGGTACTGCGTTCCGCAAGCGGTCATCAGACAAAGGGCCAGTAAAAGGACGAAGGGGCGCATGTATTTTATCCGATCAGTAGAATGCAAATATTAGCACGTCAGAACGTCTGCGCGACAGAAAAATGCCTGCAGGCCGACGTCATTTTCGACACCGGCCCATCCATGATTTAACGCGCGAACTTTTTATGCTTCAGGCGCTTGGGCTCCAGAGCATCTGCCCCAAGCCGCCGTTTTTTGTCTTCTTCATAGTCTTCAAAGTTACCTTCGAACCATTCGACATGCGCTTCACCTTCGAAGGCCAGAATATGAGTGCAAATACGGTCGAGGAAGAAACGGTCGTGGCTGATAACAACGGCGCAGCCAGCAAAATCAACAAGCGCGTCTTCCAGAGCCCGCAGCGTTTCAACGTCAAGGTCATTGGTCGGTTCGTCGAGCAGCAGGACGTTGCCACCGGATTTCAGCAAACGGGCCATATGCACGCGGTTGCGTTCACCACCTGACAGCAGCCCGACCTTCTTTTGCTGATCGCCGCCTTTGAAGTTGAACGACGAACAATACGCGCGCGAGTTCACTTCCGCATCGCCCAGCTGGATCAGTTCCGCGCCACCGGTGATTGCTTCCCAAACGGTGTGGTTCGGTTCCAGATCATCGCGGCTTTGATCGACATAGGACAGATCGACCGTATCACCGTATTCGATGGTTCCTGCGTCAGGTTTTTCCTGATCTGTCAGCATTTTGAAAAGGGTGGATTTACCGGCACCGTTTGGTCCGATAACGCCCACAATGCCACCGGGTGGCAGCGAAAAGTCCAGATTTTCAACCAGAAGCTTGTCGCCCATGTGCTTGGACAGCCCTTCGACCTCGATGACTTTGT
>Ga0316197_10003751_pt1 | contig 10828 bp, 10 predicted proteins | sample OudBiesiAoxic_MG_FD_204939 | JGI IMG/M metagenome (GOLD analysis project Ga0316197, IMG submission 204939) | Coastal sediment microbial communities from Oude Bieten Haven, Netherlands - site A oxic | ecosystem: Environmental > Aquatic > Marine > Coastal > Sediment | place: Netherlands... | reverse complement strand
GGAGGATCTGCTCCTCGAGGAGGTGCCGGACATTTCCTACACCGACATCGGCGGGCTCGACGACCAGATCGAACTGATCGCCGACGCGGTCGAATTGCCGTTCCTTCACCAGGATCTGTTCGCCGAGCACCGGCTTCCGGCGCCCAAGGGGATCCTGCTCTACGGTCCGCCTGGATGCGGCAAGACACTGATCGCCAAGGCGGTGGCGAACAGCCTCGCGAACAAGGTCGCCGAGAAGGTCGGAGAGGGGAAGGGCCGCAGCTACTTCATCAACATCAAGGGCCCCGAACTGCTCAACAAGTATGTCGGCGAGACCGAACGCCAGATCCGCCTGGTCTTCCAGCGGGCGCGTGAGAAGAGCGACGAGGGCTGGCCGGTCATCGTGTTCTTCGACGAAATGGATTCGATGTTCCGCACCCGCGGGTCAGGGATCAGCTCCGACATGGAATCGACGATCGTGCCGCAGTTGCTGGCGGAGATCGACGGAGTCGAGGGTTTGACGAACGTGATCGTCATCGGTGCGACGAACCGAGAGGATCTGATCGACCCAGCGATCCTGCGGCCCGGCCGGCTCGACGTGAAGATCAAGATCGAGCGTCCCAACGCCGACGCGGCACGATCGATCTTCGCCAACTACCTCACCGACGAAATCCCGATCGGGGACGGCTACGACGTCCCGGCGATGATCGACGAGACCGTGGCCGAGATGTACCGCGACGACGAGGCGAACCAGTTCCTCGAGGTGACCTACCAGAACGGCGACAAGGAGATTCTCTATTACAAGGACTTCTCGTCGGGGGCCATGATCGAGAACATCGTGCGACGGGCCAAGAAACTCGCGATCAAGCGCGTGATCGGTGGAGGACCGCGTGGCGTCATCACGCAGGACCTGCTCGACTCCATCAAGCAGGAGTACAAGGAGCACGAGGATCTCCCGAACACCACGAACCCCGACGACTGGGCCAAGATCTCGGGCAAGAAGGGCGAACGGATCGTGTTCATCCGCACTCTCGTCTCCGAGCAGACGGCCGACGACGTGTCGGGCGGCAAGGCCATCGAGCGGGTCGCCACAGGGCAGTACCTCTAGTCGTCGGGCGGTGACGTGCGTTCCAGGAGCGCATCGCCCAGGTTCCGAGCATTGGCCCGGGCGCGAGCATCGCCAACGCCCACCCCAGCCGACCGAGTCGCGCCCGACCGGTACGCGGAAGATCGTGAAGACGGTCAGAACGAAGCCAGCGGCCGACTGCATCGTCAGCGCCGTTCCGACGTAGCGCGGGTCGGACGTCTCGGACACGATCGCCGAGAACTGTGCACTGTCGGCCACCACCCGGAATCCCCACACCAGTTCCGTGACGACGGGCACGAGCACGGGAGCGTCGACGACGAACCCGGTGATCATCGCGGCACCCGCGGTCGGCGATCAGGCCGCCGATCGTCGTCAGTGCTGATCTGGACCGAAATCGTCAGCCAGCTGGCTTCGGTGTTCGACAGGTTCCAGGCGCGGCGCAGTTGCCCGAGGACGGCGGCCGTCGAGAACCACGTCGACATCGCGAGCGCGAGGGCCACAGCCAGCGTGGCCAGCTGTTTTCACTCGGGTCGTGGCCGTCCATGCACGGCCCGATCAGCCATGACAAGCGTGCCGATATTCCGGATACGGTCGGAACATGGCACGAAGCTCTCGGACCCACGACGTCGTTCTGTTCGGAGCGACGAGCTTCGTCGGTCAGATCCTCACCAGGTACATGGTGGATCGACACGGCAGTCACGGTGACATCAACTGGGCGATGGCGGGCCGAAACGCAAACAAACTTGCCGAGGTGGCAGCCCAGACGGACGCCGAAGTCGACCGGATCGTCGTCGACGCCGACGATGCCGACGCACTGGCCGAGATGTGCGCGCACACCAATCTGGTGATCTCGACCGTCGGGCCCTACGCCCTCTATGGCTCGAAGCTCGTGGCTGCCGTGGCCGAAGCGGGCATCGACTACGTCGACCTCACCGGCGAGCCGCAGTGGATGCAGCGGATGATCGATCGGTACCAGGACCGTGCCGTCGAAACGGGAGCACGGCTCGTTCATGCGTGCGGGTTCGACTCCGTTCCCTCGGACATGGGCGTGTGGTTCCTGCAGCGCGAGGCGCAGGAGCGATTCGGTGAGCCCTGCACATCGGTGAGTATGGGCGTCCGAGCGGCGAAGGGTGGAGCGAGCGGCGGCACGATCGCCTCGATGATGAACATGATGGAGGAGGTTTCCGCCGACCCCAGCCTGCGCACCGTGCTCTCGAACCCCTACGCGCTGGCCGTCGACGGCGACCGCACCGGCCCGGAACAGCCGAACGTGACGTTGCCCGAGTACGACGACGGCCACGAGTCGTGGCTTGCGCCATTCGTGATGGCCGCCACGAACACGCGCGTCGTGTTCCGCACCCACTCCCTGCTCGGCCACCCGTGGGGTGACGACTTCACCTATGGCGAGTCGATGCTGATGGGTGACGGGATCGGCGGGCGCACCAAGGCCCTGGCGATGAGCGGCAGCATGGGCGGTTTCATGGGGATCGCGGCGTTTGGACCCACCCGGAAGCTCCTCGGAAAGGTGCTCCCCGCGCCGGGGGAGGGCCCCAGTCCAGAGAAGCAGGAGGCTGGTTTCTACGACCTCCGTTTCCATGGCGTCACAGCTGGTGGCGACGAACTTATGGTCAAGGTCACCGGGGACCGCGACCCCGGCTACGGCTCGACGTCGAAGATCCTCGCCGAAGCCGCAGCCACGCTGATGCACAGCGACGCCGAGGGCGGCTTCTGGACACCGGCGACTGCGCTCGGCGACCCGTTCGTCGACGCCCTCGTCGAGCACGCCGGGCTCACCTTCGAGGTGTTGTAGCACCGTCCCTGTCGCACCGGTCCGCGGTGGCGTCGGAAGCCGACGCCAGAACGGACCAGAACGATCGAGCATCCTGCGATGGTCGCGGACGCCAGGCGGAGTAGCGTCCGGTGTATGGCATTGCCCAAGGTCTGCGGGATCGAGACCGAATACGGGATCGTCGTGCGGGGTGCCGACAACAACCCGGTGTCGGCATCGTCGCTGCTGATCAACTCGTACCTCGCGGCAGTGGCGCGGGAGCGAAACCGCGCAGATCAGGCTCGCGTCGGCTGGGATTTCGAGGACGAGCAGCCCGCGAACGACGCACGCGGCTACTCGCTCGATCCCACGCTTGCGCCGGAGGTCGAGACGACGCTCGTCAATGCGGTGCTGACCAACGGCGCACGTTTCTACGTCGACCACGCGCATCCCGAGATCTCGACGCCCGAGGTGCGCACGGCACGAGAAGCGCTCGTCTGGGACCGAGCCGCGGACGAGATCGTCCGAGCGGCAATGGTCGCAGCGCGCGACATGTTGCCTGACAACGCCGAAATCATCATCCACAAGAACAACTCCGACGGGAAGGGCAACAGCTACGGCTGTCACGAGAACTATCTCCTCGCTCGTGAGACTCCCTTCGGTCGGTTGGCCCGTCAGGTCACCCCGCACTTCGTGACCCGGCAGGTGTTCACCGGTGCCGGAAAAGTGGGCTGCGAGGTCCCCGGGCGCCCCCATGACGACATCGGCTATCAGCTCAGCCAGCGTGCGGATTTCTTCGAGGAAGAGATCGGGTTGGAGACGACCCTCAAACGCCCGATTGTCAACACCCGTGACGAACCGCACGCCGATGCGCAGAAGTACCGGCGGCTGCACGTCATCGTCGGCGACGCGAACATGAGTGAGGTCGCCACCTATCTCAAGGTCGGGACCACGGCGATCGTGCTCTCGATGATCGAAGACGACGAGCTCGGTGACGACTGGGTACTCGGACATCCGGTCCCGGCGATCCGTCAGATCAGCCACGACCCGACGCTCACCCAGACCGTGCAGCTCGCCGACGGCCGTCGAGTCACGGGTCTCGAGATCCAGTGGGGGCTCCTCGAGCGGGCCCAGAAGTACGAGCAGTCGCACGGGCTCGAGTCCGTCGGGGTGGAGGTCGGGGCCGATGTGCTGGAGCGATGGGAAGCGGTACTCGCCGGGCTCGAGCGCGACCCCGACTCCGTTGCGCACCAGGTCGACTGGGTAGCGAAACGACGCTTGGTCACCGGCTACCAGGAGCGCCACGGCTTGGAGTCGGGATCGCCGAAACTCAAGGCGATCGATCTGCAGTATCACGACATGCGCGTCGACCGATGTCTCGCGCTGCGGGCCGGACTCGAAACCCTGGTCGACGGCAACGCCGCGAGAGCTGCGATGACCGAGCCGCCCACGTCGACGCGGGCCTACTTTCGGGGCCGGTGCCTCGACAAGTTCGCGACGGACATTGTGGCGGCGAACTGGGACTCGCTCGTGTTCGACATCGGTCGGGACCCCCTTCGCCGTGTCCCGATGATGGAACCGTTGCGCGGGACCGCCGATCACGTTGCTACCTTGATCGACGAGAGCGAGACCGCCCGGATCCTGTTGGACCGGCTCGGCGAAACGAACTGAGGAGCCCCATGGCAGAGCGTCAGCAGAAGTCGAAGCCCACCACGAGCCGCGACAGCGAAACGGTGGAGGAGTCGGCACCGCCCGTCACCGAGAGCGGGGACAAGCTGAAGGCTGAGCTCGATGACCTGCTCGACGAGATCGACGAGGTTCTCGAGACCAACGCCGAGGACTTCGTGAAGTCCTACGTGCAGAAGGGCGGAGAGTGAACGGTGGCGATGCCGTTCTTCGCTCCCGGTGACGATCCCGGCGCGAACTTTCCCGATCTGCTCCGTCGGATCGGACATGAACCCGCAGCACTGACCGGCTCATTCGATGCTGTGGCCCTTGGTGTCCCACACGCGACGACGTGCGTGGCGTTGCGCTACGACGGCGGCGTGGTCATGGCCGGTGACCGACGGGCGACGGCCGGCAATCTGATCTCTCATCGCACGATGGAGAAGGTGGTCCAGGCGGATCGACACAGTGGCGTGGCGATCGCCGGTTCGGCCGGCCCCGCGATGGACATGGTCCGCCTGTTCCAACTCCAGCTCGAGCACTACGAAAAGGTCGAGGGCTCGGCGCTGAGCCTCGAGGGCAAGGCCAACCAGTTGTCGGCGATGGTGCGCGGCAACCTGCCTGCTGCGATGCAGGGCATGGTCGTCGTGCCGATCTTTGCCGGGTACGACCTGCTGCGGTCGACCGGCCGTCTGTGGGACTTCGACGCGACCGGCGGTCGGTACGAAGAGCGTGACCACGTGGCAACGGGCTCGGGGAGTCTGCATGCAAGCACCGTGATGAAGGTCGGGTACCGCAGTGATCTGAGTCGTGACGACGCAGTCGACCTCGCAGCACGATCGCTCTGGGAAGCCGCCGACGCGGACTCCGCAACCGGTGGACCTGACGCACTACGCGGGATCTATCCCGTCGTCGCCGCAATCGATGCTGACGGCTGGACACGCCTCGACGACGCCGACCTCGCCGAACGCTACGCACGCATCGTCCAGGAGGTCAACGACAGGAGCGAACCGCGATGAGCATGCCTTTCTACGTCGCCCCCGAGCAGATGATGAAGGACCGTGCGGACTACGCACGCAAGGGCATCGCTCGTGGGCGCGCGCTCGTCGCGATGCGCTACACCGAGGGCATCGTCATCGTGGCCGAGAACGCGTCCGAGACGCTTCGGAAGGTCAGTGAGATCTACGACCGGATCGCGTTTGCCGGCGTCGGCAAGTACAACGAATTCGACCAGTTGCGTGTCGCAGGGATCCGTGCCGCCGACCTGAAAGGCTTTCAATACTCGCGGGACGACGTCGACGCGCGGAGCCTTGCCAACAGCTATGCCCAGATGCTCGGCAACATCTTCACCCACGAGATGAAACCGATGGAGGTCGAGATCCTCGTGGCGGAGGTCGGCGTCGACGGCCCGGGCGACCAGATGTTTCACATCCTGTACGACGGAACCTTGGTCGACGAGCGCGACTACGCCGCGATCGGCGGCGATGCCGTATCGATTCGGACGCGGCTGTCGGAAGAGTGGAAGGATGCGATGGATCTGTCGGCCGCGGTCAAGGTCGGTGTCGCTGCCCTGGCGGGTGGTGATCGTGACATCCCCGCGGCTGACCTGGAAGTCGCGACGCTGGCGCGCGGCAACGATCGCCGCTGTTTCGAACGAGTTCCCGAGACCGATCTCCAGTCGTTGCTGACCGACGCGTGAAACCTGTTGCGGGTGTCTGACGCCTGCTGATGCGCGTCTGTCGCCACCTGGTTTGTGACCTGGTTGACGCGGGTTCTCAGCGACGGGGTTAGGTTGCGATCGTGGAGCGACGGATCTACGGACTCGAGAACGAGTACGGGGTGACCTGCACTCTGCGCGGGCAGCGGCGCCTCAGCCCCGACGAGGTCGCCCGCTACCTGTTCCGGCGCGTCGTCTCGTGGGGTCGCAGCTCGAACGTGTTCTTGCAGAACGGCGCGCGGCTGTACCTCGACGTCGGATCACACCCCGAGTACGCAACGCCCGAGTGCGACTCGATCTACGACGTCGTGGTACACGACAAGGCGGGAGAGCGGATCCTGGAGCAGCTGGTCGAGTCAGCGGAGCAACGTCTCGCCGAGGAGTCGATCCGCGGGACGATCTACCTGTTCAAGAACAACACCGACTCGGCGGGCAACTCGTACGGCTGCCACGAGAACTACCTCACGAGCCGTGAGGACGACCTCGGTCACTATGCCGAGGTGCTCATCCCGTTCCTGGTCAGCAGGCAGATCTATACCGGCGCTGGCAAGGTGCTCCAGACCGCTCGGGGGGCCACGTATTCGATCGCGCAGCGCGCCGAGCACATCTGGGAGGGGGTGTCGTCAGCGACGACTCGAAGCCGCCCGATCATCAACACCCGCGACGAACCCCATGCCGACGCGGAGCGATACCGCCGGCTCCACGTGATCGTGGGCGACTCGAACATGAGCGAGTACACCGCGTTCGTCAAGGTCGGCGCTGCTGCCTGCATGCTGCGCATGTTGGAGGACCCACAGGTCGTGCTGCGGGACATGACGCTCGAGAATCCGATCCGGGCGATTCGCGAGATCAGCCATGACATCACCTGCCGTCGTACGGTCAGGCTCGCCAACGGTCGCGAGGTGAGCGCGCTCGATATCCAGCGGGAGTACCTCGACCGTGCGTTGCGCTACTCCGAGGCCCAGGGCTTCCCGCCGATGGAACAGCGGGCGCTCGAGATGTGGCAGCACTGCATCGAAACGATCGAGGACGATCCGCTCAAGCTCGACCGCGAGGTCGACTGGGTGATCAAGTACAAGCTGTTGCAGGCGTACCGGGAGCGACACGATCTCCCGCTCGGTCACGCCCGAGTCCAGCTGCTCGACCTCCAGTACCACGATGTCAGTCGGGCCCGGAGTCCCTTCTACAAATTGCAGGACAAGGGGATGATCGAGCGGATCTGCACCGACGCCGACATCAACACCGCCATCGACACGCCGCCGCAGACAACTCGCGCCCGTCTGCGTGGCGAGTTCGTCAAGCGGGCGAAGGAACGTAAGCGTGACTACACCGTCGACTGGGTGCACCTGAAGCTCAATGACCAGGCGCAACGCACGGTGCTGTGCAAAGACCCGTTCAAGAGCCGTGACGAACGCGTCGAACGACTGATCGAAACCCTGTGACCGTGGCTGTTGGTCGCTGAGGTCAGGCAGTACCGTGAGGGGTTCGTGACGCTCGAGACCGACATCGAACAGCCTGAGGAGATCGGCTTCGACGACGACGAACCCGGCTCGGGGGCACGCGCGTTCGTTGACTGGATCGTGGTCGTCGCCGTCGCGCTCACGGTTGCGTTTCTCGTGCGGGGTTTCGTGCTCGCTCACTTCGTCGTCGACGGCTCGTCGATGGACTCGACGCTCGCAACGGGCGATCGGGTCTTCGTGAACAAGCTGTCGTACCGTCTGCACGATCCGAATCGCGGCGACGTGGTGGTGCTTCATCAGATCAGCGGCGCGTCCGAACGTGACCTGATCAAGCGTGTCATCGCCCTGCCGGGTGAGTCGATCGAGATGACGAACTGTGAGGTTCGGATCACCGAGGTCGATGCGCCCGACGCCGACGGCGACGGCCAGCCCGACTCGCGGGTGCTCGAGGAACCGTATCTCGACCCGAATGTCATCTCGTCGACATGTGGCGGTGATTTCGATCCCGTCACGGTGCCGGCGGATCATGTGTTCGTGATGGGCGACAATCGCAGTGGTTCCCAGGACAGCCGGGCGCTCGGCCCGATCGCTGAGGACGACCTGGTCGGTCGAGCCTTCGTGGTCTTCTGGCCACGCTCCGACTGGCGCTGGCTCTGATTCGGATGTGACGAGCGTTGGGGCTGCCTGTGCGCAGGATCAGGCGCCGGCGAGGCCGACTTCGCGGGCCATCGCGTCCATCATCGTGTCGGTGTGGTCGCTGTAGACCGCGTCGACGCCCATGCGCAGCGCGCCTTCCAGCTGATGGTCGAACTGGAGATCCCAGCTGAACGCAAGCACGCCGAATCGGTGAAACAGCACCACCAGGCCACCGCTCCAGTCGGTGTGATGCATGTTGAGCACGTCGATGCCGAGATCTGCGAGGCGGGCGGCATGGAGTTCGGGCGTGACCGTCAGTTTGGTGAGTCGTGTCGAATGGACGAGGCGGAAGTCGGCCAGGGCGTCGCGGCGCTCGACGAGGCGATCGAGTTCGGGATCGCACAACCACGTCCGTTGCGTGACATCGGGGCCCTGCGCGCGCACGACCTCAGCGACCGCGTCGTAGGCATCCGGCGTCTTCACGTCGAGCGAGCAGTCGAAATCAGCCCCGCACTGAACGTAGAACTCGGCAAGCGAGGGGATGTGCTCGGGGAGGTCGGCGCGGGCGATCTTGGAGATCGGCAAGCGGCGGACTCCGCGCCGGACAACGCCATCGTGGTCAAGCACCGCGACGCCGTCGGAAGTGACCCACACGTCGCTCTCGAGTCCGGTAGCTCCGAGGCGTCTGGCCAACGTGAAGGCCTCGATCGTGTTCTCTGGAGCATGGGCACGCGCTCCCCGATGGGCGAATGCGAGTGGTGGATCGAGGTGGGATGGGAGCCGTTGCTGCATTCCAGATCATGATGTCATGGCCGTAGACTCGCTCGCGTGTTCAATCTGCAAGGCAGCGAGATCATCTTCATCTTGCTGCTTGCTCTGGTGGTGCTCGGCCCCGAGAAGCTGCCGGGTGCCATCAAGCGCGCGATGCACACATACGCGGAGCTCCGCAAGCTCGGTACCGGCTTTCAAGATGAGTTCAAGTCCGCCATCGACCAGCCGATGCGGGAAATGCGCGAGACGGCCGACCTGATCAAGGACCAAGTCGATCCGAAGAAGATCGCCGAGGATGCTGAACGGTCCGCCGCGGCTGCTGCGGCTGCCGACCGCGCGGACGCCGCACTCGCAGCGGCCGGCGACTCAGCCGCCGCCGACGACCTGGAAGACGCGGTTGCCGACAATGAGATCCTCGATGAGGATGTCGACGACTTCGATGATCCGTTCGACGACCCGGTCGACGGGGTCGATGACGCCGATGAGCCGATCGACGAGGTCGACGGCATCGTCGATGAGCCGATGGAGGAGAGCGCATGACGGCGACGGCCACGCCGGACGACACGATGACGCTCACCGAGCACCTGGGGGAACTCCGGACCCGCATCATCCGTGCCTCGCTCGCAGTGGTCATCGGTGCCGTGCTGATCATCGCGTTCTACGAACCGGTGCTCACATTCCTCGCGCAGCCGTACAACGACCTCTGCGATTCGAAGCCCGAGTCGTTCTGTCCGCCCCCCGACCAACGACTCAACGCGTTCAGCCCGACCGAGGGGTTCGCCGCACGCATGCGGATCGGCTTGTACGGGGGAATCATCATCGCGCTGCCGGTCATCCTGTGGCAGATCTGGCGCTTCGTCGTCCCGGCACTCGAGGCCAAGGAGAAGAAGTACGCGATTCCGTTCGTGCTCTCGTCCGTCGTCCTCTTCGGAGCGGGCGCAGCGATGGCGTACTTCACGGTCGGTCGAGCCCTCGAGTTCTTGATCTCGTGGTCGGGCGAGAGTGTCAACCAGGTGTATGGCATCGAGCAATACATCGGCCTCGTCGGTCTGATGATCTTCGCGTTCGGCGTCGGATTCCTGATGCCGGTGCTGCTGGTCTTCCTCCAGCTCGTCAACGTCGTCACGCCGCGCGTCCTGCTCGGTGCCTGGAGGTACGCGATCGTCGGCATCTTCTGTCTCGCTGCGGTGATCACCCCGTCGGGTGACCCGATCACGTTGATCATGCTGGCCGGCCCCATGATCCTCCTGTACTTCCTGGCGGTGCTCATCGGCTACGTCGTCGGTCGTCGCCGGGCCCGCGCCGCGGCGTGAGCGTGCGTCCCGACCGCAACGAGCTGATCTCCTCGCTCCTGTTCGCTCCCGACCGATTCCAGGTCGAGGCCTTCGACGCGCTCGACGCCGGGCACAACGTGGTCGTTGCGGCTCCCACCGGAAGCGGGAAGACGGTCGTCGCCGAGTACGGCATCGCTGCTGACCGCGTCGATGGCCGCCGATCGTTCTACACCGCGCCGATCAAGGCACTTTCGAACCAGAAGTACCGCGACCTCGTCGAGATCCACGGCGAGGATTCGGTGGGCCTGTTGACCGGGGACAATTCGATCAATGGAGATGCGCCGATCGTGGTGATGACGACCGAGGTGCTCCGCAACATGATCTACGCCGGTCGGAACCTGAGCGACCTCGGAACCGTCGTCGTCGACGAGGTGCACTTCCTGCAGGACACCTACCGGGGTCCGGTGTGGG
>Ga0316197_10003750_pt1 | contig 10829 bp, 9 predicted proteins | sample OudBiesiAoxic_MG_FD_204939 | JGI IMG/M metagenome (GOLD analysis project Ga0316197, IMG submission 204939) | Coastal sediment microbial communities from Oude Bieten Haven, Netherlands - site A oxic | ecosystem: Environmental > Aquatic > Marine > Coastal > Sediment | place: Netherlands... | reverse complement strand
CATCTCTTTTTCAGGATCCGTGTCAAACGCATTCTGAATATGAATCGACACAAACTGGCTAAATCTTTGGTATAAACGTAGAATTTTTTGCGAATCAAACGCCGCTATAGAATGCAACTCAAGAACGTCATCTCGCTCTTTTCGCAAGATATCTAGCCTTTGCTCGCGTGCCGCTCGGCCAAATAGAGGTATCTGTGGGAAACGAGAATACCGTAATTGCCTTTCATTGTATTGGACGCAAACCGCCCCTTCTAATTCACTTGCATCGAATGTACTGTCGTCAAACGCGTCTACATTGCCCTCTATAACATAAATGTCTTCTGGGCAGTCAGTCATTTGATTCAGTTTTTCTTTCACGCCACTCAGTTCTGAAACAACAATAGCATGACGGGCAGGGCCATACATGGCACTAAAATACGGTGCATCCTCCAGAGTAATGTCATCATATATTTCTGATAACAGGACTCCACCCAGTGTTGCCGCGACGTCTTTCAAGCGTGCGTCGTTTGCTCCCCCCGATGAAGCAAGGTGTTCTATCTGCTGATTTAGCTGATCCCGACGTATTGCTAATCGCTCTTTCTCTTGGTTGGTCTGCTTTTCTGTTTCCAACACTTTCTGCATGTGGGACATAACCGCTTGGCGGCTATTCAACGGTTCATCGGTCTGTGTAACCAGTTGTTCAAGCGCCTCGGTTGCCCCTATCCATGCGGGTGCGCGAGCTTCGAGTTGCTTTATGGCTAACTGAAAGCTCTGTACCTGTTGAGTAAGCTGGATTCGTTGGTCTCGGCCAAACTCTATTGAGCGCTCTATCTCCTCAATCAATGCCTGATGATGCAGGTACTCTTGGCTCACATCACTCTCGTCATTGAGATCAAACTGATTGGCGTTCCTATATCTCTCCGCAAGATCTAATGCCTGCTTCTGTTGATTGAGTTCGCGCTCGATCTCCTTGAATTGTGACTGCCACTGCGGCTCATTTGCCAGCAATAACTCCCCATCTTTTAGTGTCGTTATCGCTTGTTTTGCGTACTTTAAGACGTCCGCTCTTTCTGCATCAACATAGATGCTTTGTACCAAACCTAAACCTGCCTCAAACTGTTCAGCCGCCGCCGTCGAAATATCGAGTTTATGTTTAAGCGCCAACAAAGTTTGAGTTTGCTCTTTTTCTTGCTGCTTAAGCTTCGCGGATAGAGGTGCAATACTTTCGAGACAAAGCGTGGGGTCTTCAACGACCACTCGCGCTTTTTGCAAAGCCTCTACTGCTTGTTGGTATTGCAACGCGCGTGTTTGCTGCACATCGAGTGCTTGTTGGTAGTCTGCCAGTTGCCTCTGTAAACTATCGACTTCTTGTTCTGCCAATACCGCTTGCTCTTCGTGATGTAAAACGCATTCTTGCGACTCTTCCACCACCATCATCTGCTCTTCTAACCGCTCGTTTAACGCGGCTAGGTCATCGATGTAACGTTCAATTTTCTCTTTCTGTCTCAATGCATTCTGAACTAATTGAAGATGATCGGATGCGGCTTGGTGGTCTAATTCAAGATCGAGCTCTTGCTCCGTTAGGCGTTCTAACTCTTCCTGAATAGAACTGAGCAGTTGATTCTGCTCTACTAGCTGACGCCGTGAGGTGAACAGTTCACTGCGCAATGATAGTGCTTTATCGAGTCGACTTTTTCGATCGTTCGTATGACGCATGTAGTCAGAGGCAACATAATTGGTTGATTCAGTAATTAGATGCTTAAATAGGTCTCGGTCAATCTGCGTCGCTTTAATCGCATCAAGCGTGATTCGATTTTCACGCAGCGCTGATTCCATATCTTGAAACGCTTTTTTGACTCCACCATTTTGAGGCAATAAATAATCCCTTAACGAACGCGTGATCGCACTAGAGATCCCCCCGTAAAGTGAAGCCTCAATCAGACGGTAGAATTTTGAACGGTCACTACTGTTTCTCAATTTTTTCGGCAACACTCCAAACTCAAACATCTGCGAATGATAATCGGCGACTGAATTGAACCCTTTAAATAGGACCCCTTCAAACTCACCAATTACTTGTTTAAGTTCGTTGATAGTTCTGACGCGAGCACTATTGTTAGATAAGGCTTCAATCAACACGTCAGTCGGCTTCATTTGGCTTGGCAACCCTTGAATCACAAACGGTTTAATATCGACTTTTTTATCTCGGCCAGCGACTTGTTGCAACCTAACACCAAATAGGACGCGCTGTTTTCTTGAATTAATGACATCCAACGCTGCGTAGCAAACACCGGGCTGTAGCTTACCGAATAACCCTTTGTCTCTTGATGCTTGCGAGCTACCTGCCTCTGTGGTATTTCTGAAATGCAACAAGGTTTGATCAGGTATAAGTGCGGTGATAAATGCCGCCATCGCCGTCGATTTTCCTGCGCCGTTACCACCAGAAAGTGTTGTAACCAAATCATCGATATCAAAAGTACGAGCAAAAAACCCATTCCAGTTAATCATGGTGAGTGATTGATATTTACCTCTTTCAATCATGCTTCGTCCTCTATTTCTTCGCCGTGTTCATGGTTATCATTCTGTCGTTGGATTCCTGAGGGTTCGTTATCAAGTTGTTGGGCTGTCACTGCCTCTCCATCACGTATCAGTCTCAATTGAGCTTCTTTTAATTCGTCCCCTAAACGAGCATCTGCTCCAAAACGGAACACCGCTTCACTGATGCGAAATTTTCCGTCCTCTCCTATCGCGATAACCATACCAAGTCGCTTTAAACGTCTTAACGAGGTTCTCACTTTCTCAAATAACTTCTCTTTATCAAGATCCGACCCCGTAGAACGATGGGTAACGATGCGCATTAATTTTTGCTCGTCCGCTAACGCTAGTAACTCTTCATACAATTCTTGATTAGTGAAAATGCCTTCATGGGCCAAACGTTCAGGGCTAAGGTAAAGAAAACAAAGCACCTTCCCTACAAGCATATCGAGTTCTGACAAGACACTGCGACCGATCAATGCCGTTGAGCGTGGTCGCAAATAGAAAAACCCTTCTGGTGCCTTAACCAGTTCGGTATTATATCTTTGATAAAACAGCGTCAATTCCGTTTCAAAGTCAGAAAGTAATGCGTGATTATCCATATCATCGATTGATATGTGTCTGCCTGCTCTTAGCATGCTGTCTAAAGCCGGAAACAGTGGGTTGGCTATCGCCTTTACCAGCTTGTCTGGCATATATTCGTCAGTATTTATTGATGACATTTGCTTGTACCTTTGCGCCAAAATCGTTAATAGATTGCCAATCTGGCTGAATAGCCTGATAGTCAGATTCGGAATATCCAAGCCTAACGGCTTGATCGATCACAATTCGAGCGAGATCAAAATGATGAGTTTGCGGATGTTGTGCGAGATAATTTTTCAGCACCGAGCCAAGCTCTATCGCCTTACCCTGCTCTTTATGTAATGCCAACATCGACGCTACCTGCGTAGATAACTCGTCGTTCACTTGTTGCAGCTCTTCGTATTCAACTTCCATGGGAAGATGACCTGTGACCTCATCGTCCCGTAAAACCATTGCTTCATCTCGAAGGTCGGTCAATTTTTCTGCATCAGCATAAGTGAGATACCAAGGAGCATCAAAGTACTCGTTAACTGATTGGCGAAGCCTTTGACTGAATGCTCGGTTTTTATCCATGTCTATCGCCGTGCGAATAAACTTGTGCACATGCCTGTCGTACCCGATCCAGAGGTCTATCGCCTGTTGCCCCCAGCTAACAATTCGGTCTAGTTTGACCTGCAGACTAAACAAAATTTGGTCCACAAAATCTAACGCTTCCTCACCGCGTATTTGCTCTTGAATATCAAGAATTCTAGTTTGCAGCTCATCGCCTACTGTTTGTAACGTATCTTGCAACTCTCGCAGTGTATTAGAGGTAGCAGATAGTAGAGATTCACAATTACTGATGGCTTCCTGCCAATCTTTGTTTAGTAGCTCAGCGATTTGCTGTTTAACTTCTTGTTGTTGATCATCCATTACCCGTTGATTTAGATCTATTTGATCGAATATTTCGCCAACCGAGTATTTCAGTACCCCATACACTTTCTTGTGCCAATAAGCGATATCGCCACCTTCAAGGGCGGCCGCCATTGCTTTCTCCATCTCATCGGAGACCATCGCTAACTGAATAGAGAGCTTGAGCTCTGAAAACTGACGATGCCTAAGGTAATAATCTGTAATGCCAATTGCTAAAGACGAGAGCCTATAGATACTTGCCCCATCAGTGCTTTCACTGGTAAAACGGCTGATTAGCTTTTGATTCACTAATTCATTTATCGCGTTGTTTGCCCTGAAACTGGTCGCGTCACCAGTACTTTCAAATTGCTGAGTGACAATCTTGAACGCATCATGCAGCTCTCCTTCACCCAACTCATCATCAAATTTTGTATCCCCTAAAACGGCTATTGAGATTAGAAAAGCCAACCGTTCGCTAGAGAGATTCAATGAGAAGTCATGTTTTTTCACCCAACTAACCAATTCTTCTATCGGCTGCTGTGAAAGCGCTTGAGTTATTTCACTCATCATTGTTCCTATTAATTGTTACGCTTAAATATATAGGCAAACTATTTCACCTCCTCCGATCTATATTGAACCAGAGAATAAATTAACGAATAGTCTCCAAGTAAGCCGTTTTTGACAATGTCTTGCTTCCCTAAGTTGCACATCTCTGAAGAGATATCACACAAAGAGAATCGATGGCGTAGCCCCGCTAATCGTTGAGATATTTGCGCTAGACCATCATTTTCATACTCAATACTTTCCATTTTTATGATTGGAACATCATTTTTTAAATGAGCCCGCTATTCTGTCATAGGAATAATAAGAATAAAGGGGTATGCTGCTTTTTTACTTCTAAGTGATGGTTTTTCGGACTAATTAAGTATGTTTGAGCTGAAAAAGATAGTTTCTTCTCTAGCAATGCCCTTACCCGCTCTATTAATTATCGGGTTCATCGGTTTGCTATTTATTATGTTTACCCAAAGACACAAGTTTGGCGTACTATTTGTGTTTTTATCGTTAACTGGCATTTTTCTCATTTCTTTCCAACCTGTTTCTACTCGTCTATTGATGCCAATGGAAAGAGAGATTACCGCTTTTTTACCGGTGGATGAAAACATCGATTATGTCATGGTATTAGGGGCTGGCCATGTTGTAGATGATCAAATTCCACCGACTTCAGAACTCAGTCGGACCGCGTTGATGCGATTAACTGAAGGGATTCGAATTATCCGAATGTATCCAGGGTCAAAGTTAATCCTGTCTGGTTACGCAGGAGGTACCGAATTCAGCCATGCAAAAATGATGGCAAGAGTCGCGTTAGCACTTGGTGTCGCAAAGCCTGATATTATTCTTCTGGAAACTGCAAAAGATACGTGGGAAGAGGCAAGGCAAGCCGCCGCTTTTGTAAATCAGAGCAAACTGGTCTTGGTCACCTCTGCGAGCCATATGAAAAGAGCGCTGATGGAGTTTAATTCTGCGGGTCTGAATCCAACGCCTGCACCAACTAACTATTTGGCGCAATCAAATATTGAACAATACTGGCAAAAATACACCCCTCAATCCGCCTATTTAGAGCAAACTGAACGCTATTGGCATGAACAATTAGGCCTTTGGTGGACATACGTTCGAGATACGCTTCTCACTGCGGAAGAAACGGAATTGAAGGTTACCCAACCAGAATAAAAAAAGGCCGAGGATATTCCTCGGCCTTTTTTTAATTTGATCATTCCGTTTATTTTATTCGCCGGCAAACATGTAACCCTCTCCATGTACCGTTACGAATATTTGAGGATTCTTAGGATCATATTCCATCTTCGAACGTAAACGTCTTATTAACACATCAATCGTTCTGTCATTCGGTGCATCGACTCGATGACTAATTAGGCTCAGTATTCTCTCGCGGCTCAGCACCTTATTGGTATGCGTCGTTAGCGCAACCAATAATTCATATTCAGCTTTGGTTAGCTTCACCGGTTCGCCGTCTTTGCATAAGGCTCTGCGCTGAATATCAAATACCCAATCACCAAAATAAACCGTATTTCCAGAAATATCTACAAGCTCTTTATCTTCTGGGATTTGATTTACCAGAGAGATTCGCCAGAGAAGGTTTTTGACCCGAACAAGAAGCTCTCGCAATTCAAACGGCTTGGTCACATAGTCATCCGCTCCCATTTCGAGCCCTACGATTTTATCAATGCTATCGGTTCGACCAGTCACCAGAATGATACCGATAGTAGACTGGCTACGCAGCTCTCTCGTTAACATCAATCCATCTTCGCCCGGAAGGTTGACATCCAACATGATGAGATCAATCTCTTTTTCAGCGAGTATCCCACGCATTTGCTGACCATCTTCTGCTTCACTAACTTGATAACCTTCTTTTTGAAAGTAACCGACAAGTTTACATCTAGTGACAACATCATCTTCTACAACTAATACATGACTGCTCATAATCGCCGCTTATATCTTGTTTAATTGATAGCATCTTATTCATATCTATTAACAATTCTAGCAATAGTTTTGAAAAACGCGCAAAATTTGTCACTTTATTGATTAAAGGCAACTTATTGACTTTGGGTTAATTTCCTTACATTTTCTGTCATATTTATTCATATTTTGGATTAGTTCTATTCACATTTTTTGCTTACACTAATAGAGACCTCATTAGTTTAGGAAATATCGTGATGGAAGAGACAAAAGCATTTAACGAGAAACGAGCTGAAATATACTGGTGGCTCTCAAGCCTGTTTGCGCGTGAACTAACACCAGAAGAAATTGAAACATACCAATCTCCTGAAATCCGTTCTTTTTTAACCGGATTGGGAGAGAACGAAAACTTAAAAGCACCTGTAAACAAACTCATCGACGCTCTCAACCGCCTACAAGATAGAGAAGATGCACATTTAGAGCTAGCCGCTGATTATTGTGAACTCTTCTTAACCACTGATTCTGCTGGTGCACTTCCCTATGCATCTATGTACATTGGTAAAGCAAAATTACTCAACGATAAGCCCGCTAGAGAGATGGAAGCGTTGATGCAAAGCAAAGGCATTGATGTAAAGGAAAGCTTTAATGAGCCCGCAGATCACGTTGCCATTGAACTCGATTTTTTGGGTAATATGATCATTCGTTCCAATGAACTAGAAAAAATCCAGCACATAAACGATGCTTTGATCGAACAGAAAGATTTTATTGAAACTTATTTGATGAGCTGGATCCCGCAGTTTAGCGAAAAGTGTACCAAGTTAGATGACTTTGGTTTCTATGGCAGCATTACTGAGCTGCTTGTTAGCTTCTGTCAACTAGATTGCATCTACTTGACTGGCGAGTAAACCTTGGTAAATATGGATACTAAGTATTAAATCTGAGTACTAGGTCTTAATACCAAATTTCTATCATTGTTTACTGAGCTATTTGCCTATAAAATCGTTCCCATATTTACGAGTAAAGATTACTGACAGCCGCTATGTTTAATAGCGGCTTTTGTGTTTTCTCGACATTAGCTGACGAAATCGCTTTCAATGTCTGTATGATATAATACGCACTAAAAACTCAGCCTTCGCAGAATAGGACAACCATAATGGCAACGATTAAAGATGTCGCCCGCATAGCCGGTGTATCCACAACCACTGTGTCTCACGTTATTAACAAAACTCGCTTTGTTGCAGAAACGACTCAACAAAGGGTTAACGAAGCGGTAAAAGAGTTGAACTATGCCCCCAGTGCCGTTGCTCGTAGTCTAAAATGCAATACCACAAAAACCATCGGTATGCTTGTTACTCAATCCACCAACCCATTTCTTGCAGAAGTAATTAACGGTGTCGAGAGCTATTGTTATCGCCAAGGCTATACTCTCGTGCTCTGTAATACTGGTGGTATCTACGAAAAACAACGCGATTATATCCGCATGCTTGCAGAGAAACGCGTTGATGGCATTTTTGTCATGTGCTCTGACCTAACCCATGAACTTCAGCAGATGCTCGACTCTCACTCTGACATTCCAAAAGTGTTCATGGACTGGGGACAAGGTGAATCGTTATCAGAGCAATCAAAAGACAAGATCATCGATAACTCTGAGGAAGGGGGTTACCTGGCGACTAAGTTTCTTATTGATAACGGTCATACTGATATCGTTTGCTTGAGTGGCCATTTAGACAAAACATTGTGTATTGAGCGACTCGACGGATATAAAAGAGCGTTAGCAGAAAACAACATTACGTTTAATGAAGCTAACGTGTTTGAGGGTAACTTTGAATGCGACACTGCCGTCGAAACAGCAGATAAAATTTTGGCTATGGATAAAAAACCCACCGCTATTTTCTGCTTTAACGACACTATGGCCCTCGGCATGATGAGTAGACTTCAGCAAAATGGGATACGTATACCTGAGGATATCTCTATTATCGGTTACGATAACATTGATTTAGCAGAATATTTTTCACCTCCATTAACGACAATCCATCAACCGAAACGACGCGTTGGTAAAACCGCATTCGAGATCTTATTGAGCAGAATTAAAGACAAAGAGCATGAAAGGCGTATTTTCGAAATGCATCCGGAACTCATGGTTCGTGAAAGCGTAAAAAACATAAAAAATTAGTGTTTAATTTTAAACACTTAGCATAATCTGACTAGATATTGATTGCAAATGCATAGTTACACTGAATAATTGTGACCAATATCACGCTAGAAAATTCTATTGGTGATCTTTGTTCAAACTTTACCTATATTAATAGAGTCACGATCAGGGCAAACCAATTGAAAAGTTGGGACGCAAAGCTTCCGGCCTCACGTTAATTTTGCCAATTTGGCAGAATTGAAAAGGTAGCGGGGTTACCGAAGACCGGTTAACAAATTAGTCATGAGTTCTAACTTTCCTCTGACATCTGAAGTAATATATTTGTTAATTTCTCGGTTCTGAATTGGTTGATACAATTTTTAACCTGAGATTTATAAAAATGGATAAACCAGTACTTAAAAACTCATTAAAACTGTTTGAATTATTTGGCAAGATAAAATCTCGATCGATGTTTGGTGGATTTGGCATCTTTGTTGATGACGTCATGTTCGCTCTCGTCGTTAATGATTCACTTCATATTCGCTGTTGCGAATCTCTTGAAAAACAGTTTAAGCAAGCGAATTACCAACCTTATGTATACAAGAAACGTGGATTTCCTGTTGTTACCAAGTATTTTGCTCTGCCCAATTCACACTGGGATGACAGCAGTCAGATACTCAAAATAGCAGAGCTTGCTTTAAAAGCGGCTCATAAAGAGAAAGAATCGAACGCGGAAGAAAAACCCACTAGACTAAAAGACCTGCCTAACCTTCGTTTAGGTACAGAGCGCATGTTAAAAAAGGCGGGGATAAATTCGGTTACCGCGTTGAGAACGATGGGCTCTGTACAGGCTTTCAAAGCTATTCAAGCGTCTCAAGAAGACCAACTTAATATCGAATTACTGTGGGCACTTGAAGGCGCTTTAAATGGCGAACACTGGTCTGTTATTTCTCAAGCACGCAGAAGCGAACTCATCGACTCATTACAATAAATAGTCTTCATTTTTGCAACTTCTAATATTAAAAAACCGCTGAGCGACACTTAGCGGTTTTTTTACATCTATATGAAAGTTTTTCCTAACTTAGCCTGTCATAATAAGTAATATCATTTTATTGGAATTATCTAAATGAACAAAAAACTCCTTATTGGCCTAGTCTTGGTTGCTACAATTATTTTACTTGCTACTCAGTTCGGTCAGTATTTCACGTTAGAAAACGCCAAACAGCAGCAAGCACTACTCGCTGAATACATTGAAAACAACTTTGCGACAGCAGCGTTAATCTACTTCTTTACTTATGTTGCTGTGACGGCTTTTTCTATCCCTGGGGCGGCGGTGGTTACCTTACTAGGAGCCGCATTGTTTGGGTTTATTACCAGCATATTCCTAGTGTCATTTGCGAGCACTATAGGGGCAACGTTAGCTTTTTTGAGCAGCCGATATCTGCTTAGGGACTGGGTACAATCAAAATTTGGTACAAAACTTGAGACCTTAAATCAAGGTATTGAAAAAGATGGGGCATTTTATCTGTTTTCACTAAGACTGATCCCTGTGTTTCCCTTCTTTCTTATCAACTTATTGATGGGGCTAACACCTATATCAACAGCAAGGTTTTACCTAGTAAGCCAACTTGGCATGCTACCAGGTACTATGGTTTACCTAAATGCCGGTACCCAATTAGCTAATATTGATAGCCTTTCTGGTATCGTATCTCCTAGTGTATTAGCTTCGTTTGTTCTATTAGGTCTTTTTCCTGTGATTACAAAATGGGTTATGGCCAAACTACGTCCGAACGACGCGGTTTAACCTATGAAAGTGTTTTTCGCATCCAATCCTACCGAAGCTCATATTGTCTGTGGGCTTTTACACCAGCATTCTATTCGCGCAGAGGTGCGCGGAGAAGGTATTTTCGGTCTCAAGGGTGAACTGCCGCTAACTGAAGATACAGATCCGTATGTGTGGCTACTACAGCCCAGTAAAGTTGAAGTAGTAAAGCAGTTGATCTCAGATTATCAGCACCAGCAAGAAAATCTTGTGGATTGGACTTGTACCGGATGCGGGGAAGTGAACGAGGGCCAATTTGGACTCTGTTGGAACTGCAGTCATCAGTAATAAACTTTACTAGACCGTTACTTTATCTGTTGGTGAATAAAGTCTATCGATTTGGCATTAAATTCATCTGGTTTTTCTACATTACACACGTGACCACAATCTACTATTTCCTGTAGCGTACTTTCACTATGT
>Ga0316197_10003749_pt1 | contig 10832 bp, 6 predicted proteins | sample OudBiesiAoxic_MG_FD_204939 | JGI IMG/M metagenome (GOLD analysis project Ga0316197, IMG submission 204939) | Coastal sediment microbial communities from Oude Bieten Haven, Netherlands - site A oxic | ecosystem: Environmental > Aquatic > Marine > Coastal > Sediment | place: Netherlands... | reverse complement strand
TCGATCGGCAGCGTATCGACGATGTTGGTGTCGTGCGCCGTCGTATCGCCGGTGTTGACGATGGTCAGCAGATACTCGGCAACGTCGCCGAGCTCCAGCGGGTCGGCCGCGTTCTTGCCCGGTGTCGTGTTGGTCAACGTCTTGGTGGCCGTGAGATCGGGTTCGGTGACCGTGATCGCCGCCGTCGAGTCATTCAGCGTCTCGGGGGTGCCCGTCTGGCCGTCGAGATAAGAGGCTGCGACCGAGTTCTGGAGCGTGTCGCCGGTGTCGGTCACCAGGTCGTTGTTGATCCGCCCGTAGTAGCGGATCCGGATCGTCGGCGTGACCGCCTGGATCGCGACATCGTCCTCGCTCGCAGTGACGACAGTGCCGATGTCCCACGTGATCAGGTCGCTCGCACCGTCGGCCGGCGCGGCGTTGAACGCTCCCTCGCCGGGCGCCTGGCCGTTGATGCTGTCAATGCCGATGAACTCGTAGGTGACGTCGAAGGCGGCATCGCGCGTGAGCCAGTAGCTCTCGCTTCCCGCGCGCAGGTTGTCGGTGAAGATCAGGCCGTTGGTCGTCCCTTCGGGCAGAGCAACCTCGAGAAGGAACGGCTTGTGGTTGCCGATGGCCGACGGGAGCGCGGGATCCAGATCCTGCTTCGCGACCGTCACCACGCGCACCGTGACCGCGTCGCTCGCCTCAGCCTCGTAGTCGTTGAGGGTGTCGCCCGCTGCCGGCAGCGCGCCGATACGCATGCCGGTGGCGCTGCCATCGGCGCCGATCCCGCCCCCCGAGTTCAACGCGGTGCTCTGACCTGGCAGCGACGTCCAGTCCGCCTGGATCGTATTGGCCAGGAGGTCGTTCGGTTCCACCGTGCCGTCCACCGTGACGGCGAACGAGAACTCGATTGTCTCGTTCGGTGCAATGACAATGCCCCCGGGCCATGTGAACAGCGGCCGGTCTGGCCCGAAGGTCGTCAGGTCTTCGCTGGGGGGATCGACGCCCGCGACCTGACCGGCGAAGTAGCTCAACTCCACGGCCGAGAGGTCATCGAGCACCCGCAGGTTGTAGGCAGTGGCGGTACCGTTATTCGTGGCGGTGACTGTGACGGTCACCACGTCGGCCGCGTCCACCTCGCCGGGTGTCATGGTCTTGGTAAGGTCGATGACGGGCTCGCGGACCACGACATCGACCTGCCCGAAGAGGACTTCGACAGGGTTGGCCGCCTCGTCGATGTATCGAGCCGTGACGCTCGTGGCGGGATCGCCGTTCGCGAGAACGTTGCCGTCGTCGGTCAGCGTGCTGTTCTCGACGCGCGAAATGAAACCGATGGTGAACGAGTAGCGATTGTCCGGCGTCGTGCCCTGATTGATTCGCCGATCGCCGAAATCCCACTCGACCAGGCCGTCGCTGCAGGTCGGCGTAACGGGAGTGGCCGGATCGAAGTCGGCGTCTGCATACGGGCCGCCCGGGCCGAGGTCCAGCACCGGCGCCTCCGCGCAAACGAGACCCGGCGGCAACTCGTCGCGGACCACGAAGTCGCGCAGCAACGCGACAGGCAGCAATGTTGTGAGTTCGTACTCGATCTCCTCGCCGACCACCACTTCCTGCGGCCCGGGGGCCGGGGTGACTGGGGTATTCGAGGTGCGAACGATGCGCTTCGGCTCGGTTTCCACCGGTAGGATTTCCACCGTCGCCACTGCCGGGGCACTTTCGTAGAGGCGCGCGCCGCCGATGTCACCGGTCGGGCGCAGATCGACCGTCTGGTTGCTGAACTCGTTCGTGCTGCCGACCAGGGAGTCGTAGGCAGCGACGACGCTGTTCGTGAATACCTGCATCGGCGCAGCGTCGTTGTCGAAGTCTACACGGTAGTAGAGGAGCACGTCCTGGCCGGGGTCGATGCGTTCGAGGCCGGTGCTGTGTTCGTGCCGGAACGTCACCACACCATTTCGCCCGGACGAGCAGTCGCCGAGTGGCGTGCCCGTCACTGCGCCTTCGCTGCCGGTATCCGTGTTGCCATCGGCGTCGTTGTCGAGGCCGTCGCTGTCGAAGGGCATGACGCAGGCGAAACCGCTCGTGTCCAGCGTATCCGTCACGACCACGTCGTACGCGGGCGAGCGTGCGATGCCATCGTCAGCGGCCCGATTGGTGACGGTGATGCGGTAGAGGTAGCTGTGGAAGGCGTCGCCGCCGTCACCGTCCGTCGTCCAGTTGCCGCACGTCGGCCCGACGCCGAAGCGAGTCTCGTCACAGACCTCCTTGACGAGCTCGAGGAAGGGCTCGGTGATCGTGACGTCCTCGCGGCGGATTGGCTCGTTCGGATAGCCGACGGCGCTCGGACTGAGTCTGTAGGGCTGTTCGTCGCCGTTCTCGTCAGCGAAGATCGCGGTGAAATCCGAGACCAGCAAGTTGTTGCCGTTGGCCGCGTGCTCGTTCGGAGCGGCGACCACGTCGATCGGGTTGTTCAGCAGCCGCGTGGTGAAGCTGGCTTCGAACCATTCGTCGAGCTGATCGATTCGCTGCGTCTCGTTGAACCGCCAGATGATCTCCGCGCCGGGTGTGATCAGGCCGTTGGGCGTAGGCGGCACGAGTGCGCCCAACAACGAGATGCCCTGAATCTGTGAAGAGCTCGTCAGATAGGGGTTGGTCGAGGAGAGATAGCCCTGACCCTCGCTCGGGTTCGTGTCGGTACGCGGGATGTCGGTCACCACGATGTCTTCCACCGCGATGTAGAGGAAGCCCGGGGTCTCGAAGCCGAACCAACCGCCGCCGCGTGCCTTGTAGGTGCACTCTTCTCCAATTTCGACGCGTTCGGCGAGCTTGGTAAACGGCCCGGGCTCGAACGCTGCTGGATCGTTCTCGTTGCACCCGAGACCCGACTTGATCAGGTTGAACCCGATCACTTTCTGGCGCACGCCGTCCATGCTGTAGTTATTGGCGCGGTCGAGCTGGGCGTCCGGGCGCACGATCGACGGCGGGAACCACAGCGGCGTGCCGTCATGGAGGAGGATCTCACCTACCACGTCGGCGCGGAACGCGAGATCGTCGAGCGCGACGCGCGCGATGTCGGTGCTCTTGGTCACCGCGAAATCCAGATTGACCGTCTGTCCCGGAGCGACGCCGAATGGGGCCGAACCCGGCCCCGTGCATTGATAGACCGTATGCTGGGCAAGGATGGGCGAAGGCTCCACCCACACTTTCCACGGGTCGGGCTGCAGCGGCGTGCCGCTGGGCGTCACGACGATGCAACTTGCCGGCGCACTCGCCACCTCCATCGTCGCGCCGAAGGTCACGAATACGTGGTAGCCCGTTGCCTCGTGGCCGCCATTGTTCGTCAGCCGCACGCGTAGGGGGAGCTGCTGGTTCGGGTCGTCGGTGAGGATGAACACCGCCCCCGGGTTGTTGTTGATGTCGGTGATCGCGACGTCCAGGTCCTCGGGGAACGCGGCAATGCTGTTGTTGTTGTAGTTGCTCCAGGTGAAGTGGCCTGCCCCGTTGTTGCCCTGCGTGACGCAGAACGTGTCGTAATCCACGGTCAGCTGGTTGCTCAGGGGCGTTGTGTACGCCGGATCCTCGCCGGTGCCCGTCAGCTCCGGCGTCTCGTCGAGGTTGGCCACCAGGTCATACGGCTCGAACTGACCGCGATCCTGGCTGATCAGCACGATCGGGAAGGTCACCGTCACCACGTCGCCGTGACGGAGCATGTGCACCTGCTCGCCATAGACGTTGTGCGGCGTGCTGCTCGAGAGCCGGAAGCGAGGTGCCGTGTTCTGCATCGGATCCTGCGAAGGCGCCGTCAACAAGCCCTGTGGGTTCTCCCAGGTCAGCCGGTCCACCATGCCCGGATAGGCGTTGGTGCCGTAGGCCGGATTGATCGAGCTCTCGCCTGCGATCGGCGCGGTTCTCTCGGGCAGATCCCGGGTCAGACCGCCCGTCCAGTACGTCGGATCGATGACGTATTGCGTCGGCAGCACGTCGTCGAGCACGATGTCCGTTACCGTACCGCCGGTATTGTTGCTGATCGTCAGGGTCACGAAACCGCGGGCGCCGACCGGCTGGCTCGACACGGTGGTCGTGCCCACGGTGTCCACGCCGGTGAACGAGCGCTGGATGTCGAGTTGCGCGTCGACATCCCCATGGTATGTGCGTACCAGCCGGTTCTGGGTAGACAGAGCCAGGATGCCGCCCGTGGCACCTCCATCCGCCTCGCAGCCGAACTGCACATCGTTGACCGTGTTGGTGGTGCCTCCGGAAACGCACGAGGCGTCGGCGGTGATCTTGCCGACCAGGTAGACGATCGCGCTCGTCGAGCCCGGCTGGACGTCGATGTCCCGGCCGTTGAGATTGCGCGTGAAGCCGTTCGTCGCACCGCCATTGGGGAAGCTCGTGGTCCCTCCCGATCCGAACGGATCGGAGACGACGCGATCGTCGATGGTGTTGCTGGCTGCGGTGCAGACCTCTCCCGGCGGAATCGTGGCCCCCGCGAGCGCACCGTTGTTGGTCGCAACGGCGGCGGCAGCGGCGTCTGAGGAGCAGGCGTAGTTGATCTGGAGATTGCCTGCCTGCATCAGATCGTCGAATCTCAGATCCTGCAGCGCCGCAAGGCCGGTGTTCTGGATCTGGATGCGCCAGATGATGTCATCGTTGTTGTGGCCGTACACGTTGTTCGTGTACTGGCCCGAAGACTGGCCGGCGTCGACGTTGCGGCCCTGCTTGACGACGTTGAGCTCAGGCTCGCGGAACGGGAGAGTGTTGGCGACGGTGTCGGTCTCGCAGGCGGGCCCGCCGACGCTGTACGAAGCGCTGGACGAGATGCCCTTGGGCGCGCTGGCCAGGCCTTCCTCGGTGGCGCTGTTTGGTCGGCGCACCTGATACCGGATTTCCAGGTATCGGGCGTTTCCCTGGTTCCTACCGGACGGCTCCAGCTGAAAGCTGCCGAAGTCCCAGGTCCACTGGCCACCGATCAGCGTGGGCGTCGGGGGTGGCGGCGGCGCCGGCGCTGGACCGAAGCCTCCGCCGATGGTGACGGTCGCCGTGCCCGGAATGGGGACCAGGTCCGGACTATTCAGGTCCTGCTGAATGACGAGATTCGTGATCGGCGAGTCGTCGATACTGTCGCCGAAATAGTAGACGCGTGCCGTTAGCCAGCCCGGGCCACACAGCCCGCAGTAGTTGTCGTCGTTGGACTGACTGCCGATGTTTGGCAGAACGATTCCGACGGCGCTCGGATTGGGGCACACCGCCTGTGCCCAGACCTGCCCGGCCGGCAGAGCGAACAGGACCACGAACAGCGTCAGGGCTGCCCGAAGCATTCTCGCCTTGATGGAATCGCCAGAGTTCACTATCGCCTCGTTCCACTCAAACCGTTGCGAGTGCTGGATCGAGCGGGCCGGGCGGATCTTGGGCCTTTCGGCCTTGGATTCCGGCGGTCCCGCTGTCATGGAGCCCTCGCTCGTTAGACCGGTGACTTTGCGTCGCCACCTTTCGATGGCTTTGCCTTTGTCAAAATCGCTTCGAAATCAACTGATCAGATTCGCGGGTCCTCCAAATCAGCCGCCGGCGTCACGCCTTCGGCAGGAAGTCGATCGGGTACACGATCGTCAGGGCATTCACGTCGTCCTTCGCGCCGAAATTGATCGTCAGGACGCGGTCCACGACCTGAGCGGCGAGATTCGGCGCATCCATGTCCGTCGACTGCAGCTTGCACATCGAAACGCTGCCGTCCGGCTCGATCGTCAGGCGCAGCACCATCTGGCCGCGCAGCGTGGGGTCCTTGCGAAGCTCCCGGTTGTAAAGCCGGTAGAACGACGCTTTGTAGCGGTCGAACACGATCTGTATTTCTTCGTCGGTTCGGGAAGCCGCCTGCCCGTCGCGCGCCCGCGGTCGGTCGCCTCCTCCTCCTCCTCCTCCTCCGATTGAAGCAATCCCGCTGGTCGCGCGGCCTACCTGCACGCCCTGGATTCCGCCACCGCCGCCACCGCCACCGCCACCACCGAGGCCGCGGCTCAGCGAGGCGATGTTGATGCCGCCGCTCGAACCCGGCGCGTTGGTCGTCAGCATGGATCGCGACGTCATCGATGGATCGCTCACGTCATCGGCATCACCGTAACGCGCGTCGGTTCCGAGACGCGGCGCGACATCGTCCTGAGCCAAGCTCGCGAACTTGTCCCGGAATGCCAGGATGCCCGCCTTCCCTACCTTTTCCTGTCGGCGCGCCGCGGCGATGGCCGGGTTTTCCGGGCCGAGCGCACCCGGCGGCTGGTTCGGCATCGGATCCGTCGCGGCGATGGCCGGTGTCTCCGGCTGCTGCTCGGACGGTTTCGGCTGCTTCGCCTGTTCCGACTCTTGTTGCTCCGGCGGTGTCTCCGCGACGGGCGGTGGTTTGGGTAATGGTTTCGCCTTCTCTTGCCGGACGAGTTGCGCGAGGCGCTTGGGCAGGTCGTCCGGCACGAAGGGCTTGGGCAGCGGCAGGTTGATCATCGGAAGCAGCGCACCGAGGATCAGGGTGGCCAGCAGGGATCCGCCCAGCGCTTTACGGAAGCGCCTGTCGTCCTCGCCGCCGCGCGCCCAGGCCATGAGCTGCGCGCGAAATGGCACCGGGCTGATATCCCGTTCGACGACCCATTCGAGCTTCTTGCGGTCCTCCGCTTCCCGGATGTGGTAGATGTCTTCGCCGAGGATCTCGAGGTTTTCCTCTTCACGGCCGATCTTGTCGAGAATTGCCTGGCGTCCCGCGTCCAACTCGCCGAGCTGCGTCTGAAACTCGCTCACGCGGCTGCGCACCCCGCTTAGCTGTTCCTCGATTCGTTCGGGCTCGACCCACTCGCCCCAGAAGAGCGAGGCGGCACCGAGCTCTTTGAGCTCTTCCAGGGAGCCGCAGGCCTGGTCCAGCAGCTCATGATGGGTCCGCTGCGGAGCCAGGCTCTCGACTTCGTCATCGACGGCGCGCAGATCCGCGCTCAGACCCTCGAGTCTTTCGCGAACTTGCTCGACCTGGACGCGTAGTTCCTGTTCTTCCTGAGACTTCATCTCGTGCACCTGGTCATCTCTTCTTTAGGTCGGTTGTGCGGATTTTTGGACCACGGCCAGCGACACTCGCGTATAGCCCTGCGCCGTGCAGGTGGCCATGACCTTCTTCAACACACTGAAGGGGACCGACTTGTCGGCGAGGACGGTCACCTCCTGACTCTCTGCGGCTGCTCGCGTGCTCAAGCCGATGACGCTGTCGCTCAGCTCGGCAAGCCTGACACCGATCGGCTCGATCTCGACGTTCCCCATCGCCTGGATGTCAGCGACGCGCGCGACCAATACGCCTTGGATCAAGACTTCTTCTTTGCCGATGAAGATCACGACCGTCTCGCGTGGCTTATCGTCGACCACGGACTCTGGCAGCTTGATCTGCTTGGGCGTCTGCAGCGTCTCGACGGTGGCGGAGGAGTTGAAGATCAGAAAGAAGACCAGGACCGTGAAGACGTCCATCAATGACGTCAGGTTCAACTTCGGTATGGCGCTCTTCCTGCGCTTCATGCGTGCCATCCGGCGCGAGGTTCTCATGGCGCATCTCCTATGGATATCGCCGTGAACAGTTCAGCACGGGTCGTCTGCCCGCCGTCCTCCACCTCGACGCTACGCACGGTATCCATGACCTGGATGAGGTAGTCGTACTCGATGTCGGGTTCGAGTAGTACCGAGGCGTCGCCCTTCTGCGGGTACTCGTTCTTGATCGCCACGAGGTACTCGGAGAGCTTCGGCAGGTCGTACTCGTCGCCCACTTTCGGGATCGCCGCGATGACCTGCATGCCATCCATGATCTCGAGCCCTGCATCGCGGACGACCACCTCGACCCGGAAGGTCGGAGTGGACGGCGCAGCGCTCTGGGCGCTCGGCAAGTCGAGCTCGACGATCGCGATCCGCGAAAAGACCGCCGTGATCAGCAAGAACGGCACGAGCACGACCATCAGGTTCATGAAGGTGGTCATGTCGAGCTCGGGCACCTCCCTTTGACGGCGCCGGTAGTGGTGTACTCTCGCCATGGTCGTTACGCCGTGGCCTGGCGTTTTGCCATCGCCGTGATCACGTTGAGTGCCTTCACGGAGGCCATCTCGAGGCTGACCACGATCTCACCCGTCTTGGCCGTGAGCACGGAGTGCGTCACGAGCAGCGGGATCGCGACGATCAATCCGAACGCCGTCGTGTTCATCGCGACCGAGATGCTGGCGGACAGCAGGTCGGCCTTCTCCGCCGGATTGGCATTCGCCACCGCCGTGAACGCCTGGATCAGGCCGATGATCGTGCCCAGCAGGCCGAGCAACGTGGCCACGCTCGCACCGAGTGCGACGTAGCTCGTGCGCTTCTCCAGCCGCGGAATGATCTCCAGCATGCTCTCTTCCATCGCGATCTCGATGTCCTCCCGGCGACGCACCGCGCCCTGACGCGCAAGGCCCATCGTCAGCAGCTGCGACACCGTGGAGTCGTCCTTGCTGGTCATCTCTCGCGCCTTGTCGAAGTCGCCTTTCGCGAGCGCGGGCTGGACCTTGGTCCACATGGCTTCGTTCCGCCGCCTGACATGAGTGAGTGTGACGAAGCGTTCGACCGCGATCGCGACGCCACCCGCGAATACGAGCAGGATGGGGTACATGAATGGCCCCCCCGTCACGAAGAATCTCACCACCGAATAAATCGAATCCATCCTCGAACCCTCCTCGATTACCTCTTCAATGCTTTCAGCTAATTGACCACTGCGTGATTTCAAGCCGTTTCACGGCTTCGATTCCGATCTGATCTCGTAGTAACTGAGCGCCCGCATGAACACTTCTTTGTCCACGGGTTGCCTGGAGTCGTCGAGCATTGCCGAGATGCCGAGCGATTCCCCGATGCCCGAGCTCTTCCAGGGAACGATGACCAGCGACTTGGGCGCTTCCTGATTGCCCAGGATGGACATGCCAGAGAGCTCCTTCGTGCCTTCTGTCGTCGGTTTCTGCCCCTCGGCAGGCTCGGGAGCATCGGCGACGGACTCTTCGGCCTCGGGTACCTTTTCGGACGCCTCATCGGCCAGCGCGACACCCACCGCCAGCAGCAGCAGTAGTAAGAACAACAAGTACCGGCTCATGGGCTCTCCTCATGGCCACCGCGGTAGCGAAGGTCAGCGATCCATTTGACGGCCTGGACGTCTTCTGGAACGATCCGGCTGTACGCCTCGTAATGTTCCAGCGCGCACGCGTGATCCCCGAGATACAGGTCGCACAGGATGGCAAGGTTCCTGTGTGCATAGTGAAAATCGGCGAACTGTGCCAGAGCCGCCTCGTAGCTGGCGCGGGACTCGGCAAACTGCCCCTTGCGCCGCTGCACGAGACCGAGCTCGTTGTGGGCGACGGGGTGTTGAGGATTCTGTTCGAGCGCCATCCGCAGGCTGGCCTCCGCGAGATCCGGCTCGTCGGTGCGCGCGTACGCGACGCCGAGAGCGATGTGCGCCGCCGTCACTTCGGGCGCCTGTTCGGTCACGTCGAGCAGCAGGTTGATGGCCGGTTCGTACCGCGCCTCCTCCAGCATTCGCACCGCCGCCTCGTAGTCGGCGCGCACCTCGTCCGTGACGACTACCTGCTGCGTGATCGTGAATCCGCCTGCGTCCTGCGCGACCTCCGAGAGGGCGGCTACCTTCTCCACCAGCTCGTTCGTCGTCGTCTCGTCCACGGTCTCCGTGCGTCGGACGCCAGGTGAGCAGCCCAGGGCGAGCAACAGGGCCAGCCACGGCACGCAGCGGCAGATAGCCTTCGGGGCGCGGGTGTTATTGCGGATTCGCATGTTTCACCCCTCCGTCGTCCACGACGATCGGTGCCAGGTAAGTCGTGTCCGCCGGCTCGTCCGGAGGCGTCATGTCGACGCTTTCGAATGTCGGGCCGTAGATCAGCGATGCGGGCGATCGGTAGACATACGTGTCGATCGTGCCGAGGGAGTCGCTGCTCATTTCTTCTTTCGCGTAGCGCCCCGGCACCAGCTCGGCAAGCTTGCCGAGACTGTCCTCGGTCCACGAGTTGAAGACGCCGGCCTGCAACAGTTCCAGGTTCTCCTCGTGCAAGTCGATGGCTTTTTCCTCGAACGGAAACGCTTCCTCCTCGAGGACCAATTCGTACTCCGCGAGCTCCACGGGCTCCAGGTCGGTCGGCCGCTCCGACTCCGCCAGCGAGCGACTGAAATCGAAGTAGGTCTCGGCCATGTAATACGTGGCGGCCGCCGTCACCTCGGCGATCTCGTAGTCCACCAGCCGGCCCATGGCCTCGATCGTGCCAGCCATGTGCTGTTGCTTTTGCTGCAGGCTGACCTCGAACGGTTGCAGCAGCTTCACGGCCACGAAATCCTCGTAGAGCTCCTCCGCGAGGACCAGCGCCGAACGTCCGGCGATGGTCCGGGTCCGGGCGGTCCTCTCAGGCCCTGCCTCGGCGTCGATGCGTACGATCTCCTCGAGCTCGTCCTGGTAGAGCGACCGGTCGTGCGCCGCCTTGTGAATCTCGGCGATCTTCAGGCGGGTCTCGAGGGCCGTCTCCACCGGCTGGGGAAACTCCTCGACGAAGAGGAAGTACACGTACAGCGCGCCATCCGGGTCATCGGACTGCTCGTAAAGGTCTCCTGCGACGAGCAGCGCTTCGCTGCGTATTGCGGGATCCTCCGACTCGGACGCGATGCGCTCGTACTCCCCGGCGGCGCGCGATAACTGGTCGTTCTCGCGGTAGGCGAACGCGATCTGTTTGGTGGCCTCGCCCTGCAACTCGTGCTCGGGGAATGTGCTGCGAAACGCTTCGAGCACCTCCGCGGCCTCGGTCCAGTCCTCGAGCCGGATCAGCGCGGCGCCT
>Ga0316197_10003747_pt1 | contig 10840 bp, 4 predicted proteins | sample OudBiesiAoxic_MG_FD_204939 | JGI IMG/M metagenome (GOLD analysis project Ga0316197, IMG submission 204939) | Coastal sediment microbial communities from Oude Bieten Haven, Netherlands - site A oxic | ecosystem: Environmental > Aquatic > Marine > Coastal > Sediment | place: Netherlands... | reverse complement strand
AATCAAATGACAAGCAATCCGACTAAAAGAGAGATTCCACCCTTCTTTTCGCTGGTTTTCACTCTGACTTTTCTATGCATGACCGTTGCATGTGGCCCGTCCCCAGAAGACATGGCAGCAGCAGATCAGGAGTGCAGACAGCTTGCATCTTCCAGAACTGGATATGACCCTTCAAACCCGGACGGTGGTAAAAGCGCCGTTGGCAAGGGAGCAGCCATTGGCGCAGTAGGCGGTGCTGCATTAGGTGCAATCACGAGCAAGAAAAGCAAAAAAGTTGTTCAGGGTGCTGCCATCGGCGCAGCAGCCGGCGCAGGTGCGGGTGCGCTGAAAAACAATGAAGATAAAAAGAAAGCCGAGCAGGCTGCTGCCAATTACCAGGTGGAGTATCAGCACTGTATGAGCAGCAAAGGAAACTAGCTACAGAGCAAGATGCTGACACATGGCTCGCCGGACGATCCTCGCTGGAGAGGACCCGATCGTCCCGGACCCGTAAAGGAGATAAGATATGAAATCAACAATCGCGACCCTAACCGTGATTATCCTGATGCTGGCTGCCTGCGATAGGGTGGGAAGTGAGGCCTGGTGCGAAAAGCAAAAAGGGATACCCAAGGGTGAATGGACTTTAGAGGAAGTGAGTGACTTTACAAAGTACTGCGCGCTGGGGATGGACTCTGAAAAGTGGTGCAAGAAGATGGAAAAGAAAGACAAAGGCGACTGGACCGCGAACGAGGCAGCAGACTACGCCGCCAATTGTGTCGTCGGGCGTAGCAAATAGCGCGACACATAAAAGATTACTCTATCTCATGCCACGACTTCACTTTTCTGTGATCGGCCAACTCAGTCGGTAATGGACCAACAATCCATTGTGGTCGGATGGCATGATGCCCTCCTGTGGTTCGTCGAACATCGCTTCAACTCGAATCGGACTGACACTGACCCGCTTACCGGAGACCCACCCCTGTAAGTCCTGTGTTTCGTACCATGGGGTGTCGGACTCTCTCTTCGCCAAATAAAGCCATAAAGCATTGAAATACAGCCTCTTTAATTAGAGGCTATATTTTGTTCCCAGCAAAGTGCCAACTTCAATATTTCCATGCCTTAATCATTAAATTGCATTCCTATAAAGCCTCGCAGATACCAACCTTATCCGATTCAATACGCGGAATCGGAGTAATATTTTTCCTGCCTACCTGGGCTCTGCCCACTAGCGGCCCCGCCCTTGCGTCACCCCGAGTCGCCGGGACACGATCCCGACGAATGCCATAACGAGCACAAGAAGCCACACCCAGTGCGTAGCGGGCACAGGCACCGCTGGTGGCAGGTCGATGGCGACCGATGCACTCACCGAAACGGCCGGCAATTCATTTGAAACCAGTTCTGCAACATTCGTCACGGTCTCGTCGACGAATTGTGCCTTAGCCTCGATGGATAGTGTGAGAGGCGGCGCTCCAGGAGTAACCGTACCCAGGGTCCAGGTGGCCGTGTTGGTGTCAAGGTCGACCGTGGCGCCATTGTCCGCGGACAACAATTGAAACCCAGCCGGTAGCGGGTCGTCGACAACGACGCCGGTGGCATCGTCATTACCGACGTTCTGAAGCGAAATCGTGAAGGTCACGACTTCGCCACTCACCACGCTCGCCGGAGAGGCGGACTTTGACGTGACCAGCACCGGCGTGCTGCTAACCATGAACGGTACCGCCTGGGAATTCGGTAGGCCGTCGGCCGCAGTAATCGACGCGATGCTCTTCAGAATCGTGCCATTAGGCAGCGGGGAATCCACGTCGACGTTAAAGGTCGCGGAACCCGACGCTCCGGCCGGCAGGCTGCCCACCGTCCAGCTGACGAGATCCGTGCCGTTGAAGTTGCCGTTGCCCGTCGCCGACGCGAACTGCGTGCTCGCTGGCAAGGTTGCGGTTACCAGGGCGTCGGTCGTGCTCTGGTTGCCGGTGTTAGTCCAGGAAACGGTGAAAGTCTGCTGTCCACCTGCCGGAACGGGATCCCGGTCGACCGCAATCCTGACTTCCAGCTCGGTGTGGCTGCGCTCGGTCGTCGTGGCCTGGGCAAACGCGCTTGACGCGTTGGCGGCGCCGATCGACGCGATGTTGGCGATCGTGGTGCCATCATGAACGCCCACGACAGTATCTACCGTGACGGTCACACGCCCGCCCGCGAGCGGCGCCAGCGTGCCGATATCCCATTCGACCACGCCGCTGGACACCTCCCGGCCGCCGGCGCTGGCCGAATTAAAGACCGTGCCCGGTGGCAATATATCGCTGATCACCGCGACGTTCGCCACGGCGTTGCCGGCATTGAAATAATCGATCGCGTAGCTGACCGGGCTTCCCGCGTTGACGCTGGCCGGCCCGGACTTGGTCAGCTCGAGGATCGGCCTGGAGCCGACGTAACTGAGCACCGAGGCCGATGCCGTCGGCGCGTTGCTCGCGGAGATCGCCGCCACCGAGCCTTCGGCCTTGCCGTCGGTGACGCCCTGGACGATGAAGGCGCCGAAGTTCAGCTCGATCGATCCGGCCGGCGGCAGGCTGCCGATGGTCCAGACCGCGGAATCACCGACGAATGCGCCGCCGCTGTCGATCAGCTCGGGCGTGCCGTCCGGGGGCAGCGAGGCGCTGACCACGACGTCGCGGGCAATGTCATTGCCGACGTTCCTGATGCGCAGCGTGTAAAGCAAAGCTCCCCCGGCTTGCACGAGCGGCTGGTCGACCGAGTAGTCGACCTGGAGCACCGGGCTGCTGGTCACGGGCAGCAGCAAGGTGGATGACACGGGCGGCAGCGCCGCGCCCGAGGGTGTTTCGCCGGTCACGGAGGCGATGTTCAACAGCGGTGTGCCATCGGCGAGCGGATCGTTCGCGCGGACCGTCACGTGCACCGTGACGCTCGAACTGGGCGTAATGGGGCCGTGATCGGACCCGATGTCCCAGGTCACCATGCCGCCACTTTCGACGCCACCGCCGGTTGCCCCCACGAAGCCGGTTTCGGTCGGCAGAACGTCCGTTATCACCACGTTGCGCGCGACGTCCGAACCGACGTTCTCCACGGTGACGTCATAGGCATACGACTGGCCTGGCGTCACCTGGCTCACGGTGCTGGATTTGGTGATGGTGAGTATCGGCTCACTCGTGACGGGCGTGTCGACCGGCGGTGCGGCCGTGCTCGGAACCGTGTCGCTGCTGATCGACGCGGTGTTATGCAACACGGTCGAAGCCGGCAGATCGTCGCCGACGCGGACCACCAGGCCCACCTTACCCGCGCCTTTCACGGGCACGTTGCCGATAGCCCAGGTCACGGTATTGCCGACCACGCTCGCCGGCGCGGGCGTGGCGCTCTCCAGGGTGACCTGCGGCGGCAGTACGTCCCGGATGACCGTGTCAGCCGCAACACTATCGCCCTTGTTGGCGTATTCGAGGGTGTAGGTCAGCAGGCCGCCCGGGGTGTTGGTCGCCGATACGCCCGACTGCACGGATGCCCGGTCGGCCGTCTTCACCAGCGTCAGCACTGCGTTGAGCAACGTGACGCTCGCGTTGTCGGACACGGGTAAAGGCAACTCCCTGGCTGTGATACCGGCGCTGTTGGTCAGCACCTTGCCGTCCGCGAGCAGGCTGTCGGCCCGCGCGGTCACCTTCAGGTTGCCCGAAGTCTTGGCGGCCAGCGCCGGCTGGGTCCAGGTCAGTGAATTGCCCGATATGGCGGGCGATCCCGTCGCGCTGACGAAGGACAGGCCCGGCGGCAACGTATCGGTGACGACGACGTCAGTCGCCTCATCGCCACCCACGTTGCGGTAGGTGATGTCGAAGACGACGTCGCCGCCGGCGGTCACGGTGGTGTCGCCGTTTTCAACGGTTTTTTCGATCTCGAGGAGCGGTTTGCTGCTCACCAGCGGAACCTTGCCGAGCGTTGTCGCCTGCACGGCGTTCTGCTTATCCCCGCCTTGCCAGGCCTGCGCGACGTTGCGCAAGGGCGTCTTGTCGCTGACCACGGGCGCGACCTCGAGCGTCAGGGTGACGGAACCCTGCTGGTTGGGATCCAGTGCGGGCAGCGACCACGTGACGTACCCGTTGCCGGAATCAGCGCCGCCGTTGCTGGCCGCGACGAAACGGGTTTCCGGCGGAACCAGGTCCTCGATCGTGATCGCATCGCTGCGGGCCGTACCGACGTTGCGGTAAGTCAGCGTGTAGGTCAGCTGCTCGCCCGGATTGACGCTGGACGCCGAGGCCTGTTTATCGAGTTCGATCACGGCCTGGCCCGTAACGGGCGTGTTGACCGGCACGGAATCGGCGCCGCCCAACCCCGGCATGGCGGTCTGGATTTGGGCCGTATTGCGCAACATCGTTCCATCCCGCACGTCGTTGGCGACCTGCGCGGTGATCGTGAAACTCGCTGGCGCGCCGGGCGCCAGGCTGGGCACGGTCCAGGTCGCCGTCTGACCGTTGACGGCCGCCGTCGTTGAGGCCGGGTCGATCGTGAGTTGCGCCGGCAGGGTGTCGGTGATGGTGACGTCACGGGCCACCGCGTTGCCGGTGTTTTCGGCGGTGATCGTGTAGGTGATGGTGCCGCCCGGCTCGCCCGACGCGGTCGTCGGCGAATCCAGTACGGCGACACTGGCGGTCTTGGCCACCGTCAGCACGGGTTGGCTGTCAACCAGGGTGGTCACTGCGTTGGACAGGACGGCATTGATCTCGGCGGCCCCTGCCACGGCCTGGTTGTTCACCGGTGTCCCATTGTCGATGACTGGCGCCAGTTCGGCGCTGAAAGTGAGGGTCAGCGCATCGGCCCCGGCTGGGATGGCGCCGATGTCCCAGGCGAGAAAGCCATTGGCGACGTCGCTGAGCGCCGACAGAGGTCGGCTGGAACTTCCTGATACATATCGCGCGTTGGGTGAAAGGAGGTCTGCGACAAAGACATCGGTGGCTGTGCCACCGGTCTTGTCCACCTGCAGTGTGTAATGCACAGTATCCCCGGGCGCCGCGTGATCCCGGTCCACGGTTTTGAGCACGGTGAACGCGGGCAACTCGGTGATCGACACCGTCTTCGAGGCCGTCGCCGAGGTCTTGCTGGAAACGATGTCCGCGCGGTTGGTGACGTCGAGCGCCGGTACGTAGTTGCCCGGCGGCACGGTGGCCCGAATGGTCTTGCTGCCTTTCGCGCCCGGCGCCAGGGTGCCGAGGTTCCAGGAAACGATGCCCGAAGACGGGGTCGCCTGGTCGCTCGCGCTGACGAAGTCCAACTGCGCGGGGAACGTATCGCTGAGCACAACATTGATCGCTTCACCCCTGCCCTGATTTTCATAGGACACCGTGAATTCGACCGAGTCGCCGGGGTGGACCGTGTCCGCACTTGCAGTCTTCCTGAGCACCAGCACAGGCGCCTCTCGCACCACGGACGTCGTTTCGGCAGTTTTCGGCTGTGCTTCATTGCTTTCGATCTGGGCCTGGTTCTTCAGCACGTCGCCGCTCGCGGCGCCATTCACCCGGGCCCTGACGACCACGCTATTGGCCTTGCCCGGCTCCAGGGTCGGAAGGTCCCATTGCAGGGTCGTCGGCGGACCGGAAACGATGCCATCCGGAACCGGCGACGCATCGACGTAGGTCAACCCGGCGGGAAGCGTATCCTGCAATTTCAAACCGGTTAACGTGACCTTGCCAGTGTTGGTGTACTTGATCGTGTAGGTGATTTCCTCGCCATCGATGACTTCCGCCTGGTCCGCCGGCCGTGATTTGCTGAGCTCGATGGCTGCTTCGGAGACAACGTGCCGAACCAAAGCCGGAGTTGCGAAGCCGGAGCCGGCTGCGAATGTCGCACCGGCGAGATTGATGATCGACTCACCGGGATTGACCCCGCTCTTCACGCGGGCCTGCAACGTGACAAAGCGGGCCCCTGCGTTCAGCGCGGCTTCCGGCCACTCGACCCGCGTTCCCGTAGGGGTTGTCGTTACAACGACGTTCGGGTCGCTGGACTTGATGAATTCGAGCTCGGGCGGCAGGTAGTCGACGATCTCAAGATCCGTAATGCCCTGCAGCGACTCCAGGCCCGCGAAAAGCGTGTACTCGATAACGTCGCCGGGGAATACGGGCGTCGTGTCGCGCGGCGACGCGAGTTTGAGCATCTTGACGCTCGGCGGGCCATTGTACTGCACCACGGCATGGCTGCTGGATTCCAGGTATTGGCGCCCACCCTTGTCCCGTGCCGATACGCTGACCGCGTTGGCGATGAAATCGCCATCGGCCAGTTGCGAGCCGTCCACCTCGACTTCCAGCCGCACGGTCCCCGACTGGCTGTTGGCCGCGATGTCGGCGAGATTCCATACGACAACCCCGCTACCCGTGGCCGTTTCTCTGCCACCGGCGGAGGCCGAAACGAACTTCAGTCCGGGAGGCAACGTGTCGGTAATGGTGATGCCCCCGTCCGTCGGCTCCTTGCCGTCGTTCGCTACCACGATCTCATAGGTAACCCCCTCGCCATCAGCCACGATCGACTTTGCATCCCCGGCCAGTACTTTGGACGGGAACAGCACGGCTTCCTCCAGCACCTGCACTTTGGTCGAAGCAGTCGCAGTCAAAACTCCGGGCAGGTTATCAGCCGTCATGGTGACCTGGTTAACCAGGTCGCCGTCGGGCAGCCCGGCGTCGACCGTGACCTGGTAACTCACCCCATGCACCTGCGCTCCAGGTGCGAGATCCGGAAGCGACCATTCGAGCGTCCGGGTCGTCGAATCATAGTTGCCCGTGTAGGAGCCCGGTACGGGCGTGATGCCCACGGGCAAACGGTCCTTCAGAATCGGGTTGTCTGCGACGAGCGAGCCGGTATTGAGGTAGATGATTGTGTAGGTGACCGTATCTCCCGGCGCGACTAGGGTCGGCCGGGCGTTCTTGAACAATTCGATGTATGGCTCGGCGTCCACGGTGATGTGGGCGCGGGCCTCGTTGGACGTACCGCCCGTGAAGGTCGCCCGGGCGGAGTTTTCGAAGTCGGTCTTGCCCAGAGCCGGATCGATCTGCGCGCTCAGCGTAACCAGCCCGCTGCCCTTCCGCGCAACCGTACCCAGGTTCCAGGTTGCAGTTCGGGTTGCCGCTTCATAGCTACTGCTGACCCCACCAGCAAGCTGCGGCGGCCCGATCAACTCCGCGGGCAGCACGTCGGTGACCGTCACATCGGCGGCATCGCCACCGCCCAGGTTTTCGTACCGGATCCGGTAGGTGATCACGCGCCCGGCCTCTAGGACAGCCGCCTGGGTCGTATCGTCGTCGATGGTTTTGGTCAACCGGATGTTGGGATCCGTGTCGACCGTGATCGTCACCGTATTGCTGCTGACCTCGGCCACGTTCGCCGCACTGATCCGTGCCGTATTGTCGATGGTGCCGGACGCGGCGTTCGCGGAAACGCGGACGGTGACCTCAACGGAATTGGTATCGCCTGGAACCAAGTCACCGAAGTTCCAGCGCACCGTGCCACCGCTGTGAGTACCGCCGCCCGTGGCGGAAAGGAAAACGAGATCACTGTCCAGGTCATCCGTAAGGGTAACGGCCGTCGCAGTATCCGTGCCGGTGCTGGTGAAGTCCAGTTGGTATGTGACCACGTCGCCCGGGCTGACGATCGTTAAATCAGCGCCGGATAGGCTCTTGCTGACGCCGAGCGCGGGCGTCGGTTGGGGCTGCACCGTCGGCGGCGTCGAGCCGCCGGCTATCGCCGAGGTACTGCCGCTGCCACAGCTGCCACTCCAGGAAATTCTTGGCGTAAGGTCCGTGCCGTCGGCTATGCCGGCGAGGCTGAATGTAAATGACAACGAAGCCGTCTGGCCCTGGTGAACCCGGACCTGACCCGGGAAGGTCCGGGTGATTCCGGCCACGGTTGCGCTTACCTGGGCGGAACAAGGAGACCCTGTTGAGCCGTACAGAATCGATTTGACCGTATACGGGGAGCCCGGCGTCGGTTGCGAGGGCGAGACCGTCGTCACCACGCGGGTGACCGAGGCGCTTTTTCCATAGGCGGAAACCGCACCTGAAAGGAAAAACGCGGCCAGCAGCCAAACTGTAAATCGACTATAAATCATCGTCATCTCACCCATGCCATTATGAGGACTTACAATACCTCAATTTTGTAAATTACTCGATATTTGTGGCAAGCCTGGATGATCTGAATCCTTTTCACTGTCCACCAAGCGATTCATCCCCAAACCCGCGAATCGCTCGGAGCCCCTCTGGGCCACTACTCCTACCCTACCGAAGGCCGTCCAATGGCATGACAGGTAAACCCATGACCTAGCGCCGTATCCTGTGGCCAGATATTTCTGCCATCTACGAGAACCTTTTGACGCATATTGGCAGCCAGTTTTTCATAGTCAGGTATCCAGTAAAGCTTCCACTCGGTCACCAGCACCAATGCATCGGCACCTATCGCTGCATCATATTGATCTGCATGCACTGAAAATTTACCCTCATTACCATAAATCTGCATGGCAACCTCCATGGCCTCGGGATCATGGGCCCGGATGCTGGCGCCGACTTCGAGCAATGCGTCTATCAAAACCCGGCTGGGCGCTTCACGCATATCATCGGTATTTGGCTTAAATGAAAGACCCCAAATGGCAAAACACTTTCCATCCAGCGCGCCTGCAAAATGCTTCTTCACTATTTCAAACAAATGGGTTTTCTGATGGGCGTTCACATCTTCAACTGCATCGAGGATCTTCGCCTCGAACCCATATTCCCTGGCGGTATGACTCAGGGCTCTCACATCCTTGGGAAAGCACGAGCCGCCATATCCCGGGCCTGCATAGATAAAGGAATAGCCGATTCTTGGATCCGAACCAATGCCCTGGCGCACATGCTCTATATCCGCGCCTACCCTTTCGGCGATATTGGCCAGCTCATTCATCAGGCTGATTTTCGTGGCCAGCATCGCATTGGCGCTGTACTTGGTCAGTTCCGAGGAGTGTACATCCATAAAAAGCATCTTTTCATGGTTACGGTTGAAGGGCGCGTACATTTCCCTCAACAATTCTTCACTCAGCTTATTCTCAATGCCACATACGATTCGGTTGGGCTGCATAAAATCCTTGATGGCTCCACCTTCGGCCAGAAACTCCGGGTTTGAAGCCACGCTAAAAACGGTATTTTCACCACGTTTATCAAGCTCATTCTGAATCGCTGCACGGACACGGTCGCAAGTCCCCACGGGCACGGTCGACTTTACGATGACCAACAGGTGCTTCGACAAGATCTTGCCAATGCCGGTTGCCACACCCAAAACGTGACCGAGGTCTGCTGAGCCGTCTTCTGATGGTGGTGTACCCACAGCGATTAACAACGCCTGGGCATGATTGACCGCCTCTTCAAGTGAAGTGGTAAATGCCAGGTGATCCCGTTTTGCATTAGAAACCAGCATCTCATCAAGACCGGGTTCATAAATGGGCGACTTCCCCAATCGCAGGTTTGCAACCCGGTCCGCATCGACATCCATACAGACAACGTTATGTCCTGCTTCGGCCAGACCGGCCCCACTGACCAATCCAACATAGCCGCTGCCGATTATTGAGATTTTCATTTTCTGGATTCCCGTTTTCTGTTCAAGAAGGATATGGGAATTTTACAACTTTTACAGACTGCTTTGTGCATCGTGACACCGCTATCAACAAGAGAAACCAGGAATCAAAAACACGGATCACGCGTAGTGACTTCTGACAGGAATGTCGTATGATGTCCGCCATGAAAACCAAAGCTCATACCACCCTGTTTCTGACCCTGCTGGTCACATATTTCCTGACCGCCTGTTCAGCCCATCAGAAAACCGGGCAAATCGACAGCCCGGTCCAGTCCCGGGACACGCAAACTGCCGACCTGGCTGATATTGTCGGCGATACTTTGGACCTGCTCAAAAGCACAAACAAAGACAAAATCCTCGTGGTGTTTGATATAGATAACACCATTATGGCCATGGAACAGGGCCTGGGTTCTGACCAGTGGTATGAATGGCAAAAAGGCCTTAGTGAAAATGACCCATGCAACCCAAAAAGCGTCGGCGATCGTTTTGCCGCGCAGGGCTCCCTGTATTTTGCCAGCGCGATGCGCCCCACACAGACGGATGGCGCAGCCCAGGTCAGGGCCATCCAGGCAACGGGCGTGCCGGTGATTGCCCTGACGGCACGCGGAATGGACTTTCGTCTGCAGACCTTTCGTGAGTTACGACGTAATGGTTTCAGCTTTAGTTATTCTGCCATTGGACCGCAGGGGGGTTACATGGAGCCTTTTATGCCAATTAAAGATGGCCGGTTGTCGCTTTATGAAGACGGTGTGTTTTTGACTGCGGGCCAGCATAAGGGGCAAATGTTGTATGCGCTGCTGGAAAAAACCGGCTTTGGCATGCCGTCAGTCATCGTTATGGCAGATGACAAGCAGAAAAACCTGGATGCCATCAAGGAGACTTTTTCAGCACTCGATGTACCGGTGCACGCCTGGCGCTATACCGGCGAGGATGAGAATGTCAGCGGGTTTGACCCTGAACTGGCTAATAGCCAGTGGCAATCCATCGAAGCACCCTTACGCCAGATACAGCAGGTGCTGGGACCGGACAACTATGATTTAACCGGTGCTGTACTGCCGCCGGAGTGCGCCCAACCACTGCCATCGTCGCCTGTCTCGGGTGATTGACCCAGTGTTTCACCAGCGATATTAACGCCCAGGCCTGAAACCGTCCTGTTGGCATAAGAAAAGTAGGCTGCTACCTGGTTTATTTCCAGAATCTCACCGTCATCAAAACCTGCATGACGCAAGGCATCGATATCCGCCGCTTCTATACAACCGGACTTTTGCGTGAGTTTACAGGCATA